>SL_3KL_010_SEDDRAFT_10001110_pt1 | contig 24070 bp, 23 predicted proteins | sample SodLakKL_010_SED_2_FD_10381 | JGI IMG/M metagenome (IMG submission 10381) | reverse complement strand
TCCATGCCCAATGGGAAGTTGTTGCGTAGCCGGCTGTATTCAGTCAGCTGCATCGTCGCGATGATGATGGTGATGAAAATCATCCCGATGGCGGTATATCGAAAAATGGGAAAGCGTCGTCTTTGTAACATATGCACCATATTGTACTTAATTCTTTAAAATAGGTACAAGAAGGTCATGATTCTGTGGGTTTTGTCTCAGATTAGCTTAATAGGGGCGATTAACTTCATGTTCGGGTATTGAGATTTCGATTTAGGTTGATATACTAACCCACCTTAACCTTGTATTCAGGAGCACCATCCAGGGTAAGCTGACGGCATCCATAGGTGTTAATCACCAGGGTGCTGCCCAGCATCGTCTTGAAGATGGTGTTGTCGTCATAAAGGTGAATGTGTCCATGGATATGACAGATGGGTTTGAAGGTCTCACATAGCCAGCGAAATGCTTTTATCCCTCTGTGCGCAACATCAGGTTGATCATGAATACCATAAGGTGGTGCATGGGTTAAAAATGATTCATGACAGTGGCAGTGGTACATTTTGTTGATTAACAACCAAGGCATCATTAGGAAAAAATGGGAATCAGGGGTTTACTATGGTGTTATCAAGCCACAGTTCTTACTGATGACGGATGACCTCTTCTAATGCAGACAGCAGCAGTCGGATATTTTCTTTCCTTGATGAGTATCCCATCAATCCTACCCGCCACACTTTACCTTTTAATTCACCCAAACCACCGCTGATCTCGATGTTATATTGATTGAGTAAGTCAGCACGTACTTTTGCTTCATCAATGTTTTCAGGGACAATCACTGTTGTCAGTGTTTCNAGCCGGTTTTCTTCTGGNACNTGGCAAGCCAGACCAATATTGGCCAGTCCCTGCCAGAANAGCAGTGCGTTTTCGCGATGGCGACGCCATCGGNTTTCCAGTCCTTCTTCAACCACGATTCTGAGGGCTTCATAAAAACCGTAAACATTGGAAATGGGGGCAGTATGGTGATAGGTACGCTCTTCTCCCCAATAGCTCTGGATGATGCTCAGGTCAAGATACCAGTTTGCTACTTTTGTCTGGCGTGCTTGCAGTTTTTCTATGGCTCGAGGACCCAATGTGATCGGGCTCATACCGGGTGGACAGCTGAGGCATTTCTGTGAACCGCTGTAGCAGACATCAATCTCCAGTTGATCGACTAGGATTGGGATTCCGCCAAGGGATGTCACTGCATCAACAATCACGAGGGCACCGTGGTCATGTGCAGCCGAGATGATAGTCTCTAAAGGTTGTTTTGCGCCGGTAGATGTTTCTGCATGGACCAGCATGACCAATTTTGTTGGTTTTTCAGACAGGGCATTTTGGATGTCTTCTTCACTGAAGACTTCTCCCCATTTTCGAGTGATGGTCCTAACCTTGGCACCGTAACGCTCGGCCATTTCCGCCATGCGCATGCCAAAATATCCATTGATGCATACCAGGACTGAATCGCCAGGTTCGACCATGTTGGCAATGGCTGCTTCCATAGCAGCTGAGCCTGTACCAGATATTGGAATTGTCAGTGCATTTTGGGTTTGGAACACATATCTTAGCAGCTCTTGGGTTCGGTCCATTAAGTCTACAAACAATGGGTCAAGGTGGCCCAAGAGAGGTGTCGACTGAGCACGTAACACTCGCGGATCCACTGTGCTTGGCCCTGGACCCATCAAGAGCCTGGGTGGAAGGACTAACTCACTGCTTTGCGGGGCTGGTATTTGGGTGTTTTCTTTCATCACATCTCCGTAACAAAATCGGTTGATTAAAATTTTTTTGACTTTTCTTTTGCTTTATTCTAACGCAATTCAATACACAAGCTGAAGTTTGCATGCCTGAGACTCTTAATCAAATTATCAAAAGGATTCCGACAGCACGCGGTTGAAGGCAACCAGGTGCCCGGCTTTGATAACATACTGCTTTTCTGCTTGGTTGACGATTGCGGCAGATGCAGATGGGGCATCCAATACAACTAAATCTGCCTGACAGCCCACATCTAGGCCATAACCTGATAAACGCAGCGCTTTTGCCGCGTTAACTGTGCACATCCTGAGGAGGTTTTCAAGGTCATCGACCATATCCATATGAGCGCCTTGGGCCAGAACCAAGCCTTCTTCTAAGAGGTTGAAATTCCCAAAAGGACGCAAGGCATCCCGGACATTATTTGATGCAAAGGTGACATTCACGCCAGCAGATAGTAAATCTTTAACACGGGTAAGCCCACGCCGAACATGCTTTTGGTCATCCCGTCCCAATCGGTAAAGATCAGGTTGACTGACCACATTCAGTTGTGCTTCGTGGATAAGGCTGATCGTTCTTTCTGCCACATCCGGCGATGCAGAATCGAGGGTGCTAACATGGCCAGCTGTAACCCGGCCCTGGTAACCGGTTTCCAGTGTCTGTCTGGCAAGGTGGACAACCTCAAGTGATTCAAATGAAACGTCATCCAGTAAACCTAAATCGACGTGCGCATCCAGGTCAACATCAAAGGTTGCCGCGATCTCAAATGCCTGATCGATATGCGCTTTAAAATTACCGGAGCGATCAAGGTTGCTGGCGCATCCCATCACATCCAACAAGCCTGACTTAAAGGCTTCCTCATATAGGGAGATGACCGCTTTATTCTTGTGCAAACCTTGCTGCGGAAACCCGACAAGCTGAAGGTCGATAAGGTTTGCATAGGCTTGTTTAACTACAGCCAGGGCTTGGACGTGTTTCAACCCAACATCAGGATCAACATGGCACTGGGCTCGCATCGCCGTCACACCATGGCGGGATGCCATTTTGATAGCTTTCGAGGCACGTTGAATGATATCTTCGCTCGTGAATAGTTTCCGCCTGCGTTCCAGGGATTCGTTTAATCCGTAATGCGAAAGATAGGGTTCTGGACGACCTGGTTTTTTGTCATTGTTCATCAAAGCAATATCTAAATGGACATGGCTTTCAACAAATCCCGGGATGACTAAATTCCCGCCAGAATCTATTTCACGCTGGCCTTGCATTTCAAGATTGGCCTGTTTTGCCACAATCTTACCCTGATGAATGGCCAGGTCCACACCGTGTTCACCTTCGAGGGTTGAAGCGTTTCTGATGACTAAATCTATTGACATTAGGAAAAAAATCTTGTAATAGTTTGGATCGGGTTGCATGGGTGATTTTTAAGGTCACCCATGCAATACCCAATCGGAGGAGAAAAGATGAAGTTTTACTCAGACTTCACATCGGTTAGATCAAACTCATCTGCATAGCGTGAAAGGGGTAGACGTTGAACCAGGGGTGTCTTTTCGCCGGTCATGATGTAAATGGCCATATCCTGCCCAACCATGGGTCCTTCAATAACGCCATTGCCGCCGCAGCCCACAGCCAGCATGTAGCCATCGACCGGAGTTTCACCCAGTAAAGGAAGGAAATCTGGTGGTTCAGCCCGGTAGCCAAGCCAGGAGGAGGCAACACCCGAATCTAGCAGACCCGGGACATGATCTTCCAGCTCTTCAAACAGGAACTCCAGGAAATAGTCATCCGTACCACCGGTGGCAGGCAATTTGTCTGGATCCCAAATGCCGGCATGCATGGGGTCGCTCAGGTCCATGGTCAGGTGGGCTTTACAAATGAAGATGTTATCGCCTTCACGGCGGGCATAAAAGCGGGGGTATTTCAACACCGGGAAGGTGTAGTCCAGCTTTTTACTGGGGGGCACCAGGAAAAACACTTCTGCTTTGGTATGCCAGATGGGAAGTTCCAACCCAGCCATCCGGGATGTTTGGCGCGCCCAGGGGCCAGACGCGTCAACAACAACATCAAAATCAAAGCTGCCCTTGTCCGTTTCAACTCCCGTAACTTTGTTATTACTGAGTTTCAGGTTTTCAACCTTAGTGAAGGTCTTGACTGAGCCACCATTGGCTTTAATTTTCTTGGCATAGGTGTTTGACGCCATGGTGGCATCAAAATAACCGTCATCAGGTGTCCAACCTGCACCCAGGGCATCTTCCAGATCGAGGTCGGGAAGCAGTTCTTGGATTTGGGATTTGTCGGTGATGTATTCTCCCTGGTAGCCATGTGCTTTTGCTAGGGCGATCCCGGCTTTGATGAATTGTTCAACTTCTTCATCGGTGGCGATCACCAGGGTACCCGTCTTATCGAATCCGGCTGAGCCTTCTTCCTCAGCTTCCATCCGTTCATAAGCCTGAAAACCGAATAAGCGCACATTCCAAAACTCATGGGCAACGGAATCATCGAACAAGCACACTGTTCCAGCCGATTTTGCTGTTGTACCGGAACCAATCTGATCTTTTTCAAACAAGGTTACATCGGCTTCGTCATACAGACTCAGGTGGTATCCCAGGGATGTGCCAAGAATCCCACCGCCGATGATGCCTATTTTTTTCTTTGTCATAGTCAATTACTCCTTTTTCTCTTCGTGTAGATTATTATCTTCAATACGCTTGATCAATACTGGCAGGACCTCGAAAATATCTCCAACAATCCCAAAATCTGAGACCTGGAAGATCGGGGCGTCAGCATCGATATTAATGGCAATGATGTTTTTGGCCGTCTGGATGCCAGCCAAATGCTGCACCGCACCAGATATCCCGCAGGCAATATACAGAGATGGGCTGATGGTCTTACCGGTCAGCCCAACCTGGCCTGTGTAGGGCTGCCACCCTAAATCCACCGGGGGCCGTGCTGATGCAACCACACCGCCTAGTTTCTCTGCCAGGTCGTAAACGAGTTGGAAGTTCTGTGATTCCTGGATACCCTTACCACCCGAGACGACAATTTCTGCTTCTTCCAAAGCCGCCTTGCTGTGGCCTTCGATGATCATTTCTTCTAAAATCATCCGGGAAGACAATGCTTCTTCACTTGGATCAATTTCAATCACCTCGCCTGAACGAGAGAAATCTGGCTCTAAGAGGTTGATTGATTTCGGACGGACCGTTGCCATTTGTGGACGGTGGTCCGGCGTCTTAATGGTTGCCATGATATTGCCGCCGATGGCAGGTCGAATTTGCAGCAGGTTGCCTGTTTCCGCTTCTATCTCCAGCTTGGTGCAGTCGGCAGTAAGACCAGTGTGCAGAATCATCGACAAATACGGCATCACGGTCCGACCTGTCGTGGTGGCACCAGCAAGGAATATCCACGGCTTGTATGTGTCAACCAGGTGCTGGAGGATTTTTGCATGCGGCTCGACCAGGAAATCAGCTAACTTGTCGTGCTTTGCGAGATAAACTTTATCCGCACCATAGGCAAAAACCTGCCCTAACTGCTCATCCGTCACCTGGTCAGTGAGGATGATGGCACATAGTTCAGTTTGCAATTCATCTGCCAAACCCCGTCCCCAAGCAAGCAATTCCAGGGATACTTCTCGCAGCTGTCCCTGCCTGAATTCTGAAAGGGTCCAAACCTCACCTACAGTCATGATGCCCTCTCTTTCTGTGTAATATACTCGGTCAGTTCACGTTCCTTGAGAAAATCAATGAACAGGTCTGCGGCTTTTTCGATGTCAGCTGGGGATTTGATGGTGATCAAGTTGCCTTTCCGCATCAGTTTGGGCGTGTTGATCTTAACAACCTTGGTGGGTGAGCCTTTCAGGCCAATCGATTCTGGTTTGGCACCAATCTCATCGGCGCCCCATACCGGGATTTCCTTTTTCTTTGCTTTCAGTTTGCTGCGGACGGTTGATAACCGCGGCGTGCCAATTTCCTTGACAACCACGGCGACAAACGGCAGGCTGGTTTGCAATATTTCATGGCCTCCCTCAACTGCCCGCTCAAAACGGGCTTTGTCTTCGTCCACCTCGATGAATTTGCTGATATAAGTGCCTAGGGGCAGATCAAGGCAGGCAGCAATGCCCGGTCCAACCTGTCCTGTTTCACCATCGGTTGCCCGTTCTCCGCAAATCACCATATCATAGGGTGCTAATTTTTTAATCGCTGAAGCTAACACATAGGAAGTTGCCCAGGTATCAGACCCGGCAAATTTCGGGCTGCTCAACAATACCGCTTCATCACAGCCCATAGCTAAAGCTTCATAGAGCGCTTCGACAGCACGTTTGGGACCCATGGAAATGACGGTTACTTTTCCGCCGTATTTATCACGCAGGGTGAGGGCTGCCTCAATGGCGTTTGTATCCAGTGGGTTAATCACAGCCTCTGCGCTGGTTCTCAGCATGGTTCCGGTTTCAGGGTCCATTTTCACGTTGCTTGATTCCGGCACCTGCTTGATGGTCACAATAATATTCATACATTCCTCAATCTTTTAGTTTTGATATTTCTTTTTACAAGAAATGATTGATTAGTGAATGATTGCAGCCATGACACCTTTTTGGGCGTGCAGGCGGTTTTCAGCCTCAATGTAGCAGGCATTGCCCCATTTACCATCCAGCACAGCGTCTGATACTTCAGCGCCGCGTTCGCATGGCAGGCAGTGCATGTACTGAGCGGTGGGTTTGGCCATATTCATCCGTTTTTCGTCTGCAATCCAATCACGGTATTTTGCAAACAGTTTGGTCATTTCTTCCTGTTCGGGTTTGTCAGTCACTGGAGGCAGCAGGTCCAGGCAGACGTAGTTTTTAGCATAGACGACATCGGCATTATCGCAGGCGTCTTCCAACTTTTCTGAGACCTGGTAAGAACCGCCGTAGAAGGCAGCATTTTGTTTAACTTGGGCTTCGATTTCGGGGTCAATGCGCATCTCGGGAGGCCTGGCGAAGGTGATGTCGGCACCAAACAAGCTGGCCATGTAGAGGAAATCATGGTGGGGGGCAATCGGTTTCTTTGGGCTGGATCCCCAAGTCCAAGCAACGCCAATTTTCCGACCGCGCAGGTCTTTTCCGAACATTTCCCAAAGGGTCATGGCATCAGCCATTCCCTGGCAGGGATGGTATTTGTTGTCTTCCATGTTGATCACCGGTGTGGATGACCACTTGGCAAATTCATCAATGATCTTGATGCTTTTCTCATACTCCCAATCGACCACGTCCCCGAGGATTCGGATGGCAATGGCATCGCCCATGCTGGAAAGGACTCTAGAAACATCGGAGATTCGTTCCGAGGCATAGCCCATATCTTCCCCTTCCAGGGTGGGCAGGCGGGTCGATGAAGGCTCTAAAAAGTGGGCATGGCCGCCCAGCTGGGTCATACCACCCTCAAAGCTGTTACGAGTGCGCAGTGAGGGGTTGAAGAACATCATGTGAAGGGTTCGTCCGCGTAGGATATCATCATGTGGACGGCGCATAGTACGATCAGCTTTTAGCTGAAGTCCCAAGTCCAGCATGGATTCAAGCTCTGCTTTGGTAAAATCCTGCACTCTTACGAAATTTCGTCCTTTTAATCCGACAGTAATCATAATTTTGCTCCTTTATTAAGTAAGTAAAGTTTTAGTTGGTGATGATGGGACATCCATCATAAGGGTTTAATGAGATTTTTCACCTCCTTGATAGCTGCTTCACGCCATTCAGTTTTGTGTTCTTCTCGCAATCTTCGGCGAAGCTTGAGAGATTCTTCTTCAATAACCCGGGTGGCTTCTTCAGGCCGTTCAATCCAATGAGCAATTTCATTAAAATCGTGGTCATAGATGACAGCGACGGGGATCGATCGATACAAACCATCTTTGCGGTACTGGTCTATCAATTGGGGATATTGGTCGCGGCGAAACACGCGCACATTCCAGCCAGCATCCTGGGCGATCCGAAACAAGACCGGGACGTAATAAAGCACGTCTCCTGACCACGCTTCAGCGATCACGGCCATGTTTATATCACCAGGTAGGTCGTTTATAGTATTAATCTCAGCCATATGCTGTTCGAATTTTTCTCGAACACCACCTAAGCTTTCGATAAATTCGGTTATGGTCTCACCTTTGAAAAATAAATCTTGGTCCATGTTTTAGCCCTTCCCGAACATTTTGCGCCATTCTTCGCCGACTTTTTCCATGGTAGACTCACGTCCGGTACGGCGGAGTCGGTGGAGATGGGGCATGCCCAATTGCCATTCCTGCATCCAGCGTGCAGCGAAATCGCCGCATTCGGTTTCAAGCAGGATGTTTTCCACTTCGTCGTAATTAATGACTCGGGGTCCGGACATTCGTACTGCAAATTCGGCTGTGCGGCTGCTGCGTTCGGAGATATATGCTTCAATCCCGATCTCATCCATTACGTCGACCACTGTCCGCAGTGAGCGAATCGCTTTGGCATAGGCGAAATAGGGTGGATAGCCATGGTCAACCATGGTATTGAAGACGGCCTTCATCAGGTGGATGGTGCCGCCATACAGGACCTGTTCTTCAAAATTATCTCCCTCGGTTTCGGATTGAAAGTTCACCTCCACAACACCGACCCGGGTGCTGCCAACAGATTTGGCAATTGCCAGGACGATCTCCATTGCGTCACCGGTGACATCCTGATCGACAGCAACCGCACCGTAGATCCCGGAACCAGCCAGAAACTTCTCGCGCACCATGTGACCAGGTGAATTGGGTACAAACAACACCACATTGACATCCTCGGGTGGGATGATCGCGCCATAGAGGACATTAAACCCATGGGCAAAGCTGAGGGTGCAATTCGGTTTAAGGTTGTCACGGATCGAATCGCGGTAAACAGAAGGTTGAGCTGGATCTGCCAGCAAGACATGTACGATATCTGCTTTCTTGGTTGCCTCAGCAATGGTATAAACCTCAAAGCCATCAGCTTCGGCTTTGTCCCAATCACTGAAACGGTCGCGTGGGCCAGCACCGATAATGACATTCAATCCGCTATCACGCATGCAGAGTGCCTGCGGCCCTCCCTGGATTCCATAGCCTAGGACAGCAATGACTTTGTCTTTAATGAGGTCAAGACTAACATCTTCGTCTCGATATACATTGTTTTCCATGATTTTTACTCCTTTATTATTTTTTTATTTTCTTACTGTTCAATCGTTGATGTTATGGCTCGTAGGTTGTAAGATTTAATTAAAGTCCTTCTACATAATCTCGGTTGACATCTTTATAAAGCAAGTAGGCAGATTTATCCCACCCGGTGGCATAAAAGAATTGTGAACAGAAGGGTGCCATGTAAATAAAATCATCCTTTTGCACTTCCATAAAGTCCTGGTTCAACCAGTAGATACCACGACCTTCCAGCATATATAAACCGTGTTCCATAATGTGGGATTCAACAAAACTGAAGTAAATACCCGGTTCAAAGGTTTGGATGTTGATGCCCATGTCAAAGCCTAATTGCTCATAGGGGGTCAGGTGTTGTTCCATATAGGTGTCAACAGGTTCAGCGGCTACATCACTTTCATGAGCAATGATGGGATCTGGTATTTTGATACCTTCAACCTCGATATAACGACGCCGGATCCAAAGGGCTCGAACATCATTTTCACTGGAATTCTTGAAGCTATAGGGCAGGTGAGGGGGAAGCCAAAAGAAACTGCCTGGGACCAATGGATGGTTTTTTCCGTCCAATTTCAGTTGTAGATCGCCTTCCAATACAAAAAAGAATTGCTCCAGGTCTTCCTCTACTGGTTTAGACGTACTGCCGCCAGCGCTGATGGTGAGCTCATGCTGTACAAAACGAGCACCAAGCTGTGGAGTCGCCAACACTTGCGCCTGAACCCCATCAAAGTTTGGAAGCTGGCTGAAGACGCGGTTGCCAGCTGGCAGTAGTCCATAAATCCCTGGTTTGAGGATCGCCCGGCATCGTGAAGCGATATCAGTTTCGGTAACTATTAATTTTTCTGTTTGCATACTTACTTTCTCCTGTAAATGATCAGGCAGCAGTTTCTAAACCTAATGGTCAGTTTGGTGAAGATTGGTTCAGAAAGCGGACTGCCAATAATGTGTAAAATTTTGTTGCTTCGATTAATTGATCGATTTCAATAAATTCATTTGAACTGTGGGCTAATGCAGGATCACCTGGACCGAAGAGAATGATTGGGATGCCGTCACTTGCAAACCAACGCCCATCACTGGTTTGGACATAGCCTGTGAGTGGTCTTGGGTGATCAACCAGATCGTGTAATGCCTTGCTAGCCGTTGTAACCATGGGATCATCGGGTGGTGTGTTGATGTTTGCTGCCACTTCCCCTGTTGAGAACAAATCGTATTCTATTGGTTCTATTTCCTGGTTGTAGATGTCCAAAGTTTCCTTCAGTTCAGCCATAGCTAGCTCTCGCGTTTCACCCGGCAAAAGGCGGCGGTCCATCTCGATTTTGCAATGTTCTGGGACAACGCTCCATTGGATGCCGCCGGTGATTTTTCCGACATTCAATGTGGGTGGGGGCAGGTATGGGTGGTGTTTGGCAGCTAATTTCGGGAAATAATTCTTTCGAATCCAGGTTAGTGCACCAGAGGCTTTCAAAACCGCATTTTCACCAGCCCAGGGCATGGCACCATGGGCGCTTTTGCCGAAAACAGTCAAATCGATTCCACAAGCCACCCTTTCTGCAATGGCAATGTGATTGTTCGTCTGTTCACCGACCACCAGAGCGTCAGGCCTCAACTTCCCTCCCTGGTGAAGCCAGTGGGTGCCATTTAATCCACCAGACTCTTCATCTGAAACAACAGCTATCTGCAGCTGGCCGTGTAAATCTATGTTTGCTCGGGAAAGCGTGACCAGGGCCATCGCCTGGGCCGCAACACTGCCCTTATCATCACCAGTGCCTCGTCCATAGACCTTGCCATCTTGTATTACGCCCTCGAAGGGTGGATATTGCCAGCCGTCCAAAACACCTGCTGGGACAGTATCTGCATGGGCATGAAACAATAATACTGGGCTGGCTGTTTTTGCTCGATAGGAAGCTAATAAGTTCGGTTGATGATCTTGACGTGTGAAAATGTGCGTTTCGACATTAGCATTTCTGAGCTTTTTTTGGACAAGATCAATGACCTCTCGACAATCACCAGGAGGATGGTCACTTTTGGCTTGGATCAGCGCTTGTAAAAATGTGATCACTTCATTTGCTTCAATGCTGCTTAACAACTCGGCTTCCTCGTTGGTGAGGCTTTTGGTGATCTTAACTGTGTTTTTGGCTGATCTATGATTTTTCATCTTATGATCATTCAGATTGAGACTGTTTGCTTTGGTTTTCTTGATTTGTCATTTAACCAACAAAAGAGATTTTTTCACAAATCAGTCTGTTGGTCGGAAAATAATTATGAACCGGACGATGGATTGGTCATCAATTGTCCGGTTCAACATTGCTGGGTTTCAGGTCTGTTTTCGTTGTGCCATTTCCCTAGACACCGAGGATGCTGGCAACCAGTGCCATCCGGATCGAAACGCTGAACCCGATGGCTTCAAAATAGAGCTGGTGCGGCGATGTATCAATTCTCAAATCCATCTCACCCTGTCTGCGGGGGAGGGTGTGGGTGACGTAAATCGTACGCCCCTCTTGTTCGCGCACTTCTTCGAGCGTTTCAAGCTTGACATAGTATTGTTCCATCAACTTCTTGAAGGCTTCAGAATCTGGACCTTTGGGCGCGCTGCATCCTGGCAGGTACACCAAATGCATGTCCCGGATCAGCTCGTTGAAGGAATCCTGGGTGTGATCGAAAGATTCGACGACCTGACCATTCATGCTGTTGATCTTCTTGAGTACGTCTTCTGGTGTACGGAGGCTTTCATTACAAGCGATGGTCACATTGGCACCAAGACGAGCCAGTCCGTAAGCCATGGAATGACCGGTGCGAGCACCAATCATGTCAGGGCTGGCAATACAAACATTGAGTCCTTCGATCCGGCCGTGCATGGACCATAATGTGTAAAGATCAAGCAAAGCCTGGGTGGGATGTTCCCAGTGACCCAGGCCGCCGTTGATAATTGGTGATTCTGAGAGAGGAATTGCTTCACGGGCTTCAACATCATTGAAATGCCTGAGGACAATAATGTTGGCATATTTCGACACGACTTTAAACATGTCATGCAGGGATTCTTCCTTGGCAGCAGATGAAGTCACCAGGGGGTTTGCTTCGCTGATCACACCGCCACCCAACCGCTGCATGGCCGTCTCGAAACTCATCCTGGTGCGGGTGCTAGGCTGGAAGAAAAGGGTTGACATGACTTTTCCGGCGGCTAATGGAATCATTGAACGATTCCATGCTTCTAAAGCCTTGGCCAGCTCAAATAAACCATAGATTTGTTCGTTGCTGAGGTCATTAATTGATAAGAGGCTTTGACCTGTGAAATTAATCCCTTCGATTATTGATTGGATTGTTCTGATTTTTACATTTTGCTCCATAATTAACTCCATGATTAAATCTTGTATCAGCTATTGCGGGTAGACAAAAGAACACCTCATTACAATGATATATCAAGGGTAGTAAGGAAGGAATAAACAGCCCATAAAGAAAGCATAAAGATAAGTTGGATTGATGGCTTGTTATTGCGGAATGAGATTATTTCCCCAGTTAATTTGCAAGGGAATCGAGAGATGCTCCATCGTCTCGATACAGCCCCTCCTCCAAGAGCAGCACAGCCTGAGATGTTATGTTTTGATTAATTTGTGGAGATAGACAGATAAACAGTTAGTGATCGTCCGCTGCAAAGCGATAGCCAACCCCGGGTACTGTCAGAATATATTCGGGTCTGACGGAGTCAACCTCAATTTTTTGCCGCAATTGGGAAACAAATACACGCAGGTATTCCCTTTCATCACCGTAGACTTCACCCCACACGGCTCTGAGAAGCTCCCGATGGGGGATGACCCTGCCGATATTGTCCGCCAGATAATGTAAGAGTTTGAATTCTGTGGGGGTTAGGTGGACAGGTTCACCTTTAATACTGACTTTCATGGCATCAACATCGATGAGCAGGTCTTTTTCAAGGATAAGGCTTTCATTTTTCTGCTCAATATTGCTATAGGCGAACCAGCGGCGCAGCGCTACCCGGACTCTTGCCAGGAACTCTTCCATACTAAAGGGCATATCCAGGTAATCATCCGCGCCGATGTCAAGCGCTTTAATCTTGACGGACTCTGACCCAATACCCGAAAGAACAATGATGGGAGAATGTGATTTCTCTCTGAGATCAGCACAAATTTTTAAACCATCCACACTTGGCAGGGAAAAGTCGAGGTTGATGATGAACAGATCAGGACTGTTATGATCAGCTGACTGGGATGCTTCAATATCATCCAGGGCAATATTAACCTGATAGCCACGGCTGATTAAGTTTCGCCGAAGTGTGCGTAAGATGTTGGGTTCGTCACCCACCAGTAAAATTCTTGGATTTTCCATCATTAGATTAGTTATTGGCAGAAACAGCAGGGAAGATCAACCGTAACCCGGTTTTGCCCTCCGATTGAATGATGTCATTTTCGATTTGCTGAATGTGTAAAATCTGGCAGGCGAGATGGAGGCCTAAAATCGATTCTGGTTTGGTAATCTTCTGATCATAGGCCAGTTTTTGTGTCAGGCAGGTATGCATTCTATGAATTTGTTTGATTGCAGTTGGTTTAAACCCAAGGATATCAACAAACCATAAACCACCCCTTTCATCTGCTTTTATCTGAATGGGTTGTTGATTGGGGTCTTGATGCATGAAATCAATCAGGTACATAAGAGCCATAATGGAATAATCAAAATCGACATTAACTGTTTTTTCACTGGAGGACATCGATAAATCGACGGTTAGACCAGGAAAACGAACCATGGTTTTCTTTTGGACAATGGCAAGGATCTCTTGCAGTACTTGCGGCTCCAGGTTGAGTTCCAAGGTCCCGGCCTGGGCACGGAAGGCGAGTGTTATCAACGAGACCAGCTGGGTGATTTTGTTGGTTGATTCATTGATGGTTGTTAGAAATTCATGTTGATTGGGTGGATCCCAAAAGACGTCATGGCTTAACAGGCTGGAGACAGCCACTTTAATAGATGTTGAAGATAGCTGTAAACCACGCACCGTTTCTGAAAACAGATTCCAAATATAATCCTGATTGGTTTTGATCTTCTTGATTTGGGATTCTAATTCCTGATTATGTCGTAATAATTGATCATATGTCGGTTTGTGATTTTTGATTTTGTTACCAGCCATGCTGAAGTCCTTATTTATTAAATGGAAAAGGCTTGACTTTTGGGTTAGACGTGCTGATCCAGATACCTTTGTCGCTCGTAAACACATCGGTTAGTGTTTTAATTGTGGTTATGATGACATGATCCCCGCCGTGTTTTAGAAATGCCTGTGCAGCCCGTAATGTGCGCTGCACAGAATGAGATTGGATGTTGGAATCGTTGGTGATTTTGTCCAATTCCGTTGGTGAGAGATGTAAAGAAGTTCTTGTATTGAGACCAGAAAGGATGAATTTGCGGTCATTACCGATGATGATCAACAAGATTTTGGCATTGATTTGGTCTGTGATGATGGGTACCAGCTCTTCAGATTCAACCACAGCTTCGATACCTTGCAAGTCTCCTTGTGCGTTCTTTATCACAGGGACGCCGCCTCCTCCACAGGCAACAACCACATTGCCAGCGGCAATTAATTGCTTGATATTGTCAATTTCGACAACTTGTTTGATGGGATAGGCTGGTACACCGCGCCGGTAGCCAATACCTGGTTCTTCAATGATGGACCAGTTGCGCATTTGACGATAGTGATCGGCCTTGTCGCGGTCAAACGCTGGCCCGATGGCCCGCAAAGAGGTCGATTTGGAGGGGATGTCTGTATCGACCAGGGATTGGGTCAGGACACCAATCACCTGCCGATTGGATCCCTGTCTGCGCAAAACATTATTAAATTCCTGGGTAAGCATATAACCGGTTGCTCCCTGGGTGTCAGCACCGCAAACATCCAGGGGAATGGAATGCAGGATATGGCTGGCAAGCTCTGCGCGGAATAGGACGAATCCAACCTGTGGTTTGTTGCCGTGCACCACCAGGATGGGGTAGTCGCTGTTTAGAATCGGGTTTAACCCCTCAGCAAGAGCCTTAGCATTTTTTCGCTGACTGGAAATATCCGCTCCATGACCATCTGCCAGCGCTTCACCGTTGACCAGGACTAAGATTGTTTCTTGCATAAAACCTCCGCGAAATTGTTTAATAAAATACTTGTGCAATAGATTATTAAGAATACATGAAAAAAGCTTAAAACTTAAATTATTCTAGATAAAGAACTAATTCTTTGGATTGTGCCAATATCATCGAAATTATTGTACATCAAAAAGCTGTTGGAACATCAGAATTGTTTGGTTTAACGAGGTAACAAAATATGGAACAGTCATCATTTGTTAACATACTAATGATTTATAATAAAAGAGTCACAGTGATGACTCAACCAATTATGCCATTTATTGACAAACAGCGCAAGGAAGGCTTGTCTTAAGAAAATGATTTCTTAGCTAGTCTATTGACATTTTTTTTATACTCAGCATAATACGCACACTGTTTATTAGGGACAATAATAATAAGTTGATACGCCAAATGCATGCTTCTCCATAAGGGGTAAACTGATTGCTCAAACTTAAGAAAGAAAGAAGAACCTTTATCTTTGTGATATGAAGTGATCACGATGGTTATGAACTTCAAGCTTATTATTAGTGATATTAAATTGAACTAATGCGACCACTTGACAATAAACTTTCCAAGCATTTATACTCTACTAACTTCATATTTAAGCTTAGGAGATAAAAAATGATCTCGTTTGCTTCTGTAGGTGATTGCTTTATCACGCGAAACGCTCCCGAAGAAGATAGTCGGGTGCAACTTATTACTCATTTGCTTGTTAAGAATGACGTACGATTGGCTAACTTAGAAGTTTGCTTGAATGAAGGAGAGATATTCCCATCTGCAGTAAGCGGTGGTACCTGGGCTTGTGCGCATCCATCCGTTTTGGGCTCCTTAAAAAAGTATGGATTCAATATGTTAAGTTGGGCAAATAATCATACACTTGATTTTTTACATAGTGGCTTGATTCTAACAAAAGCCCATTTAGAAAGCTCCGGTATCGTCCATGCAGGTTCGGGAAAGAATCTCGCAGAAGCAAGCAAACCTCAATACTTAGATACAGCTAATGGCCGTGTAGCATTAATATCCTGTGTAACAACGGCGCCGCCAACGTGGATTGCTGGTGATCAGCGTAATGATTCACTAGGTAGACCAGGTGTAAACCTGATTCGTATAAAGACTATGTTTAAGGTAAAAAAAGAAGATATCAAGCATCTCAATAAGTTGACAAAAGAATTACCAATTAATGTTAAGAATGAATTGGATATTGATCATGGATTTTTACCTGAATTACCTGGTGGCGTTCTTTCATTTGGGGATTATCAATTTGTGGAAAGTAGAGAGAGAAGTGTGCTGGTAACCATTAACGATAAAGATCTTGATCGCATTAGAAGGTCTATTGAATTGGCTAAGCATAACTCTGACTATGTGATAATAAGCCTTCATGCTCATGAGATGGAAGGGAATAACAATCATGAGCCTGCCAAATTTATAATAGATTTAGCACGAAGTTTTATAAACTTTGGCGCACAAGCTGTCATTTGTCATGGGCCTCACCTTGTACGAGGAATAGAAATATATCAAGAATGTCCCATTTTTTATAGTTTAGGAAACTTCATATATCAACCTGAAAGTGTGAGTTTTCAGCCTGCTGATGTATACGAACAGTTTAATTTAGATAACACTCATAACTTATCTGACTTATTTGATAAAATGACCAGAAACAATTCTATAGGTCACTACACGATTAAAGAGATGTGGCAATCAATTATTCCAATATGGAAAATGAAGAATGGTAAGCTTGTTGACTTGAAAATTTATCCTCTTTCCCTGGGTTACGGGCTTGATAAACATCAAATGGGTTGGCCAGAACTGTCTGATGATTTGACAGTACTAGAGAGGATTAAAAAATTAAGCCTTGACTTCGAAACCAATATAGAAATTGATGCAAATAAAGGAATTGTTTGTGCAAATGCATATGCTTTCCGATAGTGCTTTAGCAAGAAGTATTAAAGTTGTGTTTAGGATCTTTTCTACCAGTTTGTTCTATGATAAGTCTGTTTTTTTAACTATGTTCGATTTTTCTTCTCGCCTGCTGTTCTAAATCTTCTTTTTATTATATACAACCAGTTTCATAGATCTTGATCCCAATCCTTTCATTTTTGACCCGTCATCTTGTGAAGGGATACTATGATCTACATTTTTTTATCTGCTTTTAGTTCGAATTTGCAGAAAGAATGTTTCACTAACTAAATAAACACCCTTTCTTTATTTTTTCTTTATGATTTCCTTATGTGATATTGAGGATTTTCTTGTTAAACTAAATCTAGAGTTGATTGATAAACTGATTTTGATTTATCTGTATCCACTCGATTTATTATCGATAAGAATTAATCCAGTTCATATGAAGGAGGTGTTTATTATTCTGATACTGCTTTAGTGTTTTTTATAATTGGTCAAACTAGTGATAAAGGAGACGAAATTGAAAAACAAATTTAAAATTTTGATTGGTTTGCTGCTATTGGTGATGCTTGTAGTAAGCTGTGCACCAGCTGAACCAGCAGATCCAGTAGATCCTGTTGAACCAGCTGAGCCAGTGAGTGGGGATGTGATTGTATGGGCTCGTTATGGAGATGCAGACACAATTGATCCACAAGCTGCAACATCTACCCTATCCTGGCAGGTTTATGATCAGGTTTTTGACACCTTGCTGGCTTTTGATATGGATGGAAATGTTGTACCAAATCTGGCTAAATCTTGGGATGTACAGGATGAGGGCAGGGTAATCGTTTTTGAGCTTCAAGATGAAGCGATCATGTGCCATGACGGTGTTGAATTCACAGCTGAAGATGTGAAATTCACTGCAGAGCGCGCTATTGATCCAGCAACTGGAAATCCAACCCGATCAGCCTGGGGGCCCATTGAGAGTGTTGAAGCAGTTGATGAAAAGACGGTTGTTTTTACTTTTGAAACACCTTTTGGTCCTTTTGTGAACTTCATGGCAGATCCTTTTGGGAGCATGATTTGTAAATCAGGAGTCGAGACCCATGGTGATCAATTTGCTAATAATCCAGTTGGAACTGGTCCATGGCAATTTGTGAGCTGGACAAGGGGTGATGAAATCGTCTTGACCCGCAACGAAAACTACATCAATTTCGGTCGACCAGTTCAGAATCCTGGTGCCCCACTAGCCGAAACATTGATTATTAAAACCATTCCTGAACCATTGACCCGTAAGGCCGCTGTTGAAACTGGATCTGCAACGTTTGCAGAACCACCATTAGAAGAAATTGAAAGCATCAGGAATGATGCCCGTTTTCAATTGCACATTGCTGAGAAAACTGGCCAATTACAGTTCTTGGAATTCACCACCAACAGGCCTCCATTCAATGAGCGCTGGGCTCGGCAAGCTGTTGCTCACGCTGTAGATATTCCTACGATGTTAGAAATTGTCTTTGGTGACCTGGTTTCATGGGAAACTTGTGCTGTTGCTCAAGGTGTTTTAGGCAATGACCGCGATTGGTGTACACCGATTTCAACCAGCAATCAATATGATCCAGAGGCAGCCATAGCTCTGTTGGAAGAACATGGTTATGGCCCAGACAACCCCTTGGAAGTTATTTTAATGTCATACACTGGTGGCGATCGAGATAAGACCCTTCAGGTACTCCAACAGCAACTGGAAGCTGTTGGTTTCAAGATCAACATTGAAATGATGGATATTGGAACATTAAATGCTCGTGTTCGTACCGAGAATGAAAGTGGTACAGGAATCAGCACAATGGATTCGATGGGTTGGGCTTGGTTTGATCCGGACATCATGTACCAGTTATGGCACTGTCCTGGTGCATATCTTGGTTACTGTGACCCCGAATTGGATTTGTTGTTACAAGCTACCCGAACAAATACCGACCCTGATGTTCGTGTCCAGTACGTAAAGGAAGCAACGGAGTTCTTGTTTGAGGATTATGCCATAATCCCAATGTACACACCCGCTTGGGAATGGATCTACTTTAGCAATGTAGATGTTGAAGGCTTTGTTTATGGACCCTTCAACCGACCACTATTTAATGATGTTGTTTTACCCTAGTTAAGTTTTCGAGTTATTACCCAACTCCCAGACTTGTCTGGGAGTTGGGGTTTGAATAGATGTAATGGAGGTATGTCTTTTATGACAACTTACATACTCAAAAGGTTGTTCGCTGGTGTTATCACGATTTTGGTGGTGACTGTTGTCGTCGCATTATTGATTCATATTATGCCAGGCGATCCTGTTCGGTTATTGTTTGCCATGTCACAAACGACTTCAGCAGCAGAAATTGAGGCGATGCGACAGGATTTGGGGTTAGATTTGCCCTGGTACCAACAATATTTTATGTACATGGGACGAATGCTTAGGGGAGATTGGGGGACAACGATCCGCGGCAGACAAGATGTCTTCAGATTACTTTGGGTGAGAATTCCTAACACAATCGTCTTAGCGCTATCTGGCTTGTTAATAGCGTTATTAATAGGATTTCCGTTAGGTTTTCTTTCAGCTTATAAGAAAGGATCAATTGTTGATACTGCAGCAATGACCACTGCCATCATGGGGATATCCATTCCACACTTCTGGCTAGGTTTAATGTTAATGTGGCTTTTTGCTATAGAGTTACAATGGCTGCCGGTTGCTGGTCAGGGTATCAAAAATCTAATTCTCCCAGCAGTCACATTGGGTTTGTCCCAATCTGCAGTGATTGCCCGCTTAACACGTTCGTCAATGATTGACATATTAGGGCAAGATTTTGTCCGTACAGCGCGATCAAAAGGTCTGCGTGAAACAATGGTATTGTACCGGCACGCTTTACGTTCTGGTCTTGTTACGATTGTCGCCATGCTCGGTTTGCTTTTCACTTATATGATGGGTGGAGCAGTAGTTATTGAAAACGTTTTTGCATGGAATGGTGTTGGACGTTTTTCAGTTGAGCAAATTATGGAACGTGACTACCCGGTAATTCAAGGTTTTATCCTTTTGTATGCTATTGTTGTTGTGGTGGTTTCAGTACTGATGGATATAGTATACGGTTGGTTAGATCCAAGGATTAAAAGAGGTTAAGAAAGAGACAGCAACTATGCAATTACAAAATTCTAATGAAATGCTCCATAAACAGATGGGGCTGAGCGAAAAAAGAGTTAGTGAATTTCAACGATTTTGGCGGTCATTACTTCGTAACCGAGGAGCTGTATTTGGTTTGGCAATATTTGTCTTTTTGATCATTATTGCAGTCTTTTCCGAACTCATTGCGCCTTATTCGTTCGATGCCATGATGGCAGGTCCCCGTTTGTCACCACCAATTGCCGGACACCCTTTAGGTACCGATAATTTTGGAAGGGATATTCTTTCTCGGCTAATCCATGGTGCTCGATTAACGTTGATCGTGGGTGGTGGAGCAGTTGGAATTGGGATGACAATTGGGACTGTTATTGGTCTGATTGCTGGTTACTTCGGTGGACCTATTGAGGCAATATTGATGCGTCTTGTTGATGTTTTATTTTCATTCACAGATACATTAATTGCTTTAGCAGCAGTGGCGATATTGGGGCCTAGTTTGCAAAATGCGATCATTGCGGTGGGTATTGCGCAAATTGCATTCTACGCGAGAGTAGCTCACAGTGCTGTCCTTGTTGAAAGAAATAAGGAATATTTCATGGCCTCAGAAGCAACAGGTGCCGGTCATTTCCGGATGATATTTGGACACCTGCTGCCCAACGCGGCTTCACCAGTCATTATTATGGCTACTATTGGAATGGCGACTGCGATTTTGAATGCTGCTGGATTATCATTCTTGGGTTTAGGTGCTCAACCACCTTCACCAGAGTGGGGAGCAATGTTGTCTGCGGGTCGACAATACTTAACGTCTGCACCTTGGATCGTCATATTCCCGGGTATTGCCATATCACTGGTTGTTCTGGCTTTCAACTTACTGGGTGATGGTATCCGTGAAGCAATTGATCCGACCCAACGTCGGTCCAGAGGTTGATGATGACTTTTTCAATTATCGCTTGCGATCCTAAGACACGTCAAATTGGCGTTGCTGTTTCTACAGCAAACCTGGCTGTAGGGGCAGTTGGGTATCAGCTTAAAGCTGGGGTTGGTGTTGTTGTGACTCAGGCCGATCCGCACCCAGTCTTTGGATTTAAATCCTTAGTAATGATGGAATTAGGCCTTAAACCTAAAGATATTCTCATCAGTTTGAAAAACATGGATCAATATCCAGAAAAACGCCAAATTGCGATGGTCAATATTGAGGGTGTTAGCGAAGCTTGGACAGGGCAGGAATGTGTCACATACGCCAGCCATTATGTGAACAAAAATTATTGTGTATCAGGAAATATGCTGGTTGGTGATGACACACTAAAAGCAATGGATGAACATTATCAAAAAAATCAAGAAACGCCATTTGCAGAGCGATTATTGACCACATTAGCTGAAGGTCAAAATGCTGGTGGTGACAAACGTGGTCGTCAATCAGCTGCATTAAGTCTCTACAGCACTGAAGTTTATGCTGATGTTGATTTACGTGTTGATGACCATTCTGAGCCGATTAGAGAATTGATTCGATTGTATGAAGAGTCGAAAAAACCATATTACCAAGGATTTCGGAGACAGATTCCCACAGGTAATAATCCGTCAGGTATCTATGAAGAAGAAGAATAACAGTATGATACTAAAAATGTATCAGGAATTATCTTTCTTATGAAGATTAATGTTGAAAAGGAAAGGAATGAATAATGGCCTCTCATTTGCTTGAAGTAAAAGGTCTCGAGACCCGTTTCTTCACAGTTGAAGGGACTGTTCATGCGGTGAATGGAATCTCGTATCATCTTGATGAAGGTGAGACTTTGGCAATTGTTGGTGAAAGTGGTTGCGGAAAAACGGTAGGGGTGCTTTCATTGATTAAATTAATCCCAGACCCTCCCGGTAAGGTTACTGGTGGGGAAGTGATTTTTGAGGGTCTGGATCTAACAAAGCTGAAAAGACACCAGCTTGAAAATGTGCGTGGGAATAAAATCGGTATGGTTTTTCAAGACCCAACAATGTCATTAACACCAGTTATGCCGGTGGGGAGGCAAATTGCTGAAACTTTAATACGACATAAAAAACTGGGTGAGAAAGCGGCAAAAGAAAAGACCATTGAATTGATGGAGTTGGTTAATATTCCTCAAGCAGCTCAACGTTATGGTGATTATCCTCATCAATTTTCAGGCGGTGTACGGCAGCGGATTATGATTGCAATTGCAATTTCATGTATGCCTAAATTATTAATTGCAGACGAACCAACAACTGGCTTGGATGTAACCATTGCTGCAGGATTACTTGATCTTGTAAAGGGACTTCGTGAAACCATTGGATTATCAATGATTTGGATTACACACGATTTGGCTGTTGTTGCTGGTTTGGCTGATCGGGTTATTGTTATGTATGCAGGCCAAATTGTTGAAGAAGGCAAAGTAACAGATATTTATGAAACAGCTAAACATCCCTATACCGAAGGTTTGTTGAGTTCTATCCCGAGTGTTGATAGTGATCATGACAGTCGTCTTAAAACAATTGGTGGAATGCCTCCGGATTTATTAGAGATTCCTAACCAATGTTCATTTGCACCTAGATGTAAATATGTCATTGATAAGTGTTGGAATGAACAACCATCATTAATGACAGTGATGGCCGGACGCAAATCGGCATGTTGGTTAGCTGAGAAAATTGGAGATTAAGATGAGAGATACGAATATTTTACAGTCTGAAACCGATTCATTAATTGAGGTAAAAAATCTGAAAACCTATTTTCCAATTACCAGTGGTTTGTTAAAACGAAAAGTAAATGATGTTAAAGCTGTCGATGGTTTAAGTTTTAAAATAAACAGAGGAGAAACGCTTGGTTTGGTTGGAGAGAGCGGTTGTGGGAAAACGGTTGCTGCTCGAACACTTTTAAAAATCTATGAACCAACAGATGGTGAGATCTGGTTTCAAGGAAAAAATCTTGCTAATATCAAAGGTAGAGAACTAAGTAGAATTCGCCGGCATATGCAAGTGATTTTTCAAAACCCCTATTCTTCACTTGACCCTCGAATGCCAGTGGGAAAAATTATCGCTGAGCCTATGGAGGTTCACCGATTGTATGGGAGTTCTAAAAAAAGAAAAGAAAGGATGGAAGAGTATCTCACACTGGTAGGATTGAGTCCATATTTTGCAGAGAGGTTTCCTTTTGAGTTTTCAGGCGGTCAACGGCAGAGAATTGCTATTGCACGTGCCTTAGCAACCCAACCTGATTTTATTGTTTGTGATGATCCAATTTCGGCTCTCGACGTGTCTATCCAAGCACAAATTGTTAATTTATTACAAGATCTACAGGAAGAATTTGGATTAACCTATCTTTTTATTGCCCATGACCTAATAATGCTTCGTCATATCTGTGACAGAATTGCAATCATGTATTTAGGCAAATTTGTTGAAATATCTCCCAGCAGGGATATTTACGACAATCCCCTACATCCTTATACCCAAGCCTTACTATCTGCTGTTCCAATACCCGATCCAAAGCTAGAAGCTAAACGAGAACGTATTGCGTTAAAAGGGGGATTGCCAGACCCTGCAAATCCACCGATGGGATGTAATTTTTCTACTCGATGTCCACAAGTGATGGATATTTGTCATGAGGTTGATCCCATCTTAGAAGATAGAGGTAATGGGCACGAAGTGGCTTGCCATTTGTATAGGTAATCAAAATATAACCAATACTTTGAATTAGATCCTAGAAAAAATTTACAGTTTATCCAAACAGTAAATCTGCTAATTTATAAGGAAATGGTGACTCTGCAAAACGGATATCAACTAAATCATTTACTTTCTGGGCTGTTAAGAAAATTGAATCTTACCGTCGCAAAATATTAAACATCTGGTAAGAATTACGTTTCACCCCTCCATCCCAGCTAACACTGCCAGCAGCTCATCATGATCAGGTTTTTCGGTGATGCTATCGCCATAATGGGCGTAGGTGATTTTTCCGAATTGATTCAAAAGGAATACAGCTGGTTTTCCAAGTAAGAAGAATTGTTTTTCTTGCCCATACTGCCTGGCAACTTGTGA
>SL_3KL_010_SEDDRAFT_10001109_pt1 | contig 24071 bp, 12 predicted proteins | sample SodLakKL_010_SED_2_FD_10381 | JGI IMG/M metagenome (IMG submission 10381) | reverse complement strand
GCTGAAATTTATCGACTCCTCTGCCAGCCGGTCCAGATTTGGCGTTTTAACATTAGGATCGCCACCATAACCTGTTGCCGACCCCCTCCATTGATCTGCAAAAAGGTAAACTATATTGGGTTTTTTACCCCTGGTTTTACAAGCCGGTAAAAATGGTGATAAGGCAAAGGCTGCAGTTGCCATTGCGGAGCTCCTGATAAATTTTCTGCGACCTATCTCAGATATATTAGAGTCACTATTTTTTCTCATCTTGTAATATTTTACCGGGATATCAAGTACTTTACCGAAATTATCTGCCAGTTGCCGGCACAAATCAAACTGGATCGGAACTATTTCCGGAGGTCCATGTATTCTTTTAATTTAAAGGCCTTAATTACTCTGCTTTATGATAACATATTGTTAAATTAAAAAAGTTTAGTCGTACTTATTCCATCAGCATCCACACCGGGGTATATTACGTGAAATGTATGACGGCCGGAACCAACTCCGTCCTTCACAAAATACTCTCCATCCATATGACCTTCTGCAGCCTGCCCGTTCATTTTCACAATAATATTTTTCGCCCCACTCATTGGCACATAAACTTTAGCCGTGGTATTAACAGGCACCTGAACTGTCATCTCAAATATGTTTACATTCCTATGAAATTCAACGCTAACAGGGCCTTTGATCGTGGGGGTGATTAATTTAGCCCACTCGAGTGAAGCAGGCTGCGGTTTGATCTGAAATTGCCTGAAGCCAGGCTCCAAAGGAATTATTCCGAACATACCTCTTGGTATCGCATTTGCAGGTGATGACGCCCAGGGGTGAGAAAAACTCATATTGCCCTTTATGGACGGATCCCATGCCTCTCCAACAATGGTAGCATCCAGATTATAAATCATATTCCCCCAGCTCCTTAATTCGGTAGAGTTCATTAATCTNAAGGCCGCCTCTCCCCTGTTGAACATATACAAACCATCAAGCAGGAACTGGGCCAGATAAACACTCCCTTTCATACCGCGGCCCTCAACATAATCGGCCACCCTGTCGACATTCTCCGAATCCACAATTCCCAGACTCAAGGGAATTGCACTGGCATGAAGGGAATGATGATCCACATCTTTACCATCCCTGAACTTCCCTGCCTCCCTGTTATAAAGGTGTGTGTTAATAGCCTGACGAAGGTTTTCAGCAAGTTCTGAATAATAAGCCTCATCTTCGGTCTCACCTAAAACACGGGCAATATCAGAAAGATCTGAAATAGCCTGATAGTTAAATGCATTTATTACCGTATTGATAGTTGTAAACTGAAATCCATCCAGCTCGGATATTGGCCAGTCAACCATATCCCTGCCATAGGTTCCATGCTGGCCACCAGCATCTATATCTTTTTCCACCAAATAATCGTCATTGATAAAGTCTTCAAGTGTCTTGGTTTTCAGTGCTTCATAATGCATTCGCAATGAGGAGCAATTGCCGGTATACATGTAATCACGCCATGCCATCATTACAGAGTTTTGTTTGCCTTCTGTAGGCCATGTAGGCCGATAATAAGGATGCTCAATAGAAAATCTCGGAAAAGCGTATTCACCATGAACAGTATAATCGGATATCTGTTCTGTGAAAATGCCCCCCTCATAGTTTAGACGTTCCCGGGTATGTGTATCGACATACATATCCAGGGATAATGCCTTAATACTGTATTTGCAGATATCCCATACATCATTTAGTATTGTGTCGGAGGACTCAAAATATGATGCTCCATCATTAAAAGGCTGTCTTAATTCAGCAGCCCTGACATTCGATAATTGCACAGGGCCGGGAGCATTCAATATTTCAGCATACCGGAATACCCTGTAACCCCAATTTTCAAGAGTTTGCGGCCCTTCCTTAAGAGTCCATACTTCCTGGTACGTATTCCCCGTTCGCATATTGTGCAGCACGATTTCCGGTGCTTCCAACTCCTCGCCAAGCCTTATTTCCACTTCGTGACCCTCGGTGCCATCGACATTTAATTGAAAACCTGCAACATATGATCTCCCAAAATCAATAAAATAATGACCCTCTCCCTTCTTAATAATCTTTTCCGGTTCAATCAAGTACCTTTCAGTATTCAGAGTGGCTGATGCCGTCAGATTTCCTATCGGTTCTTCCACGATGACCCTTGCCCAATCACTATCATCAAATTCGGAATTATTCCAGCCGAAGGGAAAATAATTAGCATCTATACCTTCTCTGGGAGCATGAAAATAATGAAAAGAAATATTACCTAAATCACTGATCACTTTATTTCCTGCTGGCAGGGCTTTCCATGTGCCATTGGATACTACCATTTGATGGGTACCGTCAACATACTTTATTTTCATCTGAAACAAAAACCGCTTATCCTCTGTGGTATAATTGATCGCACCCACTGCATTCTGCTGTCCGGTCTTCAATAACTTTGTGACATCAAACGTATTGTACCTGTTTATAACACCCGCATCGCGAGTTGATGGTTTGGTCCGGGCAGGAATTATTTGCCCCTGTGTATAACCTCTTGGCGGACCGGCACCGACAAATTCACCGTTCATGTAAAGCTTGTAGACATATTGGTTGGCGGGTTCAGGCGACAATGCGGTAACGTGGGCAATGGCGCTTACAATATCCTTGTCCGGTAAATCAAAGGATTTTCGCAGGAAAACAAAATCATCATTAACAATATCATGGGCCTGGCTGCCCCAGATGGGAACTGCTGTCCACTGATCCTTAACAGCCGTTGTAAACATCTGTGGCTGCGAATACGGCCCTGGCTGGTCCTTTTTATCCCACGTTCGAACTTTCCAGAAATAAACATGGTCCGGTTCAAGCGGCTGACCCTCAAAACGAACGTTACTCGATTCGGAGGAATGCAACTTTCCGGAGTTCCAAACATTTCCCTGATCCGAAGCCAATTGATCCAAACAATCGGATACCAGTATCTGATATGCTGTCTGATGCTCATTAGGATCCGGATCATTCACGACCCAACCCATCAAGGGGTTCTGATTTTCAATACCCAAAGGCTCTGACAAAAGATCTGTCAACAGGTGAGTAGGAGCTTCCGGCGGCCTGTTGGTATCAGCAGACTGTCTGCAGGCCATCAAGGACAAAAGAGCAAGTATTATAAACTTATAAAAGGATACAGGTACGATAATATTGGATAAAAAGACCCACAGTCTGGACGCTACCGGATTTTTATAATTACTTAAAGTTGTATTCATTTTAGATTTCCATTTAAATTTCATCAATGTCAACTTTTCACCCTTATCTATCAAGTATTAATCTAACACATCTTTACAACATCAATTACTCAAATGTAAAATCATTTATTTGCATAGTCAATGCAGAGAATAACTATTTAGTTATATATTTTGCTTGAATTTGAATGGCATGGGCAGGTACTTTCTTAAATGGGAAACATCACCACCCCAGCCCAAATCCAGGAAATCAAGTTTGGGGATTTTTGCGAAAGATTCAGCATAGCGGCGGGGATCATTTCCACAGTAATGTATGCCGAAAGACTCCTTCTCCCGGCTCCATTTTCATCTATGGGCATTAGAAATTGCTCATAATCGTCGCAGGAAACCATCTCTGGCTGGATCTATCGACTGAAAAGGACTCCAAAGCAATTGGTGGCGCATTCCAATCCGGATACCACCACCAGGTTTTATTCCGGCATCACTTGCATTATAACAAAATTTGAAGATAGGGAAAGTACCTGCTTCCGACACTGCAACACTGCTATGAAGGATTTTTACTGCGTATTTAACGGTTGATTCATTAACGCAATTGAAAGTGAGGTAGTATTTGCCTCCTATTTTATGGATCCCTGGAGTCCAGAACCTGTCAAGGTACCAAACGGTGGTGTCGAGATTGTTTCTGTCGATTAATAACTTTTTAATTTCCAGTTAAGTAAATCGTCGGAAGAATATATTTTAACCCCGGGATTTTTCTGATTATTCCAGTACCAGGAGGGATAGGAAGTCCCTACAATATAATACTTGCCCCCATCTTCAAATACCTGGCAATCCCGCATCCCCTTTGTAATACCATTTCTTATGGGATTCTGATACTCGAAAACTCAATCTTTTTTTTGATTTCGTTCATATAGAATCCTGGTTTTTGAACTAAAACTCAGAACAACGACTCCTGTTAAAATCAGGATGATTAATCCTGTAGGCATATCCATATTCCTGCTTTTTTTTATCATCATCAAATGAAATTATCAAATTGTTAAATTTCATCCGGTGGATCCTGGTTAATGTCGAACACTACATCATTTTACACAGCAAATTGAACTTAATAAAACATCAAAGTTTGTTTAAAAGGAGTATACCCGGTTATATAAACACTATGCCCCTCTTGTTTTGGGAGCATTCCCCGCATTTGTGCCCATTTATGTGAGTTAGTGCCAGGGCCAAAATTTATTACATCATCACCAACGCTATATTGCCCTATACCACTTTCGAGGAAATAGGAATCTTCCATATTATTATCAGGAACAACTCCTTCCAACTTATCTCCTGGCCTGAAGCTCATTTCTAATGAAACAGGTACATGGTCTGTGCAATCTATTATTATGTCAATGGAAACTTTACCGTTCGACTCTGCAATTATCACCTGATAGTTTAGTGTTTGAGCCTCGCTTATTTCTCTTAATTCGCGGGATATCCAAATAACATCTCCGTTTCTATTTTCTTTTGGAATTGGCTGCATATATCCGTGGGTTATTGATTTCGACAGAATTATTTTGCCCTCATCAACGACACAGTTCTCTGAAATAAACTGCCCTCTGCTGCCAAAAAATGATGCAGCCAATCTCATGGATTGCAGTACGGCATTCCCCTTTCTGTAGGAAAAAAAGGTCGGATTACGCTCAATAATGGTTATATCGGTAAGCCCACGCCTGATCCTGAAAATCCCGGAATGAATAAACCGTTTGAAATAACTAAAAGGTAATTCAGCAGGATTAATCAAGGTTCGCTCGAAAACAGGGTCTTCCATCAGATAGGGAAGGAACCGGGTGATTTTTTCCGGCATTTCATTCTCTATCAATTTACAAACAGCCGCAAATTCAGCATTATTATCTGTAATCGCCATATACCGGTAACCATAATAATACCCGTTAACATATGCTGTGTGAGCACTATCTTGCCTGCCGGAGGCATCCGTTACAACCTCGCCTCCCGGTTGAATATAGTATAGAGTCATTTCCAAATTCTTTCTTGCAACATCTTGCAGTTCATGGCGATTCAGCAACCTTCCAATTGTTATGAACATGGTATTGACAATTGGAGAATAGGTTCCTACACTCTTTTCAATATATTGACCATCCGGATCAATATCAATTCCCTCATCCAACCATTCATCAATCCTATCTACATATTTTTGAGAAGGAAAAAGATGATGCAGCCAAGCCAAAGCGGAACAAACCACCCAACGATGATTTGCGGTGTGTATTCCTCCAACAGCAAGTGCCTCACCTGCCCTGGAAAGGAATATTTCCAAACTATTGAGTGTTCCTTTTAATTCCGCTCTGTTCAATTGCTTTAAGCAAATAAAAAGCGGGCATAAATCAGTGACTATAAATGCTGTATCTGGAGTAGAATGAAAATTCGTACTATGCAGATCAATAGTACCATCATCATGCTGAATATTTACTAAGCATGCGGCAGCCCGCTCAATAGGTTGAATTAGAACAGAAGAGAGATAGTATTTTGAAAACTCAGATGCATAGGCACTCCCTGCTACACTAATTAATTCCTTTGTAGTGTGAGAATTAGCTAATTTATACCTATTCTCTACTCCACCATCCCACCTATCTCCTGGGTTACTTACTTGCCTGCTCAAATAGTCGGCAACATCATTATCATTTAATAAGGAAAGCTTTTTTATAATCTCATCAGCCCCCTTTTTATTGTTCTTCATACTTCTTCCTATTGCCATTGATGGAAGAGCAGTAATTGCAGTAACTGCAACTCCTGTCTGATGAATAAATTTTCTTCTTTTCATTTTCATTGGACTTAAATTATTCAAATTGACTTTTTTGAGCCGATTCTTTTTTACATAATATTAAACACTTTAAAACGAATGACCTTTCTAAATAGTAATCTGTTATTTGTAATACTCTAAGGTCTTAGTAATTAATAAAAAAAAGGAATCCCCTTATTAAAAAAGTTCATATTCATTTACTTTTTTAAATTATCATACGAAGATTTGTTTGCCAGGCAAGGGTAAATTAAAAATTTACCTTCATCACTCTTTGATTCAGCCTAAAGCGACACCTCAAATATTTTGTCGCCCGAACCTACATTATCAACGACTACAAAGCTTCCCTGAACCCGGAAGGAAACAGGTCTGCTGTTCATAGTAACATTTTGTTTCGCAGAAAACAAAGGAAGATGTATTTCAGCTTCCGTATTGGCCGGAATATTAACATTTAACACAAATGATTTGCCGGGGTTATTTTTAAAAGATAAAATCAAATCTCCCCGGATGGTAGGATATTTTATTTCAGCTGTTACTAAAGAAGCCGGTTGTGGTTTTATGCGGATCTTGCGGTATCCCGGCTCCAAGGGTTCAATGCCCATCAGTTTACCTGGAATAATATTTGCCGGTGCACTACCCCATGCATGATTCCAGTCAAGATTAGGTTTGTATTTTTTATCCCATGCTTCCAATGTGATGGTTGACCCCACATTATAGATCATGTGCCCCCAGCTCCTTTCAGCGGTTGAAGTAAGCAACTCCAGGGCATAATCTGGTGAACCTCCATGATAAAGGGCATTTAATAGATATTGGGCTCCATAAACACTGCATGCCATTCCTCTGCTCTTGATAAAACTTGTAACATTTGTGATATTGTTCTCCGGCACCAATCCAAATGCCAGAGGAAACATATTGGCATGTAGTGAACTATGACTGCTCCCTTCACCATCCACATAAATACCAGTATTATGGTCCAGTAACTTTTTATTGAATGCCTCTTTTACTAATCCTGCTCTTTTATCAAAGAATTCATAATCATTTTCTTTATTTAAAGCTGATGCAATTTTAGACATCAAAACAAGTGTACGATAATGATAGGCGTTTACCACTGTATTAATGTCCATAAACTCAAACCCGTCCGTTTCGCCTTCCACATCCCAATTCCCACCTGTTTGCGGCCAGTCAACAATATCCCTGAAAGCAGGCTGATCTCTTCTTTGTCTTCTCCATTCATTTTCATGCCAATGGACAGACTTTATAACTTCAGGGGTTACCAGTCCCGTTCTTGTGCTTATAAGACCATCTTCACGCGCGAGAGATTTCAATGTTTTAGCCTTTAAATCCTCATAAAAATGTTCCATTGAAGTCGGGTCACCAGTTTCCATGAAATCAGCCCAGGCCATTAAAACAACCTGTAAAATCCATTCGGTCCACTGACTTGAATATTTGATCTGAAATTCATGGGTAAACCGGGCAAGTGAAAACTCCCTCTCGACACCATAGTGGCTGAGTTGATTGATATATGAATCACCTTCCCGGGGAAACCTTTCTCTATCACCATCGACATAAATACCTGCAAAGCTTGTAGCTTTTATCGTATGCTTGCAAAGATCCCAGACATCATTCAATACTGTATCTGATGAATGGAAATAAGATGCCTGGTCATTAAAGGGGTAGTGAACTGAAACCTGTTGAATCATGAAAGCTTCCAGCAGATTGCCAGGATACTCTTCAATTTCACAATAGCGAAACGGCATTACCTCACCAATATATTCAGGCATCAGGATAATTCTATCCATTCTACTATACTGGTGTGTAGGAATTATAATTTCGTAAGTTCTCCAGCCAGGTTCTAATGGCACTTTAAAAGACTCATACCGGATACTTCCGCCGGGATCACGGTCAATCCTCCCATCTTTTAACGCTTCCCCAAGATGTACCGTCACAGTGTCAGTTTCCTTAGTTCCATACAACATAATACGCATCCGGCCAAACCTCGCTTTACCAAAGTCTATAAAAGTGCTTGTTTCTGTAATTGGTTTTATATTCTCAGGAGAAACATCCGTTTTCTGCAGAGGATACCGGGAAGTACCATAATATTCATACCCATAGTAATCAATTAGCTCCTGAGCAGTTAAAAATTGCCTAATGGCAGAAAAGGATGACTCTTCATTATGGTTGTCCCATGTTTTTACCTTCCAGAAATAAACAGTACCAGGATTTAAAGGCTCTCCGGAATAGCGTATATTAATGGACCTTTCACTTTCAGTTTTCCCGGAATCCCACTTGTCGCCAATATCATTTTGGATATTTTCATAGCTTGATGAAACCATAATCCGGTAAGCAGTTTGCATGGTATTACTTCTTTCTGAACGAACTAACCATCCGAAAAGTGGCTGCTTCTGCTCTATCTCTGTAAACTGAAAAGTTTCGCTGTAGTTAACTGCTTGACTTAATTCAGTATTTGTCGGATATCCATTTAAAAAAACACGATCTGGATGTAGTAAAAAATTAACGGTCAACCCGGTTGGCCGGATAAAGTTATTTCCCTTTTCCATTTTGGATAACGATGAAAGAGGAACATAAAACAATAGAAAAAGCATAAACACTAAAACTTTACCCAAGCTTAATTTCTTATAAGCCTTCATATTACCTTATTTCAGGTTTTACTTCACCCTTTTTGTTTAGATTAATATCAAGTATTAATCTAACAAATCCTTACAACATCAATTCCTATTATCTGTCCAAGTTTAAGGATCTTATTGGCAATGTGACCTACGCCAATGGCGCAATGGTGAGCGGGTCCCTGTTTTGACCAACTATTCATAAATTCTTTTGCACCAGGTGAAAATTTATAGCGACTATTGGTATTCCCAATGTGAAGCACCTGGCCGGGAACAGATTCGCCTTCGGCTACCAGCAGAAATATCCCTTCTTTTCCTTCCACAACAGAAAGCAGTGTGACAGGTCCATGTTTAACACTCATCTGAATGGAAAGTCCTTTGCCGGGTTTCCCATGGTAAACAGGCAAAGGCACCAATTTGACAGGACCTTCAGCTATAGCAGAATGGGCAGGTCCGTCATGCCCCAAAAATATGACATCATCCTTAAAGTCCATAAGGTAAAATTCAGAAAAGGAACCCCCGGAACCAAATTCAGCCATAATCTTCATAGCCTGGGCATTTTTTATCTCACATTCGCCTGCAACCGGAATGTTTTTCCCTGTAAGGAGTGTATTACCTGCAATAACTGAAGTGACAATGTTTTCATAATCATTACCATCCTGTCCTTCATAATAGTAAGCCAATGAACCTATATCCCTTATTTTAACAAGCTTATCTAAGGCTACCGATGTCCTGGCCGCCCGTTCTATTTCTGGTTCTTCACAATCGGATGCCACCTCAAAAACGGTCTTAAACTCCTGAATCTTTTCTGAAACTTCTTCATCAGTAACTTCATCATGATATTTTTTCAGTTCACACATTTCCAGCAATTCAATGTGAGTGCCAAATACCGACGATTGTTTGAGCATATCTGTATATACATCAAGCATCCCGCCATAATAGTGCCCAAGGACACCCAGCCGGTTATTCCTGATACTGGCAGCTACCTGAACAGCTTCTGTCCATGCTTCAATTTCATCCCAGGCTGAGTTTTCATCCAGATATCCGGTCACTATATCATATGAGATTCCCGTCCGGTTAAATACGCTGGCAATTTCAGGCACACAACAAGCCTGGCAATGTTCAAGCCATGCACCGGTCATTTTACCACTATCGCCAAGATTGTTAAACTTTTCGTAATCTAACTGAGGTACAGGTTGCAGGTTTAAAATAACAACGGGAACTTTAAGCTTCTGGGCAACCGGCAAAACATTAGATGATAATGCATATGTAGAAATATACAGGAATACTATCTCAACATCCCGGCTTTTAAGCAGCACAGATGCATCAAGTGCCTTAGCAGAGTTATCAACCATCCCGGCATCGATTACCTCTACACCAAAACTTCCGATTTTTTCCCTTATCCTTTTCTGATAGCCATTCAGATTTTCAAGTAAACCATCAAACTGCCCCCAGTAAGTGTCAAGGCCAATCCCAAACAATCCAACTTTTGTAGTCATATAATAATTTTTTAAAGGTCTGAAATATGTTTAATAATATATTATCCGTATAGTTTAATAGCCTTTAATACACTTTAAGCTCAAGGGCGCATTAATTAACAGTTAGTAATGCAGGGATTTATTTTTTCATAAATGTTTCTATTGGAATTCCCTGAAAATTTATCTCCCTGTATGGTATGGTTTCTCTATCATCAACAACATAATTCCACCGGTTTATATAATTCATACCCGGTTCAAATGAATCGCCGGTCTTGTCAAGCAGATTTTCCATTGTGGCATGCAAATCTTTCCGCACACTTTCATGATCTTCACAACTAATCAGGTTATTCAACTGGTAAGGATCGTTTGAATTATCAAACAGTACCCAGGGGCCTTCCAGATCACAGGCATATGTATATTGTTTGGTCCTGACGCCCCGGTATTCCTCCCCGCCTGCCGGACGGGACCATTGGCCGAAGGGATGGTAACATGCCAGCAGTACTGCTTCTGTATCGTCCTTTCTTTTTCCTGTCAAAATATCAGATAAGTCATCGCCCTCTACGGTTTCGGGAATTGGAAGTCCGCTTAAGCCAAGCAGTGTGGGCATAATATCGGGTGTATTCATAAGCATTTCGTTGGATTGCCCCTGCTTCCCAAATTTAGCAGGATATTTCAGCAAAAACGGCACATGGATAGATTCCTCATAGAATATCTGTTTATGAAACCACCCCTGGGAATGGATCATATAACCATGATCACTGGTAAAAATAAATATCGTATTGTCTTCCAGTCCCGCATCCTTTATGGCATTCTGCAAGTCTCCAACGCATTTATCCAGCGCTGTGATATGGGCATAATAGCCTGTAAGATGATGCCTGACCTCTTCATGATATTCTTCAGGCACATTGGGCCGTACGCTCAGTTCTTTTTGCCGGTAAATCTGTTTATATTCTTCGGGGGCTGTCTGAAAGGGGGTGTGTGGCGGCCCCCAGGAGATCATTAAAAAGAACGGGTCTTCTCCATCTTTCCTTTCATTGATGTAATTAATTGCATCTCTGGTCTGTGCAAAGGCATCATAGCCGTCCCATTTTTTGAATTCATCATTATTACCCCAATACCATGAATTATTGTAATCATGTGTGCATTCAAGAACCTTCCAGTAATCAAAACCATGCCGCCTTTCCCGGGGTATAAAGGAACTTCTGCCATGTCCATCCAGATGCCATTTGCCAATATAGGCAGTTTCATAACCGGCAGAATTAAATATTTTGGGCAGGGTCACAGCTTCAGGGTCAAGCAATACATCGTTTACAAATACACCGTGAGTCAGCGGGTACTGTCCTGTCAGCAAACTGCCCCTGTATGGCGAGCTTACCGGGCATCCGGATATGGTATTGTACAGGTCAATGCTCTCTCCCGCCAGTTTGTCAATATGCGGGGTCAACACGTCAGGGTTACCATTATAACCAAGATCCTGNGTGCGGAGTTCATCGACAAATATAAAAACCACATTGGGCAGTTCATTATTTTCTTCGGTGCAGGAAACAATCATTGCACCTATTCCTGCCAATAACAAAGGTGATTTCATAATTAAGACTTTCGTTTGGGAGATTGCCCTTCTGTGGCAAAATCCTGGTATGGAATGGCTCTTCTGACCGGTTCCACTTCATATCCCCATTCATCAATATACGAATCCGGTGGGCGAAAATCATCGCCTATCTCTGCAAGTCCGTTCATCAGCCTGGAATCAAGTTCCCTCAGGACCGTCTCATATTCAGACTTCTCTGCCAGGTTATCAATCTGCCACGGATCCTCCCTGTCGTCAAACAGAAGAAATGGTCCGTCCAGGTTGCGGACATAGGTATATCTTTTCGTCCTTATTGAGCGGTGAGCTTCACCCTGACCGACAAAGGGTGCTATGGACATATATAATGCAGTCCGGTCCTCTATCTCACCTACCTCATAGATCAGCGAAGAAAGATCATCACCCTCAACGCTGCCGGGAACCCTCACGCCTGCCAGACCAAGTAAAGTCGGTAAAATATCCGGGGTGTTCAATGGTGTATCGACAGTTCGTCCCTGGCTGCCGTGAGCCGCAGGATAGCGGATCAGAAAAGGCACATGAGCCGATTCGCCCCATGCCACCTGTTTCCAGTGCTGTGGCAGGCCATGCGAGAGGAGCATGCCTCCGTGATCAGAAGTGAACACGAAAATTGTATTTTCATCAATGCCTGCTTCATTGAGTGTTTGCATCAACTCACCAACGCAATGGTCCAGCGCGGTGCAGTGTGAGTAATAATGGTACAAGTGCCTCTGTGCCGCATCCCGGTCTTCAGCAGGCACATTTGGGGGAGTTTTAATCTCATCCTGCGTATAAAGGGCCCTGTATCCTTCCGGGGCCTCATCAGATGAGGGGTGCGGTGGACCAAAAGAAAGCATCAGGATAAACGGCTGGTCATCACCTGCATGGTCATGGATATATCGCTGTGCATCCTTTGTCTGGGCAAAGGCGTCATAGCCTTCCCAGAACAGCATCTCTTCAGAGTCCTGAGCATAGTAATGGGACTGGTTATTGCTATGATCGCATTCTGCCGCCTTCCAATACTCCCACCCCTGGCGGCGTTCCGGGGGTATGAACGCACGCCTGCCGTGTCCGTCCAGATGCCACTTACCTATATACCCGGTGTTGTAACCGGCATTCTTAAATATCTCCGGCATACATAGTTCATCTGATGGAAGATGGAGATCATTGAGAAACATTCCAGTTGAGGTAGGGTATCGTCCCGTCATCAGCGCAGCACGATATGGAGTGCATACCGGACATACTGACACTGTATTGCGGAAATTTATTGATTCCTCTGCCAGCCGGTCCAGGTTTGGTGTTTTAACATTCGGATCCACACCATAACCTGTCGCCGATCCCCTCCATTGATCCGCAAACACATAAACTATGTTGGGTTTTTTACCACTGGTTTTGCAGGCTGGTAAAAACGGAGATAAGGTAATAGCTGCTGCCGCCATTGCAGAGTTTCTGATAAATTTTCTGCGGTCTGTAGCACATATTTTAAATCCATTGCTTCCTTTCATAATGCTTCATTTATCATCTTATGGAATGTTTAACCGGCTTTAGAAATAAATGAGACCAATGACTAAATCTAAATATTTACTCATTAGATCTAACTCATAAACAATTACTTAACCATTAATTTTTAAGCTCAAGAATAATGCTGTCAGTCTTCATCCTCATTTCCTCAAGGACGCCCTGATACTGTTCATGATCAGCTAAATTCCGGATTTCATCGGTATCCCTTACCATATCATATAACTCCTCATGTCCGGGATCATTTATATATCTGAAATATTTCCATTGTTTAGTACGAATACCTTCGCTGGGCGGTATATTCTCAAAATCCCAGAGATGCTCAATCAGAAAGTGATCCCGGTCTTCAGCAGGATTTTCATTTTTGCTATAGTCAGCAAGACTGATGCCCTGATAATCGGAAGGAATATCGATACCGGCATAATCCAAAATGGTAGAAGGTATATCAATATTAAGCACCAAATCCTCAATATCCCTTTGATCATGATTCCTTGGATCGTAAATGATCAGAGGCACACGAACAGAAGGCTCATACATCAGCCATTTCCCGGCAAGCTGCCTTTCTCCAATGAAATAGCCATTATCACTCATAAAAATAATAATGGTATTATCGGCAATACCCCGTGATTCCAAAAGATGTCTAATTTTGCCAATTTCCAGGTCAATACCGGAGATCATCCGGTAATATCCTTTCATACTGTGCTGATATTTTTCAGGAGTATCAAATCTCCAGTACCACCTTGTCCTGTTAAAGCCTTCCCTTACATACACAGGTTGTTCCATAAAAAATTGTTCTGAGGCCTTTCTGGGTTGACCAATATCCATATCCTGGTACAGAGTATCTACCTCGGGTGACCAGAAAAACTGGTCTGGAGCACTATCATGAGCATGCGGCGCGCTGAAACTAAGGGAAAGGCAGAACGGTTTGTCTTCAGGGGCATTTTTTATAAATTCAATTGCCTGGTGTCCGGTATACCGGGTTAAATGAACAGTATCCCCATCAATGGTTTTGTAGAAAAACCCTCTTCGGTCACGATAACTATTATTTCTGTCGAAAACTTCGGCTTCATCAAATAAGTTATCCCTCAGACTGTAACTGATACCAAATTTACCAAAAAAACCTGTGTAATATGGAGATTCCATCATTAGTGCGGGATAAGAATAATCCATAAACGCATGGTCAATTTCTCCTTGTTGAAACGTATGACCGTGAGTCCTTTCATATAACCCGGTAAAAAAACTTGCCCGGGCGGCAATGCAAATCGGAGTTGTTACAAATGCATTTCTGAAATAATTACCTTCCCGGGCAAGTTTGTCCATCTCAGGAGTCAATATTTCATTATTCCCTGCATATCCCAGCGCATCCCAACGCTGATCATCTGTAAGAATAAATATTATATTGGGAAGTCCGTCATCAGGGTGATCATTTTCTCCGGGAACACAACCTGCAAGGATACACCCTCCTAATATAAAGCCAGATATCTGTTTCATTTTAAATTATTAAATATTTAACATGATAAACTTATGTAATTGTCTAATTAAGATCAGGATAAAAAGAAAGAGTTACCGGACCGGCCAAACCTGAGGGGAGCAAGGGGTAATCGGCTGTAAACTTTATTACATTGGTTTTCGTAAAACGCTCTTCCTCAGGGAGCAACTGATCGCCAATAAGTCTGTTCGGCCAGAGATTGACCACCTTTATCTCTATAGAATTTTCACCTGCCCTAAGGTACCTTGTCACTTCATTCCTGAATGGCTTGATCCACCAGACGCCCGTGTGTTGACCATTGATTGTAACTTCAGCAACATTGTACATCTCACCCAAATCAAGAAGGATATTGTTGTTCTCCAGCTGCCCGGCTGAAAGATGAAAATTCTTTTTATAGACTGCTGCCCCGCTATAATATTTTATTCCGGGATCATCGTGTTCATTCCACAATGCCAACTCTTTGAATACCGTCTGTTCAGGGCCTCCCCACTTCTTGTCAAACTCCACGTGCCAGTCGCCGGTAATGGGCTGCTCTGCCAACTTGCCGGTAACATCAAATTCCTGCACTCTTCCGTTAAACCAGGTAATATTATAATTTGCACTATTTGCAAATACAAGATTACCATCGTCATTAATTATAAATGGTGCTTTATCGATGTCTCTCCCGGGCAATTCAGGAAAAATCTCATCGCCGTCCATCTTAAGGGAAACTATATGGGTCCCGTCTGCAGGTTTCCGGAATACCACCATTACCGAGCCGTAGGGCTCAAGAAACAGCGGTAGCGAAGTACTGTTGTTATCAGAGATGAAGATTTTATGATCAACTGACTTCCCGGTTTCAGGATACCATAATTCAGGGATTTTACCGGTGACCCTGAATGTGGCATTAATAAAATCGGGGTGATCATTACGGTTGACAACATAGTATATTTCTGCGGTTTCCGTACTCCGGTGAATATAATCAATGTTGTAATGATGTGGTGGTGAACCGCTCTCACGTTCATATTCACGGGTACTCTTGTACGTGAAATCAGGAATAACTCCTTTTTCCAAAAGAACATCACGGATGCTTTTACCCCAGACAACTTTGCCTTTGCCAAACCTGTTCTCTGTGATTGTTGCACCATCTATTCCCCCCCATAACTCAGATGCAATTTGCTGAACTCTCTTTTCTGAACTTTCTATATCTTTAAGTCCGACGGAAGTCGCAGGTCTCGGCCCCATAACTGTAGCACCATCTTTTACCAATTCCCGGATCTTTTCAAGAACCTCGAGGGGAATTGCCCTGCGCTCAGGCAGGACAAGCACATGGTAACTCATACCGTCAGGCAAAACAATCTTACCATCCCGGGCTGACATACGGGACATGATAACTTCTGTATTGGTCACATCATAATCGTAACCTTCACCCAGATCAGGGCGAATATGCTTCAGCGGAACCTGGTTCGGCACATTATCGCCGTAATAGATACANACNTCGGCNGTGAACAGTCCCTGGGAAAGCATAAANGANATACGGCTTGTCCAGTCAAGGAACGCCCGGCTTTGATCCCACCAGGTGACATTGGGATTAAAATGGGTCCCCGCAAAATATTCAATGCCGGGTTTCCCCTCTTTTTCAGGAGAGTGGGTCAAAGTATGAATAACAAAACGGTTAAGTCCCTCGCAAAAAACACGATCCATCGTGGGTTTCATATAAAAGAAATCCTCCTCCCAGTGTGGACCGATACTGGTAGGCCCTTCAGCTGAAACAAAACGCTTTCCATAGGTATGGGCAGTCGATGCAGACTGCTTGATATAAATTCGCCGGTGCGGTTCAACTCGATGAGTTTCGGCACGAATCCAGAATTCACCCATTGGTATTATATTCTGGCCCAGATTCTTCATCCCGTCAATCGGGGCAGGATGAGGTCCTCCAGCCTCAGAATGAATTGCAAGGCCGTCCGCATGACTTAACTGAGCAAACTTAACGTAATGATTTTTCCATATCAGATCAGCTATAGTACGTCTGAAATCATACAAAAACCGGTTTGAAACCTCGCGATTATCTATAATCTTTCCTGTTAAAACAGGCAAATATTTATATATGGAATAACCGTTAGCTTTTTCAAATTCCTCGGGAAAAACCCCGGTCCAGTTGGTCGCACCAAGTTCCCAGCTGTCATCATGTAAATATTTCAGACTTTCAATTCCCTCCCGCTTAAGATCCTCAACTATTACACCGGCAATATTGTTATAATGATGCTCCATCGCTTCACTGCTCAAATAATCAATAGCCAGTCCACCGCCACCCGGACTGTGAGTTGAAACACGTATGCCTGTCCCCGTTGACACAAAACGAAGAATTGTCCATTCACCCTCCGGCACGTCCCAATGGATGTTCCCATTGGCATCAACTTTGTCACTTATATCAATAATGTCTTCAAATTTAACATGGCTGTCATTCTCGCCTGACTCCTCTTCTTTTACGAATACCTCCCAGTCATAACCCAAACCATTGTCGGTGAAAGGAATACGTATTGAGTGCACTGCCTTAAGATCAAAATTCTCAAGAGGCTCTACATCTGATGCATAGGGTGTTAACTTAAGTGCCAGGACGGTTACGGGCTCCCAGTAATATTCACCCCGGTAAAAATAATAATAGGTATGAAGCAATCCCTCCGGCAGGGGTAATTGTTTCTGAAGAGTTGCAGGTCCGGTCACACTTGTTTCACTCCATACCACTTTTTTCGATGCAAATTCGGGGGTTACCCAGGGACCGCCGGAATTCCAGCCGCTACCCATATTCAGGCTTACCTCTATTCCCAGGCTATCTGCAACCCGGCAGGCATAAACAAATAACTCGCGCCACTGGTCACTCATGAAAACCGGACCCGGTTCACTCCTGGTGACACCCCAACCCTCATAGGTAGAAGAACCGGCATCAAAAATCATAGCTCCCTCTATTCCTACTCTCTTCATTTCGGTCAGATCGCTCACGATTCCCTCCTTCGATATATTACCCTCGAGCCACCACCAATAGGCTCGGGCCCTTGCATAACCAGGAGGATTTAAGAAATCCTCCTCAAGGTTTACGGAGGGTTTAAATCTGACCACATCGTTATCAAGAACTTCGTTATCTATTTTAGATACACTACCTGATAGATTAATTAATGAGACTACTATTAGCAGTCCGAAAATAACTCTTCTCATATGAAGTAAATTATAAAATCATTTTGGTTAATCTTTGATACCCGCGTCTGTTAGCGGCAATGTTCTGGCGGGATTTTGCCCTGAAATCAAGTGTGATTTATAACCAGATAAGTGTTCTTAACTACTATCTTATTTCCATCAGATATTTGCCGGCCTTTAAATTATCAACCAGAACAGATCCGTCCTCAATAACAACGGGCATTTCCCTGCCATTCATCAAGACCGTAAAATCATCCTTGTCGGGCAGGGGAAGCATAACCCTGGCATTTGTGTTGGCAGGGATAACAAGCTCCAGATTAAATATACCCTCGGGTTCCCTGTTGAATTTTGCATGAATCGGCCCCCTGATTGTCGGACTCTTTATTTCGGCACTCTCCAGAGATCCCGGTTGCGGTTTTACAAGGAAGGTCCTGAATGCCGGCTCAAGAGGTTCAATCCCAAATATACCAGTGGTTATTATATATGTAGGTGCAGCGCCCCAGGCATGGTTCCATGTCATGTTCCTTTTATATTTTATATCCCACGCCTCTGAAGTAATAGTTGTGCCAAACCTTATCATATTCATCCAGCTGCGGTCAGTCTCCGATGTCAAAAGCTCAAAAGCATAATCCTCTGCACCCATTTTGTAGAGGGCATCGAATAGATACGGAGTACCATAGGGACTGCATGCCATACCTTTTGAGATAAAAAATTCAAGTATCTGAGAGTAGTAAGCCTCCGGCGCAATACCAAATGCCACAGGAAACATAGTGGCATGAAATGCATTGTGGTCAACTCCCTCTCCGTCTCGATACAAGCCTTTTTCCTTATCCAGCAGTTTTTCATTCATTGAGGATTTGACCAGTGCGGACCTTTCTTTGAAAAATACCTCATCTTCGGATTTATTCAGCACACCGGCAATTTTGGCCATCAAAACAAGATTGCGGTAGTGAAAGGCATTTACAACCGTGTTGATATCAGAAAATATGTACCGGTCTGTTTCTCCTTCAAAGGTGATACTACCATGACCACTCCTGAGTTCAGTTTCATTGGCAGGTGTTCCCTGGGGCCAGTCAACGATATCCCTGAAACTCCTGCCATGGTAATGAATACTGGCCAGAAATTCTTCGGTAACCAGGCCTGTACGGGTACTGATAAGACCATCTTCCCTGGCAAGGGGGAGAAGTGTTTTCTTTTTAAGCTCATCATAATACTTCTCCAGAAAATCAGGATTACCGGTGGCCATATAATCTGCCCAGGCCATAAGCACTATATGCAGGTGCCATTCAGTTGGCCAGCTTGGATTAAAAATCATGAAATCATTAGTGTATCGCTGAATGGCATATTCACGGTCAACAGCATAGTGACTTATCTGCTGAACATAAGCATCAGCTTCATATGGCATCCTTTCACGGGCTCCTCCGTCTATATATACCCCCATAAAAGGTGTTACCTTGAGGGTATGCTTGCAAAGTTCCCAAATCTGATTAAGGTTGTCGTCTGAAGAGATGAAATGGGCAGCATCATCATCAAAATGATAAAGCAATGCATGCTGGCGCACCTGGCTGGTCTGTAAATTGCCGGTATAGCCTTCTATCTCAGCGTAACGAAAAGCAGCCACCTCCGGCATGTGCTCCTCAAGTACCTGGCTGTTAGGATAGTTTGAAATAAACCGGGGGATATCTACCTGGTATTCAGTCTGACCTGGTCTAATTACAAGCTCAAAGCGGTTATAGGTGATGGATCCTCCCGGATTCCGGTCAACCTGATTGCCCGGTGCAAGTTTTTCTCCAAGATGAATTACAAGTTTACTTTCATTTTCAGGCTCATCAAGTGTCAGAATGAGTGTTCCGAATGCAGCTTTTTCAAAACTTATAAAATGGTTGCCGGATTCATTTTCTACAACGGAAACCGGGAAGACCTCATGGTAACGGATTGGATGCCGGTTTTCATAAACATACTCTGTTTCACCATTGGTCTTCAATTGCACCCAGCGGCTTTCACCCGGCCAGTTTCTTTCAACATTACCAAAATCGCCTGTATTAAACCTTTGCGGGGTACTGTAAGCGCTCACCTCTCCATCTTGATCCCAGATCCTGACTTTCCACCAATAACCCGTATTTTCATTCAGACTACCTCCTGTATAAAGAATGGCTATTGATTCATCTGAATCTACTTTTCCGGAATCCCATGCATCTGGGTTACCGTTTTCGATAAGATCCGGGTCGGTAGCAACCATTATCTGGTAAGCAGTTTGCATAACACCGTCACCGCTACCATTTACAATCCATGAAAACCTGGGAGATGGATTCGTTATTACAGCCTCTTCAGGATGCAGTAATAGATCAGTCATCAATCCGGTCGGAGCAGGATCTTCTTGAAAATGTTGACAGCTTACCAACAAAACAAGAAATAAAACAAAAAATAATTCAGATGCAAATTTTGAGTTCATTCTAATTTGTGATTTCATTTCATTGTTATTTTTACGTGCAATATTATATTTCTATCAATTTTTTCTCATCTCAAAAAAGTAATGACCCGGGCTAACATCCTCGATTAGTATACGGTCATTTAAATCTTTACCTTCTATTTTTTCTCCATTACATAACAGATTGTAATTCTTAAATTTTTTCGGGAGAGAAATATCTGCCGTGGTATTCCCCGGTAGTGTTACATCAACCGAAAAAACATCTTCAAAATTGGTGAGTTTCATGTTTATACTTCCTCGAATGGTAGGATGTTTTATTTCTGCTCTTTCAAGGGAGCCAGGTCGGGGACTAATAAGTATTCTCCGGAAAGAAGGTTCAAGTGGTTCAATCCCAAAAATTTTTCTGGAAATAATATAAGTTGGCGTAGCTCCTGTTGGTTGAATCCAGGCAAGATTTCTCTTGTACTTCATATCCCAGGCTTCGGCTACACCTGAAGAACCAAAACTTATCATGTTCATCCAGCTTCTGTCAGTCTCCGATGTAAGCAATTCCAGTGCATAATCTTCGGCCTCTAGTTCATATAAGGCATCAAAGAGGTACCTGACCATTATCGGACTGCATCCCATTCCCTTTGAAACAAGAAATTCCCGTATTCCGGAATAGGTGGATTCAGGAGCAAGACCAACGGCCACTGGAAACATACTGGCATGGAATGCATGATGGTCAACCCCTTCTCCATCCCGGTACAAGCCTTTTTCATCATCAAACAACTTTTCATTAATTGAAGACTTTACAAGTTCTGACCTCTCCCTGAAAAAATCTCTATCTTCTTTTTTACCAAGGACATCTGCAATTTTTTCCATTAACACAAGATTGTAGTAATGCATGGAATTTACAACTGTATTTATATCAGAAAAAATGTAGCGGTCAGTTTCACCTTCAAAGGTTACACTACCATGACCGCTCCTGAGTTCGGTTTCATCGGCAGGCGTTCCCTGGGGCCAGTCAACAATATCTCTGAACTGACTTCCATGATAATGAATACTGGCCAGGAACTCCTCAGTCACGAGACCGGTCCTGGTACTGATCAGGCCATCTTCTCTAGCCAGAGGGAGTAATGTTTTTTTTATCAATTCATCATAATGCTTTTCAATAAAATCAATATTCCCGGTTGCCATATAATCAGCCCAGGCCATAGGAACAATGTGAAGATGCCATTCAGTAGGCCAGCTTGGATTAAAAATCAGAAAGTTTGTAGTGTAACGCTGTATGGCAAATTCACGATCCACTGCATAATGACTAACCTGCTGCATGTGAGCATCCGCTTCATATGGCATACGTTCCCTGGTACCATTATCAATAAACACTCCCATAAATGCCGCTGCTTTTAGTGTATGCTTGCAGAGNTCCCATATCTGATTCAGGTTATTATCAGACGAATGAAAAGCAGATGCCTGATCGTCAAAATTATAAAGTAATGCATGTTGCCATATCTGGTCAACTTTTAAATCACCAGTCCATCCCTCAATCTCTGCATAACGAAAAGCAGTTACCTCATTTAAATGATCAGCCAGTACCTGACTGTTAGGATATCGCAGATGCTGCCTTGGTAATTCAAGAAGGTATTCTTTCTTCCCTGGTACTATTACCATTTTGTGCTTTTGATAGATTATGGAACCACCGGGTTCTCTGTCAACCTGGTTCCCGGGTGCAAGTTTTTCACCAAGATGTATGATGATAGTATCCGGGTGCTCGACAGGTTCATCAACTATTATTTTCAGGGTAGCAAAGAAAGCCTTCTCAAAAGTTATAAAGTGATTGCCGTAAGAGTTCTTGATAATGGAAACCGGAGCTTTGTCCCTGTAGCTGATAAGATGCCGGTTCTCTAAAACATACTCCTTTTTACCGTCTATTTCGAGTTCCACCCAATGACTCTCTCCTGGCCATTTCTTTTCCTGGCTATAAAAAATACCTGTATTAAATCTTTGCGGGGTGCTGTAGGCGCTCACTTCTCCATTTGAATCCCAGGTGCGTACCTTCCACCAGTAACTTCTGTTTTCATCCAGATTGTCACCTTTATAGGGAACAGCGATTGATTGATCAGAATTTGCCTTTCCGGAATCCCATTTATCAGGATTATCAATTTCAAGAAGTTCCGGATCAGAGGCTACCAATATCTGATAAGCCGTCTGCATTGCTCCATTGCCGCGACCGTTTACAATCCAGGAAAACTTAGGTGAAGAATTGGTTATCACCGCCCTTTCCGGATGCAATAGCAGATCAGTCATTAAACCGCCTGGAGCAGTTTCAGGCTTTAAGAGACTGCAGCAGTTAATAATAACAATGGAGATACCAAATAGAAGCAAATAAGCATAATAAGATTTAAGTTTAATACTGGTTTTCATATAAGGTATCATTGGTCAGATTAGAAACATAGAAAGTCATAATAATACAACATAAGAAACAGATATAGCTTAATCAAGCAATAATAATAGAATGTTATTTATATTCAAGCCGCTCCATAAGTAACCGCAACCTGTTGACATTTTCGTCAATATAACCCCCTACAGGTTCGGATGCCTTGTGGCTATGTGCCCATCCAACATTTATCAGCGATTCTACCTCATACAATAAAATCCCTCCTATTCTCTCGTCGGCTTCAACAGCATCAAAGAAATTATCATTTAATTCTCCTCCCTGCGAAATGTAACAATGTACCCAGATCCGTTTACCGGATTTGCGGGCATAGTTTTTAATGCTGTCAGCCATCCAGGGGCGGTAATTATTATGATAATAATGTTTGATGGTTACCTCGTCGGCAAGATCAACTGCCCGCTTCCAGTCAAGCAGGATCTTGGGCATTGCCCAGAAACCAAGCTCATTGAAATTACCATCCAGAAGGGGTTCTTCATGTGCATGCCGGAGATGAATCTTGACTTTCTTGTTATGAGAATGGATTATCTCAGCAGCCCTGTCAAGGAAAAGATGAAAGTATTCACCCCTGATTCTCATGATCTCCATCGGGTCCGCTTCTTCTTTGAGAATATCAACCCCGTGTTTTTCCTTGTACCTTTGTATTAAAGGCTCATTATAACCGAAATCTATATAATCTGTCACGTTTCCGGAATGGTATTGCAGCCTGAAATCAATTCCATCATATCCCATAGTCATTATCCGCCTGACCTGCTCAAGCCAGTAATCCTGGACCTCGGGATAAGCTTCGCAGGGGGTACCGGCCATATATTGACGTTTACCAATTCCAATACCAAAAACAGGACTGCTTACCCAACCATCCCCCCAGTGCCCGGTGCCCTGAAACTCAAATTCAAACCCCCAATCCATGAATGATTCCGCTGCCCGGGGACCGGTAACCGGGCGGGACTCCAGTCCCCACTCCCTTTCCTCAGAAGGTTTTATTCTTTCAACCGGGCTTATAGAGGTCCTAACGTGATGACCTGTTGTAACAGGTATTTCCCCTTTCGCTGTAAATGCTTTTATCATGGAATAAGGAATGGAATAAAAATTTCTGTATTCCTCAAGAGTGATGGCCATGTAACGGAATTCCTGAGGTAAATTAATCCCTTTTATTGTCATGACCAGGAATCGTTTCGGTACATCTCCAAGTAGAAAGCAATTCGCATCCCTTGCCAGCCGGTAATCAATTTTCGAAGTAACTTCATAATTACCATCATATTTAACATAACGACCATTATCACGACTTATCCACAGCTTAATCTCGGGTATTGTTAACTTACTATCTTCCAGACCTTCAAATTCAAAATACCCCTG
>SL_3KL_010_SEDDRAFT_10001108_pt1 | contig 24081 bp, 20 predicted proteins | sample SodLakKL_010_SED_2_FD_10381 | JGI IMG/M metagenome (IMG submission 10381) | reverse complement strand
ATGGCCGGCAACAGGGTGAGCGTGTCACCGACGACGGGCGGACCATCGTAGTCCTCGACGAAGACGCGGGCTTCGGGCAGACCGAAGACCATGCCATCGATGATGAACTCCCCTTCGGCGAGGGCGGGCATGGCAACGAGCAGCGTGGTGGCGATAAAGGCGGTGATGATGCGAGTGGTTCGCATGTGGTGGACCTCCTCTCGTCCACGCTCGGGCACGCGCAGGATAAAACGTGGACGTTGACATCCACGTTAGGGTGCATACGAACCCCCCACCATAGGGACAGACGTCCTCGGCTGACGATCCGCCCGGGGTGCGCGGGAACCCCCGTAGGCCCGGCCACGTCGCAGACTTCGGCGACGCGGGGTCTTCGCCTTGTCTTCGCCTTCGCGCGCGGCCGCGCACGCAGCAGGCTAGGTGAGGTCAGTCCGGCGTGTTCCTCTGCGACGCTTCTCCAGATCCTGCTGCCAAGGCTTCCGCCACCTGCGCCAGCCGTGCTGCCACAGCGGCCAGCTCTCGCAGCGACGCTTCGGCCGCGGCCTCGTCGTAACGCTCGGACGGACCCCGGTCATCCGCCAAGAGCGCCTCCTGGACGTGCTCGAGTTCGGGTTGCAGGGCGACCACGGTGGCGCCGGTCGTTTCGCAGCGCGCACGCAGTTCGGTGAGTCGTTGATGGAGGGTAGCGGCGGCATCCGCCAAGCTGACCGGCTCGGGCACCGGTTCCGAGGGGGTGTCCGTAGGCTCGTCGCTGGCGCCTGGCGCGGCCTCGCTCGGCTCCAGTGCAGCGGTCGACGCCTCGCTCGGCGTGGTCGGCTCGGTTGGTTGGTCGCCCTCGTCCCACTGCGTCGGCGCCCACTCTTCAGGCTCCGTGGCCATCGAAGGCTCCGCGTCGTACGGCGCTGGTTCGCCACGCGCCGACTGGCGCTCCCGTTCGTCGCGTTCCGTGGCGACGTCGAGGAGCAACGCCTGCAGGGGGGCGTGGATGAGCCGCTGGTGGTTGTGCAGCGAGCGCTCGAAGTCCACCGTGACCTTGTCCCAAGCGAGGATCTGCCGCGCCGCCCGTTCGCCGTCGGCGCCGAGGTCAAAGGAGTACGCGTTCACGAGCTCGCCAGAGAGGAAGTGGAGGCGCCCCTTGCGTTCACCCGAGCGCACGAGGAGCGAGCACGACTTGCGCTCGATCTGAACGAGATGGAGGAGCGCTGCCAGGGGTACGCCCGTCATGCGTCCGCTGGCCGACTCGGCGCGCGCGTCCCGCACCGCCTCGGCCACCTGAGCGGGGCTGGCCGGTTTCCGCAGGATCCGCAACATGCCGAGCTGCGGTGCCCCCTCCATCACCGTCTCGGCAGCCATGGTGGAGAGGACCACGGCCGGCAGGTTGGGGTGGTGCTTGCGCACGTACGCGAGCAGGGTGAAGCCGTCCATAATCGGCATGGAGACGTCGGTCACGATCACGTCCACCGGGTGCTTGCAGAGGTGTTGGATCGCGTCGCCGCCGTGCACGGCCGTCGCCACGGTGACGCCTTCGAGGTGCATCGGGAGGCCCTCACGCAACAGCCTGCGGACGGCAGGATCGTCATCGACCACGAGCACGGCGCGCGGCCCCGCGATCATGCTGAGGACTCCGGTTCAGGCCCGTCATCGGTCGTCGTGGCCTCCGCACTGTCAGCGTTCGCGTCCGCGCCCGCAGGTGCGGTGTCGTTGGCGGCTGCCTGGGGCCTCGGGTCGAACATGCGCTCGACCCGCGCCAGGATCTCGCGCGCCAGCTTCGCAACGTCGTGCTGGAAGGTCTCGAGCTCACGCCTGCGACGCTCACGCTGTTCCCTCTCGGCGTCGAAGCGCTGTTGTGCCTCCCGGAACGCCTCCACCTCGCTTGCGACGGCGGCGAGGGCGGCATCCGCGACACGTGCCGAGTCGCTCAGGCGCCGCATGGCGCCGAGCAGGGCGGCAACGTGTGCATCGGGTTGCGCCGATGCCGGGGGCAGGGGCCCGTCGACGGCTGCGCCTTCGGGCGCGAACGAGGGGGCAGCCGTGTCCGCCTCGGGCGCCGAACCCTCGTCGTCGCCGCGGACGAGGCCTTCGTCGTCCAACCGTTGGTCGAAGCGTTCGTGATCGTCCTGCATGCGCTGCGCCTCCTCGGCTGCCCCCGGATCGGTCGGCTCCGCTGACGACGCCGCGTGATCGTGGGCGGCCGACGATAGCGGTGCGGCGGCGTGTTCGGGGGTCGTCTCGCTGGTCCCTGGTGCGTCTCGTTCGCCGGTGTTCGCTGTTGGTTCGTGCACGCCGAGCGTCGGCTCGTGCACGTCAGGCGTCGGTTCGTGCACGCCGAGCGTCGGCTCGTGCACGTCAGGCGTTGGGGCGTCGGCGGCGGGTGCCGGTTCGTCCCCGGTGTCGTGGCGGTCCACGGAGGCGGCACCCGAGGCGGTCAGCAGCGACTGCGGCACGGGTGGGAGCGCGCGCTCGGCGTGCTCGCGCAACTGGTCCTGGACCACCGCGACCTCGAGCAGCATCAACCGCATCGGCGTATGTACCAGTCGGCGCGTGTCGTCGGGAAGCGGTTCGAAGGTGAGCGTGGTGCTTGGCCACCCGAGGATGTCGTAGGCGGCGGCTTCGCCTTCGGAACCGAAGTCGTCGGAGAAGGCGTTGATCAGCTTGCCCGACTCGAAGTAGAGGCGTCCCCGGCGACGGCCCGAGGCCACCACGACGGTGCAGGTGCGGCGCTCGGCTTCAATGAGCTGCGCCACGCCCGCCAGCGCGATGCCCTCGATCTGGCCGAGGTCCGATCGCTCCAGCACCTCGTGCAGGCAGGCGGCGAGATCGCGGTAGCTGATGGGCTTGCGCAGCACCCGCAAGCCATCGAACGGTGCGAGCCGGTCGCCGATGTCGTCGGCGGCCAAGGCCGAGAGGACCACCACCGGCAGCGCCTGTCGCCTGTTGGTCACGTAGGCGATGAGCGCGAAGCCGTCCATCACCGGCATCGCTAGATCGGTCACGAGCACGTCGAGGTCGTGCTGCTCGAGCATCTTGACCGCTTCGCTGCCGTCGCTGGCAGTGAGCACCTCGAACTCGCCGAGCACCTGGCCGAGGCCGTGCGACAGGACGTGGAGGGTGCCGGGATCGTCGTCGACGATCAACACGGTCTTCGCAGACGGGTCTCGCGCTCCATCAGGCTCGCTCATGTACGGCCAGCATGCCGGCCTGATCCGTGCTGCGCGATGAACTACCCCATTCGTACCGGGTCAGACGTACCGCGGAGCCATCACCACACGAACCCATGCCAGCAGCAGCCAGGCCCAGGCCGCGAGTGGGGCAGCGATGGCCGCGTCCACCGCGAACCAGCCGAGAAGCGCTGCTGGCACGGTGACGAGCAGGCCGGCCAGCAGCCACACGCCCAGGGCGCGCGGGTCGGCCGCGCGGGCGCCGATCGTATCGACGAGAGCGGCAGCACCCAGGCCCAACGGCAGCAGCAGCCACCCCTCGGTTGCCGGCGCCAGACCCAGCAGCGCTCGCACCACGTCCGCGCCGATCGTCGCTGTCATCGTCAACGACCCGACGAGCAGCAGGTGCGCCAGCGTGCGCGCGCGGCCGTCCACGCTGAAGCCTTCCCAACCAGCCCGACCCGGATGGAGTACTGCCGCTGTCCAGGCCAACGCCAAACCGGGCACGAGCGCGGCGCCGCCGAACGGGCCGTTCACGCCGGTGGTCAGCGCGACCCCCACCACGAGCGGCGGCAACGCCAGCAACGCCAGCGGCGAGCCGCGCCAGGCGCGCACGAGGGCCAACCAGGCGAAGGCGCTGGTGGCGCCCCCGCGTCGAGGCACCCGTGGGCGCCAGCGCGGCGCGAAGGCGCTGCGCCTGCCACGCAAAGCGTCTCTCGCGCGCGCCTCGGCGAAGCGGGCCCCCGGGTCGGGTGCGCTGGCGGTGATGGCCGAGAGGCCGCGCAGCGTGGCGATCGCCCGCAGTTCGGCGAGCAGCTCGCTTTGTCGCATCACGACCGGCGGCAGCGCCTGGAGCCTGGCGAGGCCCGTGCGCCGTGCCAGCGCCAGCGTGAGCACGATCATGCCCAGCGCCAGGCCGAACCCGGTCGCTGGCGTGAGGGCGCCGAGCGCCGCGGCGGCCGGCGCGCCGGCCGCGAGGCTGCAGCCCGTGACGCCGGCGGCCGTGCAGCCCGCTGTCAGCATCGCCGCGACCGCTCCCGCCAGGGCGATCGTCCACGCGATCGCGTCCCGTCCAGCGGCCAGGGCGGCGCGCCAGCGCAGCAGCGGTAGCAGCAGCGCCAACGTCGGCAGTAGCAGCACGGCAGCGGTCGCAGGCCGGCCAAGCAGCCGCGGCACCACCAGCGCCAACGCTCCGCCGACGACCAGGCCGCTTACGAGCGCTGGAAGCGCCGCGCGCCAGGCCGGCCACGCCAGCACCGTCGCGGCTCGCGCGGCGCCGGCGGCCAGATGGGTGAGGTCGCGACGGTCCAACCACAGCGGCGTCACCTGGGTCCTGGCGGCCTGCAGGAGCGCCAGCGCGAGTACCGCGCTGGCGCCAGGTACGGCCCAGCGCGTCAATGCCGCGGCGATCGGCGGCGCCAATGGCACGATCGACTGCAGGGCGGCGATCGCGAGGACAACGGCCCAGAAGACGAGGTAGACGATGCTGCCCCACCCAACCGCCCGTACCGCCCAGCGAACGTTGGCGCGCAGGCTGCGCCCCAACGTGGCCCGGCGGAGCGCCCGCACGGCGGTATCGGCGGCGCCGTCCGCGGGCCTCATTCCGCGCCGGCCCAGTGACCTGCCTGCAGGCGGCGGTGGCTGCCTGGCCAGCGCGCCGCCAGGTCGGCCTGGTGGCCCGAGACGAGCACGGCGCCGCCGGCGGCAGCATGGTCGGCCAAGCCTGCCAGCAAGGCCGTGCCGGCATCGGCGTCGAGGGCGTTGAACGGCTCGTCCAGGAGCAACAGGGGCGGCGCGCCTCCCAGGGCGATTGCCAGCGCCAGCTTCTGCCGCATGCCGCGCGAGAGGGCCGCAGGGTAGTGGTCGAGCCGGTCGCTGAGCCCGAAGCGCTCGCACCAGGCCAACGCCGCGCTGTCGGCGTTCTCGCGGCCGGCGATGCGCCCGAGCAGTCGAGCGTGCTCACCGGCGGTCAAGTCCTCGTAGAGGGGCGCGCTGTCGGGCACCAACCGAAGCTGGGCTCGGGCGGCCTGGCTGCCGGCGCGCGCGCCGCTGACGAAGACGTCGCCGTCACTCGGCAGCAATCCTGCCAGGGCACGCAGCAGCGTGGTCTTGCCGGCGCCGTTGGGCCCCTCCAGCCAGACCGCCGCCCCTGCCTCGAGGGTCAACTCGAGGCCGTCGAGGATCACCACGCCGCCGAGCGTGACGCGCAGATCCCGCGCTTCGAGCAGGGGTGCCGCTCCGGAGCCGCTCACGCGCATCAGCCTACGCTGCGCTGGTAGGGCGTGTCGGTGTGCCGGCACGTCCCCCCGGGGTTGCGGTGTCGCCGTCCTCCGGGTCGGCGTACGCGGTCTGCTTGGGTCGTCCACGCCGTGTCGTGGCCCGCGGCCGGCTCCGTATGATGGGCCTCCAGACCACCGCGGCCGCCGCGCGCGCCGTCCGAAGGGGGTACCCCGTGATCGACGCGATTCGCGTCCGACCCGCGTCCAAGGTCGACGTCCCGATCCTGGCCGCCATGAACCGCGAACTCATCACCGCCGAGGGCGGGCCGTCGACGCTGAGCGCAGGCCAGCTCACCAGCCGGATGGCCGCGTTCCTGGAGCACGGGTACGAGGCGCATCTGGTGGAGTCGGGCGACGACCTGATCGGCTACGTGCTCGTCCGCCGCGATGTCGACCACGTGTTCGTGCGGCAGTTCTACGTGGCACCCGGGCAGCGCCGCGGGGGCGTTGGCCGGCGCGTGTTCGCCTGGCTCACCGAGAAGGTCTTCCCTGGCCAGCGCGTGGTGTTGCAGGTTCGCACCGGGAACGAGCCCGTGGTGCGGTTCTGGGAGTCGCTCGGTTTCGAGGTCAGCTTCACCGCGCTGGAGTGGTCGCCCCAGCCCGACGAGGCGCAGGTGCGCTGAACCCCTGTCCGGTCGACGCAGCTCTGCTGGGTCGCCACGTGCCGGGCGGGCCGCGCGATCGCTGCCGCGCTGCGGTGCAAGGATCGACGGATCAGGGGTCGTCGTGCGCGCGCGCCCCGGCGAGCGAGCCGTACTCGCTGCCGTAGAGCGCGCGGTACGTCTCGAGGTTCACCATCACCCGCTGCAGGTACTCGCGGGTCTCGAGTGCGTCGATGTGACGGTACAGCTCGTCCTTGTCGCGCTGGACGAGGTCGCCGCGGAAGAGGCGGCCGATGTACCCCTGCCCTCGGTTGTACGCGGTGACCACGAGCTCGAGGTCCCCGTCGAAGTAGTCGAGCAGCCAGCGGAGGTAGAAGACCCCGTAGCGGACGTTGTCGGCCGGCTCGAACGGGTCGCCGGGGTTCTCGCGCTGGAGTTCGGCCAGCCAGTTCCAGGTCGACGGGATCACCTGCATCAACCCCATCGCGTTCGCGTGTGACACGGCCACGGACGAGAAGGCCGACTCCTGCCGCATGACCGACCACACCAGCGCAGGCTCCACGGCGAAGGCCTCGGTGTAGCGCTTCACCGCCTCGGGGTAGGCCTGCGGCCATGCCAGACGCCACACGCGCTCGTCGCGTACGCCCTGGCCGATGAGCGCGTTGGCGGCTCGCATGCTCTGGCGGAACTCGCCGTGGACGCCCTGAAGCGCCTCTGCCAGGGCCACGGTCTCGGCCGGGTCGTCGCTGGCGCGGAGCGCAAGGATCAACTCGCCGCGGGCGGCCTCGTGGTCGTGGACGCGCGCGAGCGCGGCGGCCAGGGCGACGGCGTCCGGCTCGCGCGCCTCCAGCGTCGATCCGGTCGGGAGCGGCAGCGGACGTCCCAGCAGCAGGGCGAAGTACGAGCCTTCGGGCACGAGCTCGGCCGCCGCGGCCGCCACGTCGTGGTCGCCGAGGCGTCGAGCCAGGACGTGCGCGCGGTAGGCGGCGTCGTCGGCATAGGTGCGGTCGCCGCCGCGGGCGATCACGAGGTAGACGTCGATGGCCTCGCGCAAGCGGCCGCGCGTCTCCAACCAGCCGCTGGCCAGCCACAGGTGGCTGGGGACGCCTGAGGCGCGCATGTGCGCGACGGCGTCGTCGATGCGGCCTTGCCGCGCCGCGATCAAGCCCCGCCCGTGGTGGCCGGTGCTGCCCCCCAACGTGGCGAAGGCGGCGTCCGCTTCGTTCCAGCGTTCGAGGGAGAAGAGCGACCAGGCGACGCCCTCGGCGGCCCCCCGCGAGCCGGGCACCTCTGCCAGCCAGCGGCGGAACGCCTCGAGCGCGCGCTCGTGCTCACCGATCGCACGCAGCGCGGGACCTTCGATCGATGGCGCGGCGCGTCCAGCGAGAGCCTCGAGCGCTCGGCGGTGCTGCCGCGCCTGGAAGTAGGCGTTGGCGAGCCGGTAGGGGTCGTCGATCAGCCGTGCCAGCGCGGTGATGGCCGCGGCCTCCGGCAGCGCCTCGCGGTAGGCGCTGACGGCCCGTTCGGTGTCACCGGCGGCCTCTGCCACGGCGGCGACGTCGAGCATCAAGGCGCGCCGCTTCGCCCCCTCGAGCGGGTCGTGCACGCGCAGTTCCAGCTCCCGCTCGAAGAACGACAGGCGCTCGGCGGGATCGAGTTCGGGTGCCCGCGCGAGGTGGCGCGCGGCGCGATAGGCGCGGTAGTCGTCAGCGGCGAAGGCGATGGCGCGCAGGCCTTCGAGATCGCCGTCGAGGAGCGCGTCGCGCAGCGGGGCGTAGGCGTCGAGCGGCGGTGTCGCGTACGGGTCGGCGAGGGCGATTCGGACCTCGGGTTGCGGCACGGGGGGCGCGCCGAGGGGCAGTGCCGGCAGCGCGAGCACCACCAGGGTGGTGGCCGCTGCCAACAGGCTGAACGCGAGCACGGAACGGCGCATGCCGCAGCCTACCGGGACGGCCTGAACGGTGGCTGAGAGGGCACATCTGAGGGTCGTTCCAAAGAGAAATGAAACCGTGCGCCGGCATACGATCACTCGAATCGTGCAGGACGATATGTGTTATTCGCGAAGAGGTTCTTGTTGGCAGTGTCGCATCGTGATAAGGTCGGACGGTTGTGAAGCCGGCGCCGTGATGGTGGTCGTCACGAGAGCCGACTCGACGAGGAAGATCAGGTGCCATCGTGATCCGTGCAGAGAATGTGACCAAGATCTTTGGTCCCGCCCCGCAGGAGGCTTTGCGCCTGCTCCGGGACGGGACCAGCAAGGACGCCATCCGTGAGGCCACCGGCCACGTTGTCGGCGTCGACGACGTCTCCTTCAGCCTCAAGCCCGGCGAGTTCTTTTGCATCATGGGGCTCTCAGGCAGCGGCAAGTCGACGCTGCTGCGTTGCCTCAACCGGCTCATCCCGATGACGGGCGGGCGCGTGGTCATCGATACCGAGCAGGGCGAGGTCGACGTCGGCGAGGCTGGTTCCAAGGCCCTACGCGACCTCCGCACCCAGCATTTGAGCATGGTGTTCCAGCGCTTCGGCCTGCTGCCGCACCGCAGCGTGCGCGACAACGTCGCGTACGGCCTCGAGATCCAGGGAGTGCCGCGCAAGCAGCGCCTCGAGCGCGCCGAGCGGGCCCTCGAGATGGTGGGCCTGGGCGGCTGGGGCCCGAGCCGCACCTCCGAGCTCTCTGGCGGCATGCAGCAGCGCGTCGGGTTAGCGCGCGCGCTCGCCACGGAGGCCCAGGTGATGCTGATGGACGAGCCCTTCAGCGCCCTCGACCCGCTCATCAAGATGCAGATGCAAGAGGAGATGATCAAGCTCCAGCACGACCTCGGCAAGACCATCGTGTTCATCACCCACGACCTCGACGAGGCGCTGCGCCTGGGCGACCGCATCGCCATCATGGAAGACGGCAAGGTGGTGCAACTCGGCACTCCCGAGAAGATCATCATCGAGCCAAAGACCGCCTACGTGGCCGACTTCGTCGAGCACGCCGACCCCACCAACGTCATCAGCGCCGGCACGGTGTCGGTGGAGCTCGACCACGAGCGGGTGGACGTGCTCCGGCGCGAGGGCGGCAACCGGGTGCTGGCGCACCGTACCCAGAGCGAGGTGGAGATCGTCGTCGACGACGACGATCACGTTCGTGAGGTGCGCGCCGACGGCAAGCGTGTCGAGCTGGTGCCCATCGACACGCTGCTGGCCGAGGAGCCGCCGGTGGCGCGCTATCGCGACCGCGCCGCCGTGGTGCGCGCAGAGCGCACCTTGCGCACGCTGCTCGAGGCCCGCAACCTGGTCAACCTGCCGGTGCTGGTGATCGACGACCAGGAGCGGCTGATCGGGCTCGTCACCGAGCGCGAGATCATCTTCTCGATCATCGAGAAACGCGGCCGCGACGCGTTGCAGGAGGCCGCAGCATGAACGCGTTGCTGACCGACGCCCTGTTCGACCCGATCCGCATCCCGCTCGACCAGTGGTTCGCGAACTTCATCAACTGGCTCACCCTCAACTACCGCCCCACCTTCCAGGCCATGAAGGTGCCGATCGAGGTCATCCTGGCGAACGTCGACGCCTTCTTGCAGTGGCTGCCGCCGCTCGCGTTCATCGTCATCATCGGCTTGATCGCGTATCGCGTGGCTGGCTGGCGCATCGCCGTGTTCACCATGGCGGCGTTCACGGTGATCGGGATGATCGGGTTGTGGGGTCTCACCATGACCACCCTCTCGATGGTGTTGGCGTCGGTGCTGGTGTGCGTGATCCTGGGCGTTCCCCTGGGCATCCTGGCGGCCCGCAGCGACCGCTTCCGCGGCGCGCTTCGGCCCGTGCTCGACGTGATGCAGACCACGCCGGCCTTCGTCTACCTGGTGCCGGTGGTGATGCTGTTCTCGATCGGGACGGTGGCGGGCGTGATCGCGACGATCATCTTCGCGCTGCCGCCGCTGATCCGGCTCACCGACCTCGGCCTGCGGCAGGTCCCGGCCGACGTCATCGAGGCGGCCGAGGCCTTCGGCTCCTCCGAGCGCGAGATCCTGGTCAAGGTGCGCCTGCCCTTGGCGCTGCCGACGGTCATGGCCGGCATCAACCAGACCATCATGCTGGCGCTCTCGATGGTCGTGATCGCAGCGCTGATCGGCGCCGGAGGCTTGGGGCGCCCGGTGGTCGAGGGCCTGAACGCGCTGCGGATCGGCCTCGCCGGCATCGGTGGGGTCGCGATCGTGCTGCTGGCGATCGTGCTCGACCGCCTCACCCAGGCGTTGGGTGAGGAGCGCTCCTCGAACGGCGCCTGAACCGCGTCCTGGACGTAAGGAGTGCGCTGTCTGTAGCCAGGCTCGGTTTGCGCCGGCCCGGATGCTCTGGTATGATAGCCAACGCGCGCATGGAACATGCGCGGATTCGACTCAAGCCGCGCCGCGGCAGCATCGCACCGTACGCCGATGTCCGTCCATTCGAAGGGAACACGTATGCGCACACGCATCATCACGTTCGTCCTTGCAAGCACGCTGGCCGTCGCCGGCCTGGCGCACGCCAGTGGCCACACCACGCCCGGCGAAGGCGTCACGCTGAACCCTGCCGTCGCCACCTGGCAGGACGCCCGGCCCGTCGCCGAGATCGTCAACCAGATCCTCGAGGAACTCGGGTACGAGATCCAGGACACGGTCCCGCTCACGAACCCGATCTTCTACCAGTCCGTTGCCCTGGGTGACGTCGACTTCTGGACCTCAGGCTGGTTCCCGCTGCACGATCCGCAGCTCCCGGCCGGCTTCTTCGACACCGCCAGCCTGATCGGCGTGATCGCCGAGGCCGGCGGTCTCGAAGGCTACCTGGTCACGAAGAGCGCCGCCGAGGAGTTCGGTATCACCTCGCTCGAGGACTTCAAGCGCCCCGAGGTCAAGGCCGCCTTCGACCGCAGCGGTGACGGCCGGGCCGACCTGGTCGCCTGCCCGCCGGGCTGGGGCTGCGAAGTGGTCATCGAGCACCACCTCGACGCGTACGACCTGCGCGATCACGTGAACGACATCAAGGCCGATTACAGTGCCTCCTTCGCCGACGCGCTCGCTGCGTACCGCGGTGGCGACCCGGTCTTCTACTACACCTGGACCCCGAACTTCACCGTCTTCCAGATGGTGCCGGGCGAGGACTCGGTCTGGATCAACGTGCCGGAGATCATCCCGAACGAGGCCCAGGAAGGCATGGAAGAGTTCATGGTGCTCGAGGGCATCGAGGGCGCCGTCTCCGACCCCTTGATCCCGGGCTTCATCCCCAACGACATCCGCTCGGTCGCGAACAACGCGTTCCTCGAGGCGAACCCGGCCGCCGCGACGATCCTCGAGCTGGTGGAGATCTCGGTGCTCGACATCTCCGAGATGACCACCCGGATGGTCGTCGACGGTGAGGACAGCGACGAGGACGTCGCCCGCATGGCCGCCGAGTGGATCGAGACCAACCGCGCGCACGTCGACGCATGGCTCGACGCCGCCCGCGCTGCGGCGGCGTACTGACCCACGCGATTGCGCTGAGCTGAGGTTCGAGATCAACACGCTCTAGGGCGCTCGAGCGGCGTTTCGCCACGTCCGCGAGCGCCAGTGCCGCCGAGCGTCAGGCGGTCCGATAGTGTGCCCGACGCCACCATCGAGTGGCGTCGGGCACAATGCGCACGCCCCAGTGTGGGGTATACTCGCAGGACAACGAAGACCGCAGGCGGCTTGCCCTCGCAAGGGCAAGCCGCTTCACGACCGTCCCAGAAGGAGTGATCATCGTGGTCCGCAGCACCGTGCGTCTCACGCAAGAGGGGTTCGAGCGCCTGAAGGCGACCTTGCAGCAGGAGTACAAGCGCCTCGAGGAGGCCACCAAGATCCTGCAGGACCTCACCGGCACGAGCGACGACTACGACGACTCCGGGCTCGAGGACGCCAAGCGCGAGAAGGCCCGCATCGAGAACCGCATCGACGACCTGGAGATGCAGCTCGACCGAGCCGAGATCATCGGCGAGAACGACCCCAACAGGGTTGACCTCGGCAACATCGTTTCTCTCAGCGACGTCGCGGCGAAGCGCGAGATGCGGGTGCAGGTGGTGGCACCGGTCGAGGCCGGGGTGCTCGAGGGTGACGTGCCCAAGGTATCCGACGAGTCGCCCTTGGGGCGCGCCTTGATCGGCCGCCACGTGGGCGACGAGGTGACCGTCACCATGGGTGACAAACAGCGCCGCTACAAGGTGGTAGCGATCAGCTGAGCCAGCGGGCTGGCCGCTCGTCGCGTCACGCGCTCGTGGTGTTGGCCTTGGCGCGCGCCAGCGCGTCCAAGGTAGAGCGCGCGTCCAAGCGGCCGACGGCGCGCCCGTCGCTATTGACGACCCGTACCCAGCCCGGGGCACCCGCCACCTGTGCCAGCGCTTCGTGCAGCGCCGTCGAGGCCTGCAGCGTGGGGGCGTCGGATGCGAGTTCGGCGTCGCCGGGTTCGATTGGACGCATCACGTGGCGCACCTTGAGGACGCGCGAGCGGTCGACGTCCTCGACGAAGGAGCGCACGTAGTCGTCGGCCGGTCGGGTGACGATCTCGAAGGGCGCCCCGACCTGCACCATGACGCCGTCCTTGAGGATGGCGACCCGGTCGCCGAGCCTGAGGGCCTCGTCCAAGTCGTGGGTGATGAAGACGATCGTCTTGCTCAGCTCCTGCTGGAGCCGCAACAACTCGGCCTGCATCTCGCGCCGGATGAGCGGGTCGAGCGCGCTGAAGGCCTCGTCCATCAGCAGCACCTCGGGATCGGTGCACAGCGCCCGCGCCAGCCCCACGCGCTGCTGCATCCCGCCCGAGAGCTCGCGCGGCAGCGCCTGCTCGTAGCCCGAGAGCCCCACCCGCTCGATCCAGGCGCCAGCCCGCTCCAGCCGCTCGGCCTTCGGCACCCCCTGCACCCGCAGGCCGAAGGCGACGTTCGCGAGCACGGTGCGGTGGGGCAGCAAACCGAAGCGTTGGAACACCATGCTCATCGTGTGGCGCCGCAGGTCGCGCAGCGCCCGCGCGTTCAGCGCGAGGATATCGGTGCCATCGAGCTGCAGCGTGCCCGCCGTGGGCTCGATGAGCCGGTTGATGCAGCGCACAAGCGTCGACTTGCCGCTGCCGGAGAGGCCCATCACCACGAACGTCTCGCCGCGCTCGACGGCGATGTCGATATCGTAGAGCCCGACGGTGTGCCCGGTGCGTGCCAGGATGTCGTCCTTCGAGACGCCATCCTCGAGGAGGGGCAGCGCCGACGCCGGGTCGGGCCCGAACACCTTCGACAGTCCCTCGATCTCGATGTGGGTTGCGCCGCCTGCCAGCGTCACCTCAACGCTCCCGCACGGTCGGGTCCCAGCGACGGCTGTAACCGGCGGTGGTCCGGTCCATCACGATCGCCAGGAACACGATGGCGAGGCCTGCCTCGAGACCCAGACCGACATCGCCCCGCTGCAACCCGCGCAGCACCTCCTGGCCCAGCCCGCGGGCGCCGATCATCGACGCCAGCACCACCATCGCGAGCGCCATCATGATCGTCTGGTTCACGCCGGCCATGATCGTCGGCAGCGCCAACGGCAACCGTACCAGGGTGAGCGTCTGGCGCTCCGAGGCACCGAAGGCGCTGGCGGCCTCCACCACCTCGGCGTCGACCAGGCGCAGGCCGAGGTCGGTGAGGCGGATGATCGGCGGCACGGCGTAGACGAAGGTGGCGATGATGGCGGCGACGTTCCCGAGACCGAAGAACATGACCACCGGTACCAGGTACACGAAGCTCGGCATGGTCTGCATGCCGTCGAGCAGCGGCCGCAAGAAGCTCTTGAGGCGGTCGCTGCGCGACATGGCGATGCCGATGGGGATGCCGATGACGATGGTGAAGATGGTGGCGATCAGCATGATCGCGAGCGTCGTCATCAGCTGCGGCCACAGGCCGAAGGCGCCGACGATGACCATGAGGCCCGCCAGCGTCACCGCAGGCCAGACGCGGCGCCCGCTGGCGTGCCATACGAGCAGCGCCACCAGCAGGACGACCAACCACCAGGGCAGGCCGGCCAGCCCGCGCTCCACCCGCACCAGCATGAGCAGCACGGCGTCCGTGATGCTCCGGAACACGTCGCCATAGTTCGTGACCAGCCAGGCGACGCCGTCGTTCGTCCACGTGCGAAGCGGGATGCGCCAGGACTCCGGGAACGGCTGGGTCAGGAAGGTGCCCACGGGGTTCGATCAGTCCAGGGCCGCTTGCACCCGCGCCGTGGTCTCCTCGTCGAGCCAGGTCGACCAGAGCTCGGGCCGCGCTTCGAGGAAGTGCGTGGCGGTGGTCATCGCGCTGGCGCCGGTGTCCTGCATGAACGCGAGCAGCTCGTTGACCTCGGCCGAGGGCATCGCCATGGCGCTCAGGAAGGCCTTGATCTCGGGCGCGGCCTCGTCCTTGAAGCGTGCACCCAGGCCGACCAAGGTGGTCGATGCGGGGTAGGCGCAGGCGATCTCGGCGCGTTCGGGCGTCTCCGCCTCGATCATGGCGATCATGTGCTCCCAGCAGGCGTCGCTGTAGGCCGGTTCCTCGAGCCGCAGCATGTCGAGCTTGCCGAGCACCCAGGTGGGTTCCCAGTAGTAGCCGAACCAGGGCTCGCCGCGCAGGTAGGCGCCTTCCATGCTGGAGGCGAGCGCGGTGCCGGTGCCGGGCTTGAAGTCGGTGTAGTGCTCGGTGAGGCCGTAGACGTGCAGCTTGAGCGTGTTGATGAGCTCGCACTGCCAGCCGATGATGCAGTTGTGGAAGCGGCCGCGGTCGGGCTGCTCAGGGTCGCGGAAGAGTTCGGCGTAGCGCGGCAGGTCCTCGACGCTGCGCAGGTCCGGTGCCAGCGGCTCGATGCCGCGCTCGGCGTCGCCCTCGACCAGGTAGCGCGGGACGTACCAGCCTTGGGTCGCGTCGTCGAACATGACCCCGAGTTGCTCCACGCTGCCGGCCTCGACGGCGGGGTTCCAGATGTCGGCGACGTTGTCGATCCAGACCTCCATGATGACGTCGATGTCGCCGCGGATGACGCCCTGCACGAGCGGCAGGTTCGTGCCCGGGACCGCGTCGGTGGCGCAACCGAAGCCCAGCTCGAGGATCGTGCGCGCGACCCCGTTGATGACCTGGACGCTGTCCCAGTCGATCTCGGCGAACACGATCGGCCGGGTGACGCCGCCGCAATCGGGCGCCTGCGCCTGCGCCGCACCGGCGAAGACGAAGACCAGCGACAGAACCACGACCATGACGTGGCTACGGAACGTCGTAGCAACCATGATGTCCATCCTTCCTTCCGAACGAACGTAGGGGTGCGGGCGCGAATCGCCGGCACCTGCGTCGCGCACCCCGCAACCCCCACGGCATGACACCGGGGTTTGAGGCCCAAGCCAACGCTGGTGGGGGCTTCAGGCCCTGACCAACGCTGGTGCGCGCCCGGGACGCGAGGTCTGCGACGCCCGACGCCCGCATGATACCACCGGACCGACGGCGCCGGCCGATTCGCCGCCCAAGGTGCCGTTGGGGACGTGCTCGGCCGGCGCGGAATGCTGAACGGTTCGAACCGTCGGAGGGTTCAGCGCAGGGCGGCTCAGCGCAGGGCGCTACGCACTCCTTCAGTCACGGCCGGGTCGACGTCCGCCAGCCAGGCCTCCCACATCTCGGGCCGTTCGCGCAGGAAGAAGAGCGCCGTGTCCTGGGTGCTCGCATCGTGCTCCTCGATGTACGCGAGCAGTTCGTTGATGGTCTCGGTCGGCAGTTGCATGGCGTCCAGGAACGTTTCGATCGGCCCCGGGATCGTGTCGGCGAAGTCGGCGCCGAGGCCGACGACGGCCACCACGATCGGGTAGTCGCAGGCGGTGGTCGCGAGCTCGGGCGTGTCGGCCTCCGCCATGATGTTCATGTGCTCGAAACATTCTTCGTCGTAGGGCGGCTCCTCGAGCCGCAGCATGTCGAGCCGGCCCATGATGCCCGTGGGCTCCCAGTAGTACCCGAGCCAGGGCTCGCCGCGCGCGTAGGCGGTGGCCATGGTGGTCTCGAGCGCGATGCCGGTACCGGGCCGGAAGTTGGTGAAGTGGTCCTCGAGTTCGTAGACGACCATCTTGACGTTGTTGACGCCTTCGCAGTACCAGCCGATCACGCAGTTGTAGAAGCGACCCTTGTCGGGCTGCTCGGGGTCGCGGAAGAGTTCCGCGTACTGCGGCAGGTCGAAGACGCTGCGCAGGTCCGGCGCCAGCGGCTCGATGCCGCGCTCCGCGTCGCCCTCGACCAGGTAGCGCGGCACGTAGAAGCCTTGCTCGGCGTCGTCGAACACGGGCGAGAGCTCACGGATAGTGCCCGCGGCCATGGCTTCGCGCCAGAACGGCGGGGTGTTGTCGGTCCAGACCTCCATGTCGACGTCGATGTCGCCACGCACAACGCCCTGCAGGATCGGCAGGGTGGCGCCCGGGATGGCGTCGGTCTCGCAGCCGAAGCCTGCCTCGAGCACGAAGCGCGCCAGGTCGGTAAGGATGTCGGCGCTGTCGTAGCCGAGTTCGCCGAAGACGATTGGGCGGTCGAACCCGCCGCACTCGGTCGCGTCCTGTGCGAGCGCGGGCCCGCTGGCCAGGAGGGCCAGCGCGAGAATGGCCGCGGCGAGGCGGCGGATGATGATGGGCGTGTTCATGGGAATCCCCTTCCGGGTACCCGCGTCACTGGCGGCGGCGCGGATCGGTGGTGCGAGCGAGCGCGTCGCGCCTGCTCGCCCCGTGGCGGACGTCCAGAGGGTACCCCGGCGTGCGCGCTCGCATCGTGACCCCGATACCTGCGTGCTCGCATCGTGACCCCGATACCTGCGTGCGCGAGAGTACACTGGTGCGTCATGTCGCAGAAGAGCCTCCAGGAGCAACGCGAACAGCGCCTGCGAAACCTCGGGAGCCTGGTGGAGCGTGGCTTCGAGGCCTACCCGTACGGCTACCGCACCACCAGCGACGCTGCCAGTCTGCGCACCGCGCACGAGGGCGCGGAGGCGGGCGAGAGCTGGCCCGACGAGGAGGTGGTGGTGGCGGGCCGCGCCATGACGGTGCGCGTCATGGGCAAGGTCACCTTCGCCACCGTGCGCGATGCCAGCGGCGACCTTCAGGTCTACCTCCAGCGCGACCGCCTGGGCGAGGCCTACCAGGCCGTCAAGAAGCTCGACCTGGGCGATTGGCTCGAGGTGCGCGGGCACCCCTTCGTCACCAAGACTGGCGAGCTCACCGTGGACGCCGCTGCCTTCCGGCCCCTGGTGAAGTCGCTGCGGCCGCTGCCGGCGAAGTTCCACGGGCTCACCGACAAGGAGGCGCGCTACCGCCAGCGCTACCTCGACCTGATGGTGAACCCCGAGGTGCGTCGCGCCTTCGTGCTGCGCAGCCGGGCGATCGCCTTCATCCGCCGCTACCTCGACGACCTGGGCTTCCTGGAGGTGGAGACGCCGGTCCTGCAGGCCGTCCCCGGGGGCGCCGAGGCGCGGCCGTTCCTGACGCACCACAACGCACTCGATCACGACTTCCACCTGCGTATCAGCCTGGAGCTCTACCTCAAGCGCTTGATCGTGGGCGGCTTCGACGCCGTCTACGAGATCGGTCGCAACTTCCGCAACGAAGGCATCAGCTTCAAGCACAACCCCGAGTACACGATGCTGGAGCTCTACTGGGCCGGCAGGGACTACCTCGACGTGCTGGCGCTGGTGGAGGACATGTACGCCCGGCTGGTCCAGGAACTCAGCGGCTCGCTGCGGCTGCCGTACCAGGGGCAGGTGCTGGATTTCACGCCGCCGTGGCCGCGGGTCGACTACACCAGCGAGCTGGCGCGGCGGGCCGGCATCGACTTCGACCTGCTCGACGAACCACGGCTGCGCGCCTTCGCGGCGGAGCGGCATCCAGGGGCGGGCGAGCGCGGCACGGCCTTGACCGAGTTGCCGTTCCACCAGCTGGTGGCCAAGCTCTACGACATCTACGTGGAGCCCACGCTGGTGCAGCCGACCTTCGTGATGGACCACCCGGAGCTGATCAGCCCGCTCGCCAAGCGCCACCGCTCGCGCCCCGGCCTGGTCGAGCGCTTCGAGCCGGTGGCGGTCGGGATGGAGCTCGGCAACGCCTTCAGCGAGCTCAACGATCCGCGGGACCAGCGCCGCCGCTTCGAGGAGCAGGCCGCGCGCCGCGCCGCCGGCGACGAGGAGGCGCAGCCGATCGACGAGGACTTCCTGGTGGCGCTCGAGTACGGCATGCCGCCCACCGGCGGCCTCGGGCTCGGCATCGACCGCCTGGCGATGCTCCTGGCCGACGTCCCCTCGATCCGCGACGTGATCCTGTTCCCGCTGCTGAGGCCGGAGTGAGGCCATGGAGCGGGACACGCTGCTGCGCCTCTTCCAGGCCCTCGCCGACGAGGGCGTCGACTACGTGCTCGTGGGTGGCGTGGCGGTGAACCTGCACGGCGTGGTGCGGGCGACGGAGGACGTCGACCTGTTCGTGCGACCGGACGAAGCGAACGTGGCGCGACTCCGAAGGGCGCTCGAGCGGACCTTCGGCGATCCCGAGGTCGCGGCGATCACCGCGACCGATCTGGCCGGTCCGTATCCGGTGGTGCGATACGTGCCGCCGCAAGGCGGCCTGAGTGTCGATCTGCTGGCCCGTCTCGGGGAGCGGGTCCGCTACGCCGACCTCGAGAGCGTTCAACGTGACGTCGCCGGCGTGCTGGTGCGGCTCGCCACGCCGCGCACGCTCGTCTCGCTCAAGGGCGGGAGCGAGCGGCCGATCGATCAGCAGGACGCGGCCCGCCTGCGCGCCGCCTTCGGTTTGGAGGAGGACGACTGATGCCGCTGGAGCGCTACCGCGACGTCGACGAGATGCCGCCGCCAGCGGCGGTGCCGGTGCCCCCAGCGAGCCGTGCCGTCGATCCCGCGCTGCTCGAGCGGATCGTAGCGTTGTCGAGCTTCGCGACGTCCGTCACGGACCGCCTCTACCCACCGGGTGTCCAGCGCTTCGGCACGATTGAAGCGGCCAATGCCGCGCAGGAGGCGGCGATCCTGGCGCGGATGCGCCGCACTACCAGCCGAACGTCCACAGAGGACGACCTCGAGGCCGGGAGCTGACGCGGTGGACGTGTCCAGGTACGGACTGGGCGTGCGCCGGCGGGAGTCGTGAGCGCCTCGGCCGTGCCCCCTCCCTCGCGCGCCACCGTCTGCGTCACCGGCGCCTCGGGCTTCATCGCGGCCCACGTGGTGCGAGAGTTGCTCGAGCGCGGGTACCGCGTCCGCGGCAGCGTGCGCGGCAACCCAAGCGAGCGGAGGCACCAGGTCCTGGCGGCGCTGCCCGGCGCGCGGGAGCGCCTCAGCCTACACACCGCCGATCTCCTCGATGAGCACGTCTGGCATTCGCTGCTCAAGGGCTGCGACGCGGTCATCCATGCCGCCAGCCCGTTTCGGCTGGACGCCAGCGATCCGAAGCGTGAGCTGATCGACCCTGCCATCATGGGCACCCGGCACGTCCTGGGTGCGGCGCTGCGGGCCGGTGTGGCCAGGGTGGTGTTCACCTCCAGCCTGGCCGCGATCAGCGACGAGCCCGTGCCCGGGAAGGTGTTCACGGAAGAGGACTGGAACGAGCGTTCGTCGGCGACGCGTAACCCGTACTACGCCTCCAAGGCGGCGGCCGAACGCGCCGCCTGGGCGCTCGAGGCGCAGGCCGACGGCGACCTTCACCTGGTGAGCATCAACCCGGCGCTGGTGCTCGGCCCCTCTCTCGGGCCCAGCCTGAACCCCAGCGTGGCGGTGGTTCGCGACCTGCTGCGGGGCGTGAGCCCCGCCCTGCTCGACCTCAACTGGTTGGTAGCCGACGTCCGCGACGTGGCGCTCGCGCACGTGGCCGCGATGGAGCTGAGCGAGGCGCGCGGCCGCTACCTGTGCGCCGGCGAGAGCCTGAGCATGGTGCGCATGGCAGCGTTGCTGCGCGAGCTCGACCTGGCACAGGGCTACCGCCTGCCGCGGCTGCGCCTCACCGGCGCGATCGGCACCGCGATCGCGCGGGCCGTTGCCAGCAGGCTGCCGGCCGGCACCCGCAGCTACCTGCTCACCCACCTGGGCAGGGCCCTCCAGGCCGACGGCTCGCGCGTGACGCGCGAACTCGGCGTCGCCTACCGGGACGTGCGGGTCACCCTGCGCGACACGGTCGCCGACCTGGAGCGTTGGGGTCACCTGCAACGCGTGGTCTGAGCGCGTGGTCTGAGCGCGTGGGCGACGTGGCGATCGCCGAACGTGTGCTCGGCGCGTGCGCTGGCTACCATGGCGCATGGCCATCAGCGACGCCTCCAAGCGCACGCCCCGTTCCGTCGCGACCCCGGAGTGGGTCAAGCACGCCGTCTTCTACCAGGTGTTCCCCGACCGCTTCGCGCGCAGCGAGCGCGTGCCCAAACCCGCCGGGCTCGAGCCGTGGGAGGCGCCCCCGACGGTCCACGGCTACAAGGGCGGCGACCTGCTCGGGGTGGTGGAGCGGCTCGACCACCTGCAGGCGTTGGGCGCCACCGCGCTCTACCTCAACCCGGTGTTCCAGTCCGGCGCGAACCACCGCTACCACACCCACGATTACTTCCGGGTGGACCCCATGCTGGGTGGCGATGCGGCCCTGCGCGAGTTGCTCGACGCGGCCCACGCCCGCGGGATGCGAGTCGTGCTGGACGGCGTACTCAACCACGCCAGCCGAGGCATCCTGCAGTTCCACGACGTGCTCGAGAACGGGCCCGCCTCGGCCTACCTCGACTGGTGGCACGTCGAGGGCTTCCCCCTGGGAGCTTACGGCGAGGGCGATGGACGGCGGCGCTACGAGGCGTGGTGGGGTCTGCCGGCGCTGCCGAAGTTCAACACCGCCACGTCGGCCGTGCGGGAGTTCCTGTGGTCCGTGGGCGAGCACTGGCTCCGCTTCGGCATCGACGGCTGGCGCCTGGACGTCCCCAGCGAGATCGACGACGACGCCTTCTGGCGCGAGTTCCGGCGGCGCTGCCGGGCGGTGAACCCCGAGGCCTACCTGGTGGGCGAGATCTGGCACGAGGCCGAACGTTGGCTCCAGGGCGACCAGTTCGACGCGGTGATGAACTACCCGCTGACGCGCGCGATCCTCGGCTACGTCGCCCGTGAGATCGACGAGGCCGAGGTCGGGCGCAGCGGCTACGGGACGATTCCGTCGTGCTCGGCACAGGGCTTTCGCAAGGTGCTGGAGGCCGAGCTGGGGCGCTATCACCCGGAGGTGGTGCAGGCCCAGTTCAACCTGCTCGGTTCGCACGACACACCGCGGCTGCTGAGCGTGCTGCGCGGCGACCGCGAGGCCGTCCGGCTCGCCTTCGCGCTGCTGTTCAGCCTCCCCGGGGCACCGTGCGTGTACTACGGTGACGAGCTCGGGTTGGCGGGCGGCCACGACCCCGGCTGCCGCCAGGGGATGCCGTGGGGGCGCGAGGCGACGTGGGACCGCGAGACCCTCCATTGGGTGCGTGACGTCGCCGCCTTGCGTCACGCTCACCCGGCGCTGCGGGTCGGCAGCACCGAGGTCGTGTACGCGCACCACGGCGTGCTGATGCTGCGCCGCCGGGCGGGCGACGAGGACCTGCTGGTGGTGGTCAACGCCGACGGCGACTTCACCAGCCACGTGTCGCTCGAGGGGGTGCCCGAGGCTCGACGCGCGCCGCTCCTCGGCGAGGGCGAAGCCCATGTCGAGGGTGGACGCGCGCACGTGCGCGTGCCCGGGCGCCGGGCGGCGGTGTTCTCGCTGTAGCGCCTCCGCAGGGCGGAGGTGATGACCAGGGCGGAGGTGATAACCAGGGCGGAGGTGATGACCAGGGCGGAGGTGATGGCAGCATGCGTTCGCACATGACGCTCGAGCGACCGGGCCTGGTCCTCATCCACGGTGCGTTCCACAGCGGCCGCTGCTGGGCGCCGACCGTGGCTGCTCTAAGGCGCCTCGCGCCGGAGGTGCCGGTGGTGGCCGTCGACCTGCCTGGCCGCGGCTCGACGCCGGGCGACGTGGGTACGCTCACGATCGCGGACTTCACCGAGAACGCGGTCGAGCAGATCGAGCGCGCCGGCCTCGGTGACGTCGTGGTGGTGGCGCACTCGCTCGGTGGCCTGACCGCCCCAGCCGTCGTCAGCCGCCTCGGCGCCGCGAGGGTGGCGCGGCTGGTGCTGATCGCGGCGGTCGTGCAGCCCGACGGCGTGTCGAACCTCGAGACGATCCCGCCGCCCGTGCGCTGGATCATCGCTCGGGCGCTGCGGCCCGGGCGGCCGGTGCGCCCGCCGCCGCGCGCGTTCGCCAGCTTCTTCTTCTGCAACGGCATGACTCCCGAGCAGCGCGACCTAGTGCTGGACCACCTGTGCGCCGAGGCGCCCGGACCGTTCCATGAGCGCGTCCATAGGGCCAACCTGCCCGCCTCGGTGCGCCTGACGGCCGATCGAACCCGTCGGGTCGGGAGCACCCCCAAGGGCCGCGCGCGGCAGGAAGCGGTTGAGGTCGCTGCCGGCGACGCGCCCCCAACGGGCGACCGTGGCACGATGCGAGCATGGCAGCATTCGAGACGACCCGATCCGAAGACCTCTTCGAGCGCGCGAAGCGCGTCATGCCGGGCGGTGTCAGCTCGCCCGTGCGCGCCTTCGGCAGCGTCGGCGGCACGCCCCGCTTCATCGACCGGGCCGACGGCGCTTACCTGTGGGACGCCGACCGCAACCGCCTGATCGACCTGTACGGCTCGTGGGGCCCGATGCTCCTCGGGCATCGGCACCCGCATGTCATCGGCGCGCTCCAGGCCGCGCTCGAGCGGGGCACGTCGTTCGGCGCGCCTACCGGTCGCGAGACCGAGCTGATCGAGCGCATCCTCGAGCGTGTGCGCGGCGCCGAGCGCGTGCGCCTGGTGAACTCAGGCACCGAGGCCACCATGAGCGCGTTGCGCCTGGCGCGCGGCGCGACCGGCCGGACGAAGGTGGTGAAGTTCGAGGGTCACTACCACGGCCACGCCGACGGCCTCCTGGTGGCGGCCGGCTCGGGTGCCGCCACCACCGGCGTGCCCACGTCCGCGGGCGTGCCCGAAGCGTTGGCGAGCCTCACGCTGGTGGCGCCGTTCAACGACGCGACCGCGCTCGACGCGGTGTTCGACGCGCACGGTCCCGACATCGCGGCGGTGATCCTGGAGCCGGTGGCGGGCAACATGGGTGTCGTGGCGCCCGAGCCGGGGTTCCTGGATCGGGTGCGGGTGCTCACGCGCGAGCATGGGTCGCTGCTGGTGGTGGACGAGGTGATGACGGGCTTCCGGCTCGCGCGCGGCGGCGCGGTCGAGCGGCTCGGTCTCGATCCTGACCTGACCTGCTGGGGCAAGGTGGTGGGCGGCGGCCTGCCGGTGGGGGCGTACGGCGGCCCGGCCGAGCTCATGGACCAGGTGTCGCCGGCCGGCAAGGTGTACCAGGCCGGGACGCTTTCGGGCAACCCGCTGGCGATGGCGGCTGGCATCGCCACCTTCGAGGCGATCGACGCCACGCCCGATCTGTACCTGGCCCTGGAGGCGCGCGGTGCGCGGCTCGCCGAGGGTCTGCGCAACGCCGCCGCCGAGGCGGGGCTGGTCGTGACGGTCAACCAGGTCGGTTCGATGCTCACCGTCTTCTTCGGCGTCGAGAGCGTCGTCGACTTCGCCGGCGCCGCGCGCGCCGATCACCGCGCCTTCGCACGCTGGTTCCGGGGATTGCTGGCCCGCGGCGTGGCCTGGCCACCCTCCGGGTACGAGGCCGCCTTCTTGTCGTACGCTCTCGTCGATGACCTCGTCGATCAGGTGCTGGAGGCAGCCGCGGCGTCCTTCCGCGAGGTCGCGGCGGCGGCTTGAGCAGCGCGAAGCCGCCCCGTCCAGGCGGTGCGCTGCGTCCGTCCTTCGTACGTCTCGACCGTCCAGGCCGTGCGCTGCGTCCGTCCTTCGGGCGCCATTCGATGGCGCGTGCCTATCGTCGGCGCCGTGCTACTGCAGGTCGAGCCGGCTCATGTCGCCCACGACCAGTTGGTGCGTGCCGGGGCGCCGGCTGGCGCCCT
>SL_3KL_010_SEDDRAFT_10001107_pt1 | contig 24088 bp, 19 predicted proteins | sample SodLakKL_010_SED_2_FD_10381 | JGI IMG/M metagenome (IMG submission 10381) | reverse complement strand
GTCTTTCCGTGGTCCACATGTCCAATCGTTCCCACGTTCACATGGGGCTTCGTTCGCTCGAATTTCGCCTTGGCCATCGTCCGCCTCTTTTCTTGTTCAGTGTCCTGGTATGGGTCGGCTGCCCGCTGGGGCTGCCGGGTTCAGCCTGAGCTATTGCCACTCGCGCTGGCGATCTCGTCCGCCACACTCTTCGGGACTTCCTCGTAGTGTGCGAACTGCATGGTGTAGGCCGCTCGCCCCTGGCTCATGGAGCGCAGGGTCGTGGAGTATCCGAACATCTCCCCCAGGGGCACGAAGGCCGAGATGACCCGCGCACCTGCGCGGTCCGCCATCCCCTCCACCTTCCCCCGCCGGGACGAAAGATCGCCGATGATGTCGCCCATGTAATCGGCGGGCGTCACCACCTCCACATCCATGATGGGCTCCAGGAGAACGGGCTTGGCCCGCTTCACGGCCTCCTTCAGCGCCATGGAACCGGCGATCTTGAAGGCCATCTCGTTGGAGTCCACGTCGTGGTAGGAGCCATCGACCAGCTCAACGCTCAGGTCGATGATGGGGTAGCCCGCCACCACACCGGTGGTCATGGCTTCCTTCACCCCGTTTTCCACCGAGGGGATGTACTCCCTGGGGATAGAGCCACCGACGATCTTGTTGTCGAAGATGAAGCCGGAACCGGGCTCACCTGGGGTCAGATTGATGACCACGTGGCCATACTGCCCCCGCCCACCAGTCTGCCGGATGAACTTCCCCTCCACCTTCTCCACCGGATTCCTGACTGTCTCCCGGTAGGCCACCTGCGGCTTACCGATGTTGGCCTCGACACCGAACTCCCGCTTGAGCCGATCCACGATGATCTCGAGATGGAGCTCGCCCATCCCCTGGATGATCGTCTGGTTCGTCTCCGGATCGGTGTGGACGCGGAAGGTCGGATCCTCCTCGGCCAGCTTCTGTAGCCCGGTGCCCAGCTTATCCTGGTCCGCCTTCGTCTTTGGCTCAATGGCCACGGCGATGACGGGCTCGGGAAAGCTCATGCTCTCCAGGACGATGGGATGGTCCGGGTCGCAGAGAGTGTCGCCGGTTCGGACATCCTTCAGCCCGATGGCGGCGGCAATATCCCCGGCGTAGACCTCGTCCCGCTCCTCCCGCTTGTTGGCGTGCATCTGGAGAATCCGGCCCACCCGCTCCCGCTTGTCCTGAGTCGCGTTGTACACGTACGACCCGGAGGGAAGGGAGCCCGAATAGACCCGGAAGAAGGTCAGCTTACCCACGTACGGGTCGGTGGCGATCTTGAAGGCCAACGCCGAGAACGGCTCTTCGTCCCCTGCCTTCCGGAACATGGGCGTGGGCTCCTCGTCCTCGTCCCCGCTGCCTGGCTCCTGGCCCTCGATGGCCTCTACGTCCAGGGGCGAAGGGAGATAGTCGATGACCCCGTCCAGGAGGATCTGGACGCCCTTGTTCTTGAAGGCCGACCCACAGAAGACCGGGAACATGTCCCCGGCCAGAGTGGCCTTCCGGATGGCGCGACGGATCTCTTCCTCGGTGAGCTCCTCACCCTCCAGGTACTTCTCCATGAGCTCGTCGTCGTGGCCCACGGCCTCTTCGACGACGGCTTCCCGGAGCTCGGCGCACCGATCCTGGAGCTCGTCCGGAATCTCCTCCTCGTGCCACTCGGACCCCAGCTCGTCGTCATAGATGATGGCCTTCTGCTGGACCAGATCGATGATCCCGGAGAAGTCATCGCCTGCACCCACCGGGTACTGGACCGGATGAGCATTGGCCTTGAGGCGGTCCCGCATCATCTCGACCACGTTGTCGAAATCCGCGCCCACCCGATCCATCTTGTTCACGAAGGCAATCCGGGGAACGCCGTAGCGGTCTGCCTGACGCCACACCGTCTCCGACTGGGGCTCGACACCGGCCACCGCACAGAAGACGGCGACTGATCCATCCAACACCCGCAGCGAGCGCTCCACCTCAACGGTGAAGTCCACGTGGCCGGGAGTGTCGATGATGTTGATCCGAAACTCCGTGTCGAACCGGGTCCAGAAGGCCGTGGTGGCAGCGGAAGTGATGGTGATGCCCCGCTCCTGCTCCTGCTCCATCCAGTCCATGGTGGCACCGCCATCATGGACCTCGCCCATCCGATGCAGCCGCCCCGTGTAGAAGAGGATGCGTTCGGTGGTCGTGGTCTTACCGGCATCGATGTGTGCCATGATGCCGATGTTTCGGAGCTTATCCAGCGGTGTCTGCCTGGGCATCGATCTATCCCTGCGTTGCCAATTGTTTCGTTTCCACTGCGCACAAACGCGCAGAGGGATGGAGCCCCCTGCGCGCCCTTGCCGGTCTTGCGAGGTGGACTACCAGCGGTAGTGGGCGAAGGCCTTGTTTGCCTCGGCCATGCGATGTACGTCGTCCTTCTTCTTGATCGTGGAGCCATCACCTCGGGCTGCCGCCATCAACTCGGTGGCCAAGCGCTCAGCCATGCTGCGCTCCGGACGGTTCCGGGCGAAGCCGATGATCCACTTCACCGCCAGGGCAGTCCGTCGCTCAGGGCGAACCTCCACCGGCACCTGGTAGGTGGCACCACCCACCCGCCGACTCTTCACCTCNAGGGCGGGCTTGGCGTTCTGGATGGCCTGGTTGAAGACCTGAACACCGGCCTGGCCCGTCTTCTCCTCGATGATGTCCATGGCCTCATAGAAGATGGCCTCGGCCGTGGACTTCTTCCCTCCGTACATCAACTTGTTGATGAACTTCAGGACAATGGGAGACTCAAAACGGGAATCACCACCGGCAACGTGCTGTCCGGCCCTGGAACGACGGCTCATAACTCTCTAATCCTCTGACCCGAAAGCAAATCAGTCTCTGGGCTTCTTGGCACCGTACTTGGAGCGGCCCTGACGGCGATCGGAAACTCCCGACGCATCCAGAGTGCCCCGCACGGTATGATACCGGACACCAGGCAGATCCTTCACCCGGCCACCCCGGATCAGCACGATGGAGTGCTCCTGCAGGTTGTGTCCCTCACCGGGAATGTACGAGGTGACCTCGTATCCATTGGTGAGGCGTACACGCGCCACCTTCCGAAGGGCCGAGTTCGGCTTCTTCGGTGTGGTGGTATACACCCGGGTGCACACCCCCCGCTTCTGCGGATTGCCCTGAAGGGCCGGGGACTTGTTCTTCTTCGAGACCTTCTTACGGCCCTTCCGAACGAGCTGACTGATCGTCGGCATGAATACTCACATCCCTTTGGTCAAAAAACCGCGCCAGCCGAACTGCCCGGGCGCGGGGGTTCCGTTCCCTGCCGGAAATGGATTCAGCCCACCTGAATCGCATCAGGGAGAGCCTCCGTGGCAGAGACTGGATAAGCTATATGGAGGCGCAGGGAGTGTCAACCGCTGAGGCTTCTCCGCGTCCTGGCGACGGCGTCCTGACCCATTCGACCGTCCGGGCACACGAATTGCTACTCAGAAAAGGGACGGGGGGAGCGCATTGAGACGACGCCGTGCAGGCAGTACTCTGTGAGAGTGAGCTTCCCCTACACAGTATGATTTCTCCGATCCGGAAGGGAGTGCCAGCTGTATCGGCGACTCTCCCACGATGGCGAGCCGTACCCCAATCAAGACGCCAACCGGCACCTTGGTGCCGTAGCCCCACACGGACATCGTATGCCCAAGCCTCCCGATCACACCTCTCGGCCTTCCGCTGTGGAGGGCTCACCCGACTCCTCCACCACCGGGAGAGCCCCACCCAACGGCGGGGATCCCTCTCTGGCACAGGCCCTGGCCCTCCTCCTCTCTCGGGATCTGGACGATCCCATGGAAGCCTTCCTGGCCCTGGCCGGGCAGGAGCTGCAGGTGAGTCGGGCATACCTCTTCCAGCTCTCCGACGATGGGGAGCGCATGAGCAACACCCACGAATGGTGCGCTCCAGGGGTCCCCCCTGAGCGGGAACGGCTCCAGGATCTCCCCACCGACCAGTTCCGATGGTGGATGGAGCGATTGGCTGAGGGCCCGGGGATTCAGGCGGAATCGCTTGCGGACCTCCCGGCGGAAGCTGCCAATGAGAGGGAGATCCTGCAGCGCCAGGGCGTCAGTGCAGTCCTGGCCCTGCCACTGCGGGACAGCGCCGGACGACTCCGGGGCTTCATGGGCTTCGACGAGGTGGACGGACCTCGACCGTGGGCCTCGAACGCGGTAGAGACCCTGGCCCTCATCTGCGAATTCGCCAGCCGGGAGATGGAACGGCAAGCGGTACTCTCGGAGCTCCGGAGGATGCAGGACCGCCTCATGCGAACCGAATCCATTGCCCGGGTGGGCGGCTGGGAGTTCGAGCCCGACGCAGGAGAATCCTGGTGGTCCTCCCAAGCCCGCACCCTCCTCTCCATCCCTCCTCATGCACCCAACCCCACTCTCTTCGACTTCCTTCAGCGGATCCACCCCCTGGACCGGGATCGGGCACGGGAGGAAATCCTTCAGATCATGGACAACGGCCAGTCCTTTCGCTTCGCGTGTCGACTGGTCCCAGGCGACCCTTCCGCCCAGGATCCGGTGGAGCATGTCCAGATCCAGGGTGAACTTCTCTCCGGCTCCGACGGGCGCCGGCGGGTGGTGGGGACCATCCAGGACCTTACCCTCCTCCGAACCCTGGAGCAGGAGTTGCACCAAGCCCAGCGGGTGGAGATGGTAGGTCGGATGGCCGGCGGAGTCGCCCACGACTTCAACCGACTCCTCTCCATCATCCTCACCGGTGCCGAATTCCTCCTGGACGAGGCACCGCCAGGGGCCAGGCATCGGGGGGATCTGGAACAGATTCGAGAAGCAGCCCGGGCGGGAGCAGCCTTGACTGAGAAGCTCTTGACCCTGAGCAGGGCCAACGAGCCCGCCAAGGGTCCGGTGGAGGTGAATCCGGTGATTCGGGGCCTGGAACGGCTCCTGGACCGGATCCTTCCCCCATCCCTTGAGCTGGAGGTCCAGACAGGAAGTGATGCCGGCAGGGTGGCTATGGATGGGAGTCAGTTGGAAGAGGTACTCATGGCCCTGGCTCTCAACGCTCGGGATGCCATGGAGGGGCGATCCGGGCAGATGCGCATCACGACTGAGAGCAGGGAACTGGCCGAACCGGAGCAGCTCACACCAGGCCAGTCCGTGAACGCCGGGCGCTACACCCTGATCACCGTCTCCGACGAAGGGCATGGGATGACCGCGGCAGTGCAGCGACGCATCTTCCAGCCCCACTTCAGCACCCGAGAGAACGGGGAGGGGCGGAGTTTGACCCGGACCTTCGGCATCATCCAACAGGCCGGGGGAGGGATCGGGGTGGAGAGCGAACCGAACCGGGGAAGCACCTTCCGGATCTTCCTCCCCACGGTGGCCGTGGAGGAACGGGCGGACAGCTGACGTAGCGCACCTCCCACCCACGGACGACAGCGGCCCGGATCCCATTCTCCAGGGACCCGGGCCGCATCACTTCCTGAGTATCCTCTCAGGGTCAGTCCACTGCCGCTTCCTCCGCGGCTTCCTCCGCCAGACCTGGGATCAGACCTCCAGGCTCGGAGAGCGGCAGGATCTCCTCGTCGTAGTAGGACTCGTCCACCATGAACTCGATATCCGAGTAGCGGTGGATGCCCGTTCCGGCGGGAATCAGGTGACCAATGATGATGTTCTCCTTCAGCCCCTTCAGGTCGTCCCTGGCGCCTCGAACCGCTGCGTCGGTCAGGACACGGGTGGTTTCCTGGAACGATGCCGCCGAGATGAAGCTCTCGGTGGTGAGACTGGCCTTGGTGATCCCCAGGAGGAGAGGCTCAGACCGGGCTGGCTTTCCAGCGTTCTGGAGAACGGCCTGGTTCACCTCCCGGAACTCCACTCGATCCACGTGCTCGCCTTCCAGGAGGTCGGTATCGCCTGGATCGGTGATCCGCACCTTCTGGAGCATCTGTCGGACGATGACCCCGATGTGCTTGTCGTTGATCTTCACACCCTGGAGTCGGTAGACCTCCTGGATCTCATTCAGGAGATACTCCTGAACAGCCCGTGGGCCCTTGATCCGCAGGATGTCGTGGGGGTTGATGGGACCTTCCGAGAGCCGGTCTCCGGCTCGGACATGGTCTCCTTCGTGGACCCGCATGTGCTTCCCGACTGGGACCTCATAGGTCCGCTCGGGTCCGGTTTCGGGGATGATGATCACTTCCCGCTTACCCCGCTTGATGTCACCGAACCGAACGCTCCCGTCGATCTCGGTAATGACAGCCGGATCCTTGGGACGCCGGGCTTCGAAGAGTTCGGCCACCCGGGGGAGACCCCCGGTGATGTCCCGGGTCTTGTAGACCTCCCGGCTGATCTTGGCCAGGGCCTCTCCAGGCTCCACCTCCTGTCCGTCCTCCACGATGATCTGTGCGCCCACCGGTACGATGAACTCCCGCAGCTTCTCACCATCGGCACCTCGGGCCCACACCTGAATGGTGGGGTGAAGCTTCTTGTTCCGGTCCTCGATGATCACCATCTGGCGGCGCCCCGTGGACTCGTCCAACTCCTCCCGCATGGTCTGGTCTTCGATGATGTCCATGAAGCGGACCACACCGGGGGCATCGGCCACGATGGGTTCGGAGTAGGGATCCCAGCTGAAGAGGAGGTCGCCCACCTCGATCTCCTGCCCCTCCGTGACCATGAGGGTGGCGCCGTAAGGCACCGAGAGCCGGCTACGGATCTGCCCCCCCTTGGTCTTCAGGAGGATCTGACCCTCCCGGGAGGTGACGATATGGTCCTCCTCGGCTGTCTCCACCGTCGTGACCCGTTCCAACGCGATGGTCCCGTCCATCTTGGACTTCCGCTGGGTCTGGGCGGCGATACGGGAAGCCGTACCACCGATGTGGAAGGTCCGCAGGGTGAGCTGGGTCCCTGGCTCCCCGATGGACTGGGCCGCCAGAATTCCCACGGCCTCCCCGCTGTCTACCGGAGCCATGGTGGCCAGGTTTCTCCCGTAGCAGGTCTGGCACACACCCCGCCGGGCCTCACAGGTGAGGACTGAGCGGATTTTCACAGCCTGGATCCCGGCCGCTTCGATGGCGTCGGCGCTGGCCTCATTCACCATGTCTCCGGCCTCTACCAGGAGCTCCCCATCCAGGGGATCCACCACCTCTTCCAGGGCCACGTTGCCCAGGATCCGGTCCCGGAGGGGCTCGATGATGTCCTCCCCTTCCTTCAGGGCCGTCATCTCCAGCCCCAGGATGGTCCCGCAATCATCCTCGGTGACCGTCACGTCCTGGGCCACATCAACCAGCCGCCGCGTCAGGTAACCGGCGTCGGCCGTCTTCAACGCCGTATCCGCCAATCCCTTCCGGGCCCCGTGGGTGGAGATGAAGTACTCCACCACGCTCAGACCTTCCCGGAAGTTGGACTTGATGGGGCTTTCGATGATCTCGCCGATACCACCGGTCAGCTTCTTCTGCGGCTTGGCCATGAGGCCTCGCATCCCGGCCAACTGGCGCATCTGATCCCGATTACCCCGGGCGCCGGAGATCATCATCATGTACACAGGATTGAACCCGCCCTTGGAGGTCTCCAGCCCCCGGACCATGGCGTCGGCCACGTCGTTGTTGGCGTGGGTCCAGGTGTCGATCACCTTGTTGTAGCGCTCCCCGTTGGAGATGAAGCCGGAGGCGTAGGCCCGCTGGAACCGGGTGACCTGCTCCTCCGCATCCCGGAGGATCTCCGCCTTCTCCGGCGGGATCTCCATGTCCTCGATTCCTACGCTGAGGCCACCCAGGGTAGCGTAGCGGAAGCCGAAGTCCTTCAGGTTGTCCAGGAATTCGGTGGTCTCCTTGAGCCCCACTCCGGTGAAGCACTCGAAGACCAGGTCGCCGAGCTCCCGCTTTCCGAACGTGTAGTTCTTGAAGCCGATCCGATCGGGAATGATAGAGTTGAAGAGGACCCGCCCCACCGTGGTCCGGACCCACTTTCCAGCAGGCCGATCCTCTGCGGCCTCCTGAACCTCCACCGGATCGTCCTGTCGGGGGAACCAGTACCAGCAAATGGAGTGGAAGGTGACCCGATCCTGGACCAGCGCCATCTCCACATCGGCGTAGTTCCCGTAGCGGGGAGCGTCGGCGAAGGCTTCCTCCATGACCTCTTCCGCCTTCTTCCGTGCCGCCTTCCCACCGCCTACCTGGGCCACCACCCGCTCCGCGTCCTGAATGGAGAGGGGAGCCTTGGTCAGGTAGAACGCTCCGATGACCATGTCCTGGGTCGGGGAGGCCACCGGACGCCCGTTGGAGGGCAGGAGGATGTTGTTGGAGGAGAGCATGAGGACCCGGGCCTCGAGCTGCGCCTCGAAAGAGAGGGGCAGGTGCACCGCCATCTGGTCGCCGTCGAAGTCGGCGTTGAAGGCTGCACACACCAGGGGGTGAACCCGGATGGCCTTTCCTTCCACGAGAACCGGCTCGAAGGCCTGGATTCCCAGTCGGTGCAAGGTCGGCGCACGGTTCAGGAGGACCGGATGGTCCCGGATGATGTCTTCCAGGACCTCGTAGACCGCCGCCTCCTCCTTCTCCACGATCTTCTTGGCCCGTTTGACCGTCTCGGCTTCCCCTCGTCGTTCCAATTCATGGATGATGAAGGGTTTGAAGAGCTCCACGGCCATGGCCTTGGGCAACCCGCACTGGTGAAGCTTGAGCTCCGGCCCAACCACGATGACCGACCGCCCCGAGTAGTCCACCCGCTTCCCCAGCAGGTTCTGGCGGAAGCGACCCTGCTTCCCCTTCAACATGTCGGAGAGGGACTTGAGGGGACGCTTCCCCCGGCCCCGGATGGCCTTGGCCCGGCGCCCGTTGTCGAAGAGGGCGTCCACGGCCTCCTGGAGCATCCGCTTTTCGTTCCGGAGGATGACCTCCGGCGCCTTCATGTCCAGGAGCTTCTTCAACCGGTTGTTCCGGTTGATGACCCGTCGGTACAGATCATTCAGGTCGGAGGTGGCGAACCGGCCTCCGTCCAGGGGAACCAGGGGCCGCAGATCCGGCGGAATCACCGGAACCACGTCCATGACCATCCACTCGGGCCGGTTCCGGCCCTCCAGCGTCTCACCGGAGTTGCGGAGGGCGTCCACCACCTTGAGTCGCTTCAGCTTCTTCTTCTTCCGGTGCTGGGAAGTCTCCGTCTTGATCTCGTGCCGGAGCCAGTCGGCCAGGCGATCCAGCCCCTTCCCGTCCGAGTTCTTGTACTGGACGCCCCGCTCCGGGCTGTCCAGGATCTGCAGGAGGGTCCGGACGGCATCGGCGCCGATCTGGGCCTTGAAGTTGTCGTCTCCTTCCTCCCGGGCCTTTACCCGGAGGTCGTAATACTCGTCCTCATCCAGCAGGTCCAGGAATTCCAGGTCCTGCTTTCCCGGATGGGTCACTACATAGTTCGCGTAGTAGATGACCTTTTCCAGGTCCCGCAGCGACATCCCCAGGAGGTAGCCGAGCTGGGAGGGTAGGGTCTTGAAGAACCAGATGTGGCAGACCGGTACGGCCAACTCGATGTGGCCCATGCGCTCGCGGCGGACCTTGGAGAGTGTGACCTCCACACCGCAGCGATCACAGACGTGGCCCCGGAAGCGGATCCTCTTGAACTTCCCGCAGTGGCACTCCCAGTCCTTCACGGGCCCGAATATGCGCTCACAGAAGAGCCCATCCTTCTCAGGCTTGAAGGACCGGTAGTTGATGGTCTCGGGCTTGGTCACCTCGCCGTAGGACCAACTCCGGATCTCATCCGCAGAGGCGATCCTGAGCTGAATGAAGTCGAAGTCCGAACCGCGAGATTCTCTGGAGCGGGGAAAGTCGATCATGCGTTCGATTCCCGAATAAAAGTGGCGTTCCTCGAAGACGACGCCGGCGCCGCCGCCCCGGACGGAGCGGCGAGCCGGTCCTGCACTGCGTCGTCTACTCTTCTCGACCCAACGTGACGGAGAGTCCCAGCGCCTGGAGTTCCTTCACCAGGACGTTGAACGACTCGGGTACACCTGGGTCGGGAAGGTTTTCTCCCTTCACGATGGCCTCATACACCTTGGACCGTCCGCTCACATCGTCGGACTTGACCGTGAGGATCTCCTGGAGAGTGTGGGCTGCACCGTAGGCCTCCAGGGCCCACACCTCCATCTCCCCAAAGCGCTGTCCACCGAACTGGGCCTTACCAGCCAGCGGCTGCTGCGTAACCAGGGAATAGGGTCCAATGCTCCGGGCGTGGATCTTGTCGTCCACCAGGTGGGCCAGCTTCAGCATATACATGGTGCCCACCGAGACGGGGAAGTCGAAGCGCTGTCCGCTTCGGCCGTCCCGGAGCCAGATCTTCCCATCAGGCCGGACGTCAGCCCGAGCCATGAGCTCGAGAACGGCCATGTCCATCCCCTCGGTGGCGCTGCCGGATGCGGCGAACTCGGCTGCCGCAGGGAACAACTCCTTGAACTCCTGCCCTTCCCGCTCGGCCCAGCTCTGTGCCGCTTCCACGACGAAGGTCCGGAGGGCTTGCACCTGTGCCGCCGCCTCATCTGGGAGTTCGGCTCCCAGATAGGCGTCCAGGGGGGCCCCCAGACTACGGACTTCATGGGCCCCCTGACTGTCTCCGTTGGTGGCCGGGGTGAAGGACTTGCTATCCAGATCCTCCGGTAGATGCATGGACGCCGTCATAAGCGTCCGCAGGTTGTCCATGTCGGCAAAGGGAACCTCCACCTCCAGCCCCTGGGCCCGTGTCAACCAAGCCAGGCCGGCCAGCTTCAGGAGGAGCCCGATTTCATTCTCGGACGCTCCCTGGAAGACCGGTGTCTTGGCTTCGAAGCCCAACACCTTCGCTGCCCACCCCAGATGGGTTTCCAGCACCTGTCCCACATTCATTCGGGACGGCACACCCAATGGGTTCAGCACGATGTCCACCGGCGAACCATCGGGGAGGAAGGGCATGTCCTCTTCTGGTGCGATCCGCGCAATGATCCCCTTGTTTCCGTGGCGTCCCGCCATCTTGTCACCAACGGCGATCTTCCGCTTCTCAGCGAGGTAGACCTTGACGAGCTGGACCACACCGGGGGGCAGCTCGTCAGGCTGGAAGACCTTGTCGATCTGCTCTTCGGTCCGGGTCCGGACCCGGTCGATTCGAGACTGGGCCTCGTCGATGAGCCGCCGGACCCGCTCCGAAACCTCCTTGTTCTCCACCTTCAGGGTGGTCAGGTCCGTCTGCCGGAGGTTCAGCTTCTCCAGCTCGGTCTTCGTGAGCTTGGTGCCTTCGGAGATGAGGGGCTCCACCGACCCGCGCTTCAGGCAGAGGGAGACGGTCTGGAGGTGGAGGAGTTCCTTCAGCTCTTCGTCCCTGGCCTCCGTGATCCGCTGGATCTCGTCCCGCTCCCACTGGCGGAGCTCACCGATGCGGGCTCCGTGTTCCTTCTCCAGGAGAGGATCGTCGATGCGCCGGCTGAAGACCTTCACGTCGATGACGTCCCCACTCATCCCCGGCGGAATCCGGAGGGAGGAGTCCTTCACGTCCTTGGCCTTCTCACCGAAGATGGCCGTCAGGAGCTTCTCTTCTGGCGAGAGCTCCGTCTCCCCCTTCGGGGTGATCTTCCCGGCCAGGATGTCTCCGGACTTCACCCGGGCCCCGATACGAACGATCCCCCGTTCGTCCAGGTCCGTCAGGGCGTCCTCGGAGACGTTGGGAATCTCACGGGTGATTTCTTCCATCCCCCGCTTGGTATCCCGGACATGGAGCTCCAGCTCCTGGATGTGGATGGAGGTGAGGACGTCGTCCTTGACCAATCGCTCCGAGAGGACGATGGCGTCCTCGAAGTTGTACCCGAACCAGGGCATGAAAGCCACGGTGAGGTTCCGGCCCAAGGCAAGTTCGCCGTGGTCGGTGGACGGTCCATCGGCCAGGATGTCGCCCTCCTCCACCTTCTGACCCTTCTTCACCAGGGGCCGTTGGTTGATGGCCGTGTCCTGGTTGGTCCGCCAGAACTTCTTCAGCTTGTAGCGATCGAACTGGGCCAGCCTCGCCAGGGGGCGATCCGCCTCCCTGACCTGGACCGTCCCGGTATCGATGACGATCTCATCGGCGGTGACGCGGATCACCTCGCCACCCCGCCGGGCCGTGATCACGGCTCCCGAGTCCCGGGCCACCTTTGCTTCAAGGCCGGTCCCCACCATAGGGGCGTCCGTGAAGAGAAGAGGCACCGCCTGACGCTGCATGTTGGAGCCCATGAGGGCCCGGTTGGCGTCGTCGTGCTCCAGGAAGGGAATGAGGGCCGCCGCCACCGATACCAGCTGGTCGGTGGCAACATCCATGTAGTCGATGTCCTTGGGCTCCAGGAGGGGGAAGTCTCCCCGGACCCGACAAAGGATGTACTCGTTGACGAAGCTCCCGTCGGCGGTGAGGGGCGCGTTGGCCTGGGCGATCCGGACCTCCTCCTCCTCGTTGGCCGAGAGCCACTCGATCTCGTCGGTGACCTTCCCGTCCACCACCTTTCGGTAGGGTGTCTCGATGAAGCCCAGGTCGTTGACCCGTGCATTGGTGGTCAGCGAAGAGATGAGCCCGATGTTGGGCCCCTCTGGCGTCTCCACCGGACAGAGACGTCCATAGTGGGAGTAGTGGACGTCCCGGACTTCGAAGCCGGCTCGCTCCCGAGAGAGACCGCCCGGTCCCAGCGCCGACACCCGACGCTTGTGGGTCATCTCTCCCAGCGGATTCGTCTGATCCATGAACTGGGAGAGCTGGGACGATCCGAAGAACGCCTGGATCACGGCCGAAACCGTCCGGGCATTCACCAGGTCGTCGATGGAAATCTTCTCCGGATCGGTGTTGATGGACATCCGCTCCCGGACCAGCCGCGCCATCCGGGACAGCCCCACCGAGAGCTGGTTGGCGATGAGCTCACCCACCGTCCGAACCCGCCGGTTGCCCAGGTGGTCGATGTCGTCGGTGAAGCCTCGCCCCTCGCTGAGCTCGATGAGGTAGCGAAGGATGGCGACGAAGTCGTCCCGGGTCAGGACCGTCGTCCCCTGGGACACGTCCAGGTTCAGACGCTGGTTGATCTTGTAGCGGCCCACCCGGCCCAGATCGTAGCGTTTCGGATTGAAGAAGACTCGCTCCAGCGCCTCCCGCGCCGTCTCAACATTGGGCGCGTCGCCGGGACGGAGGAGGGAGTAGATGGCGTAGAGGGCCTCCTCCTCGTTGGTGGTGGGGTCCTTGGCGATGGTCCGGTTGATGATGGGGCTCTGCCCCCGGTCCGATGAGGCTTCGGAACGATAGACCGAGATGCTCTTGGCACCGGTTCGTTCCAGCCGCTTCAGGACGTCCACGTCCAACGCCGTGCCGTGTTCGATGAGGATCTCACCCGTCTCATCGTTCACGATCTCGTCGGCCAGAACCAGCCCTTCAATCTCCGACCCGGATTCGAAGTGGGCCTTCTTCAGCCGGACCTTCTCGGGCTGGAAGAAGAGCTGATAGAGGTCCTCGTTCTCCCCGTACCCGAAAGCCCGGAGGAGGGCCGTGGCCGGAAACTTCTTCTTCTTGTCGATATGAACGTAGCAGATGTCGTTGATATCGATGGTGAACTCCACCCAGGACCCCCGGAAAGGGATGATCCGGGCGCTGTTCAGCCGGGATCCGTTGGGGTGGATGTTCTCCTCGAAGACCACGCCGGGAGAGCGATGGAGCTGGCTCACCACCACCCGCTCGGCACCATTGATGATGAAGGTGCCCAGCTCGGTCAGGAGCGGAAGGTCGCCCAGGTAGACTTCCTTCTCGATGATGTCTTTGGGTCGACGCTCATCCTCCTCCACGTCTTCCCAGACCACGAGCCGCAGCGTCGCCTTCAAAGGCGACGCATAGGTCATGTCCCGTTCGATACACTCCTCCACCGAGTACTTGGGCTCGCCCAATTCGGACGAGACGTACTCGAGTGTGAAGTTCTCGTTGACATCCGAGATGGGAAAGATCTCGCCGAATACACGGTCGAGACTGAAATCCCACTGTTTGTCAGGGTCTTCCTCGCGCTCAATGAGCTTGTCAAAGGAACCGACCTGAACATCCAGCAGGTTGGGCATCGGCATGACAGGGTGGAGCTTGGCAAAGTCCACCACCGGTCGGGAAGCGTTCCGAAGTTCCAACTGGGACCCCCCTTGAGGTCCGGGCCGAAATGGGCCCGGAAAGATGAAACACGAATTTGGCCAAGCGCCGAGATCCCCGGAACGCCATAAGGCGCCGGGGATCCACGCAGGCCCTGGTCAGCGGCCGGGTGAACCCGGGAGGACGGCTCGCACCGCCCTCCCGGTTGCCCGAACCCCCCGGAATTGTGGACCCCGGGTGCGGGTTGACGTTCCCGCCCTACTTGAGTTCGACAGACGCGCCCTGCTCTTCGAGCTTGGACTTGATCTGCTCAGCCTCGTCCTTGCTGACAGCCTCACGCACGGTAGCCGGCGCGCCATCCACCAGCTCCTTGGCCTCCTTCAAGCCCAGGCTGGTGACCTCGCGGACCACCTTGATGACCTGAATCTTCTTCCCACCCACCTCGGAGAGAACGACGTCAAACTCGTCCTTTTCCTCGGCTGCGGCGGCGTCTCCACCAGCACCAGCGCCAGCTGCGGGAGCGGCGGCAGCCACTGCGGTGACGTTGAACTTGTCCTTGAAGGCCTCCACGAACTCGGCCAACTCGAGAACACTCATGTTCCCGATGGTGTCGAGCAGTTCTTCCTGCTTGGTAGCCATTACCAGTGTCTCCTTGATGATCCCGGACTTCAGACCGGGGGGTTGGGCTTACTCACCTTCCCGCGAACCTGCTTCCGACCTTGGACGGCCCGAACGCGCGGAAGGAACGACCTGGAGCGGTCCCTGGGGACTACTCCTCTTCCGCCTTCTTCTCCCGAAGGGCGTCCAGCAGACCTGCAGTCTCCTGGAGTTTGGCGCCGAGGGCGCCGGCCAGCGCAGCCATGGGCGCCGCCAGGGCACCTGCCAGCTGGGCCAGCAACTCTTCCCGCGAGGGAAGCTTGGCCAGACGTTCGAATTGGCCTGCCTCCACGAGACTCTGATCCACGACCCCGACCTTGAACACCGGCCGGTCGTCGTGATCCTTGGCGAACTCCGCCAGGGCCTTGGCAGGCGCCACCGGTCCCTCGCCACCCAGGACCACGGCTGTGGGACCCCGCAGGTGCTCCGAGATGTCCGGGAGCTCCTGCTCCGTGCCTTCCAGCGCGCGGAGGAGAAGCCGGTTCTTCACCACGACATAGTCGGCGCCCGACTCGTGGAGTCGATCCCGGAGAACGGTGATCGACTTTACGTCGAGGCCGCTGAAATCGGTCAGGTAGAAGACCGGCGCCTCTTTGATCCGTTCCTGGAACTGGGCGACGAAACTCTCTTTATCGGACCGCTTCATGCCAGCCTCCGCCGGTAGATGGTGGGCTCGATGGAGACGCCCGGACCCATGGTNCTGGAGAGGGTCACGCTCTGGACATATCCGCCCTTGGCCGCCGCTGGGCGGGCGCGGAGAATGGAATCCATGAAAGCGCCCAGATTCTCTTCCAGCTGCTCCAGCTCGAAGGACACCTTCCCGATGGGAGCGTGTACGTTTCCGGTCTTGTCCACCCGGAACTCGATCTTACCGGCCTTGATGTCGGACACGGCGCGCTCTACATCCATGGTGACCGTACCGGCCTTGGGCGTGGGCATGAGCCCTCGCGGACCGAGAATCCGGCCTAGCGGGCCCACCTTCCCCATCTGATCCGGCGTGGCCACCACCACGTCGAAGTCCAGCCAACCTTCCTGGATCTTCTGCACGTACTCGGTGCCCACATAGTCGGCGCCTGCGGCCTCGGCGGCTGTGGCGTTCTCCCCTTCCGTAATGACCAGCACCCGGACGGTCTTTCCCGTTCCGTGGGGAAGGACGACGGTGCCCCGGACGATCTGGTCCGCCTGCCGGGGGTCCACCGAAAGGCGGGTGGCCACTTCGACGGATTCGTCGAAGCCGGCGAAGGACAGATCCTTCACCAACTCCAGGGCCTGGCCTGGCGTGAATTTGACGCCAACCGGGACTTTTTCCCGGGCGTCACGATACTTCTTTCCCTGTTTGGGCATATCGATGAACCGTCGTGTGTCATCCTCCCACCCGCGGCGGTTCGCACCGAGTGGTTCGCCGGATGCCGGCTCCNTGATGGGCCGGTGAGTCAAAGCTTCCCTGNTCTCGTCGAGAGACCTGGAGGAGAGCGTTCTGCGTCGAGGTCAGCCCTCGACCTGGATTCCCATGCTCCGGGCGGTACCGGCAATCATCCGGATGGCCGCATCCATGTCCCGAGCGTTGAGATCCTCCATCTTGGTCTCAGCAATCTCCTTCAACTGATCCCGATTCACAGTGGCCACCTTGTCCCGGTTGGGTACGCCGGAGGCCTTCTCCAACCCGGCTGCCTTCTTCAGGAGGACAGCCGCCGGAGGCGTCTTGGTGATGAAGGAAAAAGATCGATCGGCGTAGACCGTGATCTCGACGGGAATGGTGGTTCCCTGGTGCTGCTGCGTCTTGGCGTTGAACTGCTTGCAGAACTCCATGATGTTCACGCCATGTGCACCCAGCGCCGGGCCTACCGGCGGAGCCGGGTTGGCCTGACCGCCGGGCACGTGCAGCTTGATGAATCCTGACACCTTCTTCGCCATCGTCTATTCCCTTCCGTGCCCCTGGGGGCGTGTCCATGTGCATCCGCTGCTTCCAACTCCCCGAAGAGGGGGAGGAAGCGAGTCAGTGACCCGAGACTGCGTCAGTAGCCTTTGAGCTGGGTGAAATCGAGTTCCACCGAAGTGGGGCGCCCGAAGAGGGAAACCTCCACCTTCACCTTGCCCTTGTCGCCATATACTTCCTGGATGGTTCCCGAGAAGTCGGTAAAGGGGCCGGAGATGACCTCCACCACCTGCCCCGCCTTGAAGGGAACTTCCTCCTCCTGTTCTTCCTCGCCCTCGGTCTTCACGCCCAGGATCTTGTTCACCTCATCCTCGCGGAGGGGCTGAGGATCCCGGCCGGAGCCCACGAACTTGATCACGCCCTGGATGTTGTTGATCGTGTGCTGGGTGCGATCGTTCAGAAGCATCTTCACAAGGACGTAGCCGGGATAGAGTCGCTTGGTGACCTCGACCCGCTTTCCGTTCTTGATCTCCATGACCTCCTGAGTGGGAACCAGGACTTCCTGGATCTCCTTCTCCTCAGGGGTCTCCCCCGGCTCTTCTTCGATCTTGCGCTCGATGAGCTTCTGGACCTTGTTCTCGTGGCCGGAATAGCTCTGGACCGCGTACCACTTCGCCTCCGCCATGACTGGTGCCTCAGGCTCCGAAGATTCCCATAATGAAATCGATGAGGAAGCGGGAGGCGATATCCATCAACCAGATCACCAGCGAGACCAACAGACAGAAGACAATGACCACCAACGTGGCATTCTTCAGCTGGGGCCAGTCGGGCCATGTGACCCGCTGTAGTTCCGTCCAGCACTCCTGGACGAAGTCGTTGGCTCGTTTCAGTTGGGCAACCATGGGCGCCTACTTCGTTTCCTTGTGCATCGTGTGCCGGCGGCAGCGCGGGCAGAACTTGCGGTACTCGACCCGCTCGGGGTGGAGCCGCTTGTTCTTCGTCTGCGTGTAGTTTCGCTCCTCGCACTCTGGACAGGCGAGGGTGATCTGATCCCGGGGCATCCCTGGTCTCCCTGCTCGTTACTCGATGATCTCGGTGACGACGCCGGCGCCCACGGTGCGACCACCCTCACGGATGGCGAACCGAAGCTCCTTCTCCATGGCGATGGGGCTGATCAGCTCCACCTCCATCTGCACGTTGTCTCCCGGCATCACCATCTCCACACCATCTGGCAGGTGTGCCGAGCCCGTCACGTCCGTCGTCCGGAAGTAGAACTGCGGCCGGTAGCCGTCGAAGAACGGCGTGTGGCGTCCACCCTCTTCCTTCGTCAGGACGTACACCTCCGCCTTGAACTTCGTGTGCGGTGTGATCGATCCCGGCGCCGCCAGGACCATCCCCCGATCCACGTCCTCCTTCTTCACGCCCCTGAGCAGCAGCCCCACGTTGTCGCCGGCCTGGCCCTCGTCCAGCAGCTTCCGGAACATCTCCACCCCGGTCACCACCGTCTTCGTCCCCGGCGCAGCTCCCAGCCCCACCAACTCCACCTCGCCCTGAGGCTTGATCACGCCACGCTCGATCCGGCCCGTCGCCACCGTCCCACGACCCGTGATGGTGAAGATGTCCTCCACCGGCATCAGGAACGGCTGATCCACATCCCGCTCCGGCTGCGGAATCGCCTCATCCAGCGCATCCATCAACTCCTGGATGCACGCCGCATCCGGCGACTCCGGATCGTTGGACTCCAGCGCCTTCAGCGCCGAACCCCGGATCACCGGCACGTCGTCGCCCGGGAAGTCATACTCGCTCAGCAGCTCCCGTACCTCCAGCTCCACCAGCTCCAGGAGCTCCTCATCGTCCACCATGTCCACCTTGTTCATGAACACGACGATGTGCGGCACGTTCACCTGACGCGCCAGAAGAATGTGCTCCCGCGTCTGCGGCATGGGGCCGTCCGCCGCACTCACCACCAGGATCGCCCCGTCCATCTGCGCCGCCCCCGTGATCATGTTCTTCACGTAGTCGGCGTGGCCCGGGCAATCCACGTGGGCGTAGTGTCGGTTGTCCGACTCGTACTCCACGTGCGACGTCGCAATCGTGATCCCCCGCTCCCGCTCTTCCGGCGCCTTGTCGATGTTCTCGAACGACACATACTCGCCGAGCCCCTTCGCCGCCTGGATCTCCGTGATCGCAGCCGTCAGCGTCGTCTTTCCGTGGTCCACATGTCCAATCGTTCCCACGTTCACATGGGGCTTCGTTCGCTCGAATTTCGCCTTGGCCATCGTCCGCCTCTTTTCTTGCGATCTGCAGGGTTTTGAACTGACTCCGAACTTGGGCGCCGGTCGGGATCGCGTGAGCGATTCGATCCGGAGAGCTCCGAGAGGGAATTGAACCCTCGACCTCTTCCTTACCAAGGAAGCGCTCTACCACTGAGCTACCGGAGCGGCGCTGCCCGGGAGGGCGCCTTCCACGGCCCTCCACTTCGACTCCTGTTAGAGCGGGAGACGGGACTCGAACCCGCGACCCTCAGCTTGGAAGGCTGATGCTCTAGCCAACTGAGCTACTCCCGCAAACATCCTGTCACATGAACGCCCTCCGACCCCTCACCTTCGAAGGGCGAGAATTCTGAAGGGTGCCATGCCCGGGTTGCGCCTCTTTTACCAATGGTGGGGGAAGGATTCGAACCTTCGAAGGCATAAGCCAGCAGATTTACAGTCTGCCCCGTTTGACCGCTTCGGTACCCCACCTGCGTTGTACTCGTGCCCCCACCTACTCATGGCCTCTTACGACAGTTCGCCGCACCCCGGAAGCGCGGCGAAGGAGCTGACGGAGGGACTTGAACCCTCAACCTGCCGCTTACAAGGCGGCTGCTCTACCAATTGAGCTACGTCAGCAGAAACAGAGCTTTCAAGTGTAATCCAGCCCTCCATGGGTGTCAACCGTGGGTCTCGCTGCCCACGCCCACCCGCTTCCAGTGGGTTCCATCGGGCCCATCCTCCAGGACGATGCCCTTCTCCGCCAGCTCATCCCGGATGGCGTCGGCCTCATCCCAGTCCTGGCGCGTCCGGGCCTCGTTCCGGGCCTGAACTCGATCCGCCACCCATTCGGCCAGCTCGTCGTCCACCTCCCGCTCCCGTCGGCCCAGCTCCAGGAGGCCCAGGACCTGATCCAATGACTCGAGGAGCTCGAGTGCGGCCTCCCTCTGGCTCCCGGCGATGGACGGGTTCCGGTCCAGGATGGCGTTCCCCTCGTTCAAGAAGGTGAAGAGAGCTCCCAGGGCGCCGGCCACATTCAGGTCATCGTCCATGGCCGCCTCGAATGCGTCTCGGGCCTGCCGGGCGGCCTCGGCCAGCGACCCTCCCTCAGGCCCCCCCTTCCCACCGACGGGATGGCGCATCAATCGATCCTGGAAGTCCAGGAGTCGCTCCACCGCTCGTTCCGACGCTTCCAGCCCGGCTCGGGTGAAGTTCAACTCCCGCCGGTACTGGGCCGANAGGAGTTGATGTCGGATGGCGGCAGGCGAGATCCCTTCATCCAGTAGCTGCCGGACAGTGATGAAGTTGCCCAGTGACTTGGACATCTTCTGGCCTTCCACCTTCAGGTGCTTCACGTGGAGCCAGGTTCGGGCAAAGGGCTTGCCGGTGGCACCCTCGGACTGGGCGATCTCGTCTTCGTGGTGGGGGAAGATCAGATCCTCGCCCCCCAGGTGAAGATCCAAGGTCTCACCCACCTCGGCCAGCCCCATAGCCGAGCACTCCAGGTGCCAGCCCGGACGCCCCCGTCCCCAGGGGGCGTCCCACGCTGCGCCCACAGCCTCGTCCTCCTCCTTCACTGCCTTCCAGAGGGCGAAGTCCCGGGCATCGTCCTTCCCGTACTCGTCGGCGGCCACCCGCTCCCCGGTCCGTCCCTTCTCCAGGTCCTTCCGAGAAAGCTTCCCATACCCCTCGAAGGCCGAGATATCGTAGAAGACAGAGCCATCCTCAGTGGTGTAAGCCAGCCCCCGGTCCAGGAGGGCCTGGACCAGCTCGATCATCCGGTCCACGTAGGCCGTGGCTCGGGGGTAGAGGTCGAAACGCTGCATCCCAAGGGCATCGGATTCCTCCAGGATCGCTTCACCGAAGGGGCGGGTGAACTCCTGGATCGTGACCCCGGCCTCCCGGGCCGCCCGGATCGTCTTATCGTCCACGTCGGTGAAATTCACCACGAAGTGGACGCCATAGCCCTTCCATTCCAGGTAACGATGGACCAGGTCGTAGAAGACGAAGGTCCGGAAATTCCCGATGTGGGCGTGGCCGTAGATGGTGGGGCCGCAGCCGTAGATTCCCACCCGCTCCGGGTCTTGGGGTTGGAAGGGTTCCACCGCTCGATTGAGGGTGTTGAAGAGTCGAAGGCCCATGTGGTTTGCTGACGAGGAGTGAGTCGATAGGAACCCGGAGCGCCGTGGAGCCGGCCCGGGCGACCGGCCAGGGGAAGATCAGGGAAGAACCCGGACCTCTTCAATGGTCCACCGATCCGCCTCCTGCCTCAACCCCAGAAAGACCGTTCGGCTGATGGGCTGGGAGGTCCCGGCTCGCCGGGCCGACCATCGGATCTCAGCAAACCCCCGGTCTCGGGAGCCCTCCACCAGGGCGGCCCGGACCAGCTCCACTTCGGCCCGGTCGTAGACTCGAAGGTACTCACGGAGGACCGTGGCGGCCTGCCGGTTGGGGAGGGCGGCAGCCACATTCCCTTCCAGGTGGAGGATCACCTGCCCGTTGGTCAGGTGGGAGGAGACGGAACGGTCCCCCTGGCCGGCCCATGCCAGAGCCAACTCCCGTGCTGCCGACGAAAGCTCCGGTGCCGACTGGGCATGGAGGGACTGAGTGGGCAAAACCGGCAGAAGAAGGAACGCCAGGAGGCATCCCAGACCAAGCGCACTCACGAGTCCCCGAATGGAAGAACCGGCCTTCATGGCCCCTCTCCTTCCACGGACATGGCCGACTGGACCTGGGCAAGCGCCTGAGACGGATCGGCGGCAGCTGTGATGGCTCGCCCTACCACCAGGTAGTCGGCGCCGGCCTGGACGGCATGGGAGGGGGTCGTGACCCGAGCCTGGTCGTGAGCCTCGCCGCCGGGGAGTCGGATCCCAGGGGTGACCAGCGTCACCTGACCGCCCACCGCACTCCGAAGTTCGGCCGCTTCCTGAGCCGAAGCCACCACCCCGGGGACGCCAGCATCGGTGGCCAGGCGGGCCAGGCGAAGAACCTCCGGGCGGGGGTCGGAGATATCCCGTCCCCAGGCCTCTCCAAGACCTGGGCCATCCAAGGAGGTGAGCGCCGTCACCGCCAGGATGCGCAACTCGGATTCCTCCCATGCCTGGCTCGCCTCCACGGCGGCTTCCAGCATGGCTCGCCCCCCGGACCCGTGAACGGTGAGGAAGTCAGTCCCCAGCTCAGCGGCGGCCCGGACCGCCCCGGCCACCGTGTTGGGAATGTCGTGGAGCTTCAGGTCCAGGAAGACCCGCTTGCCACGGGCCCGTAAGGTGGAAACGGCGTCCGGGCCCCAGCGGGAGAAGAGTTCCAGTCCCACTTTGTAGAAGTCGGCCTCGGAGCCCAGCAGGTCCACCAGCTTGAGCGCTCTGTCCCGATCCGGGTAGTCCAGCGCGATAATGAGTCCGGCCATAGCTCAGTCGTCTGCCTCCTGAGGCGTCCCCCGGGAGCCGGGGAGCCTGGCCGTTCCCACCAGCTTCGAGACGTTCTCGACGGCGTGCCGGCCCACATATTCCTCCAACCACTTCACTACACGGCCTGCAGACCGGGGATCCCAGAAGGATGCGCTCCCCACCTGGACCAACGACGCCCCCGCCAGCAGGTACTGGATGGCATCGGTTCCCCGGGCCACGCCTCCGACGCCCACCAGGGGGACCCGGGCATGGTGGCTGGCCCGCCAGACGGCGTGGACGCCCACGGCCCGGAGGGCAGGCCCACTCATGCCACCGGCGCCGGCTCCGATGATAGGTTCCCCGGTCTCCGGGTCCAGCACGAGGCCCGGGAGGGTGTTCACCAGAGTGATCCCGTCCGCTCCTGCGTCCTGGACCGCCTCCACCACAGGACCGAAGTCCGGGGTGTTGGGTGCCAGCTTGGCCAGAAGGGGTCGCTCCGTTCGTGCACGCACGCCCTGCATGACCCGGGCCGCCTCCCCGGGATCCAGGGCGAAGGGAAGGCCTCCCCGCCGGGTGTCGTTGGGGCAGGACAGGTTGATCTCGAAGCCCAGGAAGCCGTCGGCATCGTCCAGGATGGAGACGACCTCCAGGAACTCGTCCGGGGTGTGGCCCGCCACACTTACCAGGACCCGGGCCTTCCGGACCCGATCTCGTAGCCAGGGCAGCCGATCCCTCCGAACCGATTCCGCCCCAGGGTTGGCCAGTCCCACGGAGTTCACCATGCCGGCCCGAAACTCCCCCACCCGGGGCGCAGGGTTCCCGGCTCGAGGCTCCAGCGTCACCGACTTGGTCACGATTCCGCCCAGCCGGTCCAACTCCATCACTTCCGAGACTTCCTCACCGAATCCACACGTCCCGGCTGCCAGGAGGATGGGGTTCTGGAAGGTGGTGCCCAGGAGCTCCTGCCCCAGCACCGTGGCTTTCTCCCTCACCAACCGCCCTCCCCACTGCCGCTTCCGGGAGGGTAGCGCTGGAAGAAGCGGCGGACCGACCTGGCAATGGCTTCCGCCGACTCCTGGTGGAATTCGGGTCGGGTCAGCAGCCCCTCCTCCTCCCTGTGGGTCAGGAAACCCACCTCGATGAGGACCGAGGGCATCATGGAGTTGGTGATCACCGCAAAGGGTCCTTGCTTCACCCCTCGATCGGGTCCCGGGTGGAACCGTCCCATCTCCTCCTGGACCTTCTCGGCCAGGAGAGCGGACCAGTGCTGGTGGTCGAAGGTCCGGAGGTCCCGGATGATCTCAGCCAGGAGGGGATCATCCACTGGAGGCGTGTCCTCAGAGCGTTCCAGGCGAAGGGGGGCGTTTTCCGCAGCCGCCACCCGCTCTTCGTGCTCCGTTCGGGCCTCTGAAAGGAAGTAGGTCTCGAACCCCCGGACATCCGGGCGATCCGGGAGGGCGTTGGCATGGATGGAAAGGAAGAGACCTGGCCGGTCTCCCTTCCACTCGGTGGCCCGGGCCCCACGGTCCCAGAGTGGAATGAACTCGTCATCCCCCCGGGTCAAACGGACCTCGATGTCAGGGTCTTCCCGAAGGACCTGGGCCAGAGCCAGCCCAACGGCCAGGGCCACCTCCTTCTCCTCTAGACCCCCAGGACCGACGGCTCCCGTATCCCGGCCTCCGTGGCCTGGATCGATGACCACGATCCGAGGAGCTCGCCCCGCTTCGGCTCCCTCATCGGCCCGGGCTGGCTCACCACCGGGTGTAATGGGAGACTCGGCCGGCTGGGCAGCTCCGGTCTCCGGAGGATCGGCGGGTGTGAGGTCGGCATCGGAAA
>SL_3KL_010_SEDDRAFT_10001106_pt1 | contig 24090 bp, 19 predicted proteins | sample SodLakKL_010_SED_2_FD_10381 | JGI IMG/M metagenome (IMG submission 10381) | reverse complement strand
TCCACGCCAGTGTCGCCGGGATGGCGGAATCGGTAGACGCGGAGGTCTCAAAAACCTCTGGGCATCAGCCCTTGCGGGTTCGAGTCCCGCTCCCGGTATCTACTTTGAAACGAACAATCCACCGCGAAGCTGGCTTTCCGTGGAGCGCCGGGCCTCCTCCATCTTCCGGTGGGGTGCCTCGGTCGCCTCGCCGAGGCTGATCTCACCCCCACTGACCCAGAACCCTGCGATTCCGTGGGGAGCGATTCCGTGGGAAGCTGGGTCCGGATTGGCCCGGAGCCCTCCGATCTACCTCTTTTTTCCCTCGACCGAGCGATGCCGTCGCGCCTCCGGACGTGCGATCGTTAAAGTGTGAGGATCCAACGGAGGCTAGCGAGGACAGCGGAGCAGATCTCGTCCACCTGGAAGTGCCATCGCCGTGAGGTCGCCATCGGCGCTCTCATGTTGCTTCTGCTTGCCCTCGTGCCCGTGGCGAGTGTACTGCACTACGTGCACTTCGACTCGGACAATCTCCCCGACATCGAGCCCTTCATCCGCTTCGAGTTGCCCACGACCGGGGTCGTGTACGATTCGCAGGGTGAGGTGCTGATCGAACTGGCTCACCAGTATCGCCAGGTCCTCTCCTACGAGGAGATCCCCGAAGTCCTGCGGCAGGCCATTCTGGCCGCAGAGGACCGGACCTTCTTCTCCCACCGTGGCGTGGCCTATGGCGCCTTCCCGCGGGTGGTCCAGAAGAACGTGACCCGTTCCTTCGGCGCCTGGTGGAGCGGAGACGAAGCCTTCCGCCTGCGATTCCCCCAGGGTGGATCGACCATCACCCAGCAGCTCGTTCGGGGCTACTTCCTCCAGGATCGCACCCGCGAGGAGGATGGTCAGGACCTGTTTCGCGAAGGCGCCGGCGGCTGGGTCCTCTCCAAGCTCGTGGGCGTTCCGGCCACGAACAAACTCCTGCGGAAGCTGGAGGAGGTGCGCCTGGCGCTCTGGCTCGAGAAGGAGATGGAAGAGCGCTTCGGGTCCCGTGAGAGGGGCAAGGAAGAGATCCTGAGCCGTTACGCGAGCCTGATCTACCTGGGCCACGGCCGCTACGGCTTTGCCGCGGCCTCCGAATATTACTTCGGCACAGGTCTCTCGAGCTATGAGTCGGCGGACGTTGGGAATGCGGCGCTCCTGGCGGGGATCGGGAAGTCGCCCAACGTCTATGCGCCGGCCTCTGAAAACCCGGAACCCCGGCGTCGGCGCGACGAGATCCTCCGCCTCATGGCCGACAACGGATACATCGCCGCCGACCTCGCCGAGCGCGCCCGAGCCGAATCGGTCCTGGTGAGGAGCCGCGATCCCATCAAGACCCGGGCACCGGCCGTGATCCAGGGTGTCCTCACCGAAATACGACTGCACGGGGGTGACCGCTTCCGAGTGGAGGACCTCTTCCTCGGACGGGTCCAGGTCCGCACCACCGTGGATCAGCGGCTTCAGACCATCGTGAACGAAGCACTGGAAACCGGTCTGGGCCTCTACGAAGCCCGGCATCCCGGCTCGGAGGGCCTGATCCAGGGCTCCGTCGTGGTCCTCCGAAACCGGGATGCGGCGATCCTGGCGGTGTCCGGAGGGCGAAGCGTCTACCAGGCCGAGCAGAGCGTCTACTCCGACTTCAACCGAGCTTCGGAGTCGCTGCGGCAACCGGGTTCGGCATGGAAGCCCATCGTGTACCTGGCCGCCTTCCGCTTCGGCCTGGGGCTCGACAGCAACGTATCCGACGAGCCGACCCAGATGGGCAGCGGGGCGGATGTCCACTGGGTCTCGAACTATGACGGACGGTTCCAGGGGGCCATCCCCGTGCGCCAGGCCCTCGCCGAATCCCGAAACACCGTAGCGGTGCGTCTCGCCCAGGAGGTGGGGCTCTCCGAGATGCGCCGTGTCGCGCGGGAGCTGGGGATCAACTCCCCCATCCAACCCTACATGAGCACCGCCCTGGGAGCCTCGGAGGTTCGGTTGGTGGAGCTGGCCGGCGCCTATCGTGCCATCGCCTCGGGGATCCGGGCAGTCCCCCATGTGGTCGACCAGGTCACCGGGCCCTCTGGCGAGGTCTTCTATCGAGCCGCGGGACCCATCGGTGCCGTCGCCCCGACCGGGCTCCGGGAGATCCAGGAAGGACTGCGCGGCGTCGTCCGGATCCCGGGAGGCACCGCAAACGCCCTCGCCAGAGGCGACTTTCCCATTCCGGTGATGGGCAAGACCGGAACCACCAATGACTTCCGCGATGCACTCTTCGTGGGCTCCACGTATGGGCCCGACGGAATCACCGTGGCCGTCAGGATCGGCTTCGACGACAACCGTTCGCTGGGTGCAGGGGAGACGGGAGGTCGGGCGGCGCTCCCCATCTTCCGGGAGATCATGCTCCGCACCTATGCCGACGAGTTGGCAGGTCCCGTTCCCAGCTTTCCCGGGGAGATGGAGGCCGCCATCGACGGGTATAGGACTCGAGCGCTCCAGGCTGCGGAGGCGTTGCGGGCTCTGGAATCCTGGGAGGGGGCGCCCCTCTCCACGGTACCCTCAGGGGGCTGATCCCGCCACTGCCGAAAGGTCCTGAGCCGCGCCGTTCAAGAGCCCGGTAATCCCCCCTCCCAGACTCCTGCCGTGCATCACATCACTCGAGCAGGAGTTTGCGGTCATACAGCTGATTCGTTCTGCCCCCAAAGCGGCCCCCCCCTCCCTCACCACCAGGGAGTTCAGGTCATGTCAATGAAAGTCACTGATCTGCAGGCGCCGTTGGTTCATGAACTGAAAGACCTCTCCAGCGCCGAAAGGCAGGTACTAAAGGCCCTTCCTGAATTGGAGGGGAGCAGCGACCAACCCTCGTCTTGCCGAGGCGTTTCGCATGCACCGGGAGGAACCCCAGCGGCACCTGGAACGTCTCGAGACTGGAATACGAGCCCGGCGGAGAACATTGCATGGGCATGGAAGGGCTCATTCCGATGGGTCGTCCCTCTGGTCGGGACCTCGCTCCTTCTCCTTCTCTACCCGGTCACTGTCCTGCTGATCGCCTCCTTCCCGCTCCTTCTCGTTCTGGTCCTTTTCGGGCTGGTCAGGGCTCTGGCGGTCTTCCTGCGGCATACCCGGTTCCCTTCCATCCTTCGCCATGATCAACTCCTTCGGTAAAGATCTGAGCGTCCGTGCCGACCGCGTGTGCCTGATGGCACGCTGTGGGTCGGCGAACAGCTGCATGAGCGGGCTCACCCGAAACCTCAATTCCTCTGCACGAGCCCCGTCAACCCGTACCCGGTGAGGACGACGATCGCGCCGCCGGCAACACCGCTCACCAGCCACCCGGCCTGGGTGAATCCCCCGAGGGCGGGGACGAAGAAGCTGATGCCCGTGATCGCCAGGGAGCCCCCGACGCCCGCGGCAAGGCACCGCTGCCACGGGCGTCCCGACCGGTCCCTCCCGTAGGTTCCCCATGCGATCCCCGCCGCCACCAGGGCATTGAACTACAGTGTCCCCTCGCTTGATGACGGACGTCCCCAGCTGTTCCAGATCCCGCACGATCGTCTTGAGGACCTCCTCGGCATGCTCCCGCGACGAAGTGACGTCCATGAACTCCCCGTGCCCGGTGTGGCTGCGGGCGAAGTCCTCGAACTTCTGAAGGTCCGGCTCTTCAAGATGAGCGGTCAATCCCCTTTGGCCCCCCCGGGTTTTCCTTGTCGGCCATCCACCGCCTCGGCTCACCCGGAGTCGAAGGGAACGACAGCAGTGAGCGCCCCGGGTGGGGAGGAGGTCGTGTCCGTCAATGTGCGTCCGGTCGCGGCGACAAACCGGGATCCGAAGGAGGCCATTGCGGAGGGGCGGTTGTGTCCCGATCTCCATCAACCCCGGGAGGATGGGGCCGAGGTGCGGGTGCCGTTGGGGACGTCGATTGAGGAGGCGAAGCGGAGACTTATCCTCCTGACCCTCAGCCGTGAAAGCGGCAAAAAGACTCGTGGCGCTGCCGCCCTCGGAATCCGCTTGAAGGCCCTTCACAACCGTCTGAACCTCTACCGGTCCGAAGACAGCGGCCTGGTTCCACTCGAGGTCCCGTGAATAAGGGCCCGGGCTTCATACCCGAGAAACGCCTCGGCGAAGAACAGGCGTTCTGTATGTATGGCTCCCGGCCCCATAAGCTGACCCCGAACCCTGCATCCCGGGGATTTCGGTGGGCTCATCCCTGGCGGGATTCCTTGTGCGTTTCAGTCCGTGCGCGCTTCGCCGACTGTGGAGACATCTGTTGCCCCGGCCTCGTTCAGAACGGCCTTCGCCATGGTGCTCCTCCTCTCTCCGTGATACGACGAGCTTTTCCGCAGCCACCTCCGCCCTTCCGACCCTTCGGCCGCAGAGCGAAGGCGTCCCGCCGGGGTCAGTTGCGGTCGGTCGCGTCGTGACCGAGTTCCTTCACGACCTTGTTGTACAGTCCGAGGATGAGCAGCGTGGGAGCCCACTGACCCACGAACTGGGAATCCCGCTCACGATCGAGGAGCCGGAGCGTGAGAGAACCGGCGATCGCAGCTCCGGCTCCCCAGAGAAACAGATCCGACGGCAGTTTCGCCGTCTGTTCCTCGATGGCTCTGGCTATCGGTCCTTCCCTGTGTTTTTCGGCGGAAGAAGCCATGGCATGCCTCCTGATTGTGTCGGTTTCATGGGATACCTGGTCCCGGAACGATCCGGGGGTATGACCTCCCGCATGTCGCAGTATCCGTGCCACCCGGCAGGCCCGTTTCCTGGAACGCCGAGAAGCCGCGCATCCCCGCCCGCGGGCCCCATTCCGGGCCGGTACGCGCGGGTCGAACAGGCGGCTGCCAGAATTCCGGGGAGGTAAGCGGTACACGGGGCCCGGTAACCCCTACAAGCAGGTGCCGGGAGATGACGGTCTGGCGCAGGACAGGGCGCCCGGACCGGGGTCGATGCTTCGGGGTTAGCTACTGACGTCGTCTGCATTCCACCCACCCCCGACCACCTGTCCGGAGCCGGTCGCATGTCCGCCCCCCGCACCTCGAGCAGGATGCCCCGAGCTGGCCGCTCGATGCGCCATGGACGCGTCCGCGGACGGCGCCCCCTCTCCGGAAGGCGAATGGGACGCCCCGGCGCCCAGGGGGCCGTCCGGGGAGCACGACGGAGCCTACGCGGCATCCGGCAGGCCAGTATCGTGGCCGTGGCCATCACCGGGTTCCTACTCCTCTCGCTGGGGCTCGACGACGTGGAGGCCATCGAGACAGTGCCGGTGGTGGGACAGACGCAGGTCGAGGAACCCCAGGGCCAGCCGGCAGAGCAGGCGGCAGAGCCCCCGCCCCTCGAGCCCGGCCAGGTGGTGGACGAGGTGCTGGGAGAGGTACGCCAGGCCGCGATCTCGCTGTGGGAAGCCTTTGTCCGCAACCTCCCTCGGTACATCGTGGCCGGGCTCGTGCTCCTGCTCGCCGGGCTTCTGACTCGGGCGCTTCGCCCCCTGCTCCGGAGGGTCCTCGGGCAATGGGAACGCGCTCAAGCCTTCACGGCGTTGGCCGGTGTCATCATCTGGCTCTTCGCCCTTGGCATCGGGGTGAGCATCCTCGTGGGCGACATCCGGGCCCTCGTGGGCTCCCTTGGGCTCATCGGGCTCGCACTCTCGTGGGCACTCCAGACCCCCATCGAGAGCTTCACCGGCTGGCTGATGAATGGAATGCGGGGGTACTACCGTGTCGGGGACCGGGTGGCGGTCGGAGAGGTGATGGGCGACGTCTTCCGAATCGATTTCTTCACCACCACGGTCTGGGAGATCGGTGGCCCGGGCCGCCCGGGGGTGTTGGTCAACGCAGAACAGCCTACCGGGCGCATGATCACCTTCCCGAACAACGAGGTCCTGACGGGGAGTATCGTGAACTATACCCGTGACTTTCCATTCGTGTGGGACGAATTGACGATTCCCGTCGGGAACGAATCGGACCTGGGACATGCGATGGAGGTGCTGCGCGGCGTCGCCGAGGAAATCCTGGGGGAGGGGATGGCGGAACCGGCCGCGGCCTACGAGGTGCTCCTCCGCGAGCGTCGCCTGGAGAGTTCGATCCCCCGGGGGCCGCAAGTCTTCGTTTCCCTTGCGGATTCCTGGACCGACCTGAGCGTCCGGTACCTGGTCAACGCCCGCGAACGGAGGATCTGGAAATCGCAGCTGGCCAAGGCGGCGATGGAGGCCTTCAACGACCCTGCGCACGGCGGACGTATCATGCCGGCTTACCCCCGCCGCCAGGTCATGGTCATGGGGCCGGATGGCAGGCCACGGGAGGCGTCGGAGCTTCCCTGAGGGGCGTGAGGGGCGGCTGCGGGTGTCGGGTGTGAGGGGCGGCTGCGGGCGCCGGCCAGTGACGGAGCTCCTCCTGAGCCTGCGGCGTCGGACTCCCCCGGGGCAATCCCACTCACCGCGATCGGCACGATCTCAGGCGTCCAGAATGGCGGCCAGTCGCCGGGCCAAGTCCGACAGGATCCCCCGCTGCTCCGCCAGATCCTCCGCCACACGGAGGTCAAGGTCTCCCAACTCCCTTCGGAGGGTCTCCAGGTCCGTGGCAGCGGGTCCAATGGCATTGGGGTCCACCTCTGCCAGCGTCGCCGCAGCTTCATCCAGGCGTTGGTTTGCCGTCCCGAAATTCCGAGCGTCCACGTCCAGCATCGTGCGGTAGAGAAGGGAGAGAGCCCGGTGGGCATTCAGGCGGGCTTCCAGCCCCGCTGCGACCGACGCGCTCGCCTCCGCCCTCGCCTCTGCTTGCTCGACTTCACGGTTCAGGTCATCGATGGGACGGGCTCCCATCATCCATCCCACACCGAAGACCACGAGGGCGAGGAGTAACAGGCTGCCACCCCAGGCCACGGGTCGCGGCAGGCCGAAAAGATCCGGGGGAGCGGAAGGATCCTGGGAGGAGGAATCGGACGGCATGGCGGCACACTCTTTTCAGGGGGAATGGCAGTCGAGGGATCCCTTCAGACTCTTCTCACGGCTCCGGGGCGCCGGCTCTTCTCTCGGGGATCCTCTCCCCTGGGACGTCGGATCATTCCCACCGGATGAGGCCGTGGCCCCCGTCCACGCCCCCGATCACCTCACCCAGAACCTCCCGGAGTTGGTCGAGGTGCCACGGCTTCCCCACGAAGGCGTCGGGCTGGTCCAGGTGGGTCCCTTCGCTCGCGCTGGCCTCATCGTATCCACTGGTGAGGATCACCGGGAGCTCCGGATCGATCCGGCGGAGGGCCGCGAGCGTCTCCCACCCCCCCATCCGGGGCATGGTCACGTCGCACAGAACCAGCCGGATCCGATCCCGATGCTCCTGGAACACCTCCAGGCCTTCCACGCCGTCGGCGGCCTCCAGGACCTGGAACCCCATCTGGCCCAGGATCCTCACTGCGAGCCTCCGCACCATCTCGTTGTCCTCCACCACGAGCACGGTGGTGGCGCCGGCGGACGCCCCTTGGCCCTCGTCGGCGGGAGGCTGGGCGACGCTGCCGACGGCTTCGGAGATCTTCCGAGCCACGAGGGCCGGGATCCGTTCCTCCTTCCCTGGAGACGCCACGGGCGCCGCGACCTCCGGCAGATACACCCTGAAGCTGCTTCCGTGGCCGGGGCGGGTCGTGACCGCCATGGCGCCACCGTGAGCCTTTACCGTCCCCAGCGCCACCGGGAGCCCCAGTCCCCTGCCGAACGACTTGGTGGTGGAAAAGGGATCGAAGATCTCGCTCAGTCGCTCGGGGTCGATGCCTGGGCCCTCATCTCGCACCTGGAGGCATACATAGGAGGAGGCGTCCGGTCGCCATGCGTCCGGAACCCGATTCTCTTCGGGGATCTCGGAAGGTGAGACCGTCGAAACCGAAAGGTGGATGGAGGCGCTTCCGGGCTCCGACGCCTCCCAGGCGTTGGTGACGAGGTTCGTCAGGAGCTGCTGCATGTCCCTGGGGTCCGCCCGCACCAATGGGCCCGAGGAAGGCAGGTCGGCCGTCACCTCCGTGCCCGGGGGCATGGCGATCTGGAGGAGTGAGATCCCCCTTCGACCGATGGCGGACAGGTCCATGAGGATCGGATCGGTGCGGGCGTGACCCAGGTAGGCCAGGAGGAGCTGCGTCAGGTCGGTGGCCTTCTGCGCCCCCACCAGGGCGTCACGGAGTTCTGCTACGGCGTCGGATGTATTCCCATCCAAATCGTCGGACAAGCTTTCCAGCGCCAACTCCAGGTTTCCGGTGATCACGCCGAGGCGATTGTTGAAATGATGCGCCATCGCGCCGGCCATCCGGCCCAGGCTCTCGGCCTTCTCCACCTGCTGGAGGCGCTTCTCCAGCAGGAGTCGCTCGGCCGCGGCCCGCGTTTGCTCCGTGATGTCGCTCACCGCGCTCCGGAAGATCGCACGGTCGTCCACCGGAAACCTGGGAGAGGGCGTCGACTCCAGGAGCGCGTGGAAGGTGCTCCCGTCAGGTCGCACCATACGGACCTCGCAGGTGGCCGGGGATCCAGCCTGGACCACCGCCCTGCGGTGGTGGTAGTAACCGTCCTGATCGTCGGGGTGGATGAACTGGGTGAACGGCCGGTCCAACAGACGTTCTCGGGGCACACCCAGCAGCTCACCCCCGGTGAGATTGGCCTCCAGGATCCGCGCGTCCTCGGTGAGGGTGAAGTACCCCACCGGAGCCAGGTCGAAGAGATCGAAGTACCGGTCGTGGGACGCCTCCAGTTCGGCTCGGGATTGGCGGAGCTCCTCGTTCTGCATCTCCAATTCGATCTGGTGGACCTCCAACTCGTGAAGCATCCCCTGCACCTGGTCCAGCGAGCGGCCTTCCAGCTCCGTGGGAACGGCCCAACGACCCTCCTCCAAGCGGGATTCAGCCCGCCGGCGAAGGTCTTCGGCGTCCTCCCTGGCCCGGTCCCGGCTATGGTCCGGGTCTCCGCCGTCCCCCGTGTCCCGACCGTCCTTCCCGGTGTCCCGACCGTCCCCGTCGTCCTCCCGGTTCCCTACGGTGTCGTCCTCGTATTGTTCGCTCATCCTTCCTCCGGGGGTTCTGGTTGAAGGGGGCGCTCGGTGGACGAGATCCCGTAGGGCCGGCCCGATTCATCCACCAACGCGGTGGCGGTGAGCCAGATCGTCACGGTCTCGCCGTCGCGGGTACGTCGTTCGGTCCGAAGGGGCTCGAGGTCCTCACCCCTGCGGGCGGTTTCGAGCATCGACCGCATCTGGGCCATCAGGGGCTCCGGGACGGTGTCCAGATAGTCTATCTGGAGGGCTTCCTCCTCGGTCCATCCGTAGACCCTCACAGCGGCTGGATTCCAGCTTTGGATGCGACCCTCCAGGTCCAGGGAGACGATGGGATCACTGGAGTCCCGCACCACCACCGCCAGTCGGCGGAGACCCTCGGTCTCCCGGACCGCAGCCTGCGCCTTCTTCAACTCGGTGATGTCGATGAAGGTGATCACGGCCCCCTCGATGACGTTCTCAAGCGTCCGGTAGGGCCGGATACCCAGGAGGTACCAGCGTCCGTCGTCGGCCTGAACTTCGAGCTCCCGGGGCTCCAGGGTTTCCAGGACCCGGCCGGCGTCCGCTGCCAGGGAGTCGTAGCTCGCCAACTTCGAGGCCAGGTCCCCCACCGGCCGTCCCTCATCGGTCTTGATCAGGTTCATGAGCCGGGTTGCGGTCGGGGTGAATCGCTGGATGCGGAGCTCCTGGTCCACGAAGACGGTGGCGATCCCCGTTCCCGCCAGCAGGTTGTTCATGTCGTTCTGGGAGCGGGAGAGGTGGGATACCTTGGTCTCCAGCTCCGTATTCACGGTGGCCAGCTCCTCGTTCAGGGACTGGAGCTCCTCCTGGGACGTCTCGAGCTCCTCATTCGTCGACTGGAGTTCTTCGTTGGTGGACTGGAGTTCCTCGATGGAGGTTCTGAGCTCCTCGTTGGTGCTCTGCATCTCCTCCTGCGTGGCCCGGAGATACTCCTCACTGGCCTCCAGCTCCTCCTCCAGTTCGACGATCCGCCCTTCCACTGCCGGGGGATGGCCCCCCTTTGCTTCGGGGGCGCCTTGATCCGCTCCATGCGGGGGAGGAAACGACACCGGTTTCAGGATGACGAGGAAGAGGGGCGAGCCCTCCTCCTCCTCCGATCCCACATTCGCCGGGGACCCTGCCGATACCGGTCGTACCACCAGGTCCACCATCACCGAATCGCCGTTCGTCTTCACCTGAAGACCGTCCCGGTGCGTGCGTTCCTTCCGGGTGGTGGCGCTCTGGAAGGCGATGGCCAATGCACGCCGCAACCCCTCCCGCGCCATGCGCAGGACATTCATCTCCGCGTCCCCAGGGGCCGGCTCCAGGAAGCGGCCCGTGCGCCCGTGCAAATAAAGGACCTTCCCGGTCTCGTCCACCAACGCCCCAACCGCGGCGGTCTCCTCCAGGAGGGCGGCCTCGGCGAGTTTGCGATGGGGGATGGGGGGGGGACGGGGCGTCTCTTCGGTGGAGTGCCGACCCGAGGGGGTCCCCTTCCGGGGTCGCCCGAAGGGTCCCGCGGTAAGCCGGGCGTATGGGCGGGGGCTCTCCTGGCGGAGGTACAGGCTCATTCTCCGGTCCACCGGGGCGAAGAGACTGGTGAATTCGCCCACGCTCTCGGAGGTTCCAAGGAAGAGCAGCCCACCCGGCCTGAGTGCGTAGTGGAAGAGGGGGATGAGCTGCTTCTGCAGGTCCCCGGTGAGGTAGATGAGCAGATTACGGCAACTGATCAGGTCGAGCCTGGAGAAGGGAGGATCCCGGAGCACGTCCTGCTCCGAGAAGACCAGCATCCCACGGATGTCCTCCCGGATCCGGTACGTGGCCTCGTCGCCCTCATTCGGGACAAAGAATCGGGTCAGTCCGTTGTCGGGCAGGTCCGGCGCGATGCTGGCCGGATACACGCCGGCGCGGGCCACCTTGATGGCTCGGGGGTCGATGTCGGTGGCGAAGATCTGCACCCGAAAGCTGCGATCCATCGCCTCCATCCGTTCCCGGAGGAGAATGGCGATGGAGTACGCCTCCTCACCGGTGGAGCATCCGGGAACCCAGACACGGAGACCGGAGCCCGGTGGCTTTTCGGCCATCAGTTCGGAGACGGCGTCCCCGAGCGCCTGGAAGGCTTCCGGGTCACGGAAGAACCGGGTGACCCCGATGAGGAGATCCCGGAAGAGGGTCTCCACCTCCTCCGGGCTCGTCTTCAGGAACCGGACATAGTCCTCGAGACGATCCACCTGTTGAACGGCCATCCTCCGCTTGAGGCGGCGGTGGACGGTGCTGTCCTTGTACTGGGAGAAGTCATGGCCGGTCTGGTCCCGGATCAGCGAGAAGAGCATCTCCAGCGCGTCCGGTGACCCCGGAGGGGACTCGGTACGGGGCGTCTTCGTCTTCCGCCGGTTGGGTTCAGCCATTCCCTCGGAGGTCCTGCGGGCATACTCCATGAGTTGTCCGGGCATTTCCTCCGGAGGGAGCACGAAGTCCACCAACCCCGTCCCGATGGCACTTTCGGGCATGCCGGAATACGCGGTGGTTTCGGGATCCTGGGCCATGGCCATTCCGCCTTCGTCCTTGACCATCCGAAGCCCCAGCGTGCCATCGCTGGCCGTCCCCGACAGAACCACGCAGATGGCGCGAGCCCCCTGGTCCCGCGCCAGGGAACGGAAGAAGAAGTCGATGGGAAGCCGCTGGCCCCGGGGGGCATCCGGCTCCGTGAGCTGGAGCCGCCCATCCGAGAGGGACATGTCGCGGTTCGGCGGGATGACGTAGACGGCGTTCGGTTCGACCTCCATCCCGTCCTCCACCTGGAACACATCCATCCGGGTCTGGCGACCGATCAACTCGGGGAGAACGCTCTCATGGTCGGGGGCGAGGTGCTGGACCAGGACGAAGGCCATTCCCAGGTCGCGGTCTGCGGGCATGGCGGAGAAGAAGGCCTCAAGGGCCGCCAGGCCTCCCGCCGACGCCCCGATGCCCACGATGGGGAAACCCGGGTCAGGATGCCGGTCCGATTTCTCGTCCGGAGTGGAGTCGATCTTCCCTTCCGGCTCTGGTCCAGTCTCAGGAGAATCCTGATCCGACATCGCACGGAACTCCTCGGGGCCCGAGGGGCCCCTGACCGGCAGGAATTGAATGAAAACACACCCCTCGAGGGGCAGAATGGGGGGTTTCACCTCCGGCCGGCGAGCGCTCAAGCCCGCGCAACACCCCCGCCTAATACCTTTTAGTCTGGCCTCAGTCTGGGCCCAGGGTCAGTCCGCCGGAACGAAGGCGCCCTTCAGTGTGCCGCGGTAGGTGGTGATCTCGGTTGCCCTGGCGACGGACATGCATCGGGCAAACGTGGGACGGGCAACAGGGGTAGATGGTATTGCGTCGGTTGTGGGACCCTATGGCCCATGCAGAGTTCCGGGAGGGGGGCTCCAGGGGGGCTCCAGGGGGACTCCCTCAGGTCTCCCCGGAGAGACTGGCACCCGGAGAGACTGGCACCATGAGAGGCCATCGGCTGGGTCCTCGGATTCGACCTCAGAACGGGTTCGTCGCCCAGACCGTGAGTTCGGGGATGAACCCCCGGTCGTCCATCTCCAGCGCTCCCTTGATGGCCTGGGCGATCTCCTGACCCCGAAGCTTGTTCGGCTCATCGGGTCGCTCCTCCCGCTCCGGATTGCCGAAGGCGGTGGTGACCTCACTGGGATTGATGAGGAAGACCCGGACGTTGTGGGGGCGCAGCTCCGCCTGCCAGCACTGGGTCATGCCCCGGAGGGCAAACTTGGAGGAGGCGTAGATGGAGCCGCCGGGATACCCCTTCGTTCCGGCGGTGGAGGAGATGTTCACGATGTTGCCGGACTTCTGTTTCCGGAACAGAACCGCCGCCCGGGAGGCCATCATGGCGGCGCCGAAGACGTTCACGGCATAGATCTCCTGGAAGTCCTCCACCGTCAGCTCCTCCACCTTCCGTGATCGTCCGATCCCGGCGTTGTTGATGAGGCAGTCCAGTCGGCCGAACTCTCCCAGAAAGCGGTCATATGTGCGATCCACGTCCTCGATCTTGGCCACATCTGCCACGATCCCCAGGGCGCCCAGCTCTTCGGCGGCGCTTTCCACCCGACCCGAATCCCGGCCGGTGATGGCCACCCTGGCCCCGGAGTCGATGAGCAGTCGTGCCGTTTCGTACCCGATCCCCAGTGTGCCACCGGTGATGAGGATGGTCGCGTCCTTGAGTTCCATGGGCCTTCCGTGGTTGGGATGGTGTGGCGGTTCAGATCAGTCTTCAGAGCTATCCTGCATCGACCAAGTCGGACATCCGCTGGCGGGTGGCTGCGTCGGGGAGGGTCCCGTAGAGGGTCCCCACATTGTCCCGCACGTATTCCGGGGTGGCCGTGCCGGGGACGCCCACCGTCACCGCGGGGTGGGAGATCACGAACATGAGGGCGAACTGGGCCCAGCTCTGGATTCCGAACTCCTGCGCCCACTCCGGGATGGGCTGGTCCCCGAAGGCCTCGAAGACCCGGCCGCGTCCAAAGGGGAGATTCACGAAGACGCCCATCCCCCGGTCCCGGGCCAGGGGGAGGATGCGCTCCTCCGCACTCCGGTTGTCGATGGCGTAGTCCACCTGGATGAAGTCCAGATCCTCCTCCTCCATGATGGCCGCCAGGTCGGCGTACTGTCCCTCGGACGAGGTGCTGATCCCCAGGTAGCGGATGCGCCCCTCCGCCTTCATCTCCCGCAAGACGGGGAGCTTGTGGTCCCACCCCACCAGGTTGTGGATCTTGAGGAGGTCGAAGCGGTCCGTGCGCAGCCGCTGGAAGGAGCGTTCGATCTCGGCCAGGGCATCGTCGTGATCCTGCTGTCGGACCTTGGTGGCGAGGAAGATCCGGTCCCGGTTCCCCAACTCCGCCATGAGGTCGCCGATGACCGTTTCGGCAGCTCCGTAGGAAGGGGCGGTATCCACCACCGTCCCGCCGAGCTCCGGGAGGAGACGCAGCACCTCCCGGAGAGGGGCCCGCTCCGCTTCGGAGTCCCCCACGTTGAACCGGCGTGCCGTGCCGATCCCGATGGCCGGAAGCTCCTCCCCGGAGGAGGGGATGGCCTTGGTGATCACCGCCTGCGTCCCAACGGTCCCGGCCGGGGTTGCCGGGGTTTCGTCCATGGCCTCCATCTCGAGAGCGGGGCCCTCCCCCTCGGCACAACCGGTGAGGAGGGGGAGGGCCCCCAGGGCGAATCCGGCGCCGAGTCCGGCGCTCAGTCGAAGGGCCTCTCTACGGGACAGGGGGGGGCCATCACCGGCCATGGGTCTCGCTCCTTGGTCGAGCTCGCACACGAACGGGTCGCATACAAACGGTCAAATATGGACTCCGATAGTAGGGCGTCTCCGTCGGGAACGAAACGTCGGGAACGAAATGTCGGGAACGAAACGTCGCGACCGAAGAGTCGGGAATGAGCGGGGGGCGAACGTCGAGGCCGGCTCCCGGCTTCCTGGCCCGTAACGCTCTCACTTGCGCCATCGGAGCGCCATCAGATCGTCATCGTAGCGCCCACGACTTCGGCTTGCCCTTCCAACTCTCGAAGCCCAGTGTCCATGATGCTCCCCTCCAGGGTCCGACCGGCGTCCGTTCCGAAAGGCTCCACGAAATGCACGGCCACACCCGTCCCAGGCCTTTCTGGCCGTCGCTTCGCCGTCCCATCCTTCGCCGCGCCGACTCCCACCCGCGCCGACTCCCACCCGCGCCGGTCCGTGCGTGTCGTGCTCCTGGGGATGGCTCTCCTGGCGGCGGCAAATGTGGGAATCCTGGACCGGGGGTTGATCCGGTCGGGAATGGCAGCCGACCTGGTCCTCTTCGACCCGGAGACCGTCCTGGACCGGGCGACCCCGGAGGATCCCTTGGCCCTCTCGGTGGGGATCGAGGCGGTCCGGGTGAACGGAGAGCTGGTTTGGGAAGGGACGTCCCCCTCGGGAGCGCGACCGGGGTCCGCCTGCGTCCGGACCCTCCGGGACATCTCCGGGGGTAGACCCTCTCGCCTATGAGACGCGATCTGTCCCCTGTGACCAAGGAAGCGCCCAAATGAGCTGGACCGCTGTGAATCCCGCCACCGGCGAGGCCCTCGAAGCGTATCCGGAGATGAGCGGGAAGGAAGTGGAGGAGATCCTGCAGGCCGCCCATCGGGCCCAGCGGTCGTGGCGCTCCACCCGGTTCCCCGAACGCGCCCGCACGCTGAGGCGGGCTGCCGAAATCCTTCGCGAACGATCGGAGGAATACGCCCGGCTCATGACGCGGGAGATGGGCAAGCCCCTCAAGGAAGCCCGGGGCGAGGTGGAGAAGTGCGCCTGGGTCTGCGAGTACTACGCCGATAATGGGGAGGAACAGCTCGCTCCCGAGCCGGTGGACACCCCGGAAACGGAAGCCTCCACCTACGTGGCCTTCCAGCCCATCGGTCTGGTCCTGGCCATCATGCCGTGGAACTTTCCCTTCTGGCAGGTCTTCCGCTTCGCCGCACCGAACCTCATGGCCGGAAACGGCGGGATCCTGAAGCATGCGTCCAGTGTGCCAGGGTGCGCCCTGGCCATCGAAGAGGTGCTCCATGACGCGGGCTTTCCCCCCGAACTGTTCCGCTCGGTGATCGTGGACCGGGACCTCACCGGTCGGATCATCGAGCACCCGCTGGTGCGGGGGGTGACCCTCACCGGAAGCGTCGGGGCGGGGAAGGCGGTGGCCTCCCAGGCCGGGGGGGAACTCAAGAAGACGGTCATGGAGCTGGGGGGGAGCGATCCCTACATCATCCTGGAAGATGCAGATCTGGACGCGACGGTGGAGGCCTGCGTCACGAGCCGGATGATGAACTCCGGACAGAGCTGTATCGCGGCCAAGCGATTCCTGGTGGTGGAGTCGCTCCGGGAGGAATTCGAGCGGCGCATGGTGGAGGGTATGGGCCGGGCTGTCATGGGAGATCCCATGGACGAGGAGACCACCCTGGGCCCCCAGGCCCGTCTCGACCTTCGCGACGAACTCCACCGGCAGGTCCGGGAGAGCGTCGAGGCGGGTGCCCGCCTCCTCCTGGGCGGCGAACCACCGGAGGGGCCCGGGGCCTTCTACCCCCCCACCGTCCTCACCGACGTGGAACCTGGAATGCCGGCCTACGACGAGGAACTCTTCGGACCGGTGGCCAGCATCATCGAGGTCGGGGATGAGAGGGAGGCAATCCGGGTGGCCAACGACACGTCCTTCGGACTGGGCGGCGCCATCTTCACCGCCGACCGGGAGCGGGGCGAGCGACTGGCCGTGCATGAACTGGATGCCGGCGCCTGCTTCGTGAACGCCTTCGTGCGCTCGGACCCGCGCCTCCCCTTCGGAGGGGTGAAGGAAAGTGGATACGGCCGGGAGCTGTCCCTCTTCGGGATCCGGGAATTCGTGAACATCAAGACGGTCTGGGTGGAGTAGTCGGACGGACGAGAGAGGAAGTCCCGACGGGGGGGCGGGGTCACATACCACAGCGGCCCGGGGCTGCGGTGCGATGATCATCGAGGCCGAAGACGACCCCGGATCTGCGCCTCGAATGCTTCCAGGGCGTTGGGGCAGATCTGCAGGGCCTCCTTATACGACATCCACTGGTTCCTACGCCCCGTCCTCCTGGTTCCTACGCCCGGAGCGGAGATATCATCCGGGGTACGGAAGGGGATCGGGAAAAGAGTGCGCAGGCGGACTGAAGTGAAAATGGTCGATACAGAACGGGGAGATGGGATGACGCGAGATGCGCGGGAGATCCAACGAAAGCGAGGGGCTGACGTGGCGAGGAAGCGTGAAGGGGTGTCCTTGGCGACGACGCGAGCGGGCACGTCCATTCCCGGGGAGCGGTCGACACTCCGCGTATCCGCCCTGGCCATGGGCCTCTGGACCCTCCTGGCCCTCGCGTCCTGCGGGGGTGCCTCTGAGGCGGAGGGGGCAGGGGAGACCGATTCGGACGCCCTGACCCAGGACGCGCCCGTCGTCCTCATCACCGGATCCACCGGTGGACTCGGACGGGAGGTCGCCCTCGAGATGGCTTCTCGCGGGGCTCACGTCATCGTCCACGGCCGGAGTGAGGAGCGGGGCCGGGAGTTGGTGGCCGAAATCGAGGCCGGGGGAGTGGGGACCGCCGAGTTCCATGCGGCGGATCTGGCCTCCCTGGACGCCGTCCGCGCCTTTGCCCAGGAGGTCCGTTCCCTCCACAGCCGGATCGACGTGCTGGTGAACAACGCCGGGATCTGGCTCGAGCCCGACCAGGGGCGTCTCCTCTCCGAGGATGGTCATGAGCTCCACTTCCAGGTGAACTACCTTTCCCACTTCCTCCTGACCCAGGAACTCCTCCCCCTCCTTCGGGCTGCGGGGACCCGCGAGAGCCCTGCCCGGATCATCAACGTGTCCTCCGTCGCGCAGCGGCCCATCGATTTCGACGACGTGGGGATGGAGGAGGGATACAGCGACGGTCGCGGCTACGCCCAGAGCAAGCTGGCGCAGATCCTCCACACCTTCGACCTGGCCGAGGAACTCGAGGACGAGCCCATCCTGGTCTTCGCCCTCCACCCGGCCACCATGATGGATACGGGGATGGTCCTCTCCCGGGGGGCCCAGGCCCGGGCGTCGGTGGATGAGGGGAGGGAGGCGGTGGTGAACCTCATCACCACGCCGGGGCTCGAGAGCGGCCAGTACTTCAATGGCCTCACCCCGGCCCGGGCCCACGACCAGGCCTACGACGAAGAGGCCCGGGAGCGCCTTCGCGCCCTGAGCCTGAAGTGGATCGAGGAGGGGTGAGGGGGCGATGACGGAGAAGGCGACAGAGGTACAGATCTTCGGCACCGCGAAGTGCTCCGCCACCCGGAAGGCCCAGCGCTTCTTCAAGGAGCGTCGGGTGAGGATCCACTTCGTGGAATTGAAGGAGCGGCCGGCCTCCCCGGGTGAACTCCGCCGGTTCCAGCAGAAGTTCGGTACCGAGGCCCTCCTGGACCGGGAATCCAGGGCTTTCCGGGACCGCGGCCTCCACGCGGCTCATCTCAGTGACAAGCGGACCCTGGAGCTTCTGGTCGAGGATCCGCTCCTTCTGCGAACGCCGCTCGTCCGGGCGGGCACCCGGTTGTCCATCGGCCTGGCGGACGACGTCTGGAAGGACTGGGTCTGACCCGCCGTCTGGACGCCGCCCCGCCGAGGTGTGATCGTCTGGAGGGTGGTTCCCCGAGGGGCTGGCTCGGCGGAACGGAATCCTCGACTCCCAGCGGGATCCCGGCGGCAGGAGGGTTGGACCATCGGCACATTCTTCCTTCTGGTGGCGGCCATTGTGTTCTTCGGCTACCGCCTCCTTGGCGAGGAGCATCGGAGCGCCCTGCGGCGGGCGGCGCGGCCGGCGGTGATCCTGGGAGGGATCGGGTTCGCCCTGGGGTTTCTGGGCCCCATCCTTCTCGCCCCCGAGGCCAACCAGGGTCCTCTCCTGGGCATCTTCATCACCGGGCCCGGGGGGTTCGCCGTGGGACTTCTCTTCGGCATCGGCCGCGAGGTGGTCCGTCGACGGGCATCCCTGTTGGCGGCCGCTCTCCTGGTCGGAGGCGGGATGGGAATGGATGTCCTCCCCTTCGCTCCCCCCCTCTCCGCTCAGGGAGTCGGTGAGGTTCCTCGGGGTGAGTCCGTCATGTACCTCAATGAGGCGGACTCCGTCTATCTCACCGCCACCCTTTTCCTGCCTTCCGAAGGAGCGCGGGATGCGGCGGCTCCGGCGCCCCACCCCGGTGTGGTCCTCCTCTCCATGGCGGGGACGGACCGGGTGGTGGACCGCCTCACGACCCTGGGCTTCGCCGTGCTCGTCCCCGTCCGTCGCGGCTTCGTGGCCGTGGAGCCTCTCCTCCGGGCCACCTATGGCGATCTGGCGGCGGATACGAGGGCGGGGCTGGCGTACCTGGGATCCCGACCCGAGGTGGATGGGGCGTCCCTGGTGCTCATGGCCCAGGCCGATGACGCTCCGCCGGCCATGCTGGCCTCGTCCGAGTTGGGCGGTGGGGTCCCCCTGGTGCTCCTGGCCCCCCCGGGTTTTCCGGGCCGCGAGGTCTTTCGCCTCGAGCAGCGAGGGGCGGCGGAACGGGGTGGGTACGGTCCTTCGGCCCTGGACGCCTTGGACCGGTACCTGGAGGCGATCGCAGACGCCATCCTGGGGGAGAGCACCTCCTTCCTTCGGGCCCAGCGTCTACGCGCCGTGATGGCCGAGTCCGACGTCCAGCTTCCCTTCAACGCCGCGTTCCCCAACGACCAGGATCAGGTCCACCACCTCGCCAGCGCCATCTGGCACGACCGCTTCGCCTTCCAGCCGGAAGAGGCCCTGGCGGCGATGGAGGCTCCGACCCTGATCCTCATCGGGAACGAGGATCCCAACACCCCCCTCCTGGCGTATCTCGAGGCGGTCCGGCGAGGGTTGGCCGGCGCTCCTTCCACGGATGCCACCCTCTGCCTGGTCCCGGGAAGGACCCGGCACTCCTTCACCGCGGCAGGGGTGGATGTGATCGCAGCCTGGCTGGTGGAGCGGGTGGGGTCCGGGGCCGGTCCGGGCGCGAGACCCGGCCCGGATCCCCGGGACCCCCCGGCGGGTTGCCTGGAGGATCCGGAGGAGGGGTAACGCTGCGGGGTGACCCATCGGCCCCATCGGCCCCATCGGCCCCACTGGCCTCTCGCAAAGACGGCGGCCCCGGGCTTGCCCCGGGACCGCCGCCTCGCGCTTCACCTTTCCCCTCCGCCTCACCGCATGGCTGCACTCAGGGCCCGGAGCTCGCCGGCAAGGAGGGCCTTCCGCCGAGCCTCATCGCTCCGACGTCCGCTGGCCGCGGCGGCCAGTGCCTGGCTCTCCAACTCGCCTGCGGTGGTTGCGAGGCGATCCAGCGCCCCATCCCGGGCGCCGGCCGCTGCACCCTCCGCCTGGGAGAGCTCCTGCCGGATTCGCTGGGCCAGGGCGCTGTCGATGTCGTTCCCCCGGACCAGCTGGTCCAGGTAGGCACGGGCCACAACGTAGCTGGTGGGCCACTCCAGCTTCGGCTGATGCTGGGCGTTGAACTCCTCCATCTGGACCAGCCGGGCCGCGTCGATCTCGTTCTGGGAGAGGTGCTCGTTGGGGAGGAGCTCCAGCACGTCCAGCCCCCGCACCATCTCGGCGCCGTAGATGTAGCCGTTGTACCAGTAGGCCGACCAGTGGCCGCCGCCCTGCAGCTCCGCTTCGTTCAGCGGACCCCGGTCGAAGAACGCGATCTCGCGGGGGTTCTGGGCGTCGGTGAAGTCGAAGACCGAGATCCCGCCCTGGTACCAGGACTGCACCTTGATGTCCCGCCCCGGGACCGGGATGAGGGACCCGTTGTGGGCTACGCAGTTCTCCATCTCGGTCTGGGGGACGGGGAGCTTGTAGTAGCTGGCCAGGCGAAGCTTCCCGCCTGTGATGGTGAAGATGGCGTTGGCTCCCCACTCCGGCGGGTCGATCTCCCGGCAGCGAGGTGCGCCGCCTCCGCCCCACTCGTCGGTGAAGATGACCGTGGTGCCNTCGTTGTTGAAGGTGGCCGAGTGCCAGTAGGCGAAGTTCGGGTCCACCACGTCGTCGATGCGCACCGGCTGCACCGGATCGGTGATGTCGAAGAGGATGCCGTTCCCGGAGCAGGCCCCTCCGGCGATCCCCGCGCCGGGGAAGGTGGTGATGTCGTGGCAAGCGGCGGTGCGGGAGGAGGTCTGCGTGCCTTCTCCATGGTCGCCACCGGACCAGAGCCCGGCGATGTCCCCGGTGACGGGGTCGGCGAAGACCCTGGGCTCGTTGACCACCCGGGCCTCATGGGGCGCCGCCAGGGGGACCTGGATCACCTCGATGCGGAAGAGGGAGGTGTTGGGATCCTCGTCGGGATCCAGGTCCGAGCAGCCCTCCAGCTCCTCGGCGGGGCGGGGAGCGCTGGTGCCGGAGACGTAGACGTAGACGTTCTCGGTGTCGCCGGGCCGGGTGACCAGGGTGTGGGTATGGGATCCCCGGCAGGTCTGGACCGCGGCGATCTGGGGAAGCTCGTCCAGATTCGTCATGTCGAAGATGCGGACCCCCCGGAAGCGCATCTCGCTCACCGGATCCTCCACCCCTTCGGTGCCGCAGTCCAGCCGTCCCGAGGCGGCCTGCACCGACTTGAAGAGGAGGTTCCCGAAGACGGACAGGTCGCCCTGGTTCCCCGGACAGAGGACCGAGAGGCGCTCCACGGGGGTCCGGGGGTTGGAGACGTCGTAGACGTTGAAGCCGTTGTAGTTCCCCATGAAGACCAGGTCGCCGCTGAAGGCCAGGTCCGAGTTCGTGGAGAAGCCTTCGGGGCGGGGCACGTTTGAGATGAGCCGCAGGTTCCAAGCGGCCTCCTCGGCGTCATGCACCCCGCCGCGAAGCCCGATGCGGGGGTCGGAGGCGTCCCATTCCCAGACGGCCCCGTTCTGGGCGGTGGCGTCCCGGGTCGGGGCCTGGGCCTCCGTCCCCTCGACGGGGAGGAGGGCGAGGGTCATGGCCAGGGCGACCATGGGGAGAAGTCTGTTCACGGGGTGCCTCTCGGACGATGGGGAGTGGGCGGTGGAGAAGCGCCCGACCCGGAGTGGGTCGCGGCGTCAGCGACGGGCGTTCAGCATCCCGCGCATCCGGCGGATTTCGATGTTCTGATCCGCCTCCACATGGGAGGCGAACTGGGAGATCTCCTCTTCCTGGCCGGAGCCGGGGGACGCGACCAGGTCGGCGACCATCTGCACGGCCCCCAGGTGATGCCGGATCATGAACTCCAGGAAGAGGAGGTCGAACTCCCGGTTGCTGGCGGCGGCGAGGCGGGCCAGCTCTTCGTCGGAGAGCATCCCGTGCATGGGGAGCGAGCCGTGGCCGGAGGAGTCCCCATGCGCGCCGTGACCTGCGTGGCCGGCGTGGCCCGGGTGGTCTGAATGGCCGTCATGGCCCGCGTGGCCGTCATGGCCGTCGACCCCGAAGCGCAGCACCAGCTCCGGAACCTCTTCGCCCCGGGTCTCCAGCCAGCGTTGCATGAGGGTGATCTCGTCGTTCTGGGAGAGCTCGATCCGCCAGGCCAGGAGCCGGATGTCCTGACTGCTCGTCCGACGCGTGGCGAGCTCGGTCATGACCATGGCCTGGGCATGGTGGTGGAGCATCCCCTGCATGAAGCGGACATCCTCCTGGGTGTGCTCCGGATGGGGGGCTCCGGCCAGTTCCGCTGCCGAGAGCACCCGGGTCGGCTCCCCGGGGGCGGAGGGCTGGATGGCCCGGCGCTCCGGGGATTCAGGGGCCTCCTCCGCCACTTCGGCCACGGATTCAGGCGGCGAGGGCGGGGCCGCGGTGTCCTGGGAGGCGGCCCCTCCGCCGCATCCTGCGACGAGCAGAGGAAGGACGAGCGCGGGAAGAACGACCAGAACGGGAAGGAGCCTTTCCGTCCGCCTTCCCGCCCGCCCGAGCCAATTCAGGGTCCTGGGGAGGATTCCGGGGGTCTTCGGTTCGTGCACAGGCAGGATCCCGGGCAGAAGCACAATGGGGAGAAGCGCCGAGGACAAGAAGCGCACATGAGGACCTGGGAGAGTACGTCGCTGACCTGCGGCGGGTCAAGGCTCCGAGCGGGGTGCGGGGGCCCCGAGGCGGATGGTCCCCTGGGGGCCTTCGCCGGAACCCTGGCCGCTGCGGGGGGTCGCGAACGGGGGAGCAGGGGACTTGCCACCCCTTTCAGCTCCCGAGCAACTCCCGTCATGGACCAACCTGGACCCAACCGAACGAGGCCCGTGAGTTCACAGATCCACATCTTCGCCTATGGCTCCAACCTGGACCCTACCCGGATCCGGACCCGGATCCCCTCGACTCGGGTGGTGGGCCGATCCTGGCTCGAGGAGCACGATCTCCGCTTCCACGTCAGGGGCACCCTGGACGGAACGGCCAAGGCCGACGCCTTCTATACGGGCGAGGCGACCCACCGGGTCCTGGGGATGATCTACACCATCCGGCGGGTGGACCTTCCCACCCTGGACCGGATCGAAGGAGGGTATTCCCGTGTCCTCCATCGGCTTCCCCTCGATGTCGGTGGGGGCCCCACCAGGGAGGGCGCCGTGGAGCGCCTCCGGGAGCGCCCCGGAGGGCGGATGGTTTCGGCATGGAGCTACCACGGTCGTCCCGATACCATCGCTGAGGGCCTCCGGCCGTATGACTGGTATCTGGATCACGTCATCAGGGGCGCCCGGTTCCACGCCTTCCCCGGGGACTACCTCCAACGCCTGGAGGACATCTCCTCCATCTCCCGCACCCCATGATCGTCCTCAATGCGCAGCAGCTCCAGCGCCTCGCGGAATCCCTCCTCCGCCTGGAGCGCCTCCTGGAGGCGGAAGGGGGAGACACCGGCGTGATCCGGGAGGGGCTCGACGAAGCGGCACACCGGATGGGCGTGCACCTGGCCGTGGTTCGCCTGGCGGATGCGGGGACCCTTCTGCAGGTGCACGGTCCCGGCTCCGGTGGCGACCCCGGGAAGCTGTGGGCCACGGCAGAGCTCCTCTTCCTGGATGGGCTGCGAGCCCGGGCCGAGGGACACCTGGGGGAGGCGGAGCGCCGGATCGAAACCGCCCTGGCGCTCTTCCAGGAGGTGGATCCCGGACTCGTTCTTCCCGAGCTCTCTCCCTCACCTCAGCGGCGGGTCGATGAGGCTCTGCGGCTTCTGGGCCGCGCTCCTTAGAAGGCCGTTGAAGTAGAGGGGCCGCCTTTGGGAGCGCCCGACCACCACTTCGCGGCGGTGCCCCCTGATTCGTGAGCGGTGCCCCCCAAACCGCGCCTCTCGAGGGCCCGGAAACTCCGGGTTCGCCTTTGAGGGCGTTATTCACACCCAACCCGGCGCTGGGGGGGTGGAGCCGCCATCGAATGATCCGTTGTGGGCGTTATATGCACCCAACTCGACAGTGGGGTTGGAGCCGCCATCGAGTGCTGAGTTATGGGCACGATTCGGACCCGAGGCAATCCCCGATGTTCTTCGCAATGGCCCACGTCGGGACCGCGCGGCTGAGAGCACAGGCGGGATTGGCCTCTAGCCGATACGGATTGCGGCCCTGGATCTTCGTGG
>SL_3KL_010_SEDDRAFT_10001105_pt1 | contig 24096 bp, 19 predicted proteins | sample SodLakKL_010_SED_2_FD_10381 | JGI IMG/M metagenome (IMG submission 10381) | reverse complement strand
TTGAACGACGCTTCTATATGTGGATACGGCTTCGACATATCTGCTGAGTGCCATATAACTGTCGGCAAGCCGCAAACGGGCATCGACAACGTACTCAGACTGCGGATATCTCCCGACAAACTCATCGAATGCCCTCACCGCATCACTGAACCGTTGAGCACGCAGATTCGCCCATCCGAGTCCGTATAAACCTTCACCGTAACGCGGATGCTGTGTACCCGCAGCAGTAACACGCTCATAGTTTGCAATTGCATCGCGATAATTTTCAAGTTGATAATGAGACTCCGCTGCCCAAAGGTTTGCATCGATTGCTTTCGTGTGATTCGGAAAGGCAAGCAGGAACTGATCGAACTTTTCTATTGCCTGACGGTACTGTTGTTGCCGGTAAAGTGACCATGCTTCCTGATACATAGCTTCGCTTTTGAGATCATCGGGTATGCCCGACATAACTGCAAGAGACGCAAATGCAGTACGTGCCGCCGTATAATCACCGAGCGCGATGTGTGTTTCACCGAGCATGCGCGTTGCACGGGGCGCAAAAGCACTCCCGCCGTACCGGGTTGCAACAACTTCGAATGCGCTTCTCGCTTCTTCAAAATCTTCATTTTCATAATCGATCATACCGAGCTCGTACATAGCCTCGGCGGCAAAAGGTGAATCCGGAAATCGTAGAGCGGTTTGTTGTAACACCTCGCGTGCCCGCTCCCGTTGATGTGCAAATTTTAATGTCAAACCGTGACGTAGTGAAGCAGCTTTGGCAATATCATCATCGCCCTGCGCGAGAGGTTCGAATGCAGATGCCGCTTGCACGTAATCCTTTAACTCGATATAGGTCCACCCCAAGGCGTAACGCACTTCCCGGGCAAGCCAGTGATCACTATAATCCGACAGAAAACGTTCATAACTCTCACGGGCAGCATCAAACCTGCCAAGCTTGTAATTCGATTCACCGATAAGATATTCTGCCTCTCCCTGTTTTTGATCATCGGTAATTCTGTCCCGCGAATCTTTTAACCAAACGATCGCCTGTTCATAATTCTCCGCATTGAAATAATTTTCACCGATTCGGACATAAGCGGCAGAATATAACGGACTATTCGGAAACTCCCTCACTAAACGTTGATAAGCCTCTATCGCCGACGCAGGCCTACCTCTTCTCTCGTTTACCCAACCCATCGAGTACAAAGCATAATCTCTTAATCGGCTCTGCGGAAAATGTTCATAGGCCATCTGAAAAAAACGAAGTGCGTTCTCATAATCCTCGCTTTTCATATATGATTCGGCAATCCAGTATGCGGCTTCACCGGCGAGACTTTCCGAAGGTTCGGATTCAAGTACTGTCCGGAATGCACTTATCGCAACCCGATACCGCTCTCCACGGTATGCTATCTCTCCGAGCCGGAAATACGCATCTGCTAAATATGGACTAACCGGATAATCCCGAATAAATTGGGAATAGAGCCGTTCCGCTTCATCAAATTTATCCAGGAAAAATAGTGATTCTATCGATAAGTAGCGTACATTCATTAACTTCGCACTATTGGGGTAATTTGTTATGAACTTCCGGAATTCATCGTACGCCATTTGATACATCCTATCCCTGAAAAGGCCGACCGCAAAGGCATAATCCTGCTCTTCCTGAATCGACCTTCTGTCAAGCTGGGAAAACAACGGCAAGATCAATAATAGACAGAGCAGAAGGGATAGAGCAGCCCTCCATTGCATAATACACTCCTTGTCTGTACTTAAAGTTATTTCTTAGACGGATAATATAACCTATTTAATTTAACACGAGAAATTGTATAAATCAATAGAAATCGAGAAATTCTACGAAAAAAAGATTCAATCGCTTTCAAGTAATTGTGACGTAAATATTCGATCAATTGTTCCATCCTAAGTTACTGAGAAAAACGAGCAGGTTATCCGCCTGGAAAAATTATCTTATGTTCATTTCGATTTATTCTGTTTAGGCATAGCAACAGGTTCAGCACGTAAAAAATATTATAAAATGCCCGTAACTACATATGTACTAACAAGATACAGCATTTTTATTACAAAACTTGTTAATAAAACAGCATACGTGTATACGAGTTAATAAAATGTGGAAAATTATTTTAAAAAACTATTGACATCGACTAAAAAATTACCTATAATCAAAGTCCTATGTTGAACACCGTTATCAAATAGTAATCAATGATGAAAAGAAAATACCTCGAAAAATTAATAATAACTAATCCGTCATCCTTACTAAAAAGATAGCAAACCAGGAGGATAACAAATGGGGCACAGTAATCAAACAACCAATAAAGTTTCGGAAAAAATGGAACAGAACACAACGCAGAAGGCAGATCAGGGGGAAGTGATAAAGGAGGAAGGATTGCGTTTTGAACGTTATTTCACGAAAAAAGGAGATCATCCGTTCGACGAAATCGAATGGGAACTTCGAGCGGCAACGATAACAAACGAGACCGGTCAGGTAATTTTCGAGCAAAAAGATGTGGAAATTCCCAAGTCCTGGTCAATGACTGCAACCAATGTGGTCGTATCCAAGTATTTTCATGGTCAAATCGGTTCAGCGAATCGTGAGAAAAGTGTAAAACAACTCGTCGATCGCGTTGCCCGCACCATTACCGAATGGGGTAGGCAAGGCGGTTATTTTTCCGGCGATGAGGATACCGAAATTTTTTATCATGAACTTTGCTATCTTTTGGTAACCCAACATTATGCTTTTAACAGCCCGGTTTGGTTCAATTGCGGAATAGAGGAAAAACCCCAGTGTTCTGCCTGTTTTATCAACTCGGTTGAAGATACAATGGAATCTATCCTCCAACTCGCCCGGACAGAGGGTCGGTTATTTAAGTGGGGGTCCGGAACGGGATCCAACCTATCGACATTACGGTCTTCAAAAGAGAAACTTTCCGGCGGTGGTACCGCCTCCGGTCCGGTTTCATTTATGAAAGGTTACGATGCTTTCGCCGGTGTCATAAAATCCGGTGGAAAAACACGACGTGCCGCAAAGATGGTTATTCTCAATGCAGATCATCCGGATATAAAAGAATTCATTACCTGTAAAGCCGACGAAGAGAAAAAGGCCTGGGCATTAATCGAATCCGGCTATGACCCCGGTTTTAACGTTCCGGGTGGTGCATACGATTCTATCGCATATCAAAATGCAAATCACTCGGTCCGGGTTACCGATGATTTTATGCGTGCCCTCCTCGAGGATAAGGAATGGACAACGAGATCCGTTAAGGATAGCGAACCGGTCGACATCTACCGTGCACGCGATTTAATGAATGATATCGCAGATTCTGCCTGGATTTGCGGCGACCCGGGTATGCAGTTTCATACGACCATAAACAACTGGCATACATGCCCGAATACAGCACCGATTAACGCATCAAATCCCTGCAGTGAATATATGTTTCTCGACAATTCCTCCTGCAATCTCGGTTCGCTGAATCTGATGAAATTCCGCCGGCCCGACGGAGAATTCGATATAGAACGGTTTAAAAGAGCCGTGAATATTGCTATTACCGCTATGGAAATCATCGTCGGAAACGCAAGCTATCCAACCGCTAAAATCGAAAAGAATTCACACGATTTCCGACCGCTGGGTTTAGGTTACGCGAACCTCGGAGCACTCTTAATGGCGCGTGGTTTGCCGTACGACAGCGATGAAGGTCGAGCATATTCGGCCGCGATTACCTCTATTATGGCCGGACAGGCATATAGACAATCCTCATTAATAGCCGAACAAATCGGACCATTCACCGGATACGCAATCAACAGAGAACCTATGCTCCGGGTAATCAAGAAGCACGGTTTACATGCGGAAAAAATCGGGAACGATGAATTACCAAACGAATTAAAAGAAGAATCGGTTAACGTATGGAATGAGGCATACGAGTTGGGACAGAAGTTCGGTTATCGTAACTCACAGGCAACAGTCCTCGCCCCCACCGGCACGATCGGATTTATGATGGACTGTGATACGACAGGTGTCGAACCCGACATAGCGCTTATCAAATACAAAAAACTCGTCGGCGGCGGATTAATGAAAATCGTTAATCAAACCGTACCGCTTGCATTACGCAAACTCGGATACAATGAAGAACAACGGAAAAAGATCGTTGAGTATATCGATAAGAACGATACTATAGAGGGAGCACCCAATCTGCATGAGGATCACCTGCCTGTCTTCGATTGCGCATTCAAACCGATGAAGGGAGAACGGTCCATTCATTACCTGGGTCATATCAGAATGATGGCTGCGACACAGCCCTACATGAGCGGCGCAATATCGAAAACAGTGAATATGCCTCACGAAGCAACGGCACAAGATATTGCTCAGGCATATATCGAAGCATGGAAACTCGGCTTAAAGGCAATCGCTATCTACCGCGACGGTTCAAAACGTACACAACCTTTGAGCACAAGCCTTGACGACAAAAAGAAAGAACGCCAGGTAACCCGGCGACGTTTGCCGGATGAAAGAGAATCTATAACCCACAAATTCAGTATTGCCGGACATGAGGGATATATCACCGTGGGTATGTATGAAGATGGTACACCGGGTGAAATCTTCATAACAATGTCGAAAGAAGGATCGACTATCTCCGGTCTGATGGATTCGTTTGCAACGGCAATCTCCCTCGCGTTACAGTATGGCGTGCCGCTGAAAGTACTCGCAGATAAATTCTCACACGCGCGATACGAACCCTCGGGCTTCACAACGAATAAACAAATCCCGATTGCCAAGTCGATAACGGACTATATTTTCCGCTGGCTGGGATTGAAGTTTTTACCCGAAGACGAACGACCGCAAAGCAATATTCAGGAAAATGGCGGTAGTGTCAGGAGCCGGGAAGGGCAGCGCATGCAGGTGTCTTTACATGCAGGTATGAAGGATCAAACAAAGGCACAGGAAAAGAAAGAACATCAAATATTTGAGTCGCAGGCCGATGCTCCCTCCTGCCATGAATGCGGGAGCATTATGGTTCGGAGCGGCAGTTGCTATAAATGCTTTAACTGCGGCGCGACCAGCGGGTGTTCGTAAGAAAAGTGACTAAAGATAGTCCTCCGGACTAATATAAGCCGAATCGGTTGTTCTACCGGTTCGGCTTTTTTTTGTTTGAATTTCTCACCACTTTTGTGTAGATTATTGAATCTTAATCAATGACGGGTAAGGAGTAGAAATTGAAGTTTAAGTATATTCGACGGGCTGTTCTCTTTTGTTTTCTCTGTTTTCTTATAACACTCTCATCACTGGCGGGGGGACGTTCCGTTTATTCGTTTATTCATAATGATGCGAGCGCCCGCATGGCCGGCATCGGCGGTAGTGCCGTCGCTATGCGGCATGACCCCTCTCTCATTTTTTATAATCCGGCAGGACTGTACGGTTTGCAATCTCCCCGGGCTTCAATAAGCTATATGCGGCACATTGTGGATATTCAATCAGGCTTTATATCGTATGCACAGAGCTTTAAAGACTACGGGTGGTTCGGAGCGGGCATCGCATATGTCGATTACGGATCACAGACACACGTCGACCATCTTGAGAATATTATCGGTAGTTTTAATCCCGCCGATCTGGCTTTCATAATAAGCTATAGCAACAGTATATTTGATGAAAATTTCTCGTTCGGATTAAGTACAAAATTCTTCTACTCCTCATTCACACCGGAAGATATATCAACGGGCATCGCCCTTGATATCGGCATGCAATATTACCTCCCGCAACAGGATCTCACTATCGGGGCCAGCATATTAAATGCGGGTCGGCAAATCACTGCCTACGAAAATACGCGAGAGTCGCTCCCCATCGATCTTAAAATTGGCGTATCGAAGGGATTGGAGCACCTGCCGCTTGTACTCAGTGTTAATTTTCATCATTTGAACGATGACACCGGTGGTACTTTCGACAGGTTACGCGGGTTCACCGTCGGCGGTGAGTTTACCGTCACAGATGCCGTACAACTGCGTTTCGGATACCGGAATGAAATGAGACAGGACCTGCAAATCGGATCGACAATCGGACTCGCGGGGTTTTCGGCCGGACTGGGGGTTCATATTCAGAACTATAACTTTGATTACGGTTTTACCTCTCTCGGCAGAATCGGATCTTTGCACCACATTACCTTACAATACTCATTTCGGTAATTTCTCGTTCCCTATCAGGGGGTTAATAAGTTCGGGTTTATCTCCCGTACTACGGACCCGCTTGCATAAGGTGTCTCCATATACCGCTGCGCAAGGTTACGAGAGCCCTGATAATCATCCATCGAACTTACGCTTCTGTAATACTCGAGTGCTTTTTCCCGTTCGCCTAACACATCGAATATCATTCCCTTCCGCAGGGTTGCAAGTATAACGAAACCGGATTGTATATCGGAATCGATTTGTTCACTGTAATCAAGGACCGCCGCATAATGGTTGAGCGCCTCCTCAAACTCTTTATTGATAAACAAATATTGAGCGACGTAATATTCTGCCTCACGAACGGCGGCCAGTGAATACCCTTTTTGCCCTTGCTCATATCTGTCTAAAATCGGTAAGAACGTATTGTATGCCTCCTCCCACCGTCCGAGCGCCACGTTGAATCGGCCGTAGTATCGAAGGAAGAGCGGATTGTTCGGGAAACGATTGTGTAACATATAAGCAAGTTCGTAGCCTTCACGGTAATTTCTCTCATTAAAATACAAAATTTGCATAAGGAAATATGATGCTTCAATACCGGCATAGCGTGCTCCTTTTGATGCTATTCGTAATTGATCAAGCCCCTCATCTTTGTCGCCTTTCGGGAAAAAAATCAGAAATGGCTTAACCCACGGGAATTTCTCCGGTATAACGGCGGCGTAGTAATTATATATCCCCATGCCGAGATATATATCGGCATTGTCGGGAACGAGTTGTTGGGCTCTGCGTACAATGGGAAGAGCACGTCGTCCGTCATTCGCAGCACGAACCCATGCACCGCGATGAGCACGGAGGCGGCCCCGAAAACCGATAGCTCCTCCCTTAAAGAATAATGCACTGATATCGTGAGATCTTTCTTTTAAAATATCATCCGAAAGGTCGATGACTTTCTCAAGTTGATCGAAGAAACGGTCATCAAGAGAACTATCTTCCATATTAACGAGAATACTCATCCAGTCCACCATCGCAACGAAGAAATGACCGCCCGGATGCTCCGGATACAAATCGACGACATTCTGAAAAGTCGCCCGTGCCGAATCAAGCTCAAAATTATAGACTTGCCCGATACCGGTTTGCACGTATTCCTCGGTTCGCCAATCGGGCAGCCACTGAGCATGTGCCGAAACATGGAGTAGAATAGCCAGGAGCACTCCGGCAACAAAGCGGCGTCCCGTATTTATCATTTTCTTACTGTTATTTTGCATATCGTTCCAGTTCATCACGAATAAATCTTTCAACAGTCCACACTCCTTCTGCGATTCTGAAATATTTGGATTTATAAATATAGAGCGTGCCGAGTAACAGCACAACGGTGGTCATCAATCCCGCTTCCGGACCGAAGTCTCCCCCGGTCAATAAGACGGGGCCTGAGACCGAATTGTGAAACAGCGTTTTCTCTTCAAACAGTTGGCCGCTTACCGGATACGAAAAAATCGTACCCTGCATAAAATTCCACGACAGATGCAAGCCGGTCGGGAACCATAACGTCCGGGTTTTCAAATACGCAACACATAGCCAGACACCGGCCAGAAAAATATTCACCAGCGCAAGTACCGATATATTTGGATTCGTCATATGTGCCACACTGAACGCAGCCGACATAATTATCACTGCCGCCGGTGCTTTGATCGACTCCACTAAAGTTTGAAACGGATAACCCCTGAAGAAAAGTTCCTCACCAAAGGCGGCAAGAAAGAAGAACACGCCCGTAAATAGAATAATACCAAGGATATCCGCGGGTTCAAATCCCCGCCATTCCAGTGTAACCCATCCCGGAGCACTTTGAGCGATAAAAACAACAGAAAACATGATACCGCCGACAAGAATTCCCTGCAGCATTTCAACGGGCATTCGTTTGTGTACCGGTAAACCCACAGAGTGCAGCGGCCGTTTTTCGAACATCACCACCATTATCAACGTTGCGAGGCCGATACAGACAACAAGAAGAAGCGGAGAATAAAACGCAATATCCGAAATAACAATCGAAGCAAGGTAAAACACGATAGAGGCAACCGCAAACAGGATAACCAGAAATAATAAAACACGCCACCCCGACCGTATATTGCCGAGTTCATCTAAAAATAAATATTGCATTTTCATACAGTGATCCGCTCCTGAATAATCGCCTCCTCACATGTGCAGTTTTTCCGAAAGAAATCCGGCAATCTTTGTATCTGCAACGCGCACCTGCTGCATTGTATCACGGTCACGAATAGTAACGGATTGATCCTCAAGTGTCTGTGAATCGATCGTTATACAATAAGGGGTTCCGGCCTCATCCTGCCGGCGATACCGCCTCCCGACGGCGCCTTTATCGTCAAAGAACACACGATATCGCTTTTGCAAATCATTGGTAATAGCCCGTGCTTTCTCCGGCATACCGTCGCGATTCACGAGAGGAAATACTGCAGCACTTATGGGAGCGAGACGCGGATGAAAACGCATAACCGTTCTCGTTTCTTTTTCAAGCTGTTCTTCGGCAAAAGCATTGACAAGAAACGCCATAAACGATCTGCTGGCACCGGCAGAAGTCTCGATCACATACGGTATATATTTTTCGTTTGCTTCCTGATCATAATACTTCATCGCCTTCCCGGAGAATTGTTCGTGCTGCCTGAGATCGTAATCGGTCCGGTTATGAATACCCTCGATTTCTCCCCATCCGAACGGGAAAAGGAATTGAATATCGAACGCTTTCTTTGCATAGTGCGCAAGCTCATCGGGTCCGTGCTCGTTGTATCGTAATCGATCGGGAGACATACCAAGATCTTTGAACCACTGTATTCGCTGTTCTTTCCAGTACTCGAACCAGGTATCGTCATCGCCGGGTTTTACAAAGAACTGCATTTCCATTTGTTCGAATTCACGTGTACGGAACAGAAAATTTTTGGTATTGATCTCGTTCCGGAAAGCTTTTCCGATTTGCGCGATTCCGAAAGGGACTTTCTGCCGGGCAGCCGATTGTACCTGAAAGAAATTCACGTAGATTCCCTGGGCAGTCTCGGGGCGCAAATATACGGTCGCCGAACTGTCTTCTACCGGTCCGACAAACGTTTTGAACATGAGATTAAATTTTCTCGCTTCGGTAAAGGTATCTTTTCCGCCGCAGTTCGGGCAGGCTCCGGACGCGGGCAATTCATCCAACCGGTAGCGTGCGCGGCATTGTTTACAATCTACCATCGGATCGGTAAAATGTTCGACATGACCGGATGCTTCCCAAACCCGGGGATGCATAAGAATACTCGAATCGATACCCTCGATATCCTCACGCAAAGTCATTGAACGCCACCATTGCATTTTTATGTTATTCAGGAGCTCTACGCCGAGCGGACCGTAATCATAACAACCGTTCAATCCACCGTAAATTTCAGACGATTGAAAAACAAATCCCCGCCGCTTGGCGAGTGAAACGATTTTTTCCATCACCTTCGCTGTATCTTTATTATCTTTACCCAATAGATATTTCCTATAATAATTGAATGATTGATTATCTAATTTCTTATGATGTGTACGGTCATAATGATTGCCCGGACATCCCGGACATGTATTGATACATTGCCGGTGCGGCTGTCCTCCCTTGCACTGACCGAATATCCCAGTGCGCGGACTGCACGATGAATCTCAAAGTTCAACACCGTCATCGAGATATCCCGCGGAACCGTTACNCGGACCTCGGTTCGGATGCCCGGTTGGATAACCCGCCGACGTATATTTCTCTCCTCTATCCTGTGTGAACGCATGATATCCAGCAATGCACCCTGCAATGTATCCGCTGCGTCTACCGGAACATAAGCATTCCCGGTGTCATATTCCCGGTCTTCCTTCTCGACAAAATACCATAAAAAAAGAGAGGCGTTTGTCAACAGAAGGAAAAAGAATATGAATCTTTTAAACATCAAATTTTATTTGTAAACTCCGGTTTTCGTTTTTCAAGAAATGCTTTCGCTCCCTCTTTACTGTCTTTTGTGGCAGCACACTCACCGAATAACGATGCCTCAAGCTCCAATCCCTCGGTGAGTTTTGTTTCGTCAGTCATATGAACCGCCTGAAGCGCATAGCGAACCGCAATCTGACCTTTCTTGGCTATCGTTGCGGCAAGGGATTTCGCCTCGTCAAGCAATTGTTCGCGCGGAACAACCTTATTCACGAGTCCGATCCTTAACGCTTCGTTCGCATCTATATGATTACCGGTAAGGATCATCTCATAGGCAATTCCTTTGCCGACGAGACGGGTTAATCGCTGGGTACCGCCGTATCCCGGAATGATACCGAGATTGACCTCCGGTTGACCGAATCGCGCATTATCCGAAGCTATCCGTATCGTACACGCGAGGGCAAGTTCACATCCCCCGCCAAGTGCAAACCCGTTCACCGCGGCAATGACCGGTTTGCCGAGATTTTCGATCGATGAAAAAATATCCTGACCGCCTATTGCAAATTCCTTTCCCGATATTTCTTCAAGCGGGAGCAGTTCACCGATGTCCGTGCCCGCAACGAACGATTTTTCACCCGCGCCGGTAAGAATGACAACATAGACGTCGTCGTTATCCTTAAGATTTTGGAAAAGTTCTCTCATTTCCTGCTTCACCGTTGCATTGAGGGCGTTGAGTTTATCCGGCCGGTTTATTGTCACGAGCGCGACGTGATTCTCTATTTCACAGACAAGGTACTCATGTGCCATAAAATCTCCTTGTTATGGTCGGGTTTTATTATCCCCCACCGGTTCATTGATAGCAATCTCTGTTCGATTTCTGCTTGTAAAAAGACTGATTTTTCCATTACCGTATTTTTCTATCATTGCATAAGCCAGATCAAAATCCGCGGCAACATCTTGCGGTTTATGAGCATCGGAACCCGTTGTAAGCGGAATACCGTACTCTGATGCACGCCGAAGAATATTCTCAGCCGGGTATACCTCCGCTACTTTTTTTCGCAGACCGGAGGTATTGATTTCAATACACAAATTGTTTTCTTTAATCGACCTGAGCGCATGTTGCATTGACTTGTCAATACCGTTCGTATCGGTGTCCGGGCGGATTCCGTTTTTCTTCACTAAATCAAAATGTGCAATTATGTCGCAGAGCCCCGCTTCCGCTAACTGCTGAACACGCTCGAAGTATTCCGCGTAACGTTCATACACCGCGACACGTTCAAACATCGGTACCGGGATCAGAGGGCTTGCCGGCCAGGCGCCCAGATAATGGACTGACCCTATAACGTAATCAAATTCGTGACGGGCAATGAAATCACTGACGTAGGATTCCGTTCCGGGATAAAAATCGACCTCGACGCCAAACTTAACCGTTATGTCNCCGGCATACTTTTCCTGTAATTTTTTAACACCGGGTNTATAAATNTCNTCGAATTCCCTGGCNGTCATNCGGTGTTCGAGATCGTATCCTTCGGGCATTGGATTATGGCAGGANACCCCGATCTCCAGCAATCCTTTCTCTATCGCCGATTCGATATATTCTTCCATACCGCCGACCGCGTGCTTGCATAATGCTGTATGTGTATGGTAATCAATCATAATTTACAAAGTTAAGCTTTGTAGTTCATTCGAAAATAATTTCATTATTTCTTCACCGCGTTCCCTCGGTAACTTTCCGCTTTGCACTGCTAAACTTACGCAGTGGCTTCCGATAACCACATAGATCGGTACTATATGCGGCGAATGCTGTCGTAACGTATGAAGATGCTGTTTTAATGTTGCCAGATCCCCTCTTGCTGCCGGACCGGTAATCGCTTCGGGGGCAGTCATAGTACGGCTGCTCTCTAAACTTTGTTCCATTAATCTATAAAAATATTCACGACCTTCTTCCTCAAGGCCGACTGATTCAATCATTTCTTCAACCACTCCGGACAGACCGATGAGTCCGTTCGAGGCGAGCGTTGCGGTTGTATGGTAAAGAGCTTTTTGTTCACGCTGAATGAACATTGGTTTCGCACCCAGTTTCTCCGCGAGAGCGACGGCAAAATCCACTGCGGGCTTATCACCCTCGATCGCGATGCCAAAATTTTCCAGCGATAGTTGTCCGGCATTCGCCGGTATACTTTGCAACGGATGGAAACTTGCTGCCTGTGCACCTTTTTTTCGCATCGGTTCAAACAGATCGCTTGAGAGGGTGCCCGATGTATGAAAGAATATTTTTCCTTCAAATGAAGATTGGCCGGCTGCACACTTTTTGATTTCATCCGACAGCAAATCGTCGGCAAGACAGAAAAAAGTCGCATCCGCTCTGTCGATAGTCGTACCGTTGTCGTATACACCGCCGAAATTTGAGAGAAGGTTTTTTAGAGTATGTGCCTTTTCGGGATTACGATCGGATGCGGCAGCTATGGTATAGCCTGCTCTGCTCAATAAAACGGCAAACGCCGTTCCAACGGCGCCTGTTCCGATAATTCCAATTGTCATGTGTGCTGATTTTTCTTTTGTCATAAACTCAACTTATTGAGGCCGCGAGATAGCCTACCACCGCACTCATATCTCCCGATACGTCTCCGGAAGTACAGTAGTTCAACACCGATGCCTTTTTACAGCCCAGCAATTTCGATGCTTTCATAACCGACACCATCGGGCCGCCGCCGCAGGCTTCCACGGACTTCTGCTCCAGCTGATCCATAAGCTCGTCGGGATCATATCCTTCGACCGATTGGACAACCCGTTTATCCATCGCGGTTGCGGTTTCTTGCGGATAATAATGTGACAGGTCGGTACTCGCCACGAGAAGTACATTTTTATTCTTCAACACGCTTTCAAGTTTTCGGGCAAGTTTTACCACATAGTCGCGGCCCTGATCTCCCATGATAACCGGTACAAATTCGAAGCTGCCATAGAGCAGTTGCAAAAAGGGTAACTGCACTTCTATGGAATGTTCGTCCACGTGACCGATTTCGGATAGTTGAATCCCGGCGCTCTCATCAACCATTTCATCCCGCAGTTCTTTCTGAATGGCGACATCGCCGAGAGGGGTACGGTATGCATCACCCGGAAACACAGAGATTCCGCGGAAATATTTTCTGTGACTCGGACCGACCACTATTACGGCATCATACTTTTTAGCTTGTATTGCCTTATACGCATATGCGGCAGTTTGTCCCGAATACATATATCCGGCGTGCGGTACGATCACTGCGCGAATATTTTCCGGAGCCGTTTGTTCCGGCACGCGTGCGTTGCTAAAAAGTGCATTGACGGTCCGTTTTAGCTCTGCCGCATTCCCGTCATAAAACATACCCGAGACTGCTGGCGGCCGTATGGTCTTATCTTTCCCAAACATGTTCACAATTAATTTCTCTGCCCTGTTGATTTTTCATTGAAAACATCTGCGGTAAAAGTATATACCTGTACATCCGGATAATGAAGATGAAAATCATGTATGCCTGCTTTTTTCCCGAGCTGGGTAATGAATCTTTCTGCATCCCAGGCATTCTCGACTGCGACCTGGGGAAGTAATAGACCGCGATGATATTCACCTTCAAGATATAAGCCGTGTACACCGATAATTATAGATCCCANNTCAGTCAATAACTCGAGTTGCGACAAAACGGAGATTTCAANGGTAATCTCATCAAGTTCATCGGGCGAAACCGGCATAAATCTCGGATCCTGCGTTGCAGCTTTTACGGCAATCTCGGCGATTGTCTCCGCAAGAGATTGTTCACTGACCACATATCCGATACATCCCCTCAGGTGTGCCTGATTTCTTATCGTGACAAAAGCACCGGATTGTAATGCAAGATTCCCCCGGATTCGCGATGCACCGACGGTAAATTCCCTTTGANCAAAGCTTTTCATAGACCGCGGTACGGGCAATAGCGAGTAAATCTTTCCGATCATCGCTCGTCAGGTGCATAGACATAATCCGCTTACTTGTACTATAATTACAGCTAAATAAGTTAAACAAAATGATACTAACATTCAAGGAAAAAACTGACGATATTTGTTGATTATCGATTGATCTCTTTGTAATTTAGGGATATTTTTAAACTCAGTTGTCTAATCTCACTTTTACTTGATACACCATGTCACTTATGGAATCCATTTCCGGTGTTCGGGGCATTGTCGGGACATCGCTTACACCGGAAATCATCGTACGATATGCGAACGCATTTGCCGAATTTTGTGATAAAAAGCCCATCGTTGTAGGGCGGGACGGGCGAATAACCGGAAAGATGCTAACGAATATTCTTGTCTCGGTGCTGCTTGCAAAGGGGTGCGACGTTCGTACTATCGGTATTTGTCCTACACCGACAGTTGCACTCGAGACCGAACACTCCGACGCTCAGGGGGGAGTTATCGTCACCGCAAGTCACAATCCGATAGAATGGAACGGATTAAAATTCCTGAATGCAGACGGTATCTTTCTCGATGCGGATGAAAATAATGCATTGAGAGAATATTTTCACGGAATTCACGGCTATGCGGAGTGGGACAAAATTGGCGCACACGTTTCAATTCCCGAAGCAATAGACAGACATATTGATGCAGCACTCGCGTTGGATTCAATGGATATTGAAGCTATAAAAAAACGTTCATTCAAGGTAGTACTGGATTGCGTCAATGCAGCGGGCGGTGTGATCGTGCCGGCATTGCTCGAGAAACTCGGATGTGAGGTCGTTCCACTGTATTGCGATGTAAGCGGTATTTTTGCACATACACCAGAACCGCTTCCTGAAAATCTGACGGTGCTTGCCGACACGGTGAGAAAAGAAAAAGCCGATATCGGTATTGCGGTCGACCCCGATGCAGATCGTCTGGTACTTATTGACGAAAAAGGCAACCCGATCGGCGAAGAATATTCAATTGCCACCGTCGTCAAATATGTTCTTTCCCATACTCATCCGGCCGAACTTCATCGACCGGTTGTCATTAATCTCTCCACGACACGAGCGGTAGAGGATATTGCCGCCGAATTCGGTACGCCGGTTATCCGTACCCCCGTGGGTGAGATCAATGTTGCGAAACGAATGCGCGAATCAAGAGCAATAATCGGCGGCGAGGGAAGCGGCGGTATCATTCATCCGGATGCACACTACGGCAGAGATGCTATTGTCGGGATAGTTCTCGTACTGAACTATTTGGCGGAATTCGGGGGAACGTTATCTGCTCTCCGAGCTTCGCTTCCGGATTACGTTATCAGGAAAGACAAAATCCTTGTCGGCGATGCAGAACCCGATACGATTCTGGCATCGATTGCCGGATCAATCGATGAAAATTTAAAAATCAATACCGATGACGGTATCCGGGTCGATCATCCCGACTACTGGGTACATTTCAGAAAGTCAAATACCGAACCTATCATTCGAATTATAGCCGAAGCACATACAGCCGGCGAAGCATCAAAGGTAGTGGAAAAATATAAAACGATCATTACAAATCTTTTACACAAAACCGGGGCATAATATATGACCATCGGAAAAGTTACAGGCACATATGTTGCGACACAAAAGAATGATCAGCTTATGGACAAAAAGATATTGATCGTTCAGCCCGTCACCCCGACAGGTACCTATTTCGGGCGTGAAATCCTCGCTGTCGATATTGTCGATGCGGGCGTCGGCGATACTGTTCTATTGATGAGCGAAGGGACATCAGCCCGTCAAATACTTGAAAACGATAAAATCCCCGTACACACGGTCATCGTCGGTGTTATCGATGATATCGATGTAGCCATTCAGTGATTCTGCGAATATCTTCCTGTTTGCGACCCGGAGACAGACACCGGGCACAACATATACACACATAGCTATCAAGACATATGAACGAAAAAGCAATACTCACGCTCTCGCTCGTTCCGGGAGTGGGTAATCAGCGTCTGCGCGCTCTGCTTGATCATTTCAATGATCCAATTGATGCATTCAGCGCATCCATCCCCGAATTACATTCTATCCCATCGATCGATGCCCGAACAGCGCGTGAGATATTCCACCATACTCCGGATTTGAACAGCATAGATACGCTGCTCGGCAAACTTCAGCGGCTGGGAGGGAAAATTATTTCAATGAAGGATACCGAATATCCCTCATATTTAAAACAGATTTACGATCCGCCTGCTTTTTTATATATGCTCGGTAATCTCGCGGAAACCGATCATGATGCAATCGCCGTAGTCGGTACAAGGAATCCGACTCAATATGGTAAGATAATAACCGAGAGACTGTGCAGCGGACTCATACAATCCGGATTTACGATCGTAAGCGGACTCGCCCGCGGCATAGATACGGTCGCGCACGCAACCGCGGTGCAGAACAGTGGGCGCACCGTTGCAGTTATCGGATGCGGCGTCGACATTGTCTATCCACCGGACAACATCAATATCCATCAACAGATCCGGCAAAACGGTGCGATCCTTTCCGAGTATCACATCGGTACAAAGCCGGAGGCGGGTAACTTCCCGAAGAGAAACCGGATAATCAGCGGTATGACTCTCGGAACCGTCGTAATTGAGAGCAATCTAAAGGGCGGAGCGATGATAACCGCATCATACGCACTTGATCAAAATCGTGAAATTTTTGCCGTCCCCGGTCCTATATTGCAGGAGCAGAGCAGCGGGACCAACAGGCTCATTCAACAAGGTCGCGCCAAGCTTATTCAATCGGTCGAGGACATTATAGAGGAAGTTGTTTTAAAGCTCAAATATATCACACCGGCGAACGTTGAACATACGGCACCGCAACCTCCGCCGGATCTTAACATGTTCGAAACGAGAATATTCGATGTCCTTAGCACACAGCCGATGTATATCGATGAAATTGCATCCGGGGCGGAGCTCTCAACATCGGATACACTCGTCCATTTATTATCTCTCGAGTTTAAAGGAATTGTGAAGCAACTCGCCGGGAAGATGTTTTCGAGACGATAACAAAATGTGTGCCAGTTCTTTTATATTGTGATTTAATTTCTTATATTGGAATTGTCCCGAACATGTTCGGTATGGATTTTAGGGTTATATTTTTTGGGGATTTATTGTGATTATTGATGATTTGATCGTTCAAATTGATCTGGGATGTGTGAAATTTTCGTGCGACTTACCGGCATGTAGAGGAGCCTGCTGCACAATGGAAGGGGGACGCGGTGCACCGCTTAAGGACGAAGAGCTGCCGTATATGGAGAAATCGCTCTCTTATGCCCACGCGTTACTCAGCCCGGTACATAGGTCGCACATCGACAGACACGGATTTTTCGAAGGGACACCGGGAGATTATACGACTGTCTGTATTGACAATAAAGCATGCGTTTTTGTATACTATGAGAACGGCATTGCAAAATGCAGCCTGGAACGTGTATATAATGATAAAAAATCCGAATGGAAAAAACCTATATCATGTCATCTTTTTCCGATACGGGTTTTGAACGGCAAGGCCGGATATATCCGCTATGAAAAAATTCCCGAATGCGATGCAGGCATTGTAAAAGGGATAAAAGAAGGTACATCATTGATTGAGTTCCTGGAAGAACCGCTCCGGCGACGTTTCGGAGATGACTGGTATAAAAATATTATTTTACAATTAAACGGAGTACAGAAGTAAATATTTTTGATACTATACTATGCTTAATATATCGCAACAACAAAAATTATTACAGAAACTATCACCGCAGCAAATTCAGTATCTTGAATTACTTCAGCTCCCCGTACTTGCTCTCGAACAAAGGATAAAGACAGAACTCGAAGTTAACCCGCTGCTCGAGGAGGGACAGGAGCTGGATCAGGAACAGACTGAGAGTAATAATGAGCAGACCGAATCCGCGGAAGTCGATAAACAAAGTGAAAATGCGGAAGAACCGACAAGCCAGGAGAACGACTATTCACTTGAAGATTTTATGAATGACGATCCGGGCGGTTATAAGACCCCCTACGTGGCAAACGATGAATTTGATGAATTACCCCAACCGGCACAAGTCAGTCTGGTCGAGAAATTAAGACAGCAATTCGGAATGCTGGATCTCGACGAAAAAGAATTGGTATTCGCAGAGGAAATTCTCGGCAACATCGATGACGACGGATATTTACACCGTGAGCTACCGGGCATTATTGACGATATCAATCTCACGTACAACTGGAATATCTCTCATCAACAGGCTGAAGAAATACTCCGAAAGGTACAGCGTCTCGATCCCACCGGTATCGGATCGCGGTCGCTTCAGGAGTGTCTGCTTGTACAATTGGAGATGCTTGAAAATGACTCCGAACATGTTCGGATCGCAAAAACGATCCTGACAAAACTATATGAAGAGTTCACCCGAAAACATTATGATGAAATAATTAAGGCACTCGGGATATCGAGGGATCAACTCAGATCTGCACTCGATATAATTCACCGGTTAAATCCAAAACCGGGCGAAGGGACAATCGAAGAATTTAATAATTACATAACACCCGATTTTCTCGTTCAGAAAATCGAAGATGAGTTTGTTGTTACCCTGAACGACCGCAGCGTACCTCCTCTCCGTATCAATAAAAACTACCGGGACATCATTTCACGGAAAAAACGAAATCCGGCAACGAGCGAGACACGGGATTTTATCCGGAAAAAATTCGAAGCGGCAAAATGGTTTATCAACTCCATTCATCAGCGTCGGGAAACGATGTTGAAGGTCATGAGGGCGATCATTGAATTACAAATGGATTTCTTCGAACACGGCGAAGAACATCTCAGACCGATGATTTACAAAGACGTAGCCGAGCGTATCGGTATGGATATTTCAACCATTAGCCGGGTCGTAAACGGGAAATACGTACAGACCGATTACGGTGTCTACGAGCTCCGTTATTTCTTCAGTGAGTCGATAGAAACACAAAGCGGCGATGGGATTTCCAATAAACAGGTAAAACGGATAATAAAAGAACTCATTGAGAAGGAAGATCCGAATAAACCTCTGAGCGACGATAAGATTGCAGCGCTGGTAAGAGAGCTTGGTATTCATATCGCACGACGCACAGTCGCCAAGTATCGGGAGCAGATGTATATCCCGGTTGCCCGGCTCCGGAGAAAACTCTGAAAATTTATTTTTATAACCATTATTCATACACAGAAAAGTAAATACTTTATGCACGCACCTATGCACGCAACCACGGTAATCGGGCTGATTCATAAGGGTAAAGTAGCACTTGGCAGCGACGGTCAAGTTTCTATGGGAAACACCGTCATGAAACATAAAGCTGCCAAAGTCCGTCGAATGTACAATGATCGGGTTCTCGCCGGATTTGCCGGCGGTTCGGCGGACGCATTCGCATTGTTCGAGCGATTTGAAGCAAAACTTGAACAATACCGCGGGAATCTGCCACGCGCTGCCGTCGAGCTCGCACGCGAATGGCGTACGGATAAATATTTCCAGAGACTTGAAGCATTACTCTGCGTCATGAACTCGGAGACGGCACTCATCATATCCGGTACCGGTGACGTCATCGAACCGGATGATAACATTATCGCTATCGGATCCGGAGGAAGCTATGCTCTCGCAGCGGCACGGATGTTGGTGAAACATACCGAGCTCTCACCGCGGGAAATTGTCGAGGAAGCACTGCGCACCGCCTCAGAGATCTGTATTTACACAAACGATAGCATCACAATAGAAGAATTATAAGGATACTATGTCAAAACTTGCAGATACAATAAAGAAGCACGTTGATGTCATCAAAAGAAAAGACCAGGGCGAACTGACACCAAGAGAAATTGTAAAAGAATTAGACCGGTACATCATCGGCCAGGATAACGCGAAAAAATCGGTTGCAATAGCGCTGCGTAACCGGTGGCGGCGTCAACAGGTGACCGATGAGATTCGCGAAGAGATTATGCCGAATAATATCATATTGATCGGACCCACGGGCGTCGGTAAAACAGAAATTGCACGACGGCTCGCACGACTTGCCGGTGCACCGTTCGTTAAAGTGGAGGCTTCTAAATTCACCGAAGTAGGTTATGTCGGTCGGGATGTCGATTCAATGGTTCGTGATATTACCGAACTGGCAGTTACCATGGTTAAAGCTGAAAAAGCAGCAGAAGTACAGGATAAAGCACGCACCATGGCGGAAGAACGCATTCTTGATATCCTTATACCTCCGCCAAAAAGAACCGGATTTCAGCAGGATCCACAGCAGGATAAAAACGATCAGCAGGCAGAGGCAGAGCGAGAGCATCAAACAACGAGGGAAAAATTCCGAGGACGTCTCCGCGCGGGTAAACTTGACGAACGCATACTCGAAGTAGATGTTCCAAGCGATTCTTCACCGATGATGCAGGTCTTCGGACCTGTCGGTGTCGAGGAAATGGGGATGAACCTGCAGGATCTGTTCGGCAATCTCATGCCAAAGAAATATAAAAAAAGGAAAATGTCGGTTTCCGAAGCAAAAGAAGTCCTTGCACAGGAGGAAGCCCAGAAATTAATCGACCATGATGCGGCGGTACGTGAGGCAATTGAGCGCGTTCAGAATTCCGGAATCATTTTTATCGACGAGATCGATAAGGTGGCCGGTGAAAAAGGCAAAGGCGGCGGTCCGGACGTTTCCCGCGAAGGAGTTCAGCGAGATCTGTTGCCCATTGTTGAAGGATCGACCGTGCAAACGAAATACGGNATGGTTAAAACAGATCATATTCTATTTATCGCTTCCGGCGCCTTTCACGTTTCCAAACCCTCGGATCTGATACCCGAGTTACAGGGAAGATTTCCGATACGTGTCGAGCTAAGAAGCCTGGGTGAGGAAGATTTTGTCAAAATACTAACCGTGCCCCAGAACGCGTTAATCAAGCAATATACAGCTTTACTAAAAACCGAGAAGATCGACCTTCATTTTACCGAATCCGGTATAAGAGAAGTAGCACGTATCGCAACACAGGTGAACGAGCAGGTCGAGAATATCGGCGCGCGCAGGCTCCACACGATACTCACGACACTGCTCGAAGATATACTTTTCGATTCCCCGGATATGTTGTCTGATGAGAAAATAACCATCGACGGTAAAATCGTGAAAGAAAAACTATCCGGTATCGTCACCGATCAGGATCTCAGCAGATATATACTTTAATGCTTTAGAACCGAATCTTTGCATTCGCAGTAAGAGATACCTGTTTGCATGTTTGACCGTAGGCAAACATACCCACGTTCTCGGTTGCGAATTCGAGATCGAGGAATAATATGTGCATTCCCAGACCGACCGCCCAGGTAAAACCCTCGTAGCCGCCGAATGCCACACCCGTGCGAAGCGGCAGATTTCTCATAAACCTCCACTCGCCTCCGATTGCTATACGCGGAGTAGTGGTATTGCCCGGCATATCGTTAAAGCCAACCGTATAATCCGCTCCGATAGAGAGTAAACTATATACATCCCAGGAAATACCGGCACGGAATGCCGTCGGTAAAGAAGTTGAAAAAGGTCCGATTGGTTCATCCGTACCTTTATAGGCATTACTCAGACTATCCATCTGTTCGGTGCTGAAAATATCNTCGATCTCAATTTTTGCNTTNCCGGATGAACTAAAGGTATTTTCGGTCCAGCGAATAGAACCTAAATCGGTGACACTAANTCCCACGACTACATTTCTAAAAAGNCCGAGAGCAATACCCGCATCAAATCCAAATCCCGTTCCCGCAGGATTACCCAGCGGATGAAATGAATGTTCATCGGGAGTTTCCAGAAAGTCCGCAACCGCTCTGTGTGAAAGCATATTCAGTTCACCTGTCAATCTGAATTTTTCGTCAAATCCGCCATTGGAGACGGTTCCGGTATAGGATTCGGTACCGAAATACGAAAATCCTTGTACGTATTTAACAGCTCCCCCGATTGAGAACCAGGGAAGAACACCAAACAATTTAATCTGAGGTGTCGAATATGCAGCGGTATATTCGCGAAGCCACCATGCTTTAACATCGGTTCCGGTGAAATCGTAGACAGAACCATTTTCTGAAAAACCATAGAGCAGCATACGCACATAATCATTCGGCATCGTAAACCTGCCGGACAAACGATCGGATACGGATAATCCGAATCCTCCGAGAGAGCCGGTACGAACGGATAATGCAACCCACGTTACCTGTGCATCGGCAAAGATGGAACCGTAACCGTCAGGAAACCTACTAAGTAAATCCTCCTTGTCCTGCGGTGTCAGATGTTTCGCTACTCGCTTGTCGGCTGCCGGATCCTCGACACCGGTGAAATACATTGCATAGAGATCAAGGTCCAAAAAATTCGAACCGACACGGGCACCCACCGGCAGAATGCTCAGTTCTACAGATGATCGATGCGGTATAGAAAGAAGAGCCGGATTGACGCCGATGGCATCCAGGCCGCGTGCCATTGCGGTCTTTGTTTGTGCCATACCGACCAGTCGGGCGCTGGTTCTTTCGTTCCCCGCATATGATTGCAGGCAGACCGAGATCATAAAAGAGAACAAAAGGATGATCTGTAATGGTAATTTCGTTTTCATAAGTTTCGTTCCTTTTAAAATTTAATTAAAATTTGCTTTGACACTGAATGTTGTAAAGATATTTACACGTATCGAATCCTGACTCCGGAAGACAACCGTATCCGATTGGTTATTGGTATTCAGATATAAAATCAGCTCTGTCATTTCACAATCACGGAATACCTGAACATCCTCCCGCGAGAGATCGAGTACGCGAACATCGCGTCCGGCAGTCCCGGTTGCAAACCCTTCGGAATTGACCGGGGCGGCTTTGACTGCAACTGGCGGTTCACCCTGCGTGGGAATCTGACGTAACGCGATGCCATTTTTATCAAGCAGATTTATCCGCAAATCGAACTCAATGGGCAATCCGTTTTCTGTTTCAAAGTATATGCGGCCGTAATTAAGGTAATCAAAAATGTCGCTGTCGAGATCGGCATCTTTATCGCCGACTGTGAGTGTATCGCGTACCATACCGTTGCGGATTCCAAAATCAAACGGTACATCCAAACGAACCGATGTCGTAAGCACATCGCGCACGTCGATATATCCGGATTCGTAACCGGGGTTGACGATAAGGTCACCGCTTATCAGGAGTTTCTCGGGCAAATGCGGTATAAAAGAATTTATAAAATCGACAACAGTGCTGTTCGAATTATTCAAAACAATATTTGTCCAACCACCCGCAGAAAGATAACTTTGATCGGCAGGCAGGACAACAGAATCCCGGATACCCTGTTTATTCTCTCCGACAATCCGGAGATTTGCCAGCGCGTCAAAGCCTCCTGCCATATTTAAGCCAAAACTCAATTGCACATCTTTAAACCGGACACTTCCCTCAAAGAAATTCGCCACATCACCGATCCCGAGATGAACATATTCGGATACTTCATACCGCGTGGGAGGTATGACACCCTCTATCCTTTCAACAACAAGTTCACCGGCAGGTGAATCGTCTGTCTTCAGATGGCCGCCGATTGCATCGGAAGCAAGAATGGTACGATAATCCGGTGTTGCATCTATGGTACCAAGCTGGACTCTGTATTCCAATGCATTATTTAGATCAGCATTGTGTAATACCCAGTTCTGCAAGTCGAGCGAGAGAGTATTCAACGAATGACGCGATAATGTTGTGGCGGTACTGTAGTGCCGCGACAGGTTATCTCTCGCGCGTAAATCGGGAAATATAATCGTTACCGGGATATCTATGTCGGCTGAATTTTGTATAGATAATTCCAAGACACCCTGTGAAAATTGAACTTTTGATATGTACGTCGAATCATCGATCACTATTGCACCGTCAAAATATGTATCAAGAGTTTGAGACGGTATTTGCGCTTCGGCCTGACTAACTTTTAAATCCTCGAATTCCACTGAAAATGCAAGGAGAGGATTATCCGGTACGCTTACACCATCATCCGGAGGACTGGAAAAAGAGAATTGATAGTCCATAGATCGAAAAAATCTTGTATGATCAAACACAATTGTTGACTG
>SL_3KL_010_SEDDRAFT_10001104_pt1 | contig 24098 bp, 23 predicted proteins | sample SodLakKL_010_SED_2_FD_10381 | JGI IMG/M metagenome (IMG submission 10381) | reverse complement strand
AAAGCAACCGGTGTTACAGTTAACGGAGTATTTCATGAGGCTGATTATATTATTGGATCGGCGGACTACCATCATATTGAACAGGACCTGATTCCCGAAAACAAAAGAAATTACCCTGAAAAATATTGGAAAAGCCGGGAGATGGCTCCTTCTGCGCTTATGTATTATATCGGACTTGACAGGAAACTTAAAAATATGATACACCACAACCTGATGTTCGATCAGGATTTTCAGTTGCATGCCTCTGAACTGTTTGAGAAACAAAAGTGGCCATCAAAACCGCTTCTGTATACATCCGTAACATCGAAGACTGACTCAGTGGTTGCTCCCGCGGGAAAGGAGAATCTGGTCGTTCTGATACCAGTTGCACCTGGACTTGAGGATACAGATGAGATACGTGGGAAGTATTATGAGATGGTAATGAACCGCCTTGAATATCTTACCGGAGAATCAATAGCACCTCATGTTGTTTACAAAAGGAGTTATGCCCATAATGATTATTCTGCCGATTACAATGCCTATAAAGGAAATGCATATGGTCTTGGAAATACACTTCTGCAAACTGCTATCTTTAAGCCTCGTCTTCATTCGGTAAAGATAAAAAACATGGTCTTTACCGGACAGCTTACAACACCGGGTCCCGGAGTTCCGCCAACAATAATAAGCGGTCAGGTTGCAGCCGGAGAAGTGCTTAAAATGACAGGGAAGTGAAACCAGTAATAANNATAAATTTTGCTTGCAACAAGGTAAATGTNCATGAAAATTTTTTTTGCAGACGAGATGTAAATTAATAATGAAGGAACTTTTTGACAAAATATCATTTGAAGTCAGCAAATTGACGACNATTTCCTACAGTACCTCGTTCTCTATGGGGATAAAATTGTTCAGTAAACGGTTTCATTATCCTATCTATGGAATTTACGGATTCGTCCGTTTAGCTGATGAGATTGTAGATACTTTTCACTCCTATGAAAAAGAACTCTTACTTGATGAATTCAGGAAAGATACTTATAAAGCAATTGACCGTGGCATAAGCCTGAATCCTATCCTTAACAGTTTTCAGGAAGTTGTAAACAAATATAGCATAGAAAGAGAGCTTGTTGACACTTTTCTCCTTAGCATGGAGATGGACCTTGATAAAAAGAATTATGATAAACACGGATATGAGAAATATATTCTTGGATCGGCCGAAGTTGTAGGGCTTATGTGCCTGAGGGTTTTTCTTGAGGGAGATGAGAAAAAATATCTTGAACTTAAAGATCATGCTATGAGTCTNGGCTCGGCATTTCAGAAGATAAATTTTCTAAGGGATCTCAGGGCGGACTATCATACACTTGGACGAACTTATTTTCCGGGAGTTGATATTAATAATTTCAAAGATGCTGACAGGCATGCTGTTGAAAATGATATTGAAAAGGACTTCAAACATGGTCGCAAAGGTATTGAGATGTTACCGGCAACTGTCAGACGAGGTGTTTATGTGGCTTATGTTTATTACTACAGCTTGTTTACCAAAATAAAAAATACATCAACAACAACCCTTCTGGAAACCAGGGTGAGGATACCAGATATCAGGAAATACTGGTTGCTGATGGTGTCATATTTCAAATTTTTAAATTGAGTTAATTGATGTTGGATATGGTAATTCTTGTGGATGAAAACGACCGGGAGACCGGCACCATGGAAAAGATGGAAGCTCATATGAAAGGACTTCTGCACCGCGCATTTTCGGTATTCATAATGAACAGTTCAGGAAAGCTGCTGCTCCAGAAAAGAGCATCAGGAAAATATCACTCCCCGGGATTATGGACCAACACATGTTGCAGTCACCCACGTCCCGGTGAGTCTGTAAATGATGCTGCCATCAGGCGGATGTTTGAGGAGATGGGGATGACCGGTCCTCTAAAACATTCATTCTCCTTTATCTACAGGGCAGAGTTTGATAATGGTCTTATTGAACATGAATTTGATCATGTGCTGATCGGTGTAAGTGATGATGAACCCGTTCCTGATATTGATGAAGTTGCCGACTTCGAATATCTTGACCCGGGTTTCATTTCGGAGGATATTAAGGTTAACCCGGAAAAATACACTGTATGGTTCAGAATTGCCTTTCCAAAGGTAAAAGATCATCTTGCCGGCATTTTGGTTTAATCTTTTAAATGTGAGTTGTGTATACATATCTGCTTATAAATTTTTTTGCTATTCTGATCCCATTCATTGTCAGCTTTGACAAGAGAAACTATTTTTTTTCAAGATGGAAATATCTGTTTCCTGCAATTGCTGTAACTGGTTTGTTTTTCATCTTATGGGACATTCTTTATACGAGTTTGGGAATCTGGGGATTTAATCCCCGATATCTTACAGGCATTTATATTTTCAACCTTCCTGTTGAAGAGGTTCTGTTTTTCATTACAATACCGTTTGCAACTGTATTTACATACGATACACTTATATACCTTGTTAAAAATGATTATTTTTTTTTTTTTTTTTTTTTTTGTTGTTGCGGTTTTTAATCTCAGCAAGCTTTATACTTCTGTTACCTTTTTACTTACGGCATCGTTCATTCTGTTTCATGAACTGGTTATTAAACCGACCTATCTCGGGAGGTTCTATTTCTCTTTTCTGGTGCTGATGGTCCCGTTTTTTATAATTAATGGTATTCTGACTGGTTCGTTTATTGAAGAAGAAGTTGTCTGGTATGACAATAGTCACAATCTGTCTTTCAGGTTGTTTACCATTCCGGTGGAAGATTTGTTTTACGGACTGCTTTTAATATTGATGAATATAACCCTGTTCGAATATTTCAAAAAGAAAGGTTATTAGAGTCCGTCTTTAAAGGCAGTGTCTGAATCAAAAAGTCACATCTGATGCAAGGCTTGCGAAGTCAAAAAAAGCGGAGTTTATATGGGGTAAATGAGTATTTTTTGAAGAGCGTAACTCGGCAGGCGTACATTTGAGAAGATCAATCAAGGAGCTCGATCATAAGGATTTCTTTAGTCCGGTCAGTTATCTTGAAACGATCATCAATGCGACGGCCTATTATCCAGGCAAGTCTGTTCCCGGACATAAGCAACCATGTATTCTCTTTCTCAACAATTGAGAATTTATTGTCAATAAAAAAATCACTTAGCTTCTTCATGCCATTCATACCCAGCGGCTGAAAATAATCACCCTTTTGCCATTTTCTGAGCATTAACGGAAAATGAATATTGCTGAGATCCAGACATGCAACTTTTGGGTCTGCCGGGATTCTGAAAACTGATGAATTTTTAATCTTTGATATTCGCAGGCTTACCGGTTCGCTCAGTTCACCGGCACCTTCTTCAATATAGTGCCTGGTAATCCCCTCAGCTGTTTTTGGTGTTACTATTAAATGGCTCCGGTCTTTAACGAGCCTGTGTGTGGCTGAATAGAATTGTTTCCCTGGTGTTGCCTCAAGCGATTTAATAATGCGGGCGATCAGTTCCCTCGGGAAACCCCAGATTCGCAGAAACTCATATAGATAGGAGGGGAGAGGATCAAGTTTTAGCAAGGCTTTGATCTCGACTCTGAACTCCTTTCTGTTCCTTATCCACAACTCGTTGAACTTATTGTTTATGGCATCTGAATAAATTGTCTCAACATCATTCAGCCTGCAGGTAGTCTGATACAAACTGTTTATAAATCCCCCTGAAATATTTTCAAACTCTGGAATAATCCTGTGCCTGATCCGGTTTCTTTTATATTTTATGTCACTGTTGCTGGAATCCTCCCTGTGGCTAACATTATTTTTTATGGCGTACTCAACAATTTCTTTTCTCTCGGCAAATAGCAAAGGCCTTATGATATTTCCGGTTTTAGCCTTAATCCCTGTTAAGCCCCTGATTCCTGTACCCCTCAAAATGTTTACCATAAAAGTTTCAGCAATGTCATTTTTATTGTGGGCAATGGCAACAGCTGAGTATCCGTTTTCAACCATCAATGTATCGAACCAGGAATACCTCAGCTCTCTTGCGGCCATTTGAATTGATATTCCTCTCTCGTCAGAATAGTTAAAAGTATCGAAAGATTTTGAATGAAAAGGAATTCTATTCGTTTCTGCCTGTTTGGCAACAAAAAGTTCGTCATCATTTGATTCTGAACCCCTAAGGCCAAAATTACAATGAGCCACTGAGATATTAAAACCGGTTTCAAGGAATAATTCCATCATGACCATGGAATCAACACCTCCGCTTACACCAAGCAGCAAAGACCCGGATTTATCCGCAAGATTCTCATTATTGATGAATTTGATGAATTTATCGGTCATGACCTGGTTGCTGATAACTGCAAGATAATTAATGCTCTTTTAATTCCAACGATAAAGACAAACCGAATTCCGAAATGTATTTCTCCCGGCAATTTAACAATTCCAGGGCAAACATATTCAGGCTTTTTTTTCCGTGAAAAACAAATTCCATGTAAGACTCAATAACAGAAAGGCAATTTTTGTACTCCAATGATTTATCCTTTTGTTCAAGTATTTTATAGAACTTATAAGTCCTCTGATATCTGTTTCTTTGCTCCGTCAGAAAATGATCCGGTATCCATCTTTGCGCTTCAATGTGATTAAGCCTGTATGTCAGATTATTAAGGACTTTTTCTGCCAGCATAATAACGGGAACTTTGCGTAGTATATAAATCTCCGCATATCTTAAAACTCCGATACACCCGTAGGCATCTATATCGTCGCAGATGGAAAGGATCTTGAGAATGTTTATCTCCTGGTCATCCGGTTCAGGAGTAAAATTCTCTTTTCTGTCATGAAGCTCAATTGCTTGCAACGCTTCATCGACATCAAGATCAATCAGATCAGGATTCCTTCTGATAAAATCTTCGCAAATAACCCGGCTTTCTATCCCGTGAGCCTCGCTAAGTGTTCTTGTTAACCCTGTATCATGAAACATGGCCGACAGTAATAATCGTGAGACATCTCCAGCAGAAATCTTTTTGCCGGAATTTGATAGTTCTGTTATTAATCTCCTGGCATTATACCAGACCCTCAAATGATGAAGGTGGTCATGTGATGGCAGATGTATACCTTCGAATATTAACCGGCAATGTTCAAGCAGAACCTTAAGTAATTTTGCTTCTGCCTCCTGTATTTTTTTTTCAATGGGTCTGGTCATGCAGAAAAATAAAAAAAGCAGAAAAGTTGGCTTTTCTGCTTTGAGTTTTTTTTAATTCCCGGATTTAGTTTACCCCCTCCTTTTCAAGAATCTCCTTTGCCATTTCAAGTATGGTGGTATCATCCAATACAACTATCCCTCCGTTCGGGCCCTTTTCCAGATGGATGCCGACAGTGTCTCCCTCATTGTAATTTGCTCCTCCAAAATAGTTTCTGACTGTTTCAACACTCAGATTCAGTTCATTTGCTATTCTTGTCATGCTTCCATCCGGCAAGCTGTCTTTTATCTTGCGAAGTTCATTGAATGTTATGGTCATATCATTTTATTATAAGGTTAGTAAACTTGTGAACTCGAACCGATAAAAATAATTAATTTGTTTGTTTATGGGCAATATTTTCTGCTAAAAGAGTGCTAAAATTCAGGATTCCTTAACAACATATACCTGACCTGTCTCAAACTTAACCACTTTAACTATTTCGCCTTTGTCTATAAATCCAACGAGTGATTTTGCATCATATTGCTCAAAGTCAATCTCAACTCTCCCTGATGGTCTCAGGGATGTGGCTGCTATACCTGTCTGGCCGGTAAGACTGTTGAATTTTGAATCAAAACTTGAATAACCCTCATTTTTGTTCTGTGTTGAGCTTAGTATAAGATGGGAAAACATACTCGTATCAAGTAGCTTCCTGCTTAGTGAAATGGATCCGATAAGTGCAACAAAGGCGCTGAATATTACCAGAAACAGTGATTTTATCAATGGTTCTGTTCCTGCGCCCTCAAATTCCCAGACAATATTATCGACCATCGCAAGTGCAAGACCTGTGATAATAAGTATAATGCCGGCAATGCCGGCAACACCAAAGCCGGGTATAGCAAATATTTCAACTGCCAGCAAAACAATTCCGAGAAGAAAAAGTGCAATTTCCCAGTTCTGTGCTATTCCTTCAAGGTACAGAGGAGCAAAATAGAGGACTGCAGCAAATATTGCTGCACCAAGTGGAAATCCAATCCCGGGTGTCTGGAGCTCAAAATATAACCCTCCGATGATTAGCATTATAAGTATACCCTGGAAAATCGGATTTATAAGAAAGCCTATTACTCGCTCAAGTGAGGTCAGCTCATATTCAACCAATTCATAATCTTCTATTCCTGCTAACTTTATAACTTCCGAAATACTTGTTGCAAGTCCTTCGCAATAACCAACTTCTATAGCCTCTTCGCTGGTTAATGTAAGAACCTTTCCAGTATCAATGATCCCCGGAATATAGGTTGATGGATCAACCATTGCCTCTGCAATTGCCGGGTCACGACGCCACCTGACTATTGTATCATTTTCTGTAATAATCGTATCCCGGCCATGCGATTCGGCTGTAGCTCTCATTGCAGACCTCATGAACGACTGGAATTTGTCAGGAACAGCCGAACCTGTTGCATCTACAACTGTTGCCGCTCCTATACTTGCACCGGGACGCATATATATCTGTTGTGCNGCTATTGCTATCAATGCACCTGCTGATATTGCATTATTATCAATATATACTATAACCGGGGTCTGCATATTAAGAATCCTGGTTCTAATTGAATCAGCAGCATCAACCAGCCCTCCATAGGTGTTCATGTGAATCAGGATCAGATCAGCTCCCAGTTCTTCAGCTTCATCAAAGCTTTTCTGTGTCCACCTCCAGAGTGCCGGCCCTACCTCCGATTTCATATCAAATTTATAAACAAGTGGTTTTGATTCAGGCACATCCTGGGCTGAAAGTGCGGCAGCAGATAATAAAATTATCAGTATTGTTAACTTATGGCAGACATATCTAATTGATATCATTATACTTAGTGTGTAGTTCTGGTTTGTTTTAGAACTTTCCCGAACATCCGAAGGTTCTATACAAAAATAACATAAATTCCGGTTTGTTCATAATTTCTATTAATCTCAGCATTAGTCTTTATTTTTTTTAACTTTGCCCGTGTTTATAAAACACAGGTGAAATGGAGATTAGTAAACTTTCGGCATTATCGCCGGTAGATGGCAGGTATCGGCAGCAGGTTGATGAACTGGCCGTTTTTTTTTCAGAATATGCCCTGATAAGATACCGTATATATGTTGAAATTGAGTATTTCATTGCATTGGCAGAAATACCGGTACCGCAACTCGGGAGTATCAATGACCTGAATAAATCAGAAATCAGGAAGATCTATGAAGAATTCCGGCTTGAAGATGCAGAAAGGGTAAAGGAGATAGAGAGTGTAACCAACCATGATGTTAAAGCAGTAGAATATTATATAAAAGAAGCATTTAATAAGATTGGCCTGCAGGAATACACTGAATTCGTTCATTTCGGATTAACCAGTCAGGATATTAACAATACTGCAGTCCCTCTGTCACTGAGGAATGCTGTTCACGAGGTTTACTATCCATTGATGGAACAACTGCTTGATAAACTTGACGAATTACAAAGAACCTGGTCAGATATTCCAATGCTGGCCAGAACACACGGACAACCGGCATCACCCACCAGGCTTGGGAAAGAGGTCAAAGTTTTCCATGAAAGAATAACAAAGCAGATAGGATTACTAAAGGCTATTCCCTGTTCAGCAAAGTTTGGCGGGGCAACTGGTAATTTTAACGCTCATCATGTTGCATATCCCGGAGTGGACTGGGCGCAATTCGCCGACCATTTTGTGAATGAGATTCTTGGTCTGGACAGGAGCCGCGTAACAACCCAGATAGAACACTATGATAATCTTGCTGCCATATTCGATAATCTTAAGCGTATTAATACCATTTTGACAGATCTCTGCAGGGATATATGGGCTTATATCTCTATGGATTATTTTAAACAATCTATAAAAAAGGGAGAGGTTGGATCTTCAGCGATGCCCCATAAGGTTAATCCCATTGATTTTGAAAATGCTGAAGGGAACCTGGGCATTGCTAATTCGGTTTTCGCACACCTTTCAGAGAAATTACCTGTTTCAAGGCTTCAGCGGGATCTTACCGATTCAACCGTGCTGAGAAATATCGGAGTTCCTTTTGCTCACACAATACTCTCTGTAAAAGCCATTTTAAAGGGATTAGGCAAAATAAGCGTTAACAGGAATAAGATAGAAACCGATCTGAAAGAAAACTGGATTGTAATAGCCGAAGCTGTTCAGACAGTTCTCAGGCGGGAGGGATACCCGGGGGCTTATGAAGTTCTTAAGGATCTGACCAGGAAAAACGTAAAAGTAACACAACAGGATTTTATAAAATTCATTGATAATCTTGAGGTTGATCAGACCATAAAGGATGAACTGAGAGTGATCACTCCGTTTAATTATACCGGTATAGACTTATAGCATCGTAAGAATTATGAAGGATATCGGGAAGATATTAAAATATCTTGTTCCATATTGGAGAGAAGGATTAATGAATATCTTCTTCAATCTTTTGTCTGCCGTATTTGCCCTTTTCTCTGTAGGGATAGCCATTCCGTTTCTTGGAATCCTGTTCCAAAACGAATCAGCCGTAACCACAGTTGGAGAGTTTGAAGTATCGCTCGATTATCTGCTTCAATATTTTGGTTATTATATTACACAGATGCGGGATGCACGTGGACCAATACAGACCATGATCTTTCTGAGTTTGCTAATTATCAGCATGTCTTTTTTCAAAAACCTGTTCCATTTTCTGGCGATGTATTACCTGGCACCAATCAGAAACGGGGTAGTAAGAGATATTCGCACCCAGATTTATGATAAGGTTATGGTACTGCCGCTGGCATATTTTTCAGAGACAAGGAAAGGTGATGTTATTGCAAGGATGACCGGAGATGTGCAGGAAATTGAAACGTCTATAATCAGTTCACTTGAGATGCTTTTCAGGGATCCGATACAGGTTGTAATTTATCTTGCAACGCTTTTTTACATGAGTACCTCACTCACCTTATTTGTTCTGGTATTGTTGCCAATTGCAGGATTTGTTATAGGCAGACTGGGAAGGACACTGAAACAAACCTCAATGAAGGGGCAGAAAAAGATGGGAGTTCTTCTTTCAATGATTGAAGAGACACTCGGCGGCTTAAGGATAATAAAGGCTTTTAATGCAGAGAAAAAGATGAGGGACCGCTTTCGCAACACCAATGAACTTTATACAAAGATAATGGTGAGGATGCAGCGAAGGCGTGCCCTCGCCAGTCCTGTTAGTGAATTTCTGGGAACCGCGGTAATGATTATCATAATGATTTATGGTGCATCTCTTGTTCTGGCCGATGCAAGTAGTCTTAATCCTGAAGAGTTCATTGGATACCTGATGGTTTTTTATTTTATTATTGCTCCTTCCAAATCTTTCTCAACAGCCATGTACAATATTCAAAAAGGTCTTGCATCGGTAGACAGGGTACAGGAAGTTATGGAGGCCACAAATAGTATTACAGATAAACCGGGAGCAAGACGGATCAACGATTTTCAGGATTCAATTGAATATAAAGATGTTTTTTTCAGCTACGATCATTTTGAAGTTCTCAAAGATATAAATCTTGTAATTGAAAAAGGAAAGTCCATCGCTCTTGTTGGCCAGTCCGGGTCAGGTAAGTCGACCATGGCAGATTTGTTGCCAAGATTCTATGATGTGCAGAGAGGTGACATTGTATTAGATGGAAGATCATTGAGAGAGTATAAGATAAAGGATGTTCGGGCACTGATGGGGAATGTGAATCAGGACCCCATACTTTTCAATGATACATTTTTTAATAATATAGCTTTCGGAGTTGAAGGGGCAACGGAAGAAGATGTGATAAGTGCTGCCAGGGTGGCTAATGCACATGAGTTTATAAGTGCCTCAAGGCACGGTTATCTCACCAGGATAGGCGACAGGGGATCGAAACTCTCCGGTGGTCAAAGACAGCGGGTAAGCATTGCAAGGGCTGTACTTAAGAATCCTCCGATAATGATTCTTGATGAGGCTACATCATCCCTTGATACAGAATCGGAAAGGCTGGTACAGGATGCTCTTTTCAGACTAATGAAGAACAGGACATCACTGGTAATTGCACACAGGCTTTCAACCATCCAGTTTGCTGATGAAATTTGTGTAATGCATGAAGGCAGGATTGTTGAAAGGGGGAAACACGGGGATTTACTTGCACTGGATGGTTACTACCGGAAACTCCATGATATGCAGTTTTTTACTTGAATACCCGCGGTAAGCGCGTGCATTTAATTGGTGCTTTAGCGGAGAGAGAGGGATTCGAACCCCCGGTTCCCGCAAAGGAACAACGGTTTTCGAGACCGCCCCGTTCGACCACTCCGGCATCTCTCCTAAAAACAAGGCAGAAGATATGTAAATCTTCTGCCTTGAAATGTGGCGGAGAAAGAGGGATTCGAACCCCCGGTTCCCGCAAAGGAACAACGGTTTTCAAGACCGCCGCATTCGACCACTCTGCCATTTCTCCGCTGCAAAAGTATAATTTTTTTTTTACTTGTTGAAAAATTATCGATAAATTCAGCAATTATCTATTCGGCATGGGTTTTCAGGCATCCTCTAAATTTCCTGGAACTATTGATTTGACATGAATTTTACTGACTTTATTAACAAAAACAACCATTTTATCAATAATTCATTAATTTTTAGCCGATCGAATTTGCTAAACTCAATAAATGCAATATATTTGTCTAAAAATGAACATTAATATAAAGTAGTTTTCTTAACCCTAAATTTAATTATTATGAACAAGGCACAACTAATCGATGCAATTTCAGCAAGTGCTGACCTAACAAAAGCTGACGCAAAAAAAGCACTTGATGCTTTTGTACAGACAACCACCGATGCACTCAAAAAAGGTGACAGGGTAGCGCTGGTAGGCTTTGGCTCGTTTTCAGTTTCAAACCGCAATGCCAGGACAGGCAGGAACCCGCAGACTGGTAAGCCAATTACGATTGATGCTAAAAAAGTTGTAAAATTCAAAGCTGGTAGTGAACTAAATGATACAGTTCAGTAAACAATCAGTATCATAATTTTTAAGGGGGTCCCCGCAGGACTCCCTTTTTTTGTTTATTTTTTATTAAAATTGCAGGTGTTTACGATATTGTTTAAAAAAATGGATTCATCTGAAGCTACATTCAGGACTTCAAAAAGGTAACTGTATATGCATGCTGGTTTAATTGAATATTTGTCCGGATTTGTTCAGAAGAGAAGGATTGATTGTTTTGATGATGTGCTTCTGAACCGCACCAGGTATATTAAAGTAATTTGCGAAGATATCTACCAGGGGCACAATGCAAGTGCCATTCTAAGAACATGTGACTGTTTTGGTATACAGGATGTGCATGTTATTGAAGCAAGAAACAGTTTTGAGGTTAATTCAGAGGTTGCACTTGGAGCATCAAACTGGCTTAGTATACACAGGCAATCTGACACAAGTAAGAATATAGACAATATTATATCAGATTTTAAGCGAAATGGTTACAGGATTGTTGCCACAACGCCTCACCCAAATGGTTTGACATTAAAGAATTTTAAGCCGGAAACGGGCCCTTTCGTACTTCTCTTCGGTACAGAGAAGGATGGCTTGTCTGAGAAATTGATGGAAAAGGCAGATGAATACCTGACTATTGATATGTATGGGTTTAGCGAAAGTTTTAATGTGTCTGTCTCGGCAGGAATTATCCTCCATAATTTAAGAAACAGGCTGACAGATCTTGATATAGACTGGCGCTTAAACTATTCGGAAAGGCTGGCCCTTAAACTGGACTGGCTTAGGAAATCGATAAAACGATCAGACCTGATTGAAAAAGAGTTTATTAATAAAACAGGGCACAAGGAATAAAATAAATAATATGCTTTGTTGCTTTTTTGACTTTTATCAAAAAAAAACGTATTTTTATCACGTATTTTTAGATGTTCATCCACAATATTGATTATCTTGGCAAATTGAAAGGATGTATTGTGAAGGTCTCATATATTTATATTCTAAATAATGTGACAATTTTTTTTAGGTAATATATTATTTGAGTTGAATGAATTGTATTGTAATAGATGATGATAAGCTCTCACGAAGGATTGTTGAGGAGTTTATAAACAAAACTGATTTTTTGAATCATGTTGACTCATTTGATAATGCAGTTGACGCAATCAGCCTGTTTAAGTCGGGAAATGAGGTGAACCTCATATTTCTTGATGTCGAGATGCCTGTTATGACAGGAATAGAATTTATTAAAACTTTAAAGAATCCTCCGCAAATAATTATTATTTCTTCCAAGGACCAGTATGCCATCCAGGCATTTGAGTATGATGTTACTGATTATCTGCTGAAACCGGTTGCATACAGTAGATTTTTCAGAGCAGTGGATAAAGCATACAATCTATTTACCAAAGGACCGGCTGTAAATGACAATAAAAATGAGATATTCATAAAGAAGAATTCATCACTTGTAAAATTAAAATATGAAGAGATTCTTTGGGTGGAGGCACTTGAAAATTATGTGATAGTGAATACTTTTGATGATAAATACACTATCCATTTCACAATGAAGTCAATAGAAAAAAAGCTTCCTTCTTCAAAGTTTTCCAGGGTGCATCGTTCATATATTGTCAATACCAGCAGCATCAATCTTATAGAAGATAATTCAATATTAATTCCTGTTGATGGCGGGATAAAATCCATACCAATTGGGAAATCCTATAAGGATAAGCTAATGGATGATCTTAATCTTATGATCAAGTAATCCCCTTGCTCACTATGGTTTCAGACCGCCAGATTTTTTTTCAAAATCTCGCCAGAACTTCTGAATTTCCTTTGGCCCTGGAAATTGAGAAAGCTTCGGGTTGCTGGTTGTATGCACCCGGAGGCAAAAAATATCTGGATCTGATTGCAGGTGTTTCCGTAAGTAACCTGGGTCATAATAACAAAACGGTAATAGAGGCAATTAAAAAACAGGCTGACTTACATATGCACCTTATGGTTTACGGTGAATTCATCCAGAAACCACAGGTCAGATTAGCTGAAGAATTATGCAGGTTGCTACCGGAAAACCTGAATACAGTTTATTACACAAACAGTGGCAGCGAGGCAGTCGAAGGTGCATTGAAGCTTGCAAAGCGGTTTACCGGCAGGCATGAGATAATAGCCTTTAATAATGCTTATCACGGGAGTACGGCCGGTGCCCTGAGTGTAACCGGAAATGAAGATCTTAAAAGAGCTTTCAGGCCACTGGTGCCATCTGTCAGGCATATAGAATTCAACTCCTTAGATTCACTTCGTGAAATAACTGCCGGTACGGCATGTGTAATTGCAGAGCCTGTCCAGGGGGAAGCAGGAATAGTTTTACCAGATGAAAAATTCCTCGGACTATTAAGAGAAAGGTGTTCAGAAACAGGGACCTTGCTTGTGTTTGATGAGATCCAGACCGGATTCGGCAGAACCGGGAAACTATTTGCAATGGATCTTTTTGGTGTTACTCCTGATATTGCTTTATTTGCAAAAGGTTTTGGTGGCGGATTGCCGCTTGGTGCATTTGTCGCATCAGAAGAAATAATGAACTCTCTGTCGACTAACCCTCCGCTCGGACATATTACCACGTTTGGCGGACACCCGCTCTCATGTGCGGCAGGACTCGCCTCACTGAAGCTGATTAACGAAAGTTCAATTACTGATAATGTGAACATTACAGGAGAATTGTTCAGAACATTGCTCCGGCACCAGGCGATTAAGGAGGTAAGGGGGACAGGCCTTCTCATTGCTGTCGAACTCGAGAGTCCCCGATTGGTTAAAAAACTAATTGCCGGGGCAATGGAAAAGGGTGTGGTAACGGATTGGTTCCTTTTTAATGAAAAATGCTTCAGGGTTTCTCCCCCTTTGATAATAAGTGAAGATGAAACCCGGCATGCCTGCAATGTTCTGCTTGAGTCGCTTGATGAAATTGATTGATTGATTGTTTATTTACTTATAAGAAGTGCACCAAAAAGCATTCCGTATGCAGTCATCCTGTATGGATTTGATGTGATTGCACAACCTCCTGAATTACAACCTATGAAATAATAGTATGCAAAACCAAGTACACCTCCAATAACCAGACCTGCAAGCAGCCTGAGAGTTAGAATTTTTTTTATTTTTGATTTAATATCCATGATCTATTTAATATATATTTACAAAGGTAATAAAATAACATAAAAATATCTACATAGTTCAATGCAACGATTGCCGACTTTTATCAATAGATCCGTAAGGCGCATATTTCCGGTATTGTTATTCTGCTTTTCATTCCAGCTATATGGCAATGATTACGTGCATTTCTCAGAGGACTCCCTTTTAGTGCTTTTTCAGGATCTTGCAGCTGCTGACACACCCGGTGTAAGGGATGAGATCAATTCCGCAATAATTGATGTATTCGGATCTGCGCTAGCTCTTCCGGGTTCATTTGACCATCCTTTTGATTCTCTGTTTTCGCTGGGAAAGGTAATATCGGCCGACAGCCTCGTGCGAATCATTACCTGGAGTTATTCAGATTCTCCGTCAGACCATAAGTATTTTGGGTATATACACTTAAGGAATGAGGATAGAAGTGATTTAAGCCTCTATTTCCTTAAGGAGGAAGGGCATTCAGGGCATGAATCTGAGGATTCTGTTTTCTGCCACACAAACTGGTACGGTGCACTTTATTACCAGGTTCACACCGTATATCATGATGATGTAACCTATTATACGTTGATCGGTTTTGATTTCAACAACCTCTTTACAAATAAAAAGATGGTTGATATATTAACTTTTCAGGATGGTGTTCCCAGGTTCGGGGCTCCCGTTTTTTATCTCCCTGACGGAATTAAAAGCAGGGTTGAATTTGAATATTCCTCCCGTGTTGTTATGCTTTTGCGCTATTTCCCCGAAAGGGATATGATAATATATGATCATTTATCTCCCTCTTCTCCCAGGTTTGCCGGCCAATACAGGTATTACGGACCCGATATGTCGTACGATGCTCTCCGGTTTGAAAGAGGAAGATGGGTCCACAAATCAGATATCGACTGGAAACAATAACTTTTAGATTTTTTAAATGGAACTTTTACCGCATAAAACACTATCTATTCACCTTATTGATGAGAACTTCCTGTTTACAGACGATTTCAGGGATAAGTATTCCTGGAAAAAAAAATACAGGGTGAATTTTTATCCCTCAGTTAATAAATTTCTCAATGACATAAAAGGTAAACCTGCTCTTTATAAGGGCAATAATATTATAGTACTTGCCATTAACCTTGCAAGGCCTGACAAAAACGCTGCCACCCGTCAGATAAACATGTGTGCAAAATTGATGCCCGGGGTACATATTATAGATATATGTCACAAAAAAGAGCTGGATAATGGTGTCGCTACCTTACGAAATGATAATGTCATACATATAGTTAATAACGAAAATACTGTGCTCCGTATTGATAATGCCATTAAATGGATTCTGGCAAAAATCAACCTGGAGGTGAAAGGAAGAAATTATAAAATTATACTATACCTTTTTCTTACCACTCTTTTTATTTCTTCTGCGATCTTTATTTTCTCCAGAGTTTCATGATGTATTCCTTATACTAACTTTTTATAGTGACTATTTGTCATATTATTGATTTGGCACAGGCTTTGAAAAGGGGTAAGCAATTAAAATTGTGTTTAACTTAAACTATATAGGATATGCAAAAAGGAAAGATTGATGTAAAAACCGAAAATATTTTTCCAATCATCAAGAAGTTTCTCTATTCAGATCATGAAATATTTCTAAGGGAATTGATCTCCAACGCTATAGATGCTACACAAAAACTCAGGACTCTTTCATCGGTGGGTGAATACAATGGTGAGCTTGGAGACCTTACCATTCATGTTAATCTTGACAAAAAAAAGAAAACACTTACTGTTTCTGACCGGGGGGTTGGTATGACAGAAAGTGAAGTAAAAAAATACATTAATCAGATTGCATTTTCAAGTGCAGAAGATTTTCTGGAGCGTTATAAAGATAAGGTTGATGCTATTATCGGCCATTTTGGTCTGGGGTTCTATTCATCGTTTATGGTTGCAGAAAAGGTGGAGATTCAGACCCGTTCATACCAGGAAGATTCAAAGGCTATTAAATGGAGCTGCGACGGGAGTCCCCGATACACACTGGAAGAAATTGAAAAAGATNCAGTTGGCACAGACATTATTCTTCATTTAGCCGACGATTCGAAGGAGTTTCTTGAAGAGAACCGTATACTTGAATTGCTTAAGAAGTATTGCAAATTTCTACCAGTACCTATTGCTTTCGGAAAAGAGAAGGAATGGAAAGACGGTAAAGAGGTGGAGACCGGTAAATTACGTATCATAAATAATACCGAACCTGCATGGACAAAAAAGCCGGGAGATCTTAACCAGGAAGATTACGACAAGTTTTACCGGGAGCTTTATCCCATGAATGAGGATCCGCTGTTCAATATCCATTTGAATGTCGATTACCCGTTTAATCTAACAGGAATACTTTACTTTCCCAAGCTTAAAAATAATTTTGAGATTCAGAAAAACAAAATTCAATTGTACGCAAATCAGGTTTTTGTAACTGATTCGGTTGAGGGTGTTGTTCCGGAGTTTCTTACTCTGCTGCATGGGGTGATCGATTCGCCTGATATACCTCTTAATGTTTCGCGAAGTTATTTGCAGAGTGATTCCAGTGTTAAAAAGATATCGTCTCATATTAGCAAAAAAGTATCTGACAGGCTGAATGATATTTTCAAAAATAACAGGGTGGAGTTTGAGAATAAATGGGATGATCTTAAGATATTTATTGAATATGGCATGCTCAGTGATGAGAAGTTCTATGAACGTGCTGAGAAGTTTGCCTTATTAAAAAATACTGAAGGTAAGTACTTCACTTTTGAGGAATATCAGAAGATGATAAAGGAAAACCAGACCGATAAACATGATAATCTTGTTTATATCTACTCAACTGATAAAGAGAAGCAGTATTCCTTTATTGATGCAGCCTCGAAAAAGGGGTATGACGTCCTTATAATGGACGGTCAGCTTGACACCCATTTCATCAATCATCTGGAGACCAAGTTTAAAAATTCACGTTTTGTTCGTGTTGATTCTGATGTAGTTGACAAGCTTATATTAAAAGAGGAGAATGCAGATTCAAAACTGACAGCCGGACAACAGAATGATCTATCGACTGTATTCAGGAGTGTCCTCCCCGAAAAACCAATATTTACCGTATCATTTGAAAATATGAGCGAAACCGATAATCCGGTGACTATAACCCAGTCTGAGTTCATGCGAAGAATGAAAGATATGTCCGGTGCAGGTGGTGGTATGGGATTTTATGGTGAGATGCCTGACAGTTTTAACCTGGTTGTAAATACAAACCATCCGATAATTATTAAACTTGCAGATGATAAGGACAAATCTGCCGGGAAAGATCTTGAAAAGATCAGGGAGAAGATCCAGCCCATAAAAACCAGTAAGGATGAGTTAGAAGCTGCAAATAAAGGTAAGAAAGAGGAGGATCAGAGCCAGGAGGAAAAAGACCGGATAGCCGATCTGAACAAGAAAATTGAGGATCTGGAAAAGAAGAAAGAAGAACGCTTACAAAAATTTGGAAAGGACAATAAACTGGTGAAACAATTGATTGATCTGGCATTACTTTCAAATAACATGCTGAAGGGAGAGGACCTTGCACGGTTTGTGAAGCGGAGCATTGAGCTTATTTAGTCTGTCCATTTCAAAATTCATCAGTTGTGACTTTATGATCCAGACGCTGACTTTGCAGACGGACTCTATTTAGAATACCCCGTATGTCGTCAGTCCGTGATTTATTTTTCACGGACTGTTTTTTATGTTACAGTTTTATCTATTTTTGATGAGACTAATTTATGTGATGAGCCTTAGGTTAATATATACTCTCATTTTATTGTTGCTGTTCTTCCGTACCGACATGGCCGGACAGAAACATCCGCAATTCAGATATATATCAGCAGATGCCGGAATAAATATGGCTGGTATACATTCAGATTCCCGTTATGACAGGCATAAGAAAAACTTTGGCGTCAGCTTCGGAATCAGCGGAAATTACTCTTTTTCTGAAGTGAAGTCAATTGGCGCATCAATTTCGCTGGACCAAAAGGGAGGGGTTGATCCTGTGCATGATTTGAATACCAATCTTAATTATATTACTCTGCCGGTCTATATGAAATGGATTAAGGGTAAGGATCCTCGATTGTTTTTAACTGCCGGCGGATATGCCGCATGGCTTATAAATGCAAACATAAAGGGTACCCGTCATCTCTCCGGCCAGCACACCACAATTAATGAAAGTGTACTTGATAATTTCCGCCGCTTTGATTACGGAATAATTCTTGAGACCGGGATGATGGTAAGATTGTATGATGATTTTGACTTTAAAATTACCGTTGGAGGTTCAGCCGGGCTTTCATCCATATCATCAACTGCTGAATCAGAAAAACCGATGAATTACCATTTCAACATCAGAATTGGATATATATATTATATCGGATTCAGGTAGAAAGGGTATTGCAGTAATTAGTCCATAATGTCAGCCTGCTGCGTTACGCATGTCAAAAAAATGCTCATTTAGCCCATGTAAACTCCGCTTTTTTTGACTTCGCAAGCCTTGCATCCGAACGTTCTGATCCGGAAACTGACTTTATAGATGGACTCTGATTAATTTATATCAGAATAATTCAGTAATTTCTCTCTTTATGAAATCGATGGCAACATTAGTTGGTGAGCTTTCCTGATCAATGATTGTCTCCAGAATTGTCTGACTAAGCTTAAGAGATGGAGATTCAGGTTCTATACTCTTTGCAGCTTCATTTATTATTTTAATGAGGTTGGAACGTGCATTCTTAATAATTTCCCAGCTTTCCCTGCTTACATAGATCTGTTGTGAAAGGTTGTGCTCAAACTCTGACCGGACGGCAGATAATAGCTCGGAGTGTAATTGCTGACTGGTCATGCCCTGGCGGTTAATTCTCATTATCAGGGATTCAGGCGAAATCCTTTCAAGAAACAGGACTAGCCTCTCATATGCCTGCATCCTTATCGGAAGAATGTATTGTTCATTGTTATACATCAGCTCAATTTTCCTGAGTTTTCTGTCATTATCAAGAAACTTCTTTATAAGCAGATAAGCTGTCAGAAAAACTACTATTGCCGGTAATGTATACTTTAAAATTTCAATAAAATCAGCCATAACAAATATTTTTGATGCAATATTAATTATTTTTTGACCAGTATGATTACAATGCCCTGAGATTTTTCTAATTTTAAGGCTGCTTTAACCTGGTCATAACAGGTCTATAATCAAAAAGAAAAAGGGAAGTAAAAACCGAAAAATATGGAGAATATATCAGGCAGGATAAGAAAATTATCAGACTCTCAAACCATGGCTATGAATCAGAAGAGCAAAGATCTCCAGAGCCAGGGAGTTGATATAATAAATCTGAGTGTAGGGGAACCGGATTTTCATACACCGCCACATGTTAAGGAGGCGGCCAAAAGAGCTATTGATGATAATGTTTCCTTCTATTCACCTGTAGGAGGCTTCCCTCAGCTAAAGAATGCTATTTCAAAGAAATTTCTCCATGAGAATGAACTTGAATACCCGCCTGAGAATATTATTGTATCAAATGGTGCAAAACATTCAATAGCCAACGCTATTATGGTTCTGGTTGATGATGGAGATGAAGTAATTGTTCCGGCTCCGTATTGGGTGAGTTATGTTGAACTTGTCAAGCTTGCAGGAGGAACAAACATAATAATTGAGTCGGATGTTCGCACAGATTTTAAGATCACCCCTGCTCAGTTAGAAGAGGCCATAACTCCCAAAACAAAAGTTTTGCTGTTGTGTTCGCCTAATAACCCCACCGGCACTGTATATACGAAAGAAGAGCTTCAAGAGATTGTAATGATACTTATGCGGTATCCAGGTGTATTCATTATTTCTGATGAGATATACGAGCACATCAATTTTATTGGAAAACATGAATCGATTGCCTCTTTCGGCGAAATAAAAGAGAGGGTGGTGGTGGTGAATGGTGTCTCAAAAGCATATGCCATGACTGGATGGCGGGTTGGTTACCTTGCTGCGCCTGGCTGGATTGTAAAGGCCTGCAGTAAACTTCAGGGACAGTTTACTTCAGGAGCATCTTCAATTTCCCAGATGGCTGCCCTGGCTGCACTTGGTGGTGATAACACCTATACTGATAAAATGAGGGAGGCCTTCCTGCGTCGCAGAGACCTGGTTTTGGAGCGTGCAGCTTCAATTGATGGCTTTGTTATGTCCAGACCCGGGGGAGCTTTTTATATTTTTCCTGATATCAGTGCTTTCTGCGGGAAGAAATTTGATGGAAATGTTATTAAAGATGATAATGATTTTTGTCTCTTCCTGCTTGAGCATGCTCATGTAGCTGCTGTTCCGGGAGAAGCCTTTGGAGCTCCAGATCATATCCGTATTTCATATGCAGCAAGCGACTCCATACTTAATGAGGCGTTTGACCGGATTGAGAAGGCTCTTGAAAGGCTTGTATAGCATCAAATGAAGCAGTTTATTATCCAGCCAGGATCTCTTTTACCTTCAATACCAGTTTTTCTATATTTACCGGTTTATTGATATAATCAACAGCTCCTGTTTCGCGAGCCTTCTTTTCGTCTGCGGGATCGGTTTTTGCTGTAAGCATTATTACGGGAATGCTTTTTAAAGTTTCACTTGAAAGGATCTCTTCTAAAACCTCAATTCCACCCATGCCCGGCATCATAATATCAAGAAATACAAGGTCCGGTTTAACCTTTTTCATAATTGCAAGTCCCTCTTTACCACTAAATGCAACGCTAACTTCAAAATTTTCTTCTTCTAATATGTTCTGCAGGAGAAGGTTGTTAACCGACGAATCATCTATCAGGAGAATTCTTTTACGGGGATCTGTCATTTTGGTAAGGATTATTAATTCAGCAATTTTTTCAAAAAAGAGATTATTTAAAATCAAATATCAAACCTAATGTTTTTTTTACCAATACAGGTAACCGGAATACTTAATTATTAAAAAAAAACTTTTTATACAGGTAACTCTTATTAATAATTTTCAGGCTACACCGGTGGATGAACCAATAAAATAGTATATTTACTACTCAGGTTGAATCAAACCAGTAATTATTTTCCATTATGGATTACAATTCTAAAATCAAACAGGTTACTAAGTTTGTGAAAAAAGATATCTGGAAGATTTCTCTTGATGAGATTTCTCCGGTCAGGGCCTTTTTCTTAAGACAATTACAGATTTTATTGCTTGCACTAAGAGGTTTTCAGGAGGATAAGGTGCAATTGAGAGCTTCTGCACTGACATTCTATACTCTTTTATCTCTTGTTCCTGTTGTAGCAATGGCATTTGGCATTGCCAAAGGCTTTGGCCTGGAGAAATATCTCGAGGCTGAACTAACCAATGCATTTACGGGACGGGAAGAGGTGATGGAGTGGGTACTGGGTTTTTCCCAGTCACTGCTGGAGGCCACAAAGGGAGGACTGATGGCAGCGATCGGACTTGTTATCCTGTTCTGGACGGTCATGAAAGTTCTTGGTCATATTGAGCACTCATTCAATGATATCTGGCAAATTAATCAGCCAAGAAGCTTTACAAGGAAATTTGCAGACTATTTTTCGATGATGCTGATTGCCCCTTTCTTTATTATTGCGTCAAACGGATTTACTGTTTTTCTGACTACACAGATTTATGAAGTGACAGCAAATATTGCTCTTCTGGGTTACCTGAGTCCGTTACTGATGTTCCTTGTTAACCTTATTCCCTATGTTCTTATCTGGGTGCTCTTTACTATATTATATCTGGTTATGCCCAATACTAAGGTCAGCATCACATCTGCACTGCTTGCGGGAGTATTGGCAGGAACCCTTTTTCAACTAGTGCAATGGGGATATATTCATTTTCAGGTTGGAGTATCAAGATACAATGCAATTTATGGTAGCTTTGCCGCCCTTCCGCTTTTACTTATGTGGATGCAGGTAAGCTGGCTTGTTGTTCTTTTTGGGGCTGAAATATCATTTGCCAACCAGAATGTTGAGCAATATGAATTTGAATCCGAATCACTCAATATGAGCACTTATAACCGTCGTCTCATTACACTGTATATTGCCCACCTGTTAATTAAAAACTTTGAAAATGGTGTTCCCCCGTATACCGCGCGACAGATTAGCAGCGATCTTAAGATACCAATAAGACTGGTCAGGGAAATTCTTTATGAGTTAGTTGATATTAATTTGGTTTCAGCTACAAAAACCCAATATGCGAAAGAGACAGCTTATCAGCCGGCCATTGATATCAACAGGATCTCAATTCGTTTTTTATCGGATAAACTGGAACACCGCGGCATGGATATTCTTGTTGCCAGAAGGGGTAAAGAGATTGAGAAGATCAAGGGTATAATGGATTCTTTCAGAAAACAACTTGACAGTAGTCCTGAAAATATTCTGATTAAGGATATCTGATATCAGATATAATCCATTATACGTCCCGAGATCTGTAACAGGGATATCTCGGCAAGTTTAGTCTGATATTGTATTGACAGCAATCTCTCTTCAGCCTCAAGAAGGCTTTTCTGAACTTCACGCAGCTCTATCCCTGCAAGGGCTCCTAATCTGTAACGTTCAAAAGCTATTTCTACATTTTCCCTTGCTGTTTCCAGGTTCTCATATTCCATCTCCAGCAGCCTCAGGTTATTCTCGTATGCTCTGTAAATCGTCACCAGGTCAGCTTTTACTTGCTGCAATAGCTGTCTGTAATTGAGATCCCTGTTTTCAATCTCAATCATTGCATTACTGAGCTCCCTGCGGCGGTTAAAGCCATCAAACAGGTTAATCCCTACAGTCAGCCCGTAATTAAATCCAAGTTGCTGCTGACGATCAAGATTGCCCGCCTGGTATGTATTGAATGTATAGCCGTAACCAGTGCCAAAATTCACGTATGGATAAGCACGCGAGGCAACTATTTGCCGGTCATATTCTGAAATAGTCTGGTTGCTGGCGGCAAGCAGTAGATTTGCATTTTGTGCCAGAGTCTTTTCCAGGAGCTCTTCAATATCCAGTTCTGCATTAACCACAATAACAGTGTCCTTAGCTCCAAGAAGCACTTCAAACTCTTCTGCCCCCATTAGTTCATTAAGCCTGATTTGGGAGGCCCTTAGCACTTCATACTGTCTTGATAATCTTGAACTGTCAGCGTTAAGAAATACCCGCGACTGCATCATCTGTAGTCTGGACCCTGAGCCAATAAGGTATCTCTCCTCATCAATACGGTATCTCTCCTGTGACAATTCTACCGCGTATAACAGGTTGTTCAGTTGTCTGGTTTGCTGAATGTAGTTATAATACTCCGAAGCAGTCTGTGCCACAAACTGCTCTATCGCAAGCCTTGTACTCATCTCACCCTGAGCCCTGAGCTCTTCCAGCCTGCTGTAATTTGTCTGAACCCGGAATCCGCTGAATAGGTTCCATCCGAGATTGATGCCGGCATTTGTGGTTGTATTGTGAATTCCGGTGTTGCTGCCGGTGCTTCCGTCCGGGAAGGTTTGCCAGGCGCTGTTTACAGTACCTGATTGTCTGGTACTCAGGTCAACAACAGGAAAGAATCCTGCATTACCCCTTGTAAGATTATTATCTGATATCTCCTCCCTGTTTCTTGCAATCTGGAGGGAGAAATTGTTCTCCATACCCAGGCTTATAAATTCACTCAGATCGTACCTTTCCTGTCCCCCTGCATATATAAAATTGGTAAAAACTATCAGATTAAGCAGCAGCAGTTTCTGTAACTTCATTTTCTTCAGACTTTGTTTCACTTGATACATAAGAATAGATTGCAGGTACAACATAGAGGGTTAGGAATGTAGAAACAAGGAGTCCGCCTATCACGGCAACACCCATTGCAATTCTGCT
>SL_3KL_010_SEDDRAFT_10001103_pt1 | contig 24113 bp, 17 predicted proteins | sample SodLakKL_010_SED_2_FD_10381 | JGI IMG/M metagenome (IMG submission 10381) | reverse complement strand
GTCCAAGACCTCCAGACGCACGTCGTCCGCAGCCAGGTGGCGGGACGAGCCGTCGGGTTCCACCAGGATACCGTGATTGAGGGGCTCGGGCCGCCCATCCCTTCGACGGAGTTCGAAGAACATGATCTCGCGCTGGTCGTCGAGCTGCAGGGAAAACCAGTCCCACCCCAGATGCTCCTCATCCAGCGCCGACGTGCTCCACTCCCGATCCATCCAGGACGCGCCCTCCACGGCGACCTCCTGGTCCCCCAGGCGGATGGTGCCCCCGGTGGGCATCCGGGTGAAGGAAATGTAGAACGAGGCGTTTCCAGGCTCCGGCCCCTTCCGACTCAGTCCACGGTCGCCCTGGAAGACGGGAGGCTTCCCCGCCTCCAGCGTCAGGTCCAGGCCCCAGTCGCCCTCGAACGCCCGGAGTCTGAGGGGGAAGAGCCCCGGTGCCGACCCGCCATCCCGCGCCTCGGCCGACGGGGGGCCCACGGACACCGGCGTCCGGTCCCACCACATCTCCCAGTCCTCGAGCCAGACCCGGAAGGGATCCGACTGCCCCCCCGCCAATCCGCCGGCACCCCGAGCGAACCGCTCGGACACGACATGCCGATCGTTCTCCACATCGGTGATGGCGAGATGAGCCATCCAGAGCTGGTTGGTATTCCAGGCCGACGACCGCTGGGCCGGCTCCGGGGCGAGACTGTTCCGGAAGAAGGTGAGTTGGTAGGCCCAGCGCTCTCCCCGGGCCGACCGAAGGTTCCCCGTCAGGTACCACCATTCGGTACGGTATGCAGGGTGCGGGCCGTGGTCCTCGGGAAAGCGGAAGGGCCGCGGCTCCATGGCACGGGCGAACCCCACCGTGTCGGCCCCGGCAATGGCGCCCACCGCCGACAGCGTGGCCTGGACCCCGGGACGGTCGTCCGTTCCGCTCAGGGCCCACACGAGACCTGCCACAAGAGCCAGGACCAGCGCTCCGAGCCCCAGGCCCCATCGCAGTGAAGATCCCATGGTCGACTTACTCTCCTCTCAGCGCTTCGGCGGGGGATGTCCTGGAGAGACGCCAGGCCGGATAGACCCCCGCCAGCAGCGAACCAGCCACGGCCAGAGCCAGAGCCTGCACCAGAAGGTCCGGTCCCACCGCCATATCCAACGTCCACCCGAACGATCGGCGGTTCACAACGAAGATCATGACGACGGCCAGCACAATGCCCACCGGAATGGCGAGGATGCCGGCCACAACACCCATGATCCCGGTCTGGGCGGTGATGAGTCCCCACCCCTGCCCCGGTGTCATCCCCGTGGCCCGGAGTACCCCCAGCTCCCGTCGCCGCTCCAGTTGGAGGGCCATGAGAGCCGCCAGAACGGCAATGAAGGCCACGGCGAAGGCGAGGAGGCGGAGAACGCGGGTGATGGCAAAGGTTCGATCGAACACCTCCAGGGAGAGGTCCCGGAGCTCGCGGTTGGAGCGGACCACCACCGGGACTGTGGAACCGGCCAGGGAGCGGATGGCGTCCGACACCTCTTCCCCCTCCGCCTCGTCCTCCAGGAAGATGCCCAGGGAGGTAACCTCCCGGTCGTCGTACATCCGGTCGTAAAGGGAGCGCGCCATCATGAGGGTCCCCGTATCGCTCCCGTAGTCCCGGAACACCGCCAGGACCGGCAAATCCACCGCCCCGGACCTACCCTCGAGTCGGACGCGGTCGCCGGGGGCGAGCCCCTGCCGGAAGGCAAAGGGCTCGGAGACCAGGATTCCGTCCCCGCTCCGGAAGCCCTGGAAGACCGCGTCGGCTCCACTCCGCGCGTCGATGAGATCGATCCCCGACTCTCCCCGGGGATCCAGATCCAGGGCGACGAGTCGGGTCATCCCGTAGTCGGTGAGGAGATCGACACCCCGGTAGGTACTGACGCCGGCCACGCCCGGAAGGCCTCGCGTCGCCATCGCCAACCCCTCGGGCAACTCGCCCTCGGCCCGAGCCGAGACCACCGACGGGTTCGAGACGTAGAGGTCCGCCTGCAGCGTCACATCAAGCCACTGCACCACGCTGCCCCGGAAGCTCTGGATCATCACTCCGAGCCCCACCGTCACCGACACGGCAATGACCAGCGCCGCCATGGCCGGAGCCGTGCGGGAGAGGGAGGTGACCACACCTCTGGCGGCCATGGCCCCGATGACGCCCGTGACACGGAGAAGGACGGGCCGGAGTGCTCCCACCAGGGCGACGGTGGTGGCCGGAGTGAGCAGTGCGAAGCCCAGGAGAATGGCAAAGAGCCCGGCAAAGGCCGGCCCCAATCGCAGTGTGGGAACCAGCAGGAGGAGCCCACCCACCAGAAGGAGGCCGCTCCCGGCCAGTGCCACCCGGGGCATGGCCCCTCGGACCCGCCCTTCCACCGACGAACGGCTCATGGCCTCCCGCGGCGATGTGGATCCGGCCTCCCAGGCCGGCGGAAGTGCCGCAAGCAGGGTAGCCCCGACACCCAGCACCGCTCCCTGCACCAGTGCGCCGGGCGGAAGGGCGAGCCCCTCCACCGAGACCACGAAGTACAGGTCGTTGATGGTCCGGGTGACCAGGCGAACAAGACCTCGGCCCAGGATGACCCCACCCACCAGTCCCAGCGCCGAACCCAGGGCGCCCAGGACCAGCGCCTCGCCCAGAACGCTCCGTACCACCTGACCCCGGGTGGCGCCCAGCGCCCGGAAGGTCCCGAGGGTGTCCCGGCGCTGCACCACGGAAAAGGTCATGGTGTTGTAGATGAGGAAGATCCCGAACACCAGCGAGAGGAGGCTCAGCGCCGTCAGGTTCAGATCGAAGGCCCGGATCATCTGCGCCATGGTCGCCTCCCGCGATCCGGCGCGCTCGAGCCGCACGCCATCGGGAAGGAGGGCCCGCACCCTTTCCTCTTCTCCCACCTCATCGGGAAGGAGCAGATCGATGCGGTCCAGGCGCCCGATCCGGTCCAGTCGATCCTGCGCCTCGGCCAGATCCACCACCAGGAGGTCGCGAAGCCCGATCCGGCTGGCGCGGTCCTCGGGCTCCAGCACCCCGACCACCTCCAGCGTACCGCTCCGGGAGCCCGCCTGGATGGGAAGCCGATCTCCCTCGGTCACGCCGGCGGCCTCGGCGGTCTCGCGACTCAGGAACACCGCGCCCGGTCGAACCAGGAGAAGGGTCCCGTCCACCCCCGTCCCCGGCCCCCCTGCGAGCCAGGGGCGGAAGGGCGCCTCGGAGAAGGGATCGAGCCCCAACAGCCTCAGGGGTCGGTCCGGAAGAAGGGCCGAGGTGACGTATCCCTCCACCACCGGAGCCGCCGCGCGCACGCCGCCCTGCACCCGGAGCTCGGCCAGCACCCGGTCCGGAATCCCCACCGCACCGGGCAGGAGCTGATGCGTGGCCCGACCGGCCACCGTCTCGGACGAGACCCGGAACGCCTCCCGTGACGACTGGATGGCCAGATCCATGGCCACCATCACGGCGACCCCCAGAGCCACTCCGAGGACCGAGAGGATCAACTGCCATGGGTGCCGGAAGAGGTGCCGGCGACCCGCCCGGACCAGGGGGCGGGATGAAGGTCGGGCCGGGGTCATGCGTCGGCGGAAGAGAGCGGTGGCATGGCCGAGGCGCCGGCGCGGCCTGCTTCCCGGGCCACCACCCGTCCCTCCCTGAGGGTCAGGATCCGGTCCATGCGGAGCGCCACGTCCCGGGAGTGCGTCACGCACAGAAGCGCCGTTCCGGCTTCCCTGAGCAGTCGTTCCAGGAGATCCAGAATGCGTAGACCGGTCTCCTCGTCCAGGTTGCCGGTGGGCTCGTCGGCCAGCACCAGCTCAGGCTCGTGGATCAGCGCCCGGGCCAGGGCGATCCGTTGCTGTTCTCCCCCGGAGAGGCGATCCGGCCAGGCGCCTCCTCGATCCGGGAGGCCGACGGCGTCCAGAAGGTCCTGGGCACGTCGCCGGGCCGCCGAATCCGCACCTCCCCGCAGGGACAGCGGAAGGAGAAGGTTCTCCTCCACGGTCAGGGTGGGGACCAGATTGAAGAACTGGAAGACGAATCCGATCCGATCGCGGCGGAAGAGGGTGCGTTCCCGTTCCGACAATCGGTGGAGTTCGACTCCGGCAACCCGAACGCTACCCTGGTCCGGTCGGTCGATGCCGCTGGCGAGATTCAGGAGCGTGGATTTCCCTGAACCGGAGGGTCCGAGGAGAGCCACGAATTCGCCGGCCGGAAGGGTCATATCCACACCCTGCAGCACCTCTCGACGCCGTTCTCCCTCGGTGAACGAGCGCCGGACACCCGTCATCTGCAGGACGGGAGGCGAACGAAAGGAATCAGGAGGGGGCATGGACGGGTGGGTCGAGGCGTGGACTGCGACTCCAGGGACCCTTCTTCTCCGCCACCTCATCTCGAGGTGGGGGGAAGAAGGCGGATCGGGGTCGGATCGAAGCAGCCCCTACCCCCCCACCCACCCGTCAGTTCACCGCCATCACGTCACTGGATCGAGGCCCAACTGCTCCGGCAGGGTAACCACCTCACGGATCTCATAGCTCCGCTCGCCCACCGGCAGGTGGATGGTGACCTCATCCCCGGCCCGGGCACCCTTCAGACCTTGCCCAATGGGCGAGGCCATGGACACCTGGCCGCCATCCAGATCCATGAAGTCGCCGGCAACCAGGGTGAAGGTCATCTCCTGGTCCATGGTCTTGTCGAAGATGGTGACCCGGGAACCGAAGCCGATCCGGTCGGCGGGCATGGACTTCACGTCGATCTTCGACAGCTCGGAAAGCCGCTGGGAGAGGTGCTCGATCCGAGCCTGCACGAATTGCTGACGCTCCAGGGCCGACTTGTACTCCGCATTCTCCTTGAGATCACCCAGCTCCACCGCCTTTGAGATTCGGTCGGGCAACTCAACGTTCAATTCATGGGTAAGTTTTTCGATCTCGCCTTCGAGTCGTTCAGTGATCTCGTCCAGCATCGATGTGATCCTCCAGGGGGATACCGACAATAAGAAAACGGACCCGTCCCCCGGTGGAGGTCGAGCCCTGTACGGAGACCACGTCCGCCGTTATGGCGCCGCGACTTTGTCAATCGTGGACATCGGCAGAGGGGAAGTCCCCAGGAATATCCTATAGTGTATCAGAATGGCGACCTGTGGAAAAGGGTTGTGGCGCAGCATCCGCCTCCACTCTTGACCGGGCCACGGGGTTCTTGATTATCTTTTCCCAAGAAGGCGGCTCCATCCGGGGTCCCCACGTCCCAGACTGAGATCCCCATGCACCGAGACACGCGTCAGAGGCGGGCCATCCGTCGCGCCCTGGAAGAGGCCGGGCACCCCCTTAGCCCCCAGGAACTCCTGGATCTGGCACAGGAAGAGGTGAGGACGCTGGGGATCGCTACGGTCTATCGGAACATCCGCGCCCTTCAGGACGACGGCTGGCTCGAGACGGTGGAGCTCCCCGGAGAGCCCCCCCGGTACGAAGTGGCCGGAAAGGGACATCACCACCACTTCCATTGCCGGGATTGCGACCGGGTCTTCGAGGTGGAAGGGTGTCCCGGGAACATCCAGGCCATCACACCGGACGGGTTCAAGCTGGAGCGCCACGAGTTCGTACTCTACGGGCTCTGCGACACCTGTACGCCTTCCTGAACCAATGTCCGAACCCGGTACAGACGATCCTGGAAGCCGTCGTCCCCCGGGCCACCGGCCGACTCCTCCGCCCCCGTGTCCACCACGTTGACGTGCCCCACCTTCCGGCCTGGCCGGGGCTCCTTGTCGTAGAGGTGGAGGCAGACTCCTGGAATGCCCAGGATGCGGGTCCGTGGAGGCACTCCCCCCAGCAGATTCACCATGGCGGCCCGTTCCCCACGGACCCGCGTGGGGCCCAGCGGTAGCCCGAGGATGGCCCTCACATGGTTCTCGAACTGTGAGGTGAGGGCGCCGTCCTGGGTCCAGTGACCGGAGTTGTGGACCCGGGGGGCCATTTCGTTGGCCAGCAGCCGGTCGCCCACCTGGAAGAGCTCCACCGCCAGCACCCCCACGTAGTCCAGATGCTGGAGAACCCGGTGGGCGATCTCCCGGCCCGTCGCCTGAAGCTCGGGACCGATGCCGGGCGCCGGAGCCAGCGATCGGACCAGGATTCCTCCCTCGTGGTGATTCTCCACCAGCGGATACTCGGCAATCTCCCCGTCCAGTCCGCGCACGGCCAGGACGGAGAGCTCCCGCTCGAAGGGCACGAACCCTTCGAGGATGAGGGGCCGTCCCCCCAGTTGCTCCCAGGCCGGATCCAGATCCCTCGGAGTGCGGAGGATGACCTGCCCCTTTCCGTCGTACCCCATCCGGCGCGTCTTGAGGACGGCCGGGTACCCCAACTCCGCCACCGCGGACTCCAGGGCGTCCCTCGAGTCCACCGGGAGGAAGGGGGCCGTCTCGATCCCGAGATCCCGAAACGCCCCCTTCTCCGTGAGGCGATCCTGGGCCATGGCGAGGGCGGCGGGAGCCGGGTGGACGGGAGCACCCCGGGAGAGCCGGCGGGCGGCCTCCACCGGGACGTTCTCGAACTCGTAGGTCACCACCCGGGCGCCCTCCACCAGGCGGTCCAGGCCCTCGGGATCATCGTAGGGTGCCTGGATGACCTCACCCAGATGGGCCACCGGGGGGTCCGGATTCGGTTCCAGAAAGCGGAACCGGAGGCCCAGCGGAATCCCGGCCAGCGCCAACATCCGCCCCAACTGCCCCCCGCCCACCACGGCCACCAGGGGGCCACGCCCGGAATCCGGGAGGGCCACCTCCGTGGAGGCCGTCACGGGATGGGGATCCGGGGATCCGGGTCATCCAGCACCGACCGGGTCCTGGTATCCCGGTAGTCCCGAAGCGCCTCCCGGATGTTCGGGTGGGCGCCTCCCAGGATCGAAGCGGCCAGGAGCGCGGCGTTGGTGGCCCCTGCCCGCCCGATGGCCAGCGTCCCGACAGGTACGCCGCCCGGCATCTGAACGATGGACAGAAGGGAGTCGAGGCCGTTCAGCGCCCGACTCTTCACCGGCACGCCCAGAACGGGGAGGACGGTCCGGGCCGCCACCATCCCAGGGAGGTGGGCGGCGCCGCCGGCACCGGCGATGATGACCTGCAGCCCACGGTCCTCGGCTTCGCCGGCGTACTGGAAGAGGAGTTCCGGCGTGCGGTGCGCCGAGACCACCCGCACCTCATGGGGAATCGCCAGCGACTCCAGCACATCCACGGCGTGGGCCATGGTCTCCCAGTCGGACCGGGATCCCATGATCACCCCGACGAGAGGGCCCGGATCTCCCGCACCCTCGTCTCCGTTCCTGCTCTCTGGACCGGTCATGTGGTCAATCGACCGCAACGTCGGAGGCCGTACCCGAGAAGGAGGGCCCGTGCTGCGAAAAGACCCCGAGATCTCCGGCGGCGGTGAAGGTGAGGACCTGGTAGTCGTCCTCCTCTCCGGTGGGCATCTCCATCCCCGGTGATCCCAGGGGCATCCCGGGAACGGTGAGGCCCCGGACCTGGGGCGCTTCGGCCAGAAGCCGGCGAACGTCCTGGGCCGGGACATGCCCCTCGATGACGTAGCCGTTCACCACGGCGGTATGGCACGATGAGATGCGCACATCCACACCCAGCGCCACCTTCACCTGTCCCATGTCGGCCCGGTGCTCTTCCTCCACCTCGAAGCCGTGCTCCCGCATGTGGTCGGCCCAGAACCCGCAGCATCCGCAGGTGGGGGAGGCGTAGGTCTTGATGTGAATGGGGCCCTGGTAATCCAGGGGGATGGCCTCCCGCGGCCCCTCATGGACCAGATCGACCTCGGGTACGGGACTCAGGAGCACCGCCTCCTGGGACCAGGCCTGAGGCACCTCGGCGGCGGGGGCGGTCCGGTCTTGGAGCACCCAGAAGGTTCCCAGGGCAAGGGCGACACCCACCACGGTGGCCACCATGTAGCTAAGGGTCTTGCTGTTCATACCGGGTCGGGCTAGGGAAACGAAGAGGCCTTCAGGGTCAGGAAGATACCCGGGAGGACCCTGAAGAATCCAGGGCTCCCGCTTCGGTCAGGTCCGGTCGATCCATCCCGGGAATAAGGAAGAGGAAGGTTCCCGAGACCACCAGGATGTTGGTGATGAGAAAGAAGGTCGCTTCCTCCACCGGAAGCCCCAGGGGCCGGGGTCCCAGCGTCAGGTCGTAGGAGATCTCCCAGATCCCCTGGTCCATGGCCACGATGTCGGCAAACCACAGGTAGAGGGTGGGGACCGCCACCGCCAGCCCTACGACGTGGATGAATCGCCAGAGCTGCGGCCCCATGTACAGCCACATGAGACCGACCACGGGACTCGCCCAGGCCAGGATGAGTCCCATGTACACCCCGGCGTCGAAGGTCAGGAGCCAGAACCCCACACCGGTGAGCACGAACCAGGGAAGAGCGGTGAGGATCCGAACCAGGGTGCCCCGGCCCCGCTGGGGGAGGGGCTCCACCCGAAGCCCCGGAATCTCGCGCAGGCCCCACGCCGCCGCCCCCTGCCGCCTCGCCAGCACGTGCAACGTGAAGAATCCGGTGAGGAAGGGCTGGAGGAGGAAGAACATGTACTCCTCGATGGGAACGTAGCCGATGGTCCCGATGACCCGGTCCGGCCCGTACCACCACACTTCCCTCCACACCAGGTAGTTGTCCCAGGGCGTGGTGTAGACGAAGGCGATTCCGGCCACGGCGGGTATGGCCCACCACCACCGCCGTCCCAGCAGGGCCCGGCGACGCTCCGGACCCAGCCGCGCCAACCCCCAGGCCAGGAGGAGGATAGGGGGGAAGATGAAGACGAAGTGAAACCCCAGATAGGTCACGGTGGCCTCAGATCCGCCGCCGCCCGAGATCCTTCAGGAGGACCCGGGCCGCATTTCGCCCGGATGCCCCCATGATCCCCCCGCCGGGGTGGGTACTGGCGCCGGTGAGGTAGAGACCCTTCAGGTGGCTCCGATACCCGGACAGGCCCGGGAGAGGGCGGAGCGAGAACATCTGGTCCATGGTCATCTCCAGGTGCATGACGTTGCCCCGGGGAAGCGCCAACTCCCGCTCCAGCCAGAGGGGGTGCTGGAAGAGGCGTCCCACCACCCGATCCCGGGTCCCGGGAGCATACCGCTCGAAGGCGTCCAGGATCCGGTCCGCCTCGCGGTCGGCGATGCGGTCCCACGCCGCCGCCCCTCCGTCGGCCAGCTCGTAGGGATAGTACTGGGCCCAAAGCCAGAGCACCTCGTGACCGGGAGGCGCCAGCGTGTCATCCACGGCGCTGAAGGTCATGGCGATGAGGGGGGGATCCTGGCTGGGACGCCCCTGGAGCCAATCGGCGTAGGCGCCGTTCAACTGCCGCCGATCCCGGCAGAGGAGCTGGAGCCCCTGCCGCGCCTCAGGACCGGGATGGGCCGAGTAGCGGACCGGCCCGTCCAGCGCCAGGCGAAGCATGACCCCGAACCCGTTCCCCGACCGCATGGCCTTGGCTCCGGGCGCCTGGAGATCCTCCGGGAGCAGGTGAACAAGGGCCTGCGAGGCGTGCGCCCCGGACAGGATGGCGCGGGCCGTATAGCGCTCCCGGGGAGCGGCGGCCACGTCCACGGTGGAGGGAGCCTGCCACGAGGAGGCACCGGGGAAGCGGAGGGGGCCCGTACCCGGATCCCCCGACCCCAGGAGCGCCTTGTCCGGAACCGCCACCTCCACCCCCACGGCCCGCTCCCCCTCGGTGAGGATGCGGGTCACCGGCGCCGACGTGTGGATCTCCCCGCCGTGGGCCCGGATCTTCCGGGCTAGAGCCAGGGCCAACCCTCCCGACCCACCCCGGGGTCGGGCCACTCCACCTTCATGGTAGAGGGGGTGCCAGAGCAGAAAGGGCGCCGACAGTGCCTCGGTGGGAGGCGGACCGGATTGGGCCGCCATCCAGACCAGGGGAGCCTTCACCTTCTCTTCGCGGAAATACTCGTCCACTACCTCGCCGTAGGGCCGCAGGATGCGAGGCAGAGCCTCTTCCCACCGATCGCCCATGGGGCTCTTCAGGATGAAGCGCTTCCCCAGTTCGAAGGGGCTGGGCGAGGCCAGGAAGGCGTCCTTCACGGCTCGGGCGAATGGGGTCCACTCGGCCAGGAAGCGGAGGTACGCCTCCCCCTCTCCGGGAAAGCGCTCTTCCAACGCCTCTGCGGTACGGTGCTTATCGCGCCAGAAGAAGAGGGCATCCCCATCCTCGAAGGGAGCGAAGAAGAGGGGATCCACATCCAGATATTCCAGCCCGTGCTCCTCGAGCCCCAGCTCCTCCACAATGGGGGTGAGGCGGATCAGGATGTGGGCGCTCCCCCCCAGGTCGAACCGATATCCCGGGACGATCTCGGCAGTGGAGGTAGCTCCTCCCACGGCGGCACGCCGCTCGAAGACCCCCACCCGGTACCCGGCTTCCGCCAGATAGGCGGCGGAGACCAGCGCATTGTGGCCCGCCCCGATGACGATGACGTCGTAGTCCCGATTGGCTGTCATTCGGCACTCCCTTGGGGGCGCCCCGAAGCCCCTTGCCGTTCGTCGTCCCACGAGCCGGAACCCAGTTCCACGAGATGGAACCGCTTCTTCCCTCTCCGGAAGACCAGGAAACGCCCCTCTATCGCGTCCTCGACCCGGACCGTGGCGCCTGCATCGTCGACTCGGCGATTGTTCAGGTAGACCCCTCCCTGCTCGATGCCCCGCCGCGCCTCACTCCGGGACGAGGTGACCCCGACCTCGGCGAGCAGGGCCACCACCCCCATCCCGTCGCCCTCCAGGGCCGACCGGTGGATCCGGCTGGACGGCACGTCGCTGAAGATGTCGGCGATCTCCGCCGCATCCAGGTCGTCCACGGCTCCGCCGCCGAAGAGCACCTCGGAGGCCGTACGGGCCCGTGCCAGCCCCGCAGTGCCATGTACCCGCTCCGTGATCGCGGAAGCCAGCACCTCATGGGCCTCCCGCTCCTGGGGGCGGTCCCGAAGGCTCTCCTCGAGCCCCAGGATCTCATCACGGTCCCGGAGGAGGAAGTAGCGAAGATACATGGGCAGGTCGGCGTCGTCGGTATTCAGCCAGAACTGGTAGAAGCGGTAGGGGGAGGTCCGCTTGGGATCGAGCCAGACGGCGCCGGCCTCGGTCTTTCCGAACTTGACCCCCGACGCCGTGGTGATGAGGGGAAAGACCACCCCATGGGCCCGTTCCCCGGTGATCCGGCGGATGAGGTCGGTGCCGGCCGTGATGTTGCCCCACTGATCCTGCCCGCCCAGTTGCACCCCGCAACCATGATCCGCAAAGAGACGGTAGAAATCGTAGGACTGGAGAAGGAGGTACGAGAACTCGGTGTAGCTGAGCCCCGCCTCCCCCTCCTCCAGGCGACGGCGCACGCTCTCCTTCCGGAGCATGACATTCACCGGGAAGTGCTTCCCCACATCCCGAAGGAAGTCCAGAAGGGGCATGTCGCCCAGCCACTCCAGGTTGTTCAGCACCTGGGCCCGATTGGGCACCCCCCGGAAGTCCAGGAAGGGTTCGAGCTGGGCCCGGACCGCCTCGGCGTTGGCCGCCACCTCGTCCCGGGTCAGGAGCTTCCGTTCCTGGCTCTTCCCCGACGGATCGCCGATGAGCCCCGTCCCACCCCCCACCAGGGCGATGGGCCGATGACCCGCGCGCTGCAGGTGCACCAGACCCTGGATCGGCAGGAGGTGGCCCACGTGGAGGGATGACGCCGTGGGGTCGAAGCCCACGTAGGCGGTCTGGACGCCCTCGGCGAAGGCGGCCTCGGCAGCGTCGGTGGCGTCGGCCAGCATGCCGCGCCAACGGAGTTCGTCGAAGAAGGTCATGGGTCGGTGGAAGGGGGGATCCACGGGTGGTAGTCCGGAGGGGGCGAGCATCTCCCCGGAGCCGATGAGACTCAACCTACCATGCGGGCGGGAGGAGGGGGAGGTGGCCCGTTCCATCGTTCCGCCTTCCCTCGTGCCTCCCTCCTTCCCATGTTGGACGGAGTCATCGGGGGCCGACGCATGAGGATCGGCTCAGGGCCGCTCCAGCCCCCGGGAAGCACTACCCCTTCCCTGCGGGAGATTCGATATGGATCCGGTTGTGGTGATCGGGGCCGGCGTTTCCGGCCTCGCGGCGGCGTGGAGCCTGCACACGCGTGGAATTCCGGTGCGGGTGGTGGAGGCCGACGACCAGGTGGGTGGAGTGGTCCGCTCGGCCCGACTGGACGACGGAACCGTCCTGGATCTGGGCCCGCAGACCCTTTCCACCAAGGATCCGGAGCTCCAGGAGACGCTCCGCCAGGTGGGGTTGGGCGCCCGCACCCTCACCGCCGATCCGGCCAGCGGACGCCGCTTCGTGGTCCATGAGGGGAAGGTGGTGGAACTCCCCTCCGGCCCGCTCTCCCTGGCCCGCACATCCCTTCTCTCCACCGGTGCCAAGTTCCGCCTACTGGGTGAACCCTTCCGGAAGGGTGGAGCGCAACCCACCGGTGGGCCGGGTGAGTCCGGGGAGGAATCCATCGCCGACTTCATCCGTCGACGGCTGGGGCCCGAGGTCCTGGACCACATGGTGGACCCCTTCGTCTCGGGGGTGTTCGCCGGAGATCCGGAACAGATCTCGGTGGCGGCGGCGCTCCCCGAGCTCCATGCCCTGGAGCAGGAACACGGAAGTATCATCCGGGGCGGAGTCAAGCGGATTCAGGCGGCCCGGAAGGAGCAGAAGGAACGGGAGGCCGCCGGTGGGACGCCGGAGGAACGGCCGCGGAACCAGATCCTCTCCTTCGACGAGGGACTGCAGAGCTGGCCGCAAGCCGTGGCCGAAGCGCTGGATGAACCCGTCCTGGTGTCGACCCGGGTGGTGGGGCTCGAGCGGGACGAAGGCGATGAAGGAGGGTGGACCGTTCGGCTTTCCCAGGCCGACCGTGGAACCGAGGAGACACTTCGGGCCGGTGCCGTCATCCTGGCCGTGCCGGCGGAGGTGGCGGCGCGCCTCCTGGCCGATCTGGACACCGAGGTGGCCCGGGCGCTGTCGGCGATCCCCTACGCCCCTGTGAGCGTGGTGCATGTGATCCACCCCATGGACAGGGTGGACCATTCGCTGGACGGCTTCGGGGTCCTTGCTCCATCAGGGGAGGATCGCGGCATCCTGGGCTCCCTCTGGCCCAACGCCATCTTCCCGGGACGCAACCCCCAGGGGCAGGCGGTCATCGCCAACTTCGTGGGCGGTGCCCGCACTCCCGAGCGGGCCATGGCCGAGGAGGAAGAGATCCTGGACATGGTCCGACGGGAGCTGGGAGACCTCCTGGGTCTGCGGGGCGACCCCGCCCACCAGCGGGTCACCCGGTGGCCCCGGGCCATCCCCCAGTACACCCGGGGTCACCTGGAGCGGATCCGGGAGGTGGCCCGATTCGAGGAGGCCACTCCCGGCGTGCGTCTGGTGGGAAGCTGGCGGGATGCGGTGAGCCTGGGCGGTTGCTGGGCCACCGGGGCACGGGTCGGAACGGAAGTGGCCCGGACCCGGGGCTGAGAACCCCGGGGCCGGGCCGGCGGTGGTGGCGGTCCTTCGGGGCGAGCCTCACTCCCCGCCGGTCACCACGAACTCGATGGGGGTGGACTCGGCCACCGCAGCCCCCGACTCAGCGTCCCACGCCTGCATGATCAGTCCCACGCTCCCCTCGGCCTCGGGGTAGATGTGGATGTGGTCACAGTGGAAGATGGGCAGCAGATCACCGTTGGTGCGCTCGGCGTAGAGGGCGTCCCCGAACTGCCCGTCCGGATGCGGCACATTTGGCCAGGGCGTCACCGTGGTGGCAGGATCCACCGGCCGGAAGCGCCCGGAGAGAGGGGTGCAGAGCCGATCCCGAGGGGCCTCAGCCTGCCGTTCGGTCGTTCCGAAGTCCACCTGCCGCCCGTGGCGTCGAAGTATCGCAGCGTCAGCGACGCATTGGCGCCGAAGGCGGTAAGGGGTTGTAGACCCTGTCCCTCCACGTCCCGGGGAGCCTCGATGCGCTCCAGGGCCGCTCCGGTCACATCCCGCCAACCCTGGCTCTCGGTCCAGAAGCCCAGAAGCGCCGAGGCGTCTCCCCGGGTCTGGAGCTCGAAGCGGGGCTCCCCTTCCTCCACCACCACGGTGATGGGGTCGGTGTCCATGTCGCTGTGATCCACATGCCACAGGCGGAACTGAACCGGCACCGAGCCGGCCTGTTCCGGATAGAAGTGGATGTGGTCGCAGTGGAAGATCCCCACCAATTGCCCCGTGGCCCTTCGCGCAAACTGGAACGGCCCGGTGTCGACCTCATCGGGATGCTGGATGTTGGGCCAGGCCAGCACCGGCGTGGAGGTGTCGGTGGGGCGGTACCGGGCGTTGTACGCGGTGCACTCCCGGGACCGGGTCTCGGGATCCCGACTTACGGTTCCCATCTCGATGACCTCTCCGTCCCGACCGAAGAAGCGAACGGTGAGGGAAGCGTTGGCACCCCCAGCGCGGAGCGGCTGAAGGCCATTCTCCCCCTCCCGATCGATGGGGTTGGGCAGTTCGGTGATGGCGTTTCCGTCGGCGTCCTGCCAGCCCTCTCCGTCGATCCAGACGGCCAGGAGCACCGAGGCCGGACCACGGGTCAGAAGCTCCACCCGCTCCCCATCGGCATGGTCGTTGTCGTCGGGTGCCAGGGGATCGGACGAGGAGTCGCAGGCGGTGACCGCCAACGCCAGGATCGGAAGAAAGAGCCACGCCCGTCCTGGGCGGGAGTGGGAACGGGAAGTCCGCATGGTGACCTCGATGGGTTCGGGTTCAGGGTGGTGATCAGAAGTGCAAGCGGTACAGCAGGGTGACGTTGCGGCCGGGTTGGGGTGCCACCTCCTTCACCCGCGAGAGGTGATCCCGGTAGGAGCGGTCGGCGAGATTTCGGCCCTGTATCGTCACGGTGTGGGTCCGGCCGCCGAGGGTGCTCCTCCACCCGACGCCGGCGTTCAGAAGTCCGTAGCCTGAGGTGGGCTCCTGGGGGTTCTCTGTGAGATCGCCGATGGTGACGGGCCGGGGAACGCGGTTCTGGGCCGCCGTGAAACTTCCACCCACCGACGCGAAGAAGGGCTCACCTTCCCACCGGAGTTCGGCTCGGCCGTTGAGGGGGGGAATGAAAGGCAGGGGGTCGCCCTCCATCCGACGTTCGGCCCGGGTGTAGCTCGCCGTGACGTCCACCACGACGCGGCGAAACGCTTCCCACTGGATCCGCCCCTCGGCCCCGAGGAAGACGGCGTCGTCACCGCGGGCCTCGAAGACCGGGGTATCGCGGTCGGGGGCGCCCTCCCGGCTCACCAGCACCGTTTCACCGCTGGGGGCGTAGTAGATGTAGCCGTCCACCTGGTTGCGGAACGCCGAGATCTCCAGGTTGAGGTCCGGGCGGCGCGCCCTCACGAAGATGTCCACCCCCGTGCCTCGCTCCGCCTCCAGATCCGGGCTGCCGATGTCGAAGGAGAAGTCCGCCAGGTGTGGACCGTCGGAGTAGAGTTCCTGGATGGCCGGCGGCCGGAATGAACGGGCCAGGTTCACCCCCAACGTCCAGTCGGACCAGGGCTCCCAGAGGAGGGCCAGGGATCCGGAGAGGGTGTTGAAGTCCCGGGGAGCCACCGGCTTCGTGATGCGCCGCTGCTGGGTCCGGACCCGGAGCGAGTCCGTTCGGAAGGGGGTGATCTCGCGCCGGTCCCAGCGTGCGCCCGCCTGCAGGCGGAAGTCGCTCACTCGGAAATCCTCGAAGGCATACAGGGCCACGGCCCACTCCCTGGCGGAGCGGCTCCCCGGGGATACGCCTCCCGTCAGGAGTTCCCGATCCTCCAGGTGGATCCCGTAGGCCCCTTCGGCCCTCAGTGTCGGCCCCTCATGATCGTGGAGCCCGTGATCATGACGAAGGATCAGACCGGCCTGCCGTGTGGTCTGATCGAAGCGGGCTCCCAGGACCCTCCGCCCCCCGATCAGCCCCTCGATCTCATCATGGAGGTAGTTGGTCAGACCCGCGTCGAGCTCTGCGCTGTCGAAAAAGCCCCAGAAGGGCTCCAGGTAGGCGGCCCGAAACCGCACCGACCGACGGAGTGCCTCGATGTCCACCCCCCCGGGATGGCCACCGGGAATCAGGACGCCGCCGAATTCCCCGGGAACCCCGTAGGTGCTGTCGTACGCCCGTCCACTCACCCCGGCGAAGCCCCAGTCCCGGATCCAGCTCACCCCGGCCGAGGCGCTGAGCGCCGTCAGGTCGGTCCGCTCCAGGGGGCCGTCCGGGGTGCGGGTGTCACCGGCGCTTCGAGCCGTGCCCTCGACCCTCAGGGCAAACGTACCCACCGGTGCCTTCACCACGCCGCCCAGGCCCACCCCGTCGCGGACCGACTCCAGGTGTGTCCCCAGGACGCCCCCCGGGGACGCCGGCAGGGAGCGGGGGATCTCGTCGCGGATCACGTTGACCACGCCGCCCAGGGCGTTGGCGCCGTAAAGGAGCCCGGCCGGTCCCCGGACAACCTCGATTCGACTGGCCGAGAGGGGCTCCACCATGACGCCGTGGTCGGAGGCGGTGGCGTACAGGTCGCCGGTCCGCTGCCCATCCTCCAGGACCAACACCCGGTCACCGCCCATCCCCCGGATCGAGGGCCGTGCGGCGGCGGGACCATTGAACTCCGAGGAGAAGCCGGGGACCGCCTCCAGGGTGGCCGGGACGCTGGAGGCCAGGTTCCGCTGGAGTTCCATGCCGGAAAGGGTCGTGGTGGGACGATAGACTTCACCTGGACCACGCTCCCGCCCCGTTCCGGTGACCACGACCCCACTCAGATGGATGGGCGACGGAATCAGTCCAACCTCCAACTCCACCGTCTCTCCCTCCCGGANCTCCACCTCCCGATACGCCTCCATGTAGCCGAATCGCTCCACCACCACCGAGTGGTTGCGAACACGGAGGTCCCGGAGCCGTACGAGGCCGTCCTGATCGGAGATGCCGCCCCGATCCTGACCCTGCAGGCGCACCGTGCCGCCCACCAGGGGCTCACCCGAGTCGGCATCCAGGACCCGGACCACGAGGTGACCGGTGGAAACCTCCTCCTCAATTTCCCCCTGGGCCCCAGCACCTCCGTTGACCGCTGACGACGGCGGGCTCGACACCTGAGCCCACCCCGCAATGGGCGCCCCCAGCAGGACCATGAGAAGAAGGGACCAGGTCCTGAACATGTCGGACCTGCCACGGGAAGAATGCATCGGAACCGCAGATCTCGGAGGATGGAAACCGCTTCGGAAGACGCCGCTTCGGCCATTGCCTCGGNGGAACGGTTAAGGCTAATGATAACGCAGGAGCGATTATAATGAAAACGNACTCTTATGTGTAGGGGCCGAGCGAGGGNTGAAGCAGGGCACCGCGCTGGACGTCGGGGACGAATAAAGAAGGCCCCCACCTCACCGNGGGGATCCCGGGATGGAGGTGGGGGCCTTCCGCCTGTCGGCGTTGCCCCGGAGCAGGCGAGACGTCCAGGCCGACCGGGTACTACCTGCTTTCCAGATAGGTGTAGCCGGCCAGGCCGGCGATATAGTCGGCGATGAAGGAGTTGGCCTCTTCCCGGGTCAACCCCTCGGCCTTCCTGATCTTGCGGCGGAAGTTGGTGATGAGGGCGTGGCTGTCGAAGCGCACGTAGTCCAGGACCTGGGTCACCGTGTCTCCATGGACCACTCCCCCCACCTCGTGCCCTCCCTCGTCATTCACGTAGATGTGCACGGCGTTGGTGTCACCGAAGAGGTTGTGCAGGTCGCCCAGGATCTCCTGATAGGCTCCGGTGAGGAAGATCCCCAGGATGTAGTCCTCCCCGTGGCGGAAGGGGTGGAGTTCGAGGCTCTTCTTGGGCTCCCGCCATCCCACGAACCGGTCGATCTTGCCGTCCGAATCACAGGTCACGTCCTGAAGCGTGCCTCTCCGGATGGGCTCCTCGTCCAGCCGGTGGACCGGCATGATGGGAAAGAGCTGGTCGATGGCCCACGAATCCGGTAGGGACTGGAAGAGGGAGAAGTTGCAGAAATACCGGTCCGTCAGGATGGACTCGGCCTCGGGAATGATGTCGTCCCACTCCTCCGGATCCGCCTGGGCCAGCTCCAGCACCCGGTTCATGATTCCAAGGAAGAGCGCCTCGCACATGGCCCGTTCCGGCAGGCTCAGCACCCCGCTGTTGAAGTGGGAGCGCATCTGGGACCGAGCGTAGGAGGCGTCGTGGAAGACCTCTCGCAGAGAGCGCTGGTCGATCCCGTGGTACGACTCAAAGAGGTCGTGGACCAGGGTATGAGCCTCCTCCGGAATCTCCGACGGCACCTCTACCACCTGGGTCTCCAGGTCGATGACCCGCACCAGGAGGATGGCGTGATGGGCTGTGAGCGCCCGCCCCGACTCGGAGATGATGTGGGGCATGGGGAGTTCTGCCTCCCGGCAGGCGTCGGCCAGGGCGTACACGATGTCGTTGGCGTACTCCTGGATGCTGTAGTTCACGCTGGCGGGGCCGGTCGAGCGGGAGCCGTCGTAGTCCACCCCCAGCCCTCCCCCCACATCCACGTACTCCACGTCCAGGCCCAGCCGCCGGAACTCCACGTAGAACCGGGCCACCTCGGTCATGGCGTGCTTCACATTCCGCACATCGGGGATCTGGGAGCCCAGATGGAAGTGGACCATGCGCAGGATGTCTTCACGACCTGCCTCCCGAAGCCGCCCGATGACGCGCATGAGCTCGAAGGACCCCAACCCGAACTTGCTCTTGTCTCCCGCCGTATCGGACCAGCGCCCCGCCCCCGGCGAGGAGAGCTTGATGCGAACCCCGATGGACGGATGCACCTTCATGCGGTCCGCCACCCGGAGAACCAGATCCACCTCCGACGGCTTCTCCACGACAATGATGACCTCGTGGCCCAGCTTCTGCCCCATGAGGGCCAGGCGGATGTAAGCCTCATCCTTGTAGCCGTTGCAGACGATGAGGTGATCGGTCCGGTCGTTCAGGGCGAGGACCGCCTGAAGCTCGGGCTTGCTCCCCACCTCCAGGCCGACGCCGTGGTCCTCCCCATAGGCCACCAGCTCTTCCAGAACATGGCGCTGCTGGTTCACCTTGATGGGATAGACGGGTGTGTACCGTCCCTCGTACTCCGCCTCCTCGATGGCGATGCCGAACTTCTCGGTGAGCATCTCGATACGGGTCCGGAGGATGTCGGGGAAGCGGAGGAGCAGCGGAAGCCCCAGCCCCTGCGCCTCAAGATCCAGCGACATCTCGAAGAGATCGAAGCCCACATCGGGGTCCTTGGTGGGGTGGACCGTCACCCGCCCCCGCTCGTTGATCCGGAAGTAGCCTACCCCCCACCCCTCGATGTTGTAGAGTTCCCGGGCATCCGCCGTGGTCCATGTGGAAGGAGCAGGGGCGTGGGAGGGGGTGTCGGAAGGCGCGACGTCGGCGGGGGCTTCCGTATGGGAAACGGACGGAGCGATGAGGGATTCGGTCATGGGCGCTGGGGAATCGGCGGGGGCTGATCAGAAACGGCTCTCGAATCTACTGGTACACCGAAAAGCCGGCGAGTTCAACGCAGCGGGTCCTGGAAGAGGTTTCGCACGAGGTGACGGTCCACCTTTCCGTTGGCGTTGCGGGGGAGGGACTTCACCACCCGAACCTCTCTGGGACGCCGCCCGGGATCCAGCCGATCCTCCGCAAAGGCACGAAGGCGCTCCGGATCCGGCCACGGCCCCTCGGGCCCGGGGGCCACGGCGGCCACGACCCGCTCCCCCCAGGTTTCGTCGGGAAGTCCCACCACCGCCGCCTCAGCCACCGCCGGGTGGTTCAGGAGCACTTCCTCCACCTCTGCCGGCTCCACCGTGACGCCGCCGGAAACGATCCGGTCCGAGGCCCGCCCCACCACCCACAGTCCCCCCTCGTCATCGAGGCGTCCCACATCACCGGTGTGCAGCCACCCCTCCCGGTCCATCCAGACCGTGCCTCGCGGTCCCGTTCCGTCCGAGGGAGCCAGAGGCGTCACGGTGGCCCCCCGAACCAGGATCTCCCCCTCCGATCCGGGGCGGGAAGCGATCCGGACCTGCACCCCCGGGATGGGCCGCCCCACCCGGCCGGGATGGGCCCGCACCTCAGCCGGTGGAGCCGTGGCCACCTGGGATGCCGCCTCGGTGAGGCCGTAGGTCAGAGCTACCGGCCAGCGCCGGCGCAGGGCCTCGCCGAGGAGTGGCAGAGGTGTGCGGGCACCCCCCAGCAGAAGGCAGCGGAGACTCCGGGGCGCCGTCTCGCCCGGGGAGGCGTCCAGGAGCGCCTGGAGCATCACCGGAACCAGCGAGGCGTGGGTGATCTCACCGTGCCGGGCCAAATCCAGGAACTCCTCCGCCCGGAACCGCTCCCGGGTCACCACCACGCTCCCCACCGAGACGGCGCGATGGAGGAGGGCCAGTCCTCCCACATGGGCAGGGGAGAGCGATGCGGCCCAGCGATCCATGGGGTCGAGCCCCAGGCGCTGGGCAATGCCCTGGGCCGATGCGGCGAGATTCCCATGGGTCAGGACCACCGGCCGGGGTCGCCCGGTACTTCCGGAGGTGAGGATCAGCGCCACCGGAGTGTCCGGCTCCAGCTCCGGGACCACGGTCCGGATGGTCGGATCGTCCGGAAGGTGCCGGTAGGGAAGGAACTCGCCATCCCCGGACCCGGCTCCGTCCTCCGGCCCGGGTGCGTGGACCACTTCTTCCACCTCCACCACACCGTGGCCGGGCAGTGCCCTTCGCAGCTCGGGGATGCGCCCGGCCGGGGCCAGCACCAGGCGAACCCGTCCCGCCCCCTCCAGCCTCCGCCTCAGCTCGTCCGGGAGGGATCGGGCATCCAGTGGCACCAGCAACGCCCCGGCCCGGGGGAGTGCGAAGAGGAGAACGAGCATCTCCGGGGAGGGTGGCAGAACCGCGGCCACGGCGTCCCCCGCCCCGATGCCGGCCTCGCCGAGGCGGAGGGCGGCCACATCCACCGCTCGATCCAGATCGGCCCAACTCCAGGCCAGGGGGTATCCCGACGCCGCCGACGGACCCTCCACGGCCGGACCCAGCGGGTCCCGGCGCGCCGCCTCCCTCAAGACGTCCATGGCACCCCTCTCCCCAGGATCAGACCCACCGCCAGGAGTCCGGCGTACCAGGTGACCAGACGGGCGGTTTCACCCAGCGCCGGGTTCAGCTCACGGGGGTCTGCGAAGGTCATGACCCGCTCCAGGGGCGGAAGGGCGAAGCGGAAGGCGACGAGGGAGAGGAGGGTCCACGCCGACCACCCGTGGAGGAAGATCCCCAGAGGCGGCACGGCTGCCGCCACCACGAGAAGGCCCACGTACTGGCCCCGTGTCATCCGAACCCCCAGGCGCACCGCCAGCGTCCGCTTGCCCACCCGGGCATCCCCCTCCCGGTCCCGGAGGTTGTTCACCACCAGGATCGCCGTGATGAGCAATCCCAGGGCGGCGCCGGCGGTGACGAACTCCCAACTCCACGCCCCCGCCTGCACCCAGTACGTGCCGCCCACGGCCACCGGCCCGAAGAAGAGAAAGACGAAGACATCCCCCAGACCGTGGTAGGCCAGGGGAAAGGGGCCTCCGGTGTAGATGACCGCACAGAGGAGGGCCGCCAACCCGATCACGACGATGGGCCAACCTCCCACCGCCACAAGGTAGATACCCACCAGGAAGGCCCCACCCAGCGTTGCCGCCGTTCCGGCCCGAACGGCCCGCGGAGACAGGAGCCCCGCCTGAGTCACCCGCACCGGTCCCAGTCGCTCCTCGTTGTCGGCGCCGCGAACGAAGTCGAAGTAATCGTTGGCCAGATTCGTGGCCACCTGGATCAGGAGGGCGCCAAGGAGCGCCGCCAGGGCCGGGAGCGGACGCGCCACCCCGTGGGTACCGGCCAGCGCCGTTCCCACCACCACCGGGGCCACCGCAGCCGGAAGGGTCCGGGGCCGGATGGCCAGCAGCCAGACCTCCAGGCGGGAGGGGCCTACCAAGGCAGCCAGGGGTACTTCCGGAAGTCCGGCTTTTCCTTGTTCAGGAAGGCGTTCTTGGCGTCCTTGGCCTGCTCGGTCATGTAGAAGAGCAGCGTGGCATTCCCCGCCAGCTCCTGCAGCCCCGCCTGACCGTCCACCGCCGCATTGAAGGCACTCTTGAGGAGCCGGATGGAGAGGGGACTCTTGTCGAGGATCTCCTGGGCCCACCGCCACCCCTCGGCCTCCAGCTCGTCCACCGGCACCACCTTGTTCACGAGTCCCATGGCCTCGGCCTCGTCAGCTCCGTACTGACGGCACAGGAACCAGATCTCCCGCGCCTTCTTCTGCCCCACGATGCTGGCCAGGTACGAGGCTCCGAAACCGCCGTCGAAGCTTCCCACCTTCGGGCCCGTCTGGCCGAAGACGGCGTTCTCGGCGGCGATGGTGAGGTCGCAGATGACGTGGAGGACGTGGCCGCCCCCGATGGCGTACCCGGCCACCAGCGCGATGACCGGCTTGGGCATGCTCCGGATGTAGCGCTGAAGCTCCAATACGTTCAGCCGGGGAAGGCCATCGCCCCCCACATACCCGGCGTCGCCCCGGACCCGCTGATCTCCGCCGGAGCAGAAGGCGTACTTCCCATCCTCGGCCGGCCCGTTTCCGGTGAGGAGGACCACGCCGATCCCGGTGTCCTCTCCGGCATCCTTGAACGCCTCCTGGAGCTCCAGGAGGGTCTCGGGGCGGAATGCGTTCCGGACCTCGGGCCGATTGAAGGCGATCCGGGCCACGCCGTGGCTCTTGTGGTAGGTGATATCCTCGTAGCTCTTCACCTCTTCCCACTGGGGGGCCGCGGGCACCCCGTCGTCCTGCGGATCCTGCGCTCCGGCATCAGCCATGGGTCTCTCCCCTCTCCTCGGTCAGGTTCTCTCGTTCGATCGCTCCGGACGCCGCCTCCGGTCGTCCGATTCCAGTACCTCCGCCACACGCCGCCCCGCCGCTGCCAGCGCGGCCTCGCGCAGGCGGCGGTTCTCATCGCGGTCGGTTCGGATCTCCAGGATCCCACTCCCGGGAAGGCCCAGGAGCCAGTGGAAGGCTTCGGGCAGCTCCCCCTCCCCGTCACCGCGAAAGTCCACGCTTCGGAACTCCAGCCCATGGAAGCCGGCGAGTCCCTCCATGCCGCGTCCGTGGGGCGTGGCGAAGAAGGGAGTGAAGGCCGGTTCATGATCCCGGATGGGGAGGAGGTGGAAGATACCTCCTCCGTCGTTGTGGATCACCACCAGAAGGACGCGCTCCCCGGCGGCACCGAGCCCCAGGAGCCCACCGGCATCGTGGAGGAAGGCCAGATCTCCCACCACCGCTACAACCCGCCGACCCGACCCGAATGCGGCTCCTGCCGCGGTGGAGGGGATCCCGTCGATCCCGCTGGCCCCCCGGTTCCCCAACACCGTCAGGGGAAGCCCACGGTGAAGTCCGAAGGCGTCCAGGTCCCGTACCGGCATGGAGCTGGATACGAAGAGGAGGTCGCTCTCGGGGATCCGGCGCACCAGGTGGTCCACGATCACCCCCTCCAGCCCCCGACCCTCCCCTGCCAAGTCCCGAACTCCCTCTTCCTGCCCCTCTCCCGTCCCCATCACGGTGGCGGGGGAGGCAGCCGCGTCGACCCCCTTCCAGCGTGACACCCAGTCCGCCCGATCGGCCCCACCCGCCTCGGCATCGCCACCGGCCTCCCCCGGGGCCGTGGCGAACCTGACTGCGCCCAGGAGATCCTCGGCCCGGGCCGGGATCACCTCGTGGGCCACGGACAGGTGATCCTTCCAGGGCCCACCCGGATCCACCACCACCTGCACCGGCGGCTCGGGTCGGGCATCCAGCTCCGCCAGCCATGAGGTGAGGCGGGCCGAGGTGGGCGCCCGCCCTACCCGAAGGATCAGATCCGGGCTCAGCGCCTCCCGGGTGCCGGACTCTCCCAGGATCCGGTCGTAGGCCGCCACCTCCGTCCCTCCCCGGGGAAAGCGCGCTCCCGAGAGGGGATCGGCAAGGAGAGGGAGATTCCAGCGTCGGGCGAACTCCCGGAGGGCCGGACCGGTCACCCAGGGCCGGGGCACGGGCCCGGCCACCACGAGGGGACG
>SL_3KL_010_SEDDRAFT_10001102_pt1 | contig 24124 bp, 17 predicted proteins | sample SodLakKL_010_SED_2_FD_10381 | JGI IMG/M metagenome (IMG submission 10381) | reverse complement strand
AGGACTCGCGGAGGTGTTTACCAGAGTGGTCCGTCAGGGGTTGAAATACAAGGATGTGATGGAAATGCAAGGGGATGTGTTTGAGTTCGAACCATGTGGAACGATCGCCTTATTGACAGATTTTGGGCTTAGAGAGCATTTTGTGGGTGTGATGAAGGGCGTCATTGTTGGGATATCTCCCCAGGTAAACTTGGTTGATGTCAGCCACCAGGTGCAGCCGCAAAGTGTTGAAGAAGGAGCACGCATGCTGTCGCAAACTGTGCCCTTTTTTCCCCGGGGGACAGTGCATGTAGCTGTGGTTGATCCCGGCGTTGGAACAAAACGGCGTGCCCTGGCAGCACAAATAGGCAGCAACTTCTTTGTCGTCCCGGACAATGGACTGCTGACCCCCTTGCTGGAAGAAGCGCAAAGGGAAGGCCTGCCAATCAAACTCATCTCCCTAACAAAGCCGGAATACTGGCTGCCCGAGGTCAGTGCGATTTTCCATGGTCGGGATGTGTTCGCGCCAGTCGGAGCACATATCGCCAACGGTATCCCCATCAACTGCCTGGGAGATGAGATTGATGATCCTTTGATGATCTCTCTACCGCAGCCGAAACAAACAGATTCTGGCTGGGAAGCGGAAGTGGTTTTGGTGGATGCCTTTGGAAACATCTGCACAAATCTATTGGGATCACGCTTAATGGGAAACAAGGATCAAATCACCGTCCGCGTCGGGGCGTTAACCCTGACCGGGTTAGCCCAAACCTTTGGTGATGCTGAGCCGGGTACATTGGTTGCATTGATCGACAGCACCGGCCACCTGGCGATTGCCAAGGTAAATGGNAACGCNGCNNCNNAGTTAGGTGTTCGGGTTGGTGACCCAGTAACAGTTGAATTATTGAAATAAACNATTGCATTAACTTACCAAATATGGTAAGTTAATGCAATGAAATTTGAGGAGTTGTTGTATCAAGTTGGCGACTTGCCCGTTTTTTCCAGTGCTTTATTACAAGCTGGAAATGTCAATCGCGCCAATATCCAAAAGCAGCTTACCCGTTGGGCCAAAACAAAAAAAATTCACCAGCTTCGTAGAGGCTTGTATACTGTAGCTGAACCCTATCGTCAAAGTGACCCCCATCCTTTTTTAATTGCTAACCGGATCATTTCTCCCTCCTATGTCAGCTTACAATCGGCTCTGGCCTATTATGATTTGATCCCCGAATCTGTACCGCAGGTTTTAAGCATTACAAGTAAGCTCAGATCTAAAGTAGTGGAAACATCATTAGGTTCTTACCTTTATCACAATATCCAGCATGATTTATTTTTTGGTTTTTCACTTGTCAAAGTCAGCAAAGATCAGTCTGCCTACCTCGCCCGTCCGGAAAAAGCCTTGCTGGACCTTGTTTATTTCACAAAGCAAGGGCATTCAAAGGTGTTTTTAGAATCACTCAGGCTTCAAAATCTTGATCAGCTTGACATGGATTGGATGAAAAGCACAGCTGAGGAACTTGGTTTGTTGAAATGGGTCAAGGCTGTTGAAAATATCGCTTTTATTATAACCCAGGAAGTGTTATCTGAATTATGAAACCCGATTTACAGAAATGGTTATCAAGCGTAAACAGCCAAAAACAGGCATTTAACTGGATGCGTGAATATCTACAAGCACGGATTTTAGCTATTTTACAGGAACAGGGCGCAATGATTCCGCTGGCGTTTCATGGTGGGACTGCATTGCGATTCCTTTTTCAGCTTCCCAGGTATTCAGAAGATCTTGATTTTTCACTTGAATCTCCTGATAAAAAATATGATTTTGTTAGTCTGCTTGAAGCGATCTCTACCCAATTAAAATTAGAAGGTTATCCGGTCAAGATAAAATTTAATGAACAAAAAATTGTGCAACATGCGTTTATTGGTTTTCCCGGTTTACTTTATGAATTTGGTCTTTCACCGCATTTTGACCAAAACTTTTCGGTTAAATTAGAGGTTGATACACAACCACCACCTGGTGCTGAGTTATCTAACTCTCTGATTCGCTATCGAGAATTGGTGCTTAACATTCAGCACCATGACCAAGCCTCATTATTAGCAGGAAAGGTACATGCTGTCTTACAGAGGAAATATCTTAAAGGTCGGGATATCTTTGATTTAGTTTGGTATTTAAGTGATCGTAGCTGGCCTTTACCCAACTTTAAGATGCTAAATTATGCTTTGAAGCAATCTGGTTGGGATGGTGCGACATTAACTGAAATTAATTGGAAAATGACCCTATATGAACGTTTATCAGAATCTGATATGAAAGTTGTTCGTGAGGATGTGGGGCCGTTTTTGTCTCGACCAGATCATCAAGCTTTGCTCACGTGGGATGCAATTGAAAAACTCCTTAAAGTTTAACACTTTATGAGGAGTACCTAGGATTTCTGGAGAAAATGGAGAGCGTACAGATGACAAAAATACTGACACCTTGTTCAGGAATGGAAAGGACTTAATCATGCCCCATTTGCTCGTTATCGGCGGCCCTTCGATTGATACAATTTACAATAACGGTCAGAGGACAAAAACTGTCGGTGGTGCTGGTTTATACACCGCCCTGGCTGCACGGCGCAGTGGGTGTAAGGTCTCGATGTTCAGTCCCAGACCAGACCCCATGCCAGAATTCTTGAAACCTTTAGAACAGCAACTGGAAGCCTGGATGGGACCGGTTGTTAAAGTAGAGGATTTACCCCACTTCACTATCAGGCATGAGGGTGAGAATGCAACATATCTTTCGTTTTTTGCTGGTGAAGAAGCCCATCTCAATCTGTCCAAATTACCTGATGACCTTTCGTTTTATGATGGTGTTCATATTATTCCCCTGGGGAGTGTGAAACAACAGCTTCGCTTTACCAGCGCATGCCGGAAGCGGGGAGCAAAATTGATTTCATCTGGTAGTTTTGTGACCCAGGTGCAGGAATACCTGCCACTTGTCAAGGATTTGGATGAACAATTGGATATGTTTTTTCTGAGCGAACAGGAAGCGGTTGAATTGTTTGGCTCACTTGACCTGGCTGGAACACAACCAGGGAAATGCTTGTTTATTACCCGTGGGAAAAAGGGCGCGGTTGTTTTCCAGGGTCAATACCGGACAGGACTGCCGGCTGTACCTGCCAGGGTGATCGATCCAACCGGCGCAGGCGACACTTTCTGCGGGGGGACCTTAGCCAATATCCTGCAGGGGATGCATCCCATCATGGCCGCTAGAAAAGCCATCTCGCTGGCTTCTGCGAAGATTGAGGGGCAAGGCCCGACTGTCCTGCTGGTGGATCAACCTCCACCTGGGATTCCCCTGGATGATCGAGTCGAGATCAACCAGGACCAGGTTGTACGGGTGGGAAACGCGATCAAAACTATTCCAGAGGCAGCACCGTTCAACTTCGTGGGCGACCATTACCCGCCCATCAATCATCCAGCAGCACTGGAATTTTTCTTTGCACAAACTTTGCAGCAGTTCAGCTTTTGGGAAGATCGAAACGGTCGTTACCATAAACCGTTGATTGCCAGTATTGACGGGCAGCACTGCAAGGGCTCAACATATCTTTCATTTGCATTTATGCGGCCGGTGGACAACGATCCGGCATTTTACACTCCAGAGGTGCAATCAAAACTGACGAAATCAGAAATGGTGGACTTGTTCAAAGCGGATGATGTATCCGATCCGATGCCCGCGCTGGATTTGCATTTACGCCAGGCGCAGGCTTACGGCGAGGATATGCTCTCGTTAGGCTTAACCCCAACCAGCATTGTTGAGCGCGCTAACCACTCAGTAAAACCATTGGAAACATTTCTATCCATCCTGGATCATATCGGTGGATATAAAGAAGATCCCTTCCGGAAAAAGTCAAACCTGTTGGCTATGATCCTTAAAGAAAGACCGGAGCAATTCCTGGAAATCTCTGATGATGAGCCTATCCAACCTGTGATTGACTATCATGTGATGCGGTTTTGCCTGCGCACCGGTTTGGTTGAGATCACGGACGTTGAACTTTGTAGTAAAGTGGCTGAGCGAAGGCTGGTTTCGGCAGAAGAGGAATGGGCCATACGCTATGCCTGTTACCTTGCCATTCAAAGATTAATCAAATCGTCTGGTTTGAGCATGGGTGCGGTTGACAATGTGGCTTTTAACTATAACCGCAAACATTGTCCTGAAATGACGAAACCGATTTGCGAAAAGTGTGCGGTTGATGCGGCTTGTGCTCATCGTAAGGAATTGTTTCAACCGGTGATACGGACGACTTTTTACTGATGCACTCATGTAAAGAGTAAAAACACAGAAGCAAGTAAAATTTTTAGTTACTATTCAGGCAGCCCTGATGGTAAGGAAAGGGGGAGGGATGTGTGGCGGCGGAGCCGCCACACATCCCTCCGGATTCCCTTTCAGGCTGAGTAGTTATCTTTTTTATTTGCCTTCACCTTGTATAATAACGCCCACACCAGGGTCATGTCTGGTAAAATTTATTGACGTTAAAAAACTTAAATAAAGGTTGTTATGACATTAGATATCAATAAGATCCGTTCAGACTTTCCAATCTTACACACCTCCGTAAATGGGAAACCCCTGGTTTACCTTGACAATGCGGCTACGACACAAAAACCCCAGCAGGTGATTGATGCTATTCAGGATTATTATTTAAATTACAACAGTAACATCCATCGGGGAACGCATCATTTATCAAACCTGGCAACCGAAGCCCATGAAAGTGCCCGCAAAACTATTCAGAACTATATCAATGCTGAACATGATCATGAGATCATTTTCACGCGTGGGACGACCGAGGCAGTCAACCTGGTGGCTTTTTCCTTTGGTGAAGCCTTTGTCAACCCGGGTGATGATGTGATCGTTACCGGACTGGAGCATCATTCCAACTTTGTGCCCTGGCAAATGATGTGTGAACGCAGGGGAGCTAACTTCCGGGTGATTCCCTTTGATGAAGATGGTGATCTCAGATTGGATGTGTATGAAAATCTGTTAAGCGAAAAGACACGTATTGTGGCCTTTAACCACGTCTCTAACGCCCTAGGTACGGTCAATCCTGCAAAAAAAATTATCCAAATGGCGCATGATGTTGGCGCGGCTGTCCTGGTGGATGCAGCGCAGTCTGTTCAGCATGTTGAGCATGATGTGCAAGCGATGGATGCCGATTTCTATGCCTTTTCGGGGCATAAGATCTACGGGCCTACTGGAATTGGGGTGCTGTACGGCAAAGAACGGTGGTTGGATGCGATGCCCCCTTACCAGGGTGGCGGCGAGATGATTGACCAGGTGAGCCTTGAAAAGACCACGTATAATAAACTCCCCTTTAAATTCGAAGCCGGTACGCCTAATATTGTGGGCCCAATCGGTTTAGCATCCGCGATTGATTATCTGAATGAGATGGATTTTGACGAGATCGTTGCCCATGAAGATGATGCCCTTGCTTATGGTCGGGTTAAGCTGTTGGAGATTGACGGCTTGAAAATATTTGGAAACGCCAAACACCGTACCAGCATCCTGGCTTTCAACATCGATGGCATCCATCATTATGATCTGGGTACGCTGTTGGATACAAAAGGCGTGGCAGTTCGGACCGGGCATCACTGTACCCAACCGATCATGACAGCCCTTGGTATTGATGGCACGGTCAGGGCATCCCTGGCGCTGTATAATACCCGCGAGGATATCGACGCTCTTGTGGAAGGTATCCACCAGGTGCTGAAGATTTTTGGAAGGTGACCCGTGGCTTCAATCAAAGACATCCAGACACAAATTATTGATGATTTTTCTTATCTACCTGACTGGGATGAACGTTATGCATACCTGATAGAGATCGGGCAAAAACAAGCGCAGTTACCCGCTGAATATCGCACAGACGAAAATATCGTGCGGGGATGTCAATCCATGGTGTGGCTGCATCGGGAATGCCGACAGGGGAAGGTTTTTCTGCAGGCGGACAGTGACTCCTTGATTGTCAAAGGTCTGGCAGCTTTGTTACTGCAGGTTTTCTCTGGGCAGCCGGCTGGAGAAGTCCTCAAGGCTGACCTGGTCTTTTTCGAGGAGATTGGATTAAAAAAGCATTTGTCATCGCAACGTGCCAATGGATTGCTGGCGATGGTCGAGGAGATTAAGGCTTTTGCTGCCCGGTGCGCTGAAGAGGGTGATTAACAACGGGACCGCCTATAAATTGACAAACGATCTTAATCAAACGTTTACTCGATCATCATTTCTTAATTAAGCGGTCACGGCTAAAATCTATACTATGAATGAAAAAACAATACAAATCTTACTGACCAACGACGACAGTATTCACTCCCCGGGTTTGTGGGCAGCCGCTGAAGCGCTTGATGAATTGGGCTTTGTGCATGTGGTTGCACCGCAGAACCAGCAGACTGCGACCGGGCACAGTATGCCCATCCAATCATCTGGCATCATTGAAAGGATGACCTTGAATGTAAATGGTCGTGATTGGCCTGTGTATGCTGTGGACGGCTCACCTGGCCAGGCGGTTGTTCACGGTGTCGTAGATGTGATCCAGACCACACCTGATCTGGTTGTCTCAGGCATAAACTATGGTGAAAATATTGGTGCGGGAATCACAGTCTCCGGAACAGTTGGTGCCGCCCTGGAGGCTGCCTCACTGGGTATTCCTGCCCTGGCGGTTTCGATGCAGACTGGGGCAGAACATCATTTTTCACTTTCCCAGGATGTGGATTTTGGCGTTGCGGGATACTTCACCAACTTGTTTGCCAGAGCCATGCTCGATCAAAGGATGCCTGAAGATGTTGATGTGATCAAGCTGGACATCCCCACAGGGGCCACACCTNAGACACCCTGGGTCATCACCCGACAATCTCGAAAAAGGTATTACATTCCATCACCGGCGAAACGGAAATCGCTTTCTGACCGGGGCCCGGTGGGTTATCAAATCCTTTATGATCCCAATGACCTGGAAAAAGACAGTGATACTTATGTTGTCCTGGTTGATAAAAAAGTTTCAGTGACACCTATCAGCATGGATTTGACCTCGCGGACAAACTTTTCTGCATTACACACATTGTTGAAAGGAGCCGTTGACCAGGGTTCTTAATGTGTCAGATTAAACAATACTAGGCGAAAAGGAATAGCAATGCTAGTTTTGAATCATTATTTATCATGGGGATATGATGGGGAATTAGTTTGAAAAAGCCGGTCACTCTTTAATCTAAACCTTAGACAACCGTTAACAATTATTGGATAGCGACAACATTTTTTGATGTTACAATCAGGTTGTTAATTTTCTGAGGTTGTCATTGGTCGATGTTGATCTTATTTTGAATTTTGTTAAGGTGGAATGATCAACACAGAGAACAGGGTACAGCTCAGTCTATTCTAAGCATAACTTGTCAGATGATAATGTGTTATATATTTGAAGTCTAACGATTGAGGAGTGTGATAATGCAGATAACGAAAAAGTTGCCGCTTAAGACGAACCTTTTGTATGGGATGGGGGATTTAGGTTTCAGCATGAACAATTCCATCATCACCGCCTTTTTTGCTGTATTTATGGTGACGGTGGTCGGTATGCCCCCAGGGCTTGTTGCAATTATTTTATTTGTAGGTCGCAGCTGGGATTTCGTCAACGACCTGTTGGTGGGTTACATCTCAGACCGTACCCGAACCCGCTGGGGACGCAGGCGTCCGTTTTTACTGTTTGGTGCCATCCCCTTTGGCTTATCCTTTATGCTGCTTTGGATGAGCCCGAATTTTGACCAGACCAGTTTGGTGATTTATTATTCTGCAGCTTATCTCGTTTATGAAGCATTTGCGACATTTGTCTACATGCCATATTTTGCTCTCACCCCGGAAATCACCGAGGATTACGATGAGCGNACTACCCTGATCAGTTTCCGTATGATGTTTAACATTATTGGCAGTCTGACAGCCTATATCTTGCCCTTATTAATNGTCGGAAGTGATTGGAACCTGGCAACATCGCGCAGNGTNCTAATCATGTCAATGGTTGCGGGTGCGATTGCTGCTATTCCGATATTTGGTGTGTTCTTTGGCACCAAAGAGAAGGAAGAATTTCAGACCGAAGCGGTTCCAAAGTTTTGGCCTTCTTTAAAAGCAGCCTTTAAGAACAAGCCTTTTGTGTTCAGTGCCTTGATGTACTTATTTACCTGGATGGCGATCGTGGTACTTGAATCTAACCTGCAGTTCTTCATCCTGCACATTATCCAACGGCCTGCTCAAAACATTATCATCATGATCAGCATCTTCGTCACAGCGATCTTTGCTTTGCCCATTTGGAACTGGGTGTCGAAGAATTGGAATAAGCGCCTGGCTTACATCATTGGTGTNGGTTTTTGGGCNACTGTGATGATGATCTTGATATTGATGACGCCNCAGACACCCTTCTGGTTGATATTGATCTTATGTGTCATGGCTGGTGTTGGTGTTAGTGCTGGACAGGTGTTACCCTGGGCAATCATCCCGGATGCCATCGAATGGGAGGAATGGCACACGGGGAAACGCAATGAAGGCATGTTCTACAGCCTGGTCACCTTGATGGGCAAGATCGGCATGGCCGTAGCTCAACCGCTTTCCCTGGTGGTCTTGCAGATTCTGAATTTCCAGGAAGGTCAGGGCGCGGTACAACCTGCCAGTGCGCTTTTGGGTATTCGGTTGGTGGTTGGCCCGATTCCCGCACTGTTCCTGGTTTCTGGTATCCTAGTAGCCGTTTTTTATCCCTTAGGACGCACGCAGTACACTCAAATTGTGGAAGATCTGCGCGTTCGGCGTGAAGGACGGCAGGCCAAACCCCTGGAAGATAAACCATTACCTGGTGTCAGCGGCCCAGCATAACCTTTCTTGATAGCTTTTCTCAAGCTTTTCACATTATGAAAGCTTGTGTTTAAAACGATAAAACCTAACCCCTTTGGTGAACACACTGTCACCAAAGGGGTTTGTTATCTTGCAAAAGGAAACTGAGGTGATCACAGAGTTAGGCATGGCTTAATTCAAAATCATCTTTAAACCCCTTGATAATTAAATGAAAACCTTGTAAAATATAGGTAATTTCAAAATAAGGCTATGCAAGATTAAAATATTCTTGGCCTTAATTATCTGAGGATTCACCAAAGGGGCAGTTTATGAGCGTCATCAAAGTTTCAGCGAACTCCCGTACTGCTGCAGTAGCAGGGGCAATTGCAGGTGTCATTCGTGAATATCATATTGCTGAAGTCCAGTCCATCGGGGCTGGTGCCATTAACCAGGCTGTCAAGGCGATTATCCTTGCCAAAGGTTATTTAGCAGATGATGGAATCGAAATTGTGTGCACGCCAGAATTCGTTGACGTGGATATTGGTGGCAAAGTCCGCACAGCCATCAAAATGACAGTAACATCACGCAGTGTAGATGTTGTGCCAATTGAAACGACAGCTGATTTAATAAGCGACTGAAACAATTTACGTAACAACTCAGCCTGCAAGGGAATTGGTTGTTGCTTGTTTTTGTGCGGGCGCAATCAATTGCTGATGCAGTTGAATGCTAAGTCAGGTCGAACCGGACTTCTGCTTTACCAATTAAGATATCTTTTACTTTGTCTACAATTAAATTCAGGTGTTTTGGTTTGGCGACATAATCCAGGTTGTCACAAGGCACAGTCAGAATAGGGCACAGGTCAAATGTTTCAACCCAATTCTGATAAAGTTTATTTAAATCTGCCAGATAATCGGAACTGATAGTGCGCTCATAATCGCGGCCTCGTCTGGAAATTCGGCTCTGTAATGTCGATACAGATGCCCTTAAATAGATCACCAGGTCTGGGGGTGGAAGAAAGGCCACCAAAACTTGATATAGCTCACGATAGGTGCTGTAATCCCGTTCACTGATGGCATCTTGAAGGAAAAGATTATGGGCAAAAACCTCGGCATCTTCATACACACTGCGGTCCTGGATAACCGAACCATTCATGTTCATCAGTTGATGGTGGATGTTCAAACGCCGCATTAAGAAATAAACTTGTGAATGAAAACCCCAGGCACTCATATCTTCATAAAAATCTGCCAGGTATGGGTTCTCTGTGACGGGTTCATAAAAGGGCGTCCAACCCAATGCCTGACTCAACAGCCCCACTAATGTGGATTTACCCACGCCAATATTTCCTGCTACCGCGATAAATTTTTCCATAAGCTGTCTGCTTTCGTTATAAATCCAAGGTTTGATCAAGTGCCATGGATTTGATGTCCATTATAAGCCCTTATCGATATCAGTGTTTTTGGTTGAATGCAAACTCGTCGGCGAGAAGCAATTAAAATATCGTTACTACTCAGGCGGCTTTGCTGCTGAAGAGGAAAAGGGGTCATGTGGCAACGGAGCCGCCAAACGGCCCCCCTAAATCCATTGCAGGGTGAGTAGTAACAATTTTTGATCATCATTTATCATACTAAGATTCAGTAAGGGCGAGGCATGCCTCGCCCTTACGCAACGACTTTTATAAACAACCCTCAAGTTAGATATCGGCATTCATCATGTTGGGTTGGCTACCAAAGGTTGCTGAGTTTTAACGTTTCTGGTTAATACTCAAACAGCTTTGCATGCGTAGCACTTTTCGAGTGATGATGAGTTGACTCACTTGCAGGCTGAGTAGTAACAATTAAAAAGAACCGCCGGGGATTGGTAACACCGACGGTTTATTCATGTTGTCCGATTAGATTAATATCACAAATTCGATTTCTGTTCTTTCAACATCCCTTTGCGCAATACCATCTTGGTGATCTCAGCGACTATAGCCGGGACCATCACCAGGGGCAGGATTTCAAGCCATTGTGCGATGCCCAGTGGGGCAGTGTTGAAAATCGGCTGAAGAAAAGGTACGTAGACCACCACGAGGATCATCACAAAAGATCCCAAGACTGCCCAGTTCATGACCTTGTTGCTGAATAGGCCGATTTTAAACAAGGGATAGTATTCAGATCGTGAGGTGTAGGCACGAAACAGTTCTGATATGCTCAGGGTTACAAAAGCCATCGTTTGAGCATATCTTGCGTGCTCAGGTTCGAATATCAAGCCAATCGCATAAGCAATCAGGGTCACTGCAGAGATGGCAATCGTTTGTATGACAATCCCGATCTGCATGCGTTGGTTGATGATCGGTTCCTTGGGCGGCCGCGGTGGCTGATTCATGATATCAGGATCCCCTGCTTCGGTGCCCAGGGCCAAGGCTGGCGCGCCATCGGTGACGAGGTTCAACCATAAAAGCTGGATGGCGGTTAATGGGATTGGCCAGCCAAACAAGGTTGCCAGGAAGATGACCATGATTTCTGCTGCGTTGCAGGAGAGCAGGAAGTAGATAAATTTACGAATGTTGCTGTAGATCACACGCCCCTGCTCAACGGCTGAAACGATACTGGCATAATTATCATCAGTCAGCACCATGTCTGCTGCACCCTTAGCCACGTCAGTTCCCGTGATACCCATGGCGATGCCAATGTCCGCGCGCTTGATAGCCGGTGCATCGTTGACGCCATCCCCCGTCATCGCAACCACTTCCTGGTTTGAGCGTAGGGCATCTACGATGCGCATTTTATGTTCTGGGCTTACCCGGGCATAGACATCGGTTACCTGTACGTTATCAACCATCTCTTCATCGCTAAGTGTATTAAGATCCGTCCCAGTCATTACTTTGCGGCCAGGACGTAATAAACCGATTTGTTCAGCAATTGCCCGGGCAGTCTTGGGATAATCACCAGTGATCATAATTGTACGGATGCCGGCGCTGCGCGCTTTGTTGAGGGCTTCTGTCACCTCTTCCCGGGCGGGGTCAATCATTCCAATTAAACCGACAAAAGTCAGGTCCTTCTCAAGTGCTTCACTGTTGATCTCATCCGGAATACCTGAATCAGTTCGATAGGCCACTCCCAATACTCTGAGGGCATCTCCTGTCATTGCATCGTTGGCAGCCAGGATCTCTTCACGATGCTGATCCGTTAAGGGGATGTTCCCATCGCTGGCAGTCATCATATGGGTGCATAACCCTAAGACAACATCCGGTGCCCCTTTTACATCGATAAAAAACATGTCACCTTTGCCATCCCGGCTACTCAGGGGTGAAATATCATTGTCCTCCGGTGATTCGACCGAATGGATGGTCAGCATCCGTTTTCTAACCGAATCAAAGGGAATCTCCTGGGCGCGGGGGTAAGATTGGTTCAGGGCGCTGGCAGAGGTGCCTGTTTTGAGGGCCGCGACGAGGATTGCGCCTTCAGTGGGGTCACCAATCATACGGAAGGTCTCACTCCCATCCTGTTCAACAGATGGTTCCAGTTGTGCGTCGTTGTTCAAAGTTCCCAACCACAGGGTTGCTTTGATTGCTGGATGATCTTTGAGGTCGACCCTTTCTCCAGCCATTAAGAAGTCACCCTCGGGTGAATAGCCACTGCCGGTGACAGAAACAAACGTACCACCTGCCCATAACCGGGTGACGGTCATTTCGTTTTGTGTCAAAGTGCCGGTTTTGTCAGAACAGATAATTGTGGCAGAACCTAATGTCTCAACCGAGGAGAGTTTACGGATGAGGGCGTTGCGTCGGACCATCTCGCGCATTCCCAGTGCCAGGCTGATGGTGACGACTGCAGGCAGCCCTTCCGGTACCGCAGCAATGGCCAGGGATACCGCAATCATAAACAACTCGGTAATGGTTTCCAGCGCTTCAGGGCTGAAGAAATCGGCTGTGCCGGGTTCCAGGATGAAGCGGACAACCCCAATCACAAACACCAGCCCACACACAATCAAGCAGGCCCAGCCTAAAATCCTTCCAAACTCATCAAGCCGGCGCTGCAGGGGTGTTTGTTCTTCTTCGACTTGCTGGAGCATGTAGGCGATCATCCCCAATTGCGTGCTCATGCCCGTGTTGACAACAATCCCTTTTCCGCGGCCATATGTAACCAGGGTGCCCATGAAAGCAGTGTTTGCCTGGTCTCCAAGGGGAATATCTTTTTCAAGCACAAGCTGGGCATTTTTCTGAACAGAAACAGATTCACCTGTCAGGGAAGCTTCATCAATCCTTAGATTGACAGTCTCTAACAGCCGCACATCAGCCGGTATGTAGTTACCCGCTTCCAGGAAGACGATATCCCCGGGAACAATTTGTGAGGCAGGTACAGATACCCGTTTACCCTCCCGAAGCACCGATGCTTCAGGCGCTGCCAGCTTTTTGAGGGCAGCTAAGGCAGCTTCCGCCCGGCTTTCCTGGATGATGCCCATGATGGCGTTCAGGATGACAATGGCCATGATGGCAATGGCTTCCACGTAATCGCCCAGGAAGGCAGACAGAATGGCGGCACCCAGCAGCATGTAAATAACAAAGTTGTTGACTTGTGACCATAACATGGCCCAAAACGAGGTGGGGGGTCCTTCTTCGAGTTCGTTCAGCCCAATCTTCTCCTGGCGGGCTTTTACCTCCACATTGCTCAGCCCATGATCAATGTTTGAATCCAGGGCTTGTAACACGTCTTTGTCGGACATGGCATGCCAGGAATGGTTTTCGGGTTTTGGTTCTTCGAGAATTTTCTGCGTATTGCGCTTGGCATTAGACATAAAAAACTCCTATGGGTGACCCATTAGATAAAATAAAAAACAACTGTGAAAGCCTGAGTTGTGGTTGTCTCGGTTAGCACGCTTCCAGCATCCCGATGGGCGTTGTGTGCATATGACACATAGGCTTGCTTATACAATTATTTCAAAAAAAATACAACCGTAATGATGGAACTAAACTAAGGGTTGTATCGGCCTTTAATCAATAATCTTCATTTAAAATCTTGCTAATTATATCTGATTTTGAAATGTTTGAGTCAATAATATTATGGTTGTTTTATTATGAGATGAAATAGAAAAACTGCAGTTAATGATTGAATTAATGGTTCAGGGCTGCCATTGGGCAACCCTGAAGATTTTTGATTGATGAAATGAAACGAAAATTTTTTTAGTTACTGCTCAAGGAGCGATGGTTGTCCCAGAGGGGATGATGGTGCGCTTGGGGATGACCACAATGCCGTCCTTGACAGAATAGGTATCGGTGTCCAGTTCTGTACCTGGTGGAAATGGTTTGATGGTGACATCTTGCCCCATGCGGACATTTTTATCAATGATAACACCCTCAATATTGCAATTTTTCCCGATCCCGATGGGGATATCGCCGCTATCATCATAGTAATCGGCTCCCATTAGCACCGAATCTTTTATTTGGGCGCCGGCTTTGATGATGCTGCGGATACCAATGACGGAGTGATTAATACTGGCACTATTGATCAGACAACCTTCACCTATCAAAACATCATGCAATTCACAGTCTGAGAGGAGTGATCCCGGCAGAAAGCGGGGATGGGTGTAAAGACGCTTCTTGGTGTCAAAAATATCAAAGCTGGCATTTTGTTGCGTCAATTCGAGGTTTGTCTCATAGAAGGAACGAATGGTTCCAATATCACGCCAGTAGCCGCTAAACTCATACCCATAAACCTTCGGCTCATTTACGACGCAGTGTGGGATGATATCAAAGCCGAAATCATCAAAATCCTTGCGAACAGATTTCATTGACAGAATATCAACCAACACATCCAGGTTGAACAGGTAAATGCCCATTGAAGCCAGGTAAGGCATTTCTGGGTCATCACGCGTAATGAAATCATCTAAAACTTCAGCGTCTTTTGGTTTTTCAGCAAAGTCAACAATTTCATTATGCTGATCTCTTTTCAACAAGCCGAACCGTGAAGCCTCAGAGCGGGGTACGGGTTGGACAGCAACTGTTACATCAGCATTGTTTTCCCAATGGGATTTCGCCATGATGGAATAATCCATGCGGTAAAGATGGTCACCAGCCAAAATAAGGACGTATTTTGAACGGGAGGATTGTATTTCTAAGAGCTGTTTGCGAACAGCGTCCGCAGTGCCCTGGTACCATTCCATACGCTCCATGGTCTGTTCAGCAGCCCATATTTGAACCCAACCAACGTGAAATGCATCAAAATTATAGGTATTGGTGATATGGCGATGGAGCGAGACCGAATTAAATTGGGTCAGAACAGCAATTTTGTAAATATTAGAATTAATACAGTTGCTGATAGGAATATCGATTAAGCGGTATTTTCCAGCGATGGGTACAGCAGGTTTTGAACGCATCAGGGTAAGGGGATACAAACGTTTTCCCTGGCCTCCCCCCAGAACTACTGCCAGGATATCATTGTAACTGGGCATCACAGCTCCTTTCAGCGCTAATTAATCCAGACGATTCAATCAGAATGCTTATTCTCTATTGTAGTCGAAAAATCAAATCTTGATAGCTGTAAAATGCTTTGACTATTAGTGAGTATTTCCTGACAGGGATAAAGTCAGGTGCCTTTTTCTACAGGTTGNTTTTTCCTGGTGTTTACGCTGTCCTGTACAATTGCGAGGATCTCGTCCGCGGATTGTAAAGTGCCAGAGCTGATGGGCCCTAACATTTGGGCCAGCTCCNTGCGCCGGTCTTGATCAACGAGGGGTAGAACATCGACCAGGGTGCGCTCATCTTGAAGTTCCTTGGAGACTCGGAAATGCTGGTTTCCATAAGCTGCCAGTTGTGCGAGGTGAGTGATGCATAAGACCTGGTGCTGTTGAGAAAGGTTCCAAAGCTTTTCACCAACGATCATCCCAACCCGGCCCCCGATTCCCTGGTCAATTTCATCAAAAACCAGGGTGGGGATGTGATCTGCTTTGGCAAGGACATTTTTGAGGGCCAGCATTAGCCTGGATGTCTCACCGCCTGAGGCGATTTTCACCAGGGGCTTGAAACCTTCCCCCGGATTGGTTTCCACCAGGAACTCAACACGGTCGTAACCCGTGGCGTCAAAGGCGACCCGGCGCCCGTCCTCCAAGGGCAGCCCTTCAGGATCAAGCTGGCTCTCAATGGCAACTTCAAAGCGTGCTTTTGCCATATGTAAGTCTTGCAATTCTTGTTCAATACCACCAGCAAGATCGATGGCCGTGTGCGAGCGCAGCTGATTGAGGGTTTGTCCGTGTTCAGCCAAGGATTTCAGGAGAATGGCTTCTTTTGATTCAAGCTCGGCCAGGTGCTCTTCTGCATTGGTGATTGATTCCAGGTCTTTGCGGGCTTGGTCAGCAAATGCCAGGATGTCTTCGATAGAATCACCATATTTCCGCTTGAGGTTGTTGATCAGATCAATGCGCTCTTCAACCTGGTCTAACATGCGTGGGTTGAATTCGATATTCTCAGCATAGTCCTGTAAATCTAAAGCCAGNTCTTGCAGGCCTGTCAGGCTGGTTTCCAGCCGTTCATATAAAGCGGTTGTGGAAGGGTCAATGCGTGACAGGTTGTTCAACGCATCGAGAACTTCACCCAGCAAGGTGTTGACCCCNGGGACTTCTGGGGATCCATCTTCTAACAACATCAAGGCACCTTGGGAATGTTTCGCCAGGTTTTCGGCATTGGCCAGCCGGGTACGGTCTTGGCGCAAATTAGTTTCTTCGTCTACTTGTAATTGCGCTGCATCGATCTCCTGGATTTGGAAGGTGAGCATGTCCTCACGCCGGGCAGCGTCCTGTTCCATCATGCGTAAACGACTTAATTCTTTGCGTACTTCCTGGAGTTGNTGGTAAGCCACCTGGTACTGGCTCAATAAAGGGCCTGTTTCAGCAAAGCTGTCTAATAATTGCAGATGGTTGCGTACATGTAACAGGGAAAGATGTTCCGATTGACCGTGAATATCAACCAGGTATCTACCCACCTCTCTTTGAAGAGCGGCTGTGACCGTCCTTCCATTGATACGGGCGATATTGCGCCCTTCACGGCGAATCTCACGTGCCATAACGACGTATTCGGTATCATCCAAGAGGTCTTCCGCCTTTAAGATGTCGAAGATGGGCTTTTGAACATGAGGACTTAATTTAAAGATTGCTTCAACCTGNGCGTGCGGCACACCGGTGCGAATGGTGGTTGTATCTGCCCTTCCACCTAAAACTGCTTCGAGGGCATCCATGATAATGGATTTTCCAGCACCTGTTTCACCGGTAAAGATCACTAACCCGGTGTTGAAGTTGAGGTGAAGTTTATGAATAATGGCGAAGTTCTCGATGCGAAGTTCAGATAACATTGTCTGATCCTGAGCCCAGTATTATAGGCGTTGATTGCCGGACAGGCGGTAATAGGCTGAAGGAACCGCTAAGACGAGATAAAGAATTTGATAACCGAGGGGCAACAGCCTGAACAGGTTAAAGGTCCCTACACTCAGAACAAGGAACAGGTTGATCAAATGCAAAACGATCAAGGGCAGACCACCCAGGATAATTCCGACTGACACCACTCTGAACAGATTCTTGCCCCGGCGTTTTTTGGTTACATACCGGATAACTTCAGCGATGCCCACACCTGCTGCTGGTGCTAGCAGGATGGTAAAAAAGCCAATGATGGAACTCAGCCAGCTGCCCAGGAATCCAAGCACAGCAGCGAAAACAAATCCAAGGATGTAGTCGCTGGGTTGACTGGTATTGAAAACTTTTTGCTGTTGTTTAACACAGTCTGAACAGCGGTACCCGGTTGGGGTCTGGATGGCTTGTGCTGGGCTGATTGGGGTTCCACAACGGCTGCAGCGGAGGGTTATCTCATCTTCGTTATATTGTTTATGTGTTTTATTATTGTCCATTGGTTTTTATACTGGTAATAGGGTTGTGTTCCATATAGGCGGTTAGGTTTCGATAAAAATAGTAAGGATCCCGGAAACGGAGCATCTGGAGAGATTTTTTATGCGCCGTGACATTGACACTATCGCCACTGGCTAGCTGGACGGGAGTCTGTCCATCCGCACTGACGACGGCTTCGTGATCGGTTTGTACGCGGATGCTCACTGAAGAGCCTTCAGATAAAACCACGGCCCGGTCGATAGACAGGTGTGGTGCAACCGGCATGAGCAGGATGTTACGAATCTCGGGCGGCAGGATCGGGCCGCCAGCTGCCAGGGCATAAGCCGTGGAACCGGTTGCTGTTGAGGCAATTAATCCATCAGCAACATAGGAGGCGATATGGGCACCATTCAGGATCGCTTCAACTTCGATTGGGCGGACATACTGACCCCGCGCAACAACCACATCGTTGATCACATCAAATTTGTCTGTTGGTTTACCATCATGAATACAAGTTGCTGATAGCATCATCCTCTCTTCATAGCGGAAATCCCCCGACCTCAATCGAGGAAGGATATTGCGCCATTCGTCGCGATTGAGTTCTACGAGGAAGCCAAACTTGCCGACATTAATACCCAAGAGGGGGATTTCCAGAGGTGCACAAAGATGACCCGCGCGCAACATAGTGCCGTCACCACCCAGGGCGATCAGCAAGTCGTAATTCTCGGCTTGAAAGGAAGCACGTAATGCCGGGTCATAAAGTGAGCCTACATTGGCAATCATGCCCATTTCCTTCAGCATTGCCCCAACATCATCAGCAATGATGCTCGCTTCAGCGATATTTGGGTGTGCCATCACGGCTATCTTTTTGGGTGGTTTAATCTCAGGCGGCATCGTCCCCTAATTATAGCCGCTTTTCACAGTCCTCTCAATGGAAGTTCAAGGTGTTGACGTTATTCAACCCACAACCAATCCAGCGCAGTTCCTAGGGGAAGATCACTGGCAATTTCAATGGGACTTAATCCAGGAAAGACAAAATGGTAGAGCACGCCTTCAGATTGGAGGAAAAATCCTTTTGAATCAGGTTGCCAGAACACTGTCTCTATTTGGCCATCAAGCAAGGTTTGCAGGGGGCGCTCGTTTGCGGATTGGTACAAGCGTGCACCGGACTCCGAGTTTAGTCCATCCCCCCAGCTGATCAGCCAGGTGCCGTTAGGGGAGAAACGTGCATTACCCTGTCCTGGCAAGAACATGGATTCTCCGTCAGGAGTGAACAACAGGACACCCCTTAATCCAGCTGCCACAAACTTGCCTGCTGGATCCCATCTCAGGTTCTCCCATAGACCACCCTGCTGCAAGTTAAGCGTGGTGCTGTCGGGCAGCATCCGATATAGTCCTCCCGTGACATCCTGGTTGATGGCGTTTTCGTGACTGATGATGAATGTGAAAACACCTGATTCAGGATCAAAAGCCAACTGGTTGAATGGGCCCTCAAAGAGCATGCTTTCCTGCAGGCGATCAGACGTGACCTGTCGCAGGTTTTTTCCACCGGTTTCGGTGACGGAATAACTGATAAAAGTTTCAACATTCCGCCATCCCACGAACACTTCTTCCCGGCTGTCTGCTGGTGGTGTGTAAACCGTGTCCTGGTTGATATACGCTGGCATGATCAATCCTGCCACATTGGTGGCGCGCCATTCCTCTGAAACCTGGTTTAGCTCAAGTTCCTGCGAGACCAACCAGCTACTGTCCGGTGACCAAAAAGGTGAAGCATTATGCGTCAGGTATCGGTTGGCTCGGTTTATCTGGTCGTTGAGGGTNTCCAGCAGGTAAAGATCACTGGTNTCATTATTGAGGGCNGCGGNAAANGCTAGAAAGCGACCNTCAGGTGACCAGGCCAATCCATCGGGGCGTGTGACTGCAGTCAGNGCTTCCANGGCCTGGGTGCCTTCCTCGTTGACGATCTGACGCTGAAGTGATATTGAGAGCAATGAGGTCACCCTGCTGACCTCAAAGCCTTTATCAGGGTCCTCGTGGGAGGGTAGGATGATTTGGTACAACGCCAGTTCTTCAGTGTTCAGGGCTGAGCCAGCCCTGATGTACAGCGCATTCCCATTGGGCGCATATCCCCTGACGAGATCAGTAGAAATGATCGGTTCTGGCAGTTCAATGGTGTGAGTCTCTTTTGTATGGATATCATAAGCCATAAGCCATGAACCGTTGGGTTCGGTGAAGATCAACCAGGGGCCGTTAGAGTCAATGATTGGCGTAGGTGTTGATGTGGCAGCCAATGTTGGTTCTGGGATTGGCGTTGGCAGGGTTGGGGTGAAGACGAATTCAGGTTCTCCACTTGTTACAGCCTGGGTTTGAGCGATGTGGGTCAGGCGTGCTTCGGCTGTTGGAGTGCCAGCCCAGGAAGCAGGTCTGGGTGAGGTCAGTTGACAGGCCATGCCAACTGCTAAAAACAATAGACCGAATAAAACCAGGCGATGGTAGGTTTTTTTATTCATGCCACACTCCGGCATTACTGATCCAGGATCTCCAAACTGGACATCGATGCAACCAGTGCCTTTAATCCCAAGCCGTCAAAGTAAACTTCAACCGTTTCATCGCCATATTCTAACCGGCTGTTGCGCACTACACCTTCACCGTAGACTGGGTGCTGCACATGCATATCGGGGAAGAATTGCTGTTCGCGAGCTGCTGGTTTTGAAATCGTCTTTTTCTTTGGGGTTGCGGTGTAGGGTTGATCCCATTGGTAAGGGTTCAGATCAAAAGCAACTTGATCTTCAAATGACCTACTGAAATAGCCATTGAGCAGGGTACTGGGAATATCCAGCAAAAAGCGGGAGGGCTGCATGGATTCGTAGCCGCCGTACGGGCTACGCCGGCGCTGCGCTCGCACCAGGTACAAGCGTTCTTCTGCACGGGTGATGCCCACATAAAGCAGGCGGCGCTCTTCGGCCAGCTCTTCCTGGTCATCCCGGGATCGGCTGTGGGGCAGGATGTGCTCATCCAGGCCGATGATGAAGACCTGTTTGAATTCCAATCCCTTGGCAGCGTGCAGAGTCAGCAGGGTGGGGGCGTCAATCGTGTCTGGCAGGGTGTCCTGGTCGGCAACCAGTGCCATCGCCTCTAAGAACTCGGCCAATCCCCGGTCTTCATATTCAAGGAGGACACTGCGTAATTCCAGAACGTTCGCCCAGCGATCTTGCAAGTCATCACTGTTGGCTTTGATATAGGCTTCATACCCGGTATCCAGCAGTACCTGGTCAAACAAGTCGGTGAGTGAAAGCTGGGCCATGTTTACCCGCCAACCCGCTAAAAGCTGGCTGAAAGGTCGCAATCGGATTGCCGCAGTACCCAGGGTTTCTTGATAAGCTGAACCAGAATCGCCATACAGAGACAGCAGCACCTCACCGCTGCTGATCTCGGCTGTTTGCGCACAGGACTGTAGTTTTTCCACGGTGACTGCACCGATTCCCCGGGGGGGCAGGTTGATCACCCGGTTGAGGCTGACCTCATCTTTAGGATTGTAGATCAGCCTGAGGAAGGCGATCAGGTCTTTGACTTCCCGCCGGCCGTAGAAGCGCTGAGCGCCAACTAACCGGTAGCTCAAATTTTCACGGCGAAAAGCCTCTTCCAGCAGCCGTGATTGGGCATTGGTGCGATACATGACCGCGAAATCTGATTCGTTTGCCTGCCCCTGCATAACCATTTTAGCAATGGTTTGGACGACATAAGCAGCTTCATCAATGTCATCCGGTGCTTCATAAGCGACCACCGCCTGACCATTACCGCGACTTGTGAACAAGGCTTTCTCGGTCCGATTCGGATTGCCATTGATCACAGCAACGGCTGTATCCAGGATGGTTTGGGTTGAACGGTAATTTTGTTCTAATAGATAGGTCTTGCTGTTCTGGAAATCGGCTGAAAAACGCTGGACATTTCGGTAGTCAGCCCCACGCCAGCGATAAATAGATTGGTCTTCATCGCCCACGACGAAGATGTTATGGTGGTGAGAAGCCAGGTTGTTCAACAGGTAATACTGCGCCTGGTTGGTGTCCTGGAATTCATCCACCAGCAGATGCTTGAAGCGCCGCGCATACTTCTGGCGTATTTCCGGTACTTTTTCAAGCAGGTTGGCGGTATAGAGGAGCATATCATCAAAATCCATCGCATTGCTGGTCACCAGGTATTGCTGGTATGCGGCATAGATTTTCTTGATCGTCTCGTCCCGGTAATTAGCCAGGGGGTATTCATCAGGTCCCAGCAGGTCATTCTTGGCATTGCTGATGCGGGCTAATACCTGGCGAGGAGGATAGTCCTTGTTGTTATAGACATTCTCCTGGATCACGCGTTTGATCAAAGCCAGCTGATCGTCAGCATCATAGATTACGAAATTAGCGTCGACGGGCAGGTGATCGGCTTCCCGCCGCAGAATGCGCCCGCAAATAGCATGAAAGGTGCCGATCCATAAACCATCGGCTTTNTCGCCCAATAAACTTTCCACACGGTGTGTCATCTCACGGGCGGCTTTGTTAGTAAAAGTGACCGCCATGATCTGGTAGGCCGGGATTTCCAGCGCGGCGATTAGATAGGCGATGCGATAGGTTAGCACGCGGGTCTTCCCTGAGCCTGGACCGGCTAAGACAAGGATCGGCCCGGGCGGTGCCGCAACGACCTCTTTTTGTTGGGGGTTAAGTTCATTGAGCAGGTCTGTCATGGTGATTGGAATTCTACCTTTGCCGATGGGGGGCGTCAACGAAGGTCCCCTTGTAAGGGAAGAAGCGATGGGATTTTAAATTTGTCCTGAAAATAATGTTGTTTTATTTTGGTGTCTGAATAAGCTTGGCGGCGTATGGGTTGTGGATCAGATGTTAAACCGAATGGTGATCACATCGCCATCCCGGACAATGTATTTCTTGCCCTCCAAACGCAGCTTGCCCTGGTGACGGGCTTCAGCAAAGCTCCCCAGTTCAGCTAGTTCATCGAAGCCGATCACCTCTGCACGGATAAAGCCACGTGCCATATCTGTGTGTATCTTTCCTGCCGCATCCAGGGCGGTCGAACCGCGCTGGATTGTCCAGGCACGACCTTCTTTTTCTCCACCGAAGGTAAAAAAGGAGATCAAGTCCAGTAATGTTTGTGATAAACGGATGAAGCGCTTCAGGCTGGGTTCTTTAATGCCGTATTCATCCAGGAAGAGGGCGGCATCCTCTGGTGGCAATTGGGCGATCTCCATTTCCAGCTTGGCTGGGATATGAATGACAATATCTTCTGGGGAATGTGTTTCAATGAGGGCTGGGGGTTGGTCTTCGGATTGATTGACGACAATCAATTGTGGTTTGCGAGTCAAAAGACCGTAGCTGGAGAGAAGTTTTTGCTCTTCTTTGCTAAAGGTTACCTGGCGCAGTGGGATTTCCTGTGAAAGGGTATCAGCTAATTTTGTGAATAAAGAAACGTCTTTTTCCACCAATGCTTTGTCCCGACTGTAACCCCCTCGTTGGCGTTCTTCCTCAAGGCGTTCCAGTTTTCGTTCCACCAGCAGCAGGTCATTGAGGATTAGATCGGTTTCCATGGTCGCAAAATCACGTCCCGGGTTGATTGAGCCGGCAAAGTGGGGTGCCAGCGGGTTTTCAAACTGGCGTACCACGTGGATAAAACCATCCATCTGCGCTAGGGTGTTGAGTAAAGGTCCTGAGAGGCCGTTCTGTGCTGATTGACCATCCAACCCGGCAATGTCCGCATAAGTAACCTTGGCATTGACCAGTTTTTGGGGTTTGAACATGGTTCCTAATGCCTCAAGCCGTTCATCCGGCACTTCAATAACAGCCGTATGGATGGTGAGCTTGCCACCGCTGATCCCGGTGGGAACGTTACCTTGTGTCAGGGCATTGAATAAGGTTGTTTTGCCGGATTGGGGTAACCCGATGATACCTAGTTGCATAATTGCGCTCCAAACACAGCAGCCTAAAGTAATTTGTTAGCTTTGCCACTGTTTATGTTTAAACGATAGCCATTATTTTACCTTGATCGTAAGGATTAAATATCCAACTAAATTACCTGAATGCTGGTAACATGTCATGGTTGTTATTAATAAAAAAAGCCCAAGTGAGATGAACAACACTCTAATCAAGAGGGTGTTGATAATCATATCCAGGTTAGAAATTGATTGATGCGTAGGGGCGACGCATGCGTCGCCCTTACATAATCTTGATGATAGTTTAAACAAAATCACAATGATTATTTTGTTTACTCATGATAGTATCTAAATCATCAGGATTTCAACACCCTCTTATCAAACAGCTTGACCTGTACGCCATGATTGGTTAAAATAAATCTTACTGCCGAAGTGGCGGAACTGGCAGACGCGCACGACTCAAACTCGTGTGCCTTCGGGCATGTGGGTTCGATTCCCACCTTCGGCATTAAAAGGTTCACCTGAGACACTGGTGAACCTTTTTGGTAACTGCTCAGGCA
>SL_3KL_010_SEDDRAFT_10001101_pt1 | contig 24132 bp, 18 predicted proteins | sample SodLakKL_010_SED_2_FD_10381 | JGI IMG/M metagenome (IMG submission 10381) | reverse complement strand
GGTCACGGCGCCGAAGCCAGCCGCTCCCCACCCACTGCCATGTGTCCTCGAACACCGTGATCTGCGCCCCGGCAGCCTCGCCGGCCTGCTCCCGAGAGATCACGCCGCAATCGGCGTTGCTGGTGAACGGCGGGTCGAGCTAGATCAGGGCGCCGCTCTCGCCCCAGAGGCTCTTCATGACCTCGAGGTTGTCACCAAAGCGGAGCGTGCGGCTCATGGTGGCGCACCGTCCCATCGACAGCGTGTGCCGCTCATGCTGGCACGGTACGGAGGGCACGGCAACCCACGCGCGGAGCGGTCAGTTGAACAGCGTCGGTTGCCGATCCTGCGCTGGGGGCAACGCGACGAAGTCCCCAACGGGATGGAGCGCCGGTTCGGCCTCCTCCACCTCGATCTCGCCCATCTGCTCCAACCGCAGCATGACTGTCGCGATCATCGGGTCGAACTGCGTGCCGGCGCCCTCCGCGATCACGCGCCGCGCCTCCTGGCGCGGGAGCGGCTCACGGTACGGCCGGTGGGTCGTGATCGCCTCGAACACGTCCACCACCGCCAGCACCCGCCCGATCAGGGGGATGCCCTCCCCCGCGAGCCCATCCGGGTACCCGCGACCGTCCCACCGCTCATGATGCGACCGCACGCCAGCCGCGATGTCCGCGAACGAATCCGACGTCTCCATCAGCAACCCAGCGCCGTACTCCGCATGCCGCTTGATCACCTCGAACTCCTCGCTCGTCAGCGGCCCCGGCTTCCGCAGGATGCTCTCGGGCACCACGAGCTTCCCGAGATCGTGCAGCAACCCAGCCCAATAGTAGGCCCGCAGTTCCTTCTTCGCGAGGCCCAGGGCGCGGCCAACCGCAACCGCGTTGTTCGCGACGCGGTCGCTGTGATCACCAGACTGCTGGTCACGTTCGGCAACCAATCGCGCGGCCACCCGCAGGTGACGCGCGAGCAGATCAACGAGACGCTCGCGGGACCCGAGCACCTCCTGGTGCCGCCACCGCGCGACGCCCGCGAACCCGCCCGTCGTGACCGCGATCAGCACGAAGAAGAACGCGCGCAGCACCATGTTCTCCACTGGCTGAGCGAGCCCAAGCTCCACGTTCAGCGGCATGAGCGGCCCCATCAGCACGCCGCCAGCGACAGCGGTCGCGAGCCCGCCACGCAACCCCAACACGAGGCTCGCAACGATAACCGGCACGTACGCCAAGTGCGGGAACACGTTGCTCGTGCCATTCGCCGCGTACACCACCACCCAAACCACCACCAAGACCACCACGATCACCGCGGCGACGGCAGTGCACACACGCTTGTCACCAGCGCGGGTTCCGTCAATGGCGAAGCGGATCAGGCGACCGAGCCATCCGCCATTAGGGGTATGCACGTGACTTAACCTACGGTTGCCTTGCTGAGGTAATCAGGGTGTCGTACGGAGCGGGGTCGACCTGAACGGCTTGCTGCGCCAACCGATAGAACAGTTTGCCTCGCGAGGCAGATGTCCTGCGGTTGAAGCGGAAGGTGAACTCATTCAAGTAGTCATCCAAATGCCCGTGCCCGATGGCCCCGTGGTGCGTGCCCAATAACCAGCGCTTGAGCAACGACGCCACCCGGTGGACGCGCGGTAGCAAGTGTTCTTCGCCGTCGTCTTGCGGACCCTGAACGCGCCGCTCGTGGTGATGGTCGTTCATGCTGCGATACGCCTGCAGGCCGTCGGTGACGACCGTACTACCAGGCTCGATCGACTCGCGGATGAAGCCGTGCAGCGCCGCTCGCTTGACGTCTGGTATGCGGGCGAGCCGCACCCGACCGATGGCGCGATCGGTGTCTGGCACGGCCTCCGCTGCGATCGCAATGAGCGCCTTGGTGACCGTCCGCCGTCCGATGGCGCCCTCCTCCGGAGCGCCCCAGTAGGTCTCGTCCACCTCGATAGCGCCACGAAGCTTCTCGCGGCCTGGACGGACCATCGCGCGACGCAGCTTGTGCACCATTGTCCACGCACTGCGGTAGCGTCCGAGGCCGAGCACACGCTGCAGGCCGAGGGCGCTGATGCCGTGCTTCTGGCTCGTCACCTGCCACATCGCCCGGAACCAGACGGTCAGGGGGACCTTACTACCCTGAAAGATCGTCCCGGCCATCACCGAGACCTGCATCCGGCACGATTGGCATAGCCACAGCCCGCGCGTCATCCGCCATGCCTCACGGCCACCGCACCGCAGGCACACGAACCCGTCCGGCCAGCGCAGAGCGAATAGGTAGTCGCGGCAACGATCTTCGTCACTGAACCGGCTTTCGAGCTCCAACAGGGTACGAGGATAGTCCTGCACGACAAAACCAACGGTATGCCACCCCGAAAGGTTGAGTCAAGTGCATACCCCTATTCGGGCAAGATGAGCGCCCCGGCGGAACGAGCGAGAGGACTTGCATGCCGCTCCCGACCTCTGTACCGTTGAGCTGAAGGAGTGCGTATGACCTACAGGCAACTCGGTACCGCGGACGTCGAGCTTTCGGTCATCGGACTCGGGGGGCACGAGTTCCTCCCGGACGGCCGCCCACGGGGATTCGGCGAAGACGGACGGCTCGCGACCACCCCGGGTCATATCTTTCCCGGATTCGGCGGGCAGGCGCGGAAGGAGATACTCTCGTCTGCCTACGACCTGGGCGTCAACTTCCTGGACGTCACGCAGGACTCGGAGAAGGAGGCGCTCGGCCGGAACCTCAGGGAGCTGCCGCCGCCGCACCCTGTCTACGTGCAGACCCGTCCGGAAGGCATGGTGTACGCCTACGACGAGAACAACCGGAAGATGGCCGATTACGGTCTGCTCGAGGCCGAAGTCGAACGCATCCTGCGCCTCATTCAGCGGGATTATCTCGACTTCCTGAACTTCGCGTTCATGCGTTCGGCGCTCGATGCCGACCCGGGATTTCTCGACACGATCGGCGAGAACGTCGCACGGCTGAAGCGCACGGGGCTCATCCTTTTCACGACCGCGGACACGTTCTCCGGCGAATCCACGTATCTGCGCCAGATAGCGTCCGGCCACTTCGACGTGATTTTCGTGAACCTGAACGTGGGCGACGACGCGGCAGTCGAACGGGTTCTGCCCGCCGCCCATCGCGCCGGGATGGGCGTGATCGCCCGTGAGGCCTTCATGAAAGGGCGGCTCTTCGCGATCGCGGAGGAAGCGGGCATTGAGGATCGTGACGCGGTGGCGGCCGCAGCGGTGCGCTGGACACTCTCGCGTCCGGGGGTCACGAGTCTGTTGATCGGGGCCGCAAACCCGGAGCAGCTTCGCACGAGCGTCGCGGCTGCCGCCCAAGCCGGGGACGCGGGCGATGAGAGTGTGATCGAAGCGATCCGCTCCACCGAACAGTACCGGCGATTTGCGGAGCAGAAGCGAGACGCGTTCCTGTCCGACGAGTGAGCGAGCCCTCCGTTCCCTCAGGCCGGTGAGATGACTGCAACCCAGTGCCCCTCGGCCGGAGGAAGGAGCTCGAGTCGCGGGCCGGCGAGCGTCGCGGATTCGGCGAAACGCGACTCGTCCGGATTGAGCCAGCGGCAGCGTTGGTTGTCGGCGGAGGAAACCTGAATCTCGACCGGGGATCGACGCGGAAAGTACATGAGGAACTCACCACGGGTATTCGCGCTGGCGTAGCATCCTCCGGGGTCTCTCGCCGAAAACTGGACGAGCTCCGGCGACATGGAGAAGAGGTCTACCTCCGCGCAGACCAACCGGGCAGATCTGATTGATGCGCGCGCTCGCTCACCAAGACCCAGCCCATGCGGCGGCCGGTGGAAACGTGCCGACGCCGCTCCACCGATCACGTTTCTCCAGAATCGCTCGAGCGCGTGCGATGGTCCGCCGAAATCGTTCTGCCCGTCCTTCCCGTAGATCTTGACGTTCGACACGGGTCTGCGCGGACAAACCGAATCGACCGCAAAACGCAGACGGCTCCAGTGAGTGTCTCCTTCCTCCCGATCCGACAGCACTCCCTGACCGTGGAGCAGGTTGTTCTGAGAGATCTCCCAGAAACTGAACAGCTCCGGCCGGCGGTAGACGTCGCGATGCTGTGGGTGGCGCAGGTCTTTCTGCCAGAACATCTCGCCAACCTCGACGGAGTACCCGGTGCGCCGGGCCGCCTCGCGGATGTACGAGGCCCAATACCTGGCCCAGGCGGCCGGTGCATGAGTCTCGTTGTCAATGCAGTAAAGGACGTTCGGGTAGGACAACGACGATTCAAGCACGCGGTCGACGAACCTGCACTGATAGTGGAGAACCTGGCCCTGATAGCCGAGCTCCGGTACGGACCAGAAGAAGGTGTTCTGGTTGAGCTGGGGCATCGGGGTAACGCTCAGTGGAAGGCCGGTTTCCTGTTCGGTATACGTGCGGTTGTTGGCGGGGTTGAATGGACTCTCGGCCCAGGCGACGTAGTAGTCGAAGGTCGCCCACAGCTCAATCTGTACGATGATATCGCGTTCGCACGTCGCCTGCAGAAACCGCTCGAATCGGTCCCAGTAGGCAGGATTCCACTCGTTCAGATCATACGTCTCACCGGTCCGGGCAAACGGCCAGACATTGCCGTCGTCTCGTGAGCTCATGGTACAGCGGACGTAGTTTCCCCCGGCCTGCTCCAAGAGATCGAGGTGCTCGATCAGGCCGTCTATCTGGAAGAGGTTGTCCTCGACTGATCCGCCGATCAGAAGTACCGTTTCGTCGCGATACTCCCAGTATCCCGGATGCTTCGGCGACATGCGTATGCGTGACGGAGCATTCTTCGTGGCGGTCATGGTCGGTCTGCCGTGCTGTCCGGCATGAGGATCGCGACCCATGGCCCTGGGCCGGGGCACTCGATCCTGCATCTGCCGTGCAGCGGCACGTTGGCCGGCTCGCCGCTCCAGATCCGGTACGACTCCCATTCGACCTCCACCAACCCCTCGGGCTCCTCCCAGCGGGACTCCGCTACGTTGAGCCACCGTAGGCGAAACGAGTCGACGTAGAGCCACGGATCGAACTCGACCGACCCGCCGTTGGTGAAGTAGAAGGCGTATCGCCTTCCTGGCGCGGCGAGACAGTACGCCGTATCCGCATCGCGCGTGACGAATACCTCGTTGTGCGGGGCTGACCCCGGCACGTCGAACGCATCGCAGAAGAGGCGTGCCGAGCGAATCGTCCGTTGAGCCGAGTCGCTGAGCCCCAGACCGCCGCCGCTTTCCATCGTCGGGATGGGCCGATGGAAGCGCGTGCACGCACAACCCCCGAAGATGTTCCGCCAGTATCTGCGCCGGGCCTCCTCGCCGGTTCCGAACTGCGTCGTCTCGCCTTCACCGGCGCCGTACACCTTCTCGTTGTTGAGCGGCGCCGGCGACTGTTTCGCGATGAGATCACGCCAGAGGAGGATGTCATCCATGTGCTCCTGCCCGCTCGCCCCCATCGAGACCTGATTGTTCTGCGAGATCTCGGCGAAGTTGAGCCGATCGCGGTGGCTCATGAAGGCGCGCACCGATGTGCTCGGCGAGAGGTGCATCGCGGTGACGTAGGCGTTTCGTTCGCGGCCCTTTGCCTTTTCGTGAATGCGGTCCGCCCAGTAGAGCTCCCAGGCCAGGCCCGTCCAGCTCTCGTTGTTGATGTTGTAGAGGACATGACCGTACTCGAGCGACAGGTCGAGCACGCGGTCCACGAACCGTTCCTGATGCGGGAGGACGGCGGTGTTCCGATCCCGGACTGTATTGAAGAACGCTCGCGGGTCGCTCACGTTATCGCCGTCGTAGTTGACGTTTCGGGCCGGGTTCCAGGGATGGCGTTCCCACGCCTTGGACGAAAGATCGTGCTGATCCCAGAGGGTAATCTGTACGACGATCCCCCTGCGCTCCGTTTCCTCGAGAAAGGTCGAGAGCCGCCGGAAGTATTCCCCATTCCAGCGCTCGAGATCGTATGTCCCCTCCTCGATCTGCTCGAATGCGTAGATATTGCCGTCGTCCCGGTCGGACATCGTGTTGCGGATGAAGTTGCCGCCGCACGCCGCGAGCGTATCGAGGTGATCGGTCAGAATCGTCCCGGTCCACTGGAACGCGTTGTCCTCGTCGGATCCGCCCAGAAGTACCGACGTCTGTCCGCCGTACCGCCAGTAGAACGGGTGCTCTTCGCTCGGTCGTATGCTTGCATCACAGTTCATTCTCATCCTCCTTGCGTCTCAGGACAGCTGCATCGCCTCCGAGTAGAAACGCCTCAGCGCATCTCGCTCCGCGGCATCGGCCGACCGGTAGGCGGTACCCAGGTCGAATAGGAACGTCACGCTACGCCCGTGCCGGGCGGCAGCGGGCCGCCCCCCCGCATCGCGCGCGACTACCTCCGCGCCGCAGAGCTCACGGACATATGCGACCATCACGTCTGAGACGGAAAACGGCGGATCCGCCTGTACCACGAGCTTCGAGCTCGGCTCCACGTGATCGAACGCCTCGGTACTGATCCCGCAGACCTGATCAAGCCGGTATCCGGGCGTCACGCGGCAGCACGAACCCACCTCGTCGAAGAACCCGGTCGCATAGCCGTATGCTACGGACGCCGTTGCCTTCGATCTGGCCGCGAGCGCTCCGGCAAGCGGCTCGGTCAGCACTAGCGTGTACGGAAGGATCAACGGCGCCTCTGAAGGGACCCTGCCGGTGACGAGGTCCGTATCGCTCACAAAGGTCACCGCGAAGCCGAGGTCTTCGAGAAGCTCGTGCCAGCCGCACAGACTCGATCCGGCGGTGTCGAGCGAGTCGAATCCGCGTCCCATGAGAAGACTGTCTCGCGAGTAGTGGACGAAGACCGGCCGATCGGACTCGCAAATCCTGACCACTTCGTTGCGACTCTCCTTCAGGACATCCGCAACGGCAAGCGAGATGGGACTGGGGCTTCCGTCCGCATGGACCATTCCGTTCATCCCGAACTCGTGTCCGTTCAGCACGGGTCGCCACAGGAAGTAGAGGATCTTCTGCGCTCCCCGCTGCGCGAAGCTTCTCGTGCTGCGCCTGAGGAAGTCCGGTCCCCAGACACCGCCGGCGAAGCTCATCTTCCAGGGACGCCGATGCGGGCCGGCCTGCGTCTCCGCGATCCAGAACTCAGCGCCCGCCGATTCCGCGGCCGACCGGATCACGTCACAGCTGTAGCCGATGTCACGGAGCTCACGCTCGGGGTCTCCCTGATAGCAGTAGATGTCGAGCCCGACGAAGTCGAGCCCTTCGGCTTGAGCCCAGTAGTCCTGGCCGAACATCGCGGATCTCACGGGACCGGTCTCCGGAATGTTCGTCCCGATCGGTGAGACGCTGTCCCGCGCTCGTATAATGTCCCGCTGCCATGCGATGAGATCCGCGGTGTTCCGGTCGCGGAACCTCGTCCATGCGAGCCAGAGCCCCGGGTTGCCGCCAACCGCCGTCGGAGGCTCGATCGACTCCCAGCAATCGTACGAGCTGCTCCAGAAGCTGTTGACCCAGGCGGCGTTCAGCCGGTCCAGATCCGCGTATTGGTCTTTCAAGTGCGCTCGGAAGAGCTTTTTCGTCTCCGGGTGAAAGTCGTAGAATCGCGATGACGAAGCCGACTCGCCGACCGTCGGCTCATTATCGATCTGCCAGCCCAGGAGCGCCGGGTCATCCTTGTAGCGCGAGACCAGCTCGACGACCATCCGCTCGGCAAGTCGCCGTGCGGTCGGATCGTTGTAGCAGATCATGTGCCGGCCGCCGGGATGAGGCCGCCCGTGCTGGTCGATCAACCACACCTGCGGATGCCGACGCAACAGCCACACCGGCGGCGCGGCGGTGGGCGTGCACAACAGGATGCGCAGGTCGTGCCGCCGGGCCAGGTCCATGAACCGGTCGAGCGGACCGAAGTCGAAGCGCCCATCCTCAGGCTCGATCCAGTGCCAGGAGAACTCCCCGAAGCGAATGATGTCGAGTCCGCTCTCCTTGATCAGGGCAAGGTCGCGCTCCCACTCGGCTTCGGGCCAGTGATCGGGATAGTAGGAGACTCCCCCAAGCGGACAGAAACTGGTCTCACTGTTCAGGGTTCACCTCAGTCGAGCGCAGAATACGGATCGGCGGCATCGCGCAGCCCGTCACCGAGGAAATTGAATGCGAGCACGGTTACGACCACGAATATGCCCGGTGTCAGGAGCCAGGGAGAGAACATCAGGGCATGCAGCGCCTGCGCCTGCTGAAGCAGGACGCCCCAGCTGATGACGGGTCTCATGAGCCCGACGCCGATGAAGCTCAACGCCGTCTCTGCGATGATCATCCCCGGAATCGACAGACTGAGACTCGCGATGATATGACTCATGACGGAAGGAATGAGATGGACCCGCAGCAGTCGTCCGGTACTCGCTCCGTTCACCCGGGCGGCGATCACGAAGTCCTCGGTCTTGACGCTCAGGATCTTGCTGCGAATCTGCCTCCCGAGGCTCGTCCAGCCCACCACCGACAGAATCACAACGATGCCGGCGTAGACCTGCAAAGGACCCCACTCGCGGGGCAACGCCGCCGCGAGGGCCATCCAGAGCGGGATCGAGGGAAAGGACTGGAGCACCTCGCTCAGCCGCTGGACGAAGCTGTCCACCACGCCGCCGAAGTACCCGGCGACCCCTCCTATGATAAGGCCGAGTGTCAAACTCAGAAGGACGCCGAGTATCGCGATCGAGATGGAGGCCCGGGCGCCAAAGAGTATCTGCGTAAACAGATCGCGCCCCATAGAATCGGTCCCGAGAAGGAAGACTTTGCCCTCCGGATCGCGCGTGCCAAACAGGTGCACGTCCCACGGAATCAGAGTCCACATCCGGTAGGGCTCGCCCCGCACGAACAAATGTACATCGTAGCGGCGATCGGTATCGACGTCGTATACCCTCCGTCCAGTACCGAGATCGACACTGCTCTTGAGGCCGTATACGAAGGGCCGCAGCCGGAAGCCCTCCTCCGAAACCAGACGAAGTCTCGTGGGCGGAGCATACACGTATCCGCTGTGCCGCGAGCGCGGCTGATAGGGCGCGGCGAAATCGGCGAACACCGCTGCCAGGATCATCACCGCCAAAACGATGGATGCGCCAACGGCGAGCTTGTGCTGCTTGAACTTCCACCACATCAGCTGCCACTGAGTAGCCACCAGAAGCTCTTCGGACAGCTGCACCCCTGTCTCTTCGTCGCCGGGAGTCGCACCCGGTTGTGCGCGATCTCTCATGTCATCGTAGTCACTCATGCGCTGCCTCGATCACAAGCGTATCCGGGGATCCACCATTGCGAGCAGGATGTCGGAGATCAGCGTGCCGATAACCGTCAGCACCGCGAGAAGAAACACGATGCTCCCGGCGAGGTACATGTCCTGCTCGATCAGCGCGTTGAACAGAACAGGGCCTATGGTAGGCAGGGTCAGGACGAGCGCCACGATCGTCTCTCCGGAGAATATCGCCGGCAGCATCCACCCCACTGTGCTGAGGAACGGGATGATGGCAATGCGCACCGGGTACTTCAGAAGGAGCTTCGTCGGGGCGACTCCTTTCGCCCGGGCGGTCAGGACGTACGGTTTCTTCAGCTCATCGAGCAGGTTGTTCCGCAGAATGCGAATCAAACCGGCGGTTCCCGCGGTCCCGATCACGATCACCGGAATCCAGATGTGCTGGAGAAGGCTGACGATCTTCGCCCAGGTCCACGGCTCGCCTATGAACTCCCGCGCGTACAAACCGCCGAGCACGACGCCGAACCATTGAAAGGCCGCGTACAACAGGACCAGCGCCAGGAGGAAGTTGGGTATCGCGAGACCCAGGAAACCGAAGAACGTGGCAGTGTAGTCACCGACCGAATACTGTCGCACAGCCGAGTAGAATCCTATGGGAAAGGCCACTATCCAGGTGAAGAGCAGCGACGATACGGAAAGCACGAGAGTCAACCCCAGGCGCGACCAGATGACCTCACCCACGGCTCGATTCCACTGAAACGAGTAGCCGAAGTCTCCACGGAACAGTATGCCGCCAATCCAGCGCAGGTACTGCACGTGAAAAGGCTCGTCGAGTCCGTACCGGGCTCGCAGGAGCTCGATGCGGGCCTCGTCCGCCGCGCTTACCGACTGCCCTTCCGCGGCAATGGCCTGCAACATGGTCGACATGTAATCGCCGGGAGGCAGCTGGATGATGAAGAAGCTGACAAGCGATATCGCCAGAAGGATCGGGATGATGATGACGATACGTCGGGCGATGTAGCGAAGCAGCATGCAGGCCTACCTTGACGCAGGAATCCATGGTGGACCGGATCAGCGACCCGGTCCACCGAAAGAGTCACGACTCACGGTCGCCGTCAGTAATCGTACCCCTGTATGAGAAACCACTGCTCGGGGTACGAGGTTCCCCCGTGCGGGTCCAAGTTAACTCCCCACGGTGGCGCGTTGTGCTCCTGATCCATGACGTTGCGCACCCGGTTGTGCACCGCGGCGGGGCGGGGGTCCATGCCTGCGATACCGACGGTCGGGAGATACTCCATGTGGATCTCGGCCGCTTCGTTGAGCAGCTGCAGGCGGTGCTCCTCGTCACGCGCGTCACCTGATTCCGCCCATATCTCGAAGAGTCGCGTTACCCACTCAGGAGGCTCTTCGCCTCTCTCGCCGCCGCTCTGCCACCATTCGTACCAGCGAACGCCCCAGGAGCGCCACGGCGGGTGCGGCGTGTACTCTCNCGGCTGGTTCATCCCCATCTGCTGGCTCCACGCATGCATCTGCACNTCGTTCGACTCGGCNCGTTCGATGTAGAGACCCCATCCGCCGGGCCGGAGGTCAACCTCGATACCGATGTCGGCCANGTACTCCACGGTCAGCTCGTTCGCATCGTCGTGGCTTCCGGAGAGATTGTCGAAGAGTATTCTGAACCGGCGTCCGTCCGGCAGNAGCCGATAGCCGTCCGCGTCGCGTTCGGTCAGACCCATCTCGTCGAGAAGCGCGTTCGCGCGATCAGGGTCGTATTCCGTGTACGCATTCGCCCACTCCTCGTGATACGCAGGGTCCATATGCGGTGGCGAAGCCTGGCCGGGTTCGGCCAGCCCGCCGAAGTCGATATCCACGACTTCTTCACGGTTGTGCGCGTACGAAACCGCCTTCCGGAAGCGAACGTCGTTGAAAACCTCGCGGAGCTGCGCGTCCGTTGTTGTGTAGTTGAAGAAGAGCGAGTACTGACCCGGCTTCGCGTTCAGCGATGGAACGAGCCGGTAGTCACCCGCCTCCATGTTCTGGGCGAGCACCGGCCAGTGGTGCGAGCGCAGCCGGATGTTCGCGTAATCCTGCTCACCGCCGGCAAGCGCGAGCAACAGTACCTCAAGATCAGGGTACTGGTCGAATACGATGTCGTCGATGTAAGGAAGCTGATTGCCGGCCCTGTCGACCTTGTAGTAGTACGGGTTACGCACCCAGCGCTGGCGTCCCTCGTCGGTTGCCGGGGCGGCCGGCACCCATGCGCTCAGCCTCGGTGCGTCGGGCTCCTGCAGATATCCGATCTTCTGCTCGTAAAGCATCGCCCAGTCGTCGACACCGGCCTCGTCCATGCGCCGCCTCAGGTCCGCCGCTGACGCGTAGTCTTCGTGAAACTGCGAGAAATAGTGCTTCGGGTGATGATGGAAATCCATCTGTCCCTGTCGGCCCGTCATCTCGAGCATCAGGAGGCCGTACGGCTGCGCGAACCGGAAGGTGAAGGTCCGCTCGTTGTGCACGATCAGCTCGGCCGGCTCGCCGGCAACGGTGAGCGACGGCGGCGGAACAGAAAGGACGGGATTGAGCCGGACATCCTCGTACCAGTACTGGATGTCGGCCGTGGTGAACGGCTCACCGTCGGACCATTTCACCCCTTCTCGAAGGGTGAAGGTCCACTGCGTCATATCGTAGGAAACCTCCCACGATTCGGCGAGATCCGGTTCGTATTCGCCGGTGTACCCCTGAACCTGCTTCACGAGGCTCACGTGAGCGAAGTCGACATGGATGTACCCCTCATAGCTCGTCCAGCTTGCGTAGTTGGAGCGCAGCGTCCCGCCGTATTGACCGATGAACTCGTACGGCTCCACGACGACCGGATTGGCCGGCAACCGCTCCCCCACCGGCGGGAGCTCATTCGCCTCGACCATCGCGGCGAGCATCGGCGCCTCGCCGAAAGTCGTGACCGTGAAGTCGGGCAGGTGATACGGCCCGTCGGCGGTCTCGAGCTGCTCGAGCGCCGCAACCGGATCGACGTCGACCGGGTCCTCCACGGCACCTCGCGCGAACCCGCTCGCGGCGACGATCGTGAACACGAGCAGTATCACGGGCCATCTGCGGAAGATGACACTGTTCATACAAACCTCCTTGAGAAGGACTGTCTCTGCACCGGCCGTCGGCAGCGGCGCTGCGGACCGTTGGCGCCCATTATGCTATTAAGCTATTAGACACTAGTTGAGGCACTTTGGCAAGCCCTGATGTGTTATCGGGTCCTTCTCTTGCTGCACGTCGGCATCGATCGTTTCTCGCTGCGACTATAATAGCCACTATGCCCAAATAATCCAATCTGCGGCCACTGAGACGCATGGATGACCGCAAGGTTGACGGCTGACGCCGACGCGACTATCCTGTGAGTCAGCTGGCAACGGGTTTTTTTAGTGCAAAGTGAGAGGCATCCATGTCGAATCAGATCGGTGGTCCGGATGACAGACAGAGGGACCATCAGGCACCTTCGAAACAGGAACCGATCCTTTCGATCCGCAATCTCCATGTGGACTTCCGAATGCGCAACGGCGTCGTACGTGCACTGCACGGGGTGGATTTCGATCTCGCTCTCGGGCAGACACTTGCGCTCGTGGGTGAGAGCGGATGCGGCAAGAGCGTTACGGCACAGGCTATACTGCGAGTCATCCCGGATCCAGGCGAGATCCGGAAGGGGCAGATCATGTTTCGCCTGCGCTCGCAGGCGTCCGAGCCGGAGATCGACATCGCCGCGCTCCCGCCGAAGTCACCCATACTGAACGAAATCCGGCGGAAGCACATCTCCCTGATCTTCCAGGAACCCATGACCTCGCTCAGTCCGGTGCACACGATAGGAAATCAGATCGGCGAGGCGTACCGTCTCCGTCGCAGCGCAAGTCGGAGCGAGGCGCGAGATCGAAGCATCGAACTTCTCAGAAGGGTTGGCATCCCCAGACCGGAACAGCGAATCGACCGCTACACCTTCGAGCTCTCCGGCGGGATGCGGCAGCGGGCCATGATCGCGATGGCCCTCGCTTCCGATCCGAGTCTGCTGATAGCCGACGAGCCGACGGCGTCGGTCGACGTGACGATCCAGGCACAGATTCTCGATCTCCTGGAAGAGCTCCAGCAGGACACGGGGATGTCGCTTATCATGATCACGCATGACCTGGGAGTCGTCGCCTCCGTTGCTGATCGTGTCGCGGTCATGTATCGGGGTGTCGTCATCGAAGACGCCTCGTGCGAAGAGCTCTTCGACAACCCGAAACACCCGTATACGAGGGGCCTCCTTTCGTCCGTGCCGGATCTCACCACTCCCGGGAAGGCCGATATCGCGACGATACGCGGCACGGTGCCGCATCCGTTCGCCGTCATCCCCGGATGCGAGTTTCACCCCAGGTGCGATCACTTCATGAAGGGGGTCTGCGACGTACGCTTCCCGGACGAGACCCCCGTCGGGCCTCAGCCGAACGCGCCGGACCATGTCACGAGATGCCACCTCTACACTGTCGAGGAACCGGAGGAGGGGAGCGATGGCCCAGCCGCGGCCGCAGCACCGCGAAAATGACCATCATGCAACACCCATGGATGACGGCGACCTCATCGAGATCGACAAGCTGAAGAAGTACTTTCCCATTCAGTCGGGGTTCTTGCGACGCCACGTCGGCGATGTACGGGCGGTTGACGGCGTAACCTTCTCCATCAGGCGCGGAGAAACGCTCGGGCTCGTAGGCGAGAGCGGCTGCGGGAAGACGACGACGGGCCGGCTGATTGCCCGCATCCTCGAACCCACCGATGGGTCCATCCGTATCAGCACGAACGGAAACGCCACGGACGTTGCCTCGCTTCGCGGGGGAGCGCTTCACGACTACTGGCGTCGTGTCCAGGTCATCTTCCAGGACCCCTACTCCTCGCTCAACCCGAGACGCACGGTGTCGCAGATCATCGCCGAGCCGCTTGTCTGCCTGACCGAGATGAGTGCTGCCGAACGCCGCGATCGAGTAGGAGAGCTGCTCGAGCTCGTGGGTCTTGACCCGCGACACGCCGAACGGTACCCGCATGCATTCAGCGGCGGGCAACGGCAGCGAATCGGAATCGCCCGTGGAATCGCGCTCAATCCGGAGCTCCTCGTCGCGGACGAGGCCGTCTCGGCGCTCGACGTCTCGATCCGGGGCCAGATCATCAACCTCATGGTGAGACTTCAGCGTGAGCTCGAGCTGACCTACCTCTTCGTGAGCCACGACCTGGGCATCGTCAAGCACATATCCGATCGTATTGCCGTCATGTACGTAGGAAAGCTCGTCGAGCTCTGCTCAGCTGACGGGATGTTTCGCAGGCCCCGCCATCCGTACACCGAGGCCCTGCTGTCCGCGGTCCCGCGGCCGGATCCGAAGGCGAAGGCTGCACGCATTCTGTTACCGGGAGACGTCGCGGATCCCGCAAACAAGCCGCCGGGCTGCCCCTTTCATCCGCGCTGCAGATATGCGCAGGAGGTCTGCGCACAAGACGAGCCCGAGTGGCGCAACGTCGGCGATGAGGAGCATCGCCACCTCGTCGCCTGTCACTTCGCGGACACGCTGGAGCTGAAGGGAGCGCTCCCGGCAGAGACGACCGCCGGAAGCACGCAATAGGTTCCGAGCAGGATCATCGCGCCCGGGCGGTACTCGCCCGCGGAACCATCAAGGTGCCTATGCGAATCACGACTGTCTCAGGCGGTGGCGCAACGATCCGCTCGGTGAGCCGTTGAACCGCGAGTGTCGCCATGCGCGACTTGAATACACGCACAGTAGACAGCGGTGGTTCCATGAGCTCGCAGAACGGGAGATCGTCGAACCCGCAGATTGATACTTCGGCAGGAAGCCGAACACCGCGCTCACGCAATGCCCGCACGAGACCGGATGCCATGATGTCGTTCGTCACGAAGAAGGCTGACGGCAGCGACCGGAAATGCCGCAGCGCCTCCACGCAATCGGCATACGACCCGGCGAGGGTCGGCCTCACCCGCAGCATCGGTTCGGGCGGACTCAGCCCGGCGGAGGACACCAGCTCGAGCGCGGCATTCTCGCGCTCGCGGAAGTTGTGAGTAGGGATCGAGGTGGAGCAGACACCGATCTTCCGGTGGCCGAGATCGATCAGGTGCTGCACCGCGGCGTGAGCTCCTGCAACATTGTCAATGACCACCGAATCAACGGGAATCTCCGGATACTCGTTGTCGAGCACGACCAATGGTATNTGGGCATCCTNGAAGTAACGCAGGTTGTGCTGCGGCATCACTGAGGCATCGAGGATCACGCCGAGAGTACGCAGCGCCTTCAGCTTGCCCACGAGGGCAGAGAAGTCCTCCCGCTCGTGTGCGTACACGACACGCAGCTCATATCCCCCGGACCGTGCTTCGGTCTCGATACCCTTCTGGATCTCGGCGAAGAACGGGTTGTGTGACGCTTCGATATCAGCGGCGTCGTAGACGACGAATGCGAGGACACCCGATCGCGCGGCGGCAGGACGGCCCCGTCCGCCTCGCTCATACCCGACACGACGTAATAGCTCCCGTATTCCGCTGCGGGTCTCGGCGCCGACGCCGGGACGATTGTTGAGTACGAGTGAGACCGTAGAGACGGACACGCCCGCTTCATCAGCAATCTGCTTCAGGGTCGTGCGTTGCGGTTCGTTCACGACCTCAGCATACGGTACCGACCCCGAGTTTTCAATGAAACTCGGAAGAACTGTGCTCTATCCGCCGGTGAAACCCAAGGCCTATGCGTCAGATGATCGGGCCCTCAGGCCAAGAACCGCATTTGACGCTCTCTCCGGGTAGTGATAGAGTTCAAGCGTGGCATAGTATTTACTTAATATGAGGCAGGACACCATCGCCTGGAGGACGGCAAAATGGGACCGCAGAAGACAAAAGCCGAGCGTACAAATGACGCCATCTACGGGTGCCTGATCGCCGCCGCGATCGGTGACGCCCTCGGCGCTCCCGTGGAAGGATGGTACTGGACCGATATCAGGGAGAAGTACGGACGCGTCGAAGAGTTCATGCCTTTCGACACCGGCTACTCGGACGGATCACCCGGCACCTATACCGATGATTCGGTCCTGCGACACTACCTCGCACTCTGCATTATCGAGCACGGCCGCAGAGTCACGCCCGACGACTGGGGTGAGTACTGGATCCAGCACGTGAACACCAAGCGGCTCTGGATTGCCGAGGAGGTCGCACGTATCAAGCTCGCACAGGGGATGAACCCGTGGTTCACCGGCCGCGAAAACGTTCCGGCCGGCTGTGCCTCGATGATGATCCAACCGGTCGGCATCGTGAACGCCGGCAACCCGCGCCAGGCGTTCCAGGACGGAATGAACATCGCCGGCGTCAACCAGTCCGGCTCGAACCAGGAGGCTGCGGCAAGCGTAGCCGCCGGGCAGGCCGAGGCTCTCAAGCACGATGCCACGGTCGACTCGGTCATTGGGGCGATGTACGACAACAGCTCGTTCCTCATGCGTCGCGCCTACGATCTCACGATGGATCTCGCACGAGCGAGTGACTCCGTGGACTCCTTCGCCACGAAGTTCTATGACAAGATGCTCGACTGGAGCTGGCCGCAGAGAAAATGGAGCAAGGAGCGCTATTTCAGCGGCAACTCGCTGGAATTCGTTCCGGTCGTCATGGCGATTCTCTCGCTGTGCGAAGGCGACGTTAATGAGTGCCTCATCGAAGGTGCGAGCTTTGGCCGCGACTGCGACACGATAGCCGCGGTCGTTGGAGGTCTGGCCGGCGCGCTGCAGGGAGCGACCGCGGTCCGGCCCCAGTGGATCGAGCAAAGCGAGCAGGCCAACGGCCCGTTCTTCGAGGAGGTTGAGGGAAGCGACGAGATGACGGTGAAGAGCGTGGCGGACAGGTTGATCGGGGTGTTGGAGAACGAAGCGCTCGCGGCGCGCCAGCGAGCCGGCCAGTTGGCCGGTCTCCTGGAGAAGAACAACTGATAACAAGAATGAACACGCCGCAACTGGCCGAACGCTGCGAAAGGACCGAAAACGAGGGAGCCGATCGCGCGAAGCCAGCCTGTCGACGGCATCGGCGGCCTCAGCGGTCGCAATGACGACATTCGCAGGGGCAGACGGAGCCACAGTGGTGTGGATCGGCGAAGAAGAAGCGCATCGAGGTGACAGCGAGGGCAGAAGTCGCTCGGGCCATCGTCAGTGGCGACGACCATGGGCGGGACACGGTTCAGTTCACAGAGGACTCGTCCAGCCCGGGCGGTGCAATGCCCTGCCGCTTGCCGCGCACAACGGTCGGGCGCTGTCGCTTCTGTTCGACGTCGGGACCATCTACCACAACGCGCCGACCGGCGAGCGACATCGCTGGAAAGGACTACTTGAAACGGTCTTCGCCGACGAGTCGTTTCATCAAGGTACAAGGAGTAGTGAGCAATGAGACAGAACCGAATAGCGCCGAGCGCTACGAACAGACGCTTCTGGGAGATCAACGGCACGCCGACGCTCCTGTTCGGCGGGAGCAATACGCACAACCTCTTCCAATGGCATGGAGCGAAGCTGACCGAGCACCTGGACCTGCTGGTCGAATGCGGCGGCAACTACGTCCGCAATACCATGTCCGATCGCGAAGCGCACGGAGTTCCGGCGTTTGCGGCCGGCCCCGACGGCGTGTTCGACCTGGAGTCGTGGAACGACGAGTACTGGGAACGTCTGTCGAGCTTTCTCGATGAGACGGGCAAGCGAGGAATCGTAGTCCACCTGACGCTGTGGGACCAGCACGATCTCTCGCAGGCGCTCTGGGAACATCATCCATGGAACCCTGCGTGCAACGTGAACTACGACGCGACGGCGCTCTCCGACGCGAAGGTGTTCTTCCGCACCGTCGACGATGGCAACTCGGTACTGATCGGCTACCAGCGCCGGTTCGTCGAACGGGTTCTCGAGACGACGCTGCCGTACGGGCACGTACTCTACAACATCGGGAACGAAGCGTGGACCGGCGTCGCGTGGGAGCGCTATTGGGCCGATCTCATCCACGAGCGCGCCGCCGCGATGGGAGTGTCCGCTTATGTGACTGCGATGCACATCGCTCCCGAAACCACCGTCCGGTCGACGATATCGAACCGAAGATCATTCGACTTCGCCGACGTGTCGCAGGTCAATCAGGAGGCGATGGGCCGGATGGGCCGCCGCCACATGGACTCGCTCCTGCTCTGGCGATCGCTGATCCCCGAGGCCGACCCGTTTCCGATGACGATCGAAAAGGTGTACGGCGGCGGAGACCGCGACGACCGTCAGTTCGGCTCGACGCGCATGGCGCAGCACCGCTACTGGCGCAACGTGTTCGGGGGGTGCTCGTCCGTGCGTTTCCACCGTCCGATCAAGGAAGGCTGGGCCGGACTCGGCCTGACCGAACCGGCGCAGGCAATGATTCGGTCGATGCGACTCTTCGTCGAGGCGTTCGACGTTACTCGGGCCGCACCGCACGACGCGATCATCACCGAACCGGGCGAGGACGGGCCGTACTGCCTGGCACGTCTGGGCGCCGCGTACGCGTTCCTCTTTCTCAACGGTGGGTCGGTCGAGTTTGACCCGTGGTTCGATCTCCCGTCATTCCATTGTCGCTGGCTCGACGTGGATGCGAGCAGGTGGAGCGACCGGGAAGAGCAGATCGCCGTTGACTGGCACGAGTACACGATCTGGACCGGCGAGTCGGCGAGGGTCCCTCGGTATGGGCGCGCTACGCTTCGCGCGCCCGGCGACGGGATCTGGGTTGCGGTGCTCACGCCGACGTTCGAGACGGCCTCATGAGCGGGTCGCAGCGAGTCGTGCTTCCCTACGACGCGACGTGCCCGGTCGTCTACGACAACGACGATCACCGCGATGTCTACACCGACGAGTACCTGTACGCGCTTGCATCGGCCGGCGAAATCGACCTCCGCGGGATCATCACGAGTTACCCGCACGATCAGGCCGAGTACCGCGAGTTCGTCGCCGGTCGAACGCGGATCGTGCATCTCGCGCGCCAGAGCGGCATGGATCGGCTCCCCGACCCGATCGCGGGTACGAACGTCCGGCTCTTGCGACCGGCGAGCGGAGAAACCGACGACGCCGCGCCGCTCGACTCTGCCGGTGGTCGGCTCATCGTCGAAGCAGCCCGGCAGGCGAGTCCCGAACGTCCGCTCGTTGTCGTGATCGGCGGACCGCTGACCTCCGCGGCCGACGCATACCTGATCGATCCGGCGATAGCCGACCGCGTCGTCGTGTCCGCGCTGTTCGGATCGTTCGACGGTTTCCACCGGTGGAACGCGGGTCTGGACCGTTGGGCCGCCCAGATCGTTGTCGAACACCTGCGCGTCGTGATCTTCCCTGAGGTCGCGAACCTCGACTTCGCCGCGCGCGTCCCCAAGGCGAGGCTGCCGGAGCTACCCGCAACGCCGCTTCGCGACTGGATGATCGCAAAGCACCACCCGTCGAATGACCTCCCTTCCGAATGCGACGCGGACGGCCAGCCGGCGATATCGCTCGTCCGTCCCGACTACTGCCGCTCCGCGCGTCGCGTGAGGCTAGACGCGTCGACGATCGGAACGCGAGCCGCAGCGGCCGACACGATCCCGCTCTACGCCGACGATCCGGACGGACGCGCGCTCCTGGTGACCGACGTCGACGTCGACGTTGGGACTCAGGAGTTCTTCCGGGCGTTGTGCAATCCCGTCGCCTACGGTCGCAGGCCTCGCGGGTGATACGCAGGAGGATTCATGGGTTCTATGCATGTTAACGTCGTGAGCACCGAGCCGGGTCGGTGGTGATGCCGCCGCTCATCCGCACTCGGATCACCCCGCCGCCGCGGCGGGTATCTTTTGGGCGTAGCGATCGGAGAGCATCCGGTAGGACCGCGACCGCATTGCGGCGGTGGTTACGCCGAGGCCGATTACTCCCGCCGCGATGAAGATGAGCGCCATGCCGCGGTCGGGACCCGAGCCGAACCACCCGATGAGCGTGGGACGCGACCCCGTGGTCATGAAGAAGATGACCCAGAGCTCGGCGATCGGCCCGATGAGAAAGGCGGTGATCGGCGCGGCGGACCGCTCGAGCATCGCGGCGAATCCGAAGACTCGACCCTGGACGTCGTAGGGCACCACGTTCTGGATGATCGTCTGCTCGGCCGCCTGGATCGCCGGAACCAGGCACATATAGATGAAGAAGCCGATCACGAGCAGCACGATCGACGAACGCAGCGGAAACAGGATCGTGATCGACCAGGCAATCAGGTTGCCCAGAAACAGCGTCCGCAGCGGCGACGGACCGAGCCCCCGTCGCGCCACGACGATACCGCCCAGGATGTAGCCGGTCGACAGGAACCCCCATATGAACCCCCATACCTCGACGCTGACAAGGGTGAGTCCGTACGGATCGGTGATCGCTATGTATACGCCACCCAGGAAGTTGTTGAACGTCGCGAAGAAGTCGAGCCCGAGCAGCCCAGGGACCAGACGGATCGCGCCGAGCGCCCCGCGAAAGTCGACCGGCTTTGGCTGCTCGCCTCGCCTTCCGCATGCTGCGTCAACCGTTATGTAGTGCTTGAGCGGGGATCGTCACGCCGCGGGCGGTGAGGTGTTCGCGCATGGTATCGGGGTCTTTCAGGTATGAACGCATGATGTGGTGGTATTGAGCGCCATGAGGCGCCATGAGACCGTGCGGTGATGAAAGGGCACCGCCTGTCGTTCGTCGCAGCGAACGGCTGAAGCTGGAGGCAGCCTGACCGGCGGAGATGAGCTGGTTGGGTGGAAGCAGCCTCGACAACGACGGAACGCTCCGGTACTGCCAGACGGGGTGGGTCCGGCAAGCGAGACGGAAAGGTGTACGTGAGGAACCAGCGTCCGAAAGCCCCTCAAGACAACCCACCAGCTCGAACCTGGCGGATGTGGGCTGGGCTGCAGCGCGCACCCACGACCCTTGCGGCGTGGGGAACTCCCGAACCGGTTGAAGTCGCCGGCAGGGAGGCTTCGGGGAAGGCCTGCGGCGTACCCGAAGCGAGGCTGCTGGGGCATAGCTGGGCACCGACCCCGTCGAACGGACTTGTGGTGAACATGGGAACCAACCTGTCGCTCCCGCCTCCGGAGGGGTACCCCCTACCGGCTGGGACGGTGCATCGTCCACCTGTGGTGATGGGTTGGGGCGGAGGACCCGTAGTAGTCCGAGGTCGGGAAAGCCGGCCACATGGCGAAGGGGTCCAGCGAGTTCGCGGCATCCAAGCACTGCGTGGAGGTCGTTGGTGAACACCGACGCGCCGTGGCCGAGCCTCGATGAGGCACGAGCGCGGGTACACGCGATGCAGACGAAGCTGCACCGGTGGGCGGTCGGTGATCCCGATCGCTCGTTCGCGGATCTCGGCAACCTGGTGTACGACCCCGCCTTCCTCGTGGTGGCGTGGGACCGGGTCCGAGCCAACAAGGGCGCCCGCACCGCTGGCGTCGATGGCATCACCCCACGATCGATCGGTCAGGACGCGGTCGGATTCCTGGCCGCCCTGAGGGACGACCTCAAGGCGCGTCGGTTCCAACCTGATCGCGTTCGGGAGCGGCTGATCCCGAAGGCGAACGGCAAACTCCGTCGCCTGGGGATCCCTACCGCCGCCGACCGCGTCGTGCAGGGTGCACTCAAGCTGGTGCTCGAGCCGATCTTCGAAGCGGACTTCAAGCCGTGCAGTTACGGCTTCCGCCCTCGAAGACGAGCGCAGGACGCGATCGCCGAGATCCACTACCTCGGCTCCCGGGGTTACACCTGGGTGGTCGATGCGGACATCAAGGCGTGCTTCGACGAGATCGACCACGGTGCGCTCATGCAGCGCCTGCGGCATCGCGTCGACGACAAACGCATCCTGCGGCTCATCAAGGCCTTCCTTACCGCGGGTCTTCTCACGCAGGACGGCCGCGCGAGGGAGACGACCACCGGCACACCGCAAGGCGGCATTCTCTCACCGCTGCTGGCCAACATCGCCCTCTCCAGCCTGGACGAGCACTTCAGCGATGCATGGGAAGCGCTCGGGCCCACTTGGATGCGCAAGAGCCATCGCCGCGCCGGACACGCGACAGCGAGACTCGTCAGGTACGCCGACGACTTCGTGATTCTCGTGTACGGCACCCGCGACCACGCGCTCGCACTGCGCGACGAGGCAGCAGCAGTTCTCGCCCCGATCGGCTTACGCCTCTCGGACGAGAAGACCGGAATCCGCCACATCGACGAAGGCTTCGACTTCCTGGGATGGCGCATCCAGCGCCGCACCAAACGAGGCCACGCCCACCGGAAGGTGATCCACACCATCCCATCACGCGCGGCCCTCACCTCGCTGATGAAGAAGGTCCGATCACTTACCCGCCGGGCGCAGCACAAGACGCTCGCCGACCTCCTGTGCCGAATGAACCCGGTACTGCGAGGCTGGTGCACGTACTTTCAGCACGGTGTGTCCTCGCGGACCTTCAACTACCTCGACCACTTCAGCTGGTGGCGCGTCGTAGGTTGGCTCCGCAAACGGCACCACGGACTGAACTGGGGCACCCTCCACCGCCGCTACCTCCCGAACTGGGAGATCCGCGACGGATCGGTCGAGATGTACCGCCCGCGGCGCGTAGCCATCACCCGCTACCGCTACCGCGGCGCCCGCATCGAAACCCCGTGGACAAGCGAGTGAGGCGACGAACCTCCGCAGGCATGAACTCGTGGAGAGCCGGATGCGCAGGAATGCGCACGTCCGGTTCGGAGGGCGGGCCGAGGAAACCGACGGGTGGAAACACCCGCACGGCGCCTCGGTCCGACCCTACACGTACGTGCTCACGCGCGAGGGCTGGATGTACGTGTCGTTCCTGCAGGACGCCTTCTCGCGCCGCATCCTCGGGTTCGTGGTGGCGGCGAGCAAGACCGCCGAGCTCGTCACGCGCACGCTGCTGCAGGCCGTGAACGTGCGCCAGCGCTCGGACGCGACGTTCGTTGCCGACGGCGTGATCCTGCATTCCGATGCCGGGTCGCAGTACACGTCCCTCGCGTTCACCGAGAAGCTCCTCGACCTTGGCCTCACGCCCTCGATCGGCCGGGTGGGAACCGCCTACGACAAGGCGTGGGCTTCATACTGCACTCCTTTGCGACGGTTGGGTAGGTTGTGGGGTTTTGGTTCTGTCGGTGAGCTTCTTTCCTTGTCGTTTCGTGGGTGCGGCGGCGGGGTCGGGGCGCTCGTATAGCTGGTCGTTCTTGTCGTTGGCTTTGTGGCCTTGGAGGAGGCCGGCGGCGTGCCATCGCCTGATGGTGGTGGGGTGAACGTTGAGGAGGGTGGCGATCTCGGTGAGGGTGAGGTGGCCTTGGGCGCGGAGGCGGTCCTGGTGGCTGGGGATGTTGTGGCTGCGGCGTAAGTGGATGATGATGCGGCCGGTGAAGGGTTTGCCGGTGCCGCTTTCGAGGCCGGCGTGGTTGAGGTGGTCGGCGGTTTCGCCGTCGGTGTGGTCGTTGAGGAGTTGATCGATGAGGGCGAGGGTGGTGGCGGGGGTTTGCCAGGTCTTGTAGGCGGGTGGGTTCTTGTTGATGGTGAGGGTGGTGGTGGCGCCGCCGCGGTAGCGCACGGCCAGGGTGATGGTGCCGGCGGTGCTGTGGCCGCGGCGGTTGTGGCTGGTGCTGGTGTTGGTGATGGTGACGTCTTCGAGGATGTGGCGGGTGAGGCGTTTGCGTTCGCGTTGGGGGGTGTTGGGGTCGTTCCAGATGCGGGGGATGTCGTTGGCGAGGGCGTGGATGCGGGCTCGTTGTTCGGGGGTGAGGGTGGTGGCGTGCTGGGCGCGCTCGAGTTCGGCCATCGCGTCGTGGTGGGCGCGGATGGCGTGGTTCCAGTCGGCTTCGAGGGTGTCGGCGACGAGGCGGTTGTGGGGGTCTACGGCGAGGTAGCGGCGGCGGG
>SL_3KL_010_SEDDRAFT_10001100_pt1 | contig 24152 bp, 21 predicted proteins | sample SodLakKL_010_SED_2_FD_10381 | JGI IMG/M metagenome (IMG submission 10381) | reverse complement strand
TAAACCATTCAACCCATAAACCTTTAAACTTTTAAACCCTTAAACCTATTTGACATTTCAACCTTTGGACAAAATATGAAAAAATAACACGTACATTTGTGCCATGCTGCAGAACTGGAAAACCGGCTTGGTCTTTTTGTTCCTGAGTGGCCTGATACTATTGTTTATTGTGGCTCCCCTGGCCGGGATGTTTTTAAAGACATCCGGTGTACAATACCTCGACACATTGGCAGATGTGGAAGTCCGCCGGAGCATTCGCCTGACATTGTTCAGTTCGTTGGCCGGCGTGATGGTTTTTGGACTGGCTGCCATTCCCCTTGCCTATGTACTGGCCAGGAAAGATTTTCCGGGCAAGGGGTTGGTCAATGGATTGGTTGACCTCCCGGTGGTGATCCCGCATTCAGCTGCAGGCATTGCCATACTGGGTGTGGTAAGCCGTGGCACCCTGATCGGGCAGGCCGGTGATGTGGCAGGCATCCAGTTTGTTGGCGGGATTGCCGGGATCGTTATCGCCATGGCTTTTGTGAGCATCCCGTTCTTGATCAATGCTGCGCGTGATGGTTTTGAATCTGTGCCCGAAAAGCTTGAAAAGGCGGCTTTGAATCTGGGTGCTTCGCCATGGCGTGTTTTTTTTACCGTATCGTTGCCACTGGCAAAGCGACAGGTACTTACCGGGTTGACCATGATGTGGGCCAGAGGGCTGAGTGAATTCGGGGCCGTGGTGATCATTGCCTATCATCCGATGGTGACCCCGGTGTTGATCTGGGAACGGTTTACCTCTTTCGGGTTGTCTTATGCAAGGCCTGTGGCTGCAGTTTTTGTGCTGGTGTGCCTGATCATTTTCGTGGCCATGCGGCTGCTGGCCAAACAACGAATACATAAACGACATTGATTATTCCAAACACCATGCTGCTCATCGACAAACTCAGCGTACAATTGGACTCATTCGCACTCGAAGACATATCCCTTCGTGTTGCGCAGGATGATTACCTGGCGCTGCTCGGTGTGTCCGGGTCCGGCAAAACGGTTCTGCTGGAAGTTTTGGCCGGACTGGTGAAACCTGCAAAAGGCAAAATATTGTTCAATGGATCAGACCTAACCTGTGAAAAGATCCAGAAACGTCCGGTCGGTTTGGTTTATCAGGACCTTTCGCTTTTTCCGCATCTGAATGTATTTAAAAACATCGCTTACCCTCTGCGAAAAAAGGGATTGACCTTTCAACAGGTGCATGAACGGGTCACTTCACTAGCTGCACAAACCGGTGCAGACCACCTGCTCGACCGTTACCCGGGTACCCTTTCAGGTGGCGAAGCCCAGCGGGTAGCATTGGCCCGCACCCTTGCCGCCGACCCCGACATATTGCTGCTTGACGAACCCTTGTCGAACCTGGATGTGCAACTGAAAAGCGGTTTACGATCGGTGCTGCGAAACATTCATAAAAGCGGGAAAGCCATCATCCATGTGACACACGATTTCATGGAAGCGGCAACCCTTGCCAGCAAAGTAGCGATCATTGAAAACGGGCGATTGATTCAATTTGGCACCCCGGAAGAAGTGTTCCGGCATCCCAAAACAGAATTTGTGGCGCGTTTCAGTGGCATAAAAAACCTGTTCCCCTGTAAAGTCAATCCCGTGTCGGGCTCTCCGGGGTTGTACTCCGGAAGGGTCAACGATCAGCTTGAAATCCTTTATCTTGGCAAAGATGGCGAAACGACCGGTTATCTGATGATCCCACAGGAAGACATCCTGATTTCGGAGGAGCTGATAGAGTCATCGGCCGTTAACCGCTTACAGGGGATGATCCGCGAGATCTATCTCAGTGGTTCCGGCATGGAAGTGGTAGTGGATGCCGGAGCAGAATTTGTAGTGTCGGTGAGCAGGCGCTCACACGACACCATGCATCTTAAGCCCGGCAAAAAAGTGTGGCTGACATTCAAGGCATCGGCTGTGCGGTTTATTGAGGGCTGATCTGTTAAACATTAACAATGACATAAGCGTTTATACAAAAGAACCTGATTGTTCACGTAAAACCAAAAAAAAATGATCACTCACCGTCGCATTTTACCTTACTTTGTTTTGTTGCTGGTTGCCAGCCTTGTTTCGTGCCAGACCCGGACACCTGAGCAACAAGCCCGCCAATTGCCCTATCCGAAAAACATCATCTATTTTGTGAGTGATGGCATGGGCTACAACCATGTTCTGGCCACCAACTATTTTGAACATGGCCAGGCAGGTGCTCAGGTATATGAGCAGGACGACTGGCTTTCCCTGGCACAGGCCACATATAACGCAGCAAGGATCTCCGGTGGAGAAACAATCTTCCATAATGGTTATGCTCCCCGTACCGCCTGGGAGGATCCGGGTTACCTGTCGGCAGACTATACCGACAGCGCAGGGGCCGCCACGGCACTCTCCACGGGGAAGAATACCATTGGCGGGGCACTGGGTTTGGGTTTGTTCGGCGACACCCTGACCCATATAAGTCAGGCGGCCAAAGCCCTGAACAAATCTGTCGGGATCGTTTCGAGTGTGCCCCTGAGCCATGCCACCCCGGCCGGTTTTGTTGTCCATAATCATAGCAGGCATAATTACGAAGAGATTGCCAGGTATATGTTTTTTCATACGAAGGCAGATCTGATCATGGCCCCGGGACATCCTTATTATAACGACGACGGGGAACCCGAAGAGATGACGGCCCGTTATGTGGGCGGTTTTGAGATATGGGAACAACTGGTGGCCAATGACGGTCGTACCGAATTTGTTTTTGGTGACGATCTGTTGTATGTTCAGGATGTGGATGGCGACGGCAATCGTGACCCGTGGACATTTGTTGAGGCACGTGAAGAATTTGTTGCCATGGCCAGCGGGCCCACACCCAAGCGTGTGCTTGGTGTGCCAAGGGTCTATTCGACACTGAATTATGGGCGCAACCGGGACCACAAAGCGGACATGCCTTTTGAACAGCCCATGAATGAAAACATTCCGACGCTCGTAGAGCTGACAAAGGCTTCGCTGAATGTGCTTGGTCAAAACCCGGAAGGTTTCTTTGTGATGATTGAAGGGGGAGCCGTAGATTGGGCAGGGCATGATAACCATATGGGCCGCATGATCGAAGAGCAGATTGATTTTAACAATGCTGTGATGGCTGCTGCAGATTGGGTGGAGACAAACAGCAGTTGGGATGAGACCCTGGTTATCGTGACCAGCGATCATGAAACCGGTTATCTGACAGGGCCGGGTCATCCCGATCCTTTCAACGACGACGTGGTGAACCGAGGCCGGGGCAATCTGCCCGAAGCCAGATGGCACTCTGGCAGCCACACCAATATGCTGGTGCCTTTTTATGCCAAGGGACCGGGTGTTGAATTGTTTGAGTTCTTTGCAGATGAAAAAGACCCGGTACGCGGGCCCTTTATTCAGAACACGAACATCCCGCAGGCGGTTTTCCTGATGTGGGGCAAACCAGATATCGTGGTTCACCGCCTGAACAGATAGGATCGGCTTGAGACCCGGGTTTAACGGTTACACCGGGAAACCCGGGCCACATATGACTAATCAAGATAAATGTCGTAAGGCAGACGCGTCAGGACGCCCGTCATGTCGCGTGCTTCTTCCAATTGCTTGTAATACCGGTAAGAAGGTCCCAGCTTGCGTTGCAACATCCTTTCCTGTATGCCGCCGAAACTTTCCATCAGTTGCTCCAGGAACTCTTTTCTGATGGGATATTCAACAATGCGGTAATCTTCCAGTTCGGCCAGTTCGAAGGCTTTCTCAACAGCCAGTTCCAGTCCGCCGAAATCATCGATCAGGCCGTTTTGCTTCGCTTCTGCACCGCTCCATACCCTTCCGCGGCCCAGTTCATCCACTACCGACACAGGGATGTTTCGACCCTCTGCCACATGTTCAATAAAGGTATCGTAAACCTGTGCGATGCTTTCTTCGATGATCCGGCGTTCGGCCGGTGACAGGGGTTTGGTTACAGACATCATATCTGCCAGCTGGTTGGTCTTGACATTGTCGAAGGTGATGCCCAGCTTTTCATTAAAAAACTCCTGCATATTCGGGATCATGCCAAATACGCCGATGGAGCCTGTAATGGTGCTGGGGCTGGCCACGATCCAGTCGGCTGCGCATGCAATGTAATATCCTCCCGATGCGGCCACATCGCCCATGGAGGCTACCACCGGTTTTTCCCTGGCAGCCAGTTTGACTTCACGAAGGATTACATCCGAGGCCAGGGCACTGCCGCCGGGAGAATTGATCCGGAAAACAATGGCTTTAACATCATCGTCTTTCCTGGCTGCACGCAAGGCGCCTGCAATGCGATCTGAACCGATGATCCGGTCGCTGCCCTTTCCTGAGATGATGTTTCCGCTCCCATATACCACAGCGATCTTGTTCTGGCTGCGGGGAGATATCATGCTCTTCGGCAGGGGTGCTCGCAGGTAATTGTCCAGTGCGACAAATTCAATCTCTTCTTCTTCTTCTTCCAGGCCCAGGCGCTCCCGGATGATATCGTAGAGTTCATCACGGTAAGCCATCCCATCTGCCATATCCCATTCCAGCGCCATGGCGGCATTTCGTGTGTGCAGATTGTTGGCCACTTCGTTCAGGTGGTTGATGGTCAACCCGCGCGTGATGGCAATTTCGCCCAACACATTGTTCCATATTGAGCTGATGTATGAAAGGATCTGTTCGCGGTTTTCAGGGCTCATGTCTTCGCGGAAAAAGGGCTCTCCTGCACTTTTATATTCCCCGTGGCGGATTATTTGCGGATCGATGCCCAGGCGGTCGAGCATGTTCTTCAGGAAAAACAGCTCCGAATTGAGTCCCCTGAAGTCGATCATGCCCTCCGGGTGAAGGTATAGCTCGTCTGCCACACTGCCCAGATAATAAGCATTCTGTGAATAGGTTTCCCCATAGCTGATCACGAACTTGTCCGGCCCCTTGAAGTCATCGAGCGCTTTTCGGATTTCGTGAACGGTGCTCCAGCCTGCCGGCAAAATGCTCAGGTCGAGAAAAATACCTTCGATATTTTCATCCTCTTTCGCCTTTTCAATACTTTTCAAAATGTCGTTCAGGCCAATGGCCCTGCGGGGTGAGAGTGACATGAGGTCGAAGGATTCGAAAGGGTTGCCGCCCCCGCGGTCTACGATCTCAGTGGTCAGGGTGAGGTGCAATACTGAGTTTTCCTCCACCTTAACGGTGTCTTTGGTTGCCATGCCTGCAATGGAGGCAACAATGCCAATCATCAGCAAAAAGATGATCAGGAAAGTGAGAAAAAATCCCAGCATGGATGCAAACATGAACCTGAAGAACTGTTTCATGGTTTTACGATTTAAGATTAATGGTAAGTTTTTTCAGCGCTAAAGTTACAAAACTTCATTTTGTTTGTCACAAAAAAAACCAAATTTTGCAGACCCGTTTTTTTTGTTCAATTTTGTTTGATCGATTCAATGGCTTCTGCCCATGGCAACTGTTTATCTTTTATTGGGGGGTAACGAGGGGGATGTCCCGGCGGCTTTCTCCAAGGTGTTTTCATTGCTGAAAAAAGAAGCGGATATCCGGATCCTGTCAGTGGGGTCATTGTACAAAAGCGAGCCATGGGGCATGGAGGCGGCAGACATGTTTTACAATCAGTCATTGGCTGTCGTGACTGATCTGTCCCCGCGGCAGCTTCTGCAACGCCTGCTTTCCATAGAACGTGCGGTGGGGAGGAAACGCACATTGGGAGTGGTCGAATCCAGGGCCATTGACATTGACATCCTGTTTTACGATGATGAAATTATTTCATTTCCTGACCTTAAAATTCCCCATCCGAGGTTACATTTGCGTAAATTTGCCCTGTTGCCACTCATGGATATCGCCCCCAACCTGCAACACCCTTTGCTGAAAAAAAGCATCCGGCAGCTGGTGGCCGAAGTGCGTGATCCCCTGAAGGTGGAAAAGGCGGGGGGTGGGGCACGGCCCTGAATCATGCTTTTCGAATAGTAATGACATGCGATACAACTACATAGCCATTGAAGGAAACATCGGTGCGGGAAAAACTTCCCTGGCAACCCGCATTGCCAAAAGGTACAACGGAAAACTGATCCTCGAACAGTTTGAAGAAAACCCTTTTCTGGCAAAGTTTTATGAGAATCAGGAAAAATATGCGTTCCCTTTGGAATTGTCTTTTCTGGCTGACAGGTACCAGCAGCTCAAGCGCGAACTGTCACAACAGGATTTGTTTTCAGATTTCACCATATCCGATTATTTTTTGAACAAGTCATTGATATTTGCGCGTAAGACCCTAAATGATGATGAGTACCAGTTGTTTATGACTTTGTTTAACATCATGAACGCCAACTTGCCAAGGCCTGATTTGCTTGTGCATCTGTACGTGAAGACCAGCAGGCTGCAAAACAATATCCGTAACAGGGGGCGTGACTATGAGCAGCGTATTCCTGATGAATATCTGGACAAGATCCAGGATAGTTATTTTGGTTATTTAAAGCAACAACCGCAGTTAAGGGTCTTGCTGCTTGACATGAATGCTGTCGATTTTGTTGCCTATCCTTCTCATCTCGAGGTGTTGCTGGAATGCATTGACAGGCAATATCCCAGGGGGATAACAAGTATAAGGCCGGGTGTTTGATGGGGACGGGCCGCAAAAAAAAAAGGGGGCACTTTTGGCCCCCCTTTTTTTTAGTATGGCAAAAAGTTTACAGGACGATATCCTGGAATTCGCTTTGTCCGAAAAACTGGATAAACTCCCTGTCTTCTGCGGCAATCTCTTTGATGGCAGAATTCAGTTCAATGGCACGGCGCAGGTTGCTGTACAACGCGGCAGGTTCGTTGTTCCTGGCAGCGATCACTGCCTTGAGGTAGGCGACATGGGCACATTCAGGCGCGCAGTTCAGGGTGTTGACGGCAGCACTTTCGTTGTCGTTCATGAGCTGGGCAAGCGCCACATTATATTTGCAGGTATATCCGGTGAAGCTGGACAATGCGTCCGGATAATCACCGCTCCTGATTTGAATCACGCCCATGTTGTAGCTTACATCTACTCCCTGTGCACGTGCAGCCTGGAACAGCGATACGGCATTTTCGTCATCGTATTCCCATGCGGCAATGACACCAAGGTTGTTCTGGACATGTCCGTTGCCCGGTGCCAGCTGGTTTGCTTTTTCAAGGTGTTCTGCAGCCTCTTCTGTTTCTTTCATCTCAAGAAGGATCGCTGCGGCATTGTTAAACCCTTTGTAGCTTCCGGGGAAGAGCTCCTGTGCCGACAGATAGATATTCAGCTGAACCTGTTTGTCGTCTGATAATGTGGCCGCAAACAACAGCTCTTTTTCATCCAGCTTACCAGGTTCTTCGACTGCCAGGGTGGCAAGCTCCTCATGGGTGTATTTGGGTTCGTATGCATGAACTGTGATTTCAGCACGTCGGAGCGGCTCAAGGATCTTTTCGATCTCCCCATAGATGAGTGTCATGTCTTTAATCCTTTGTTCCCTTTCAGCCGGGCCAAGCTGAGAATTGATCACGTTGGCAATCGCTTGTTTGTCAGGAAGGTCAGAAACTTCCAGCTTGGCCATGAACCCGTCAAAATCTTCTCCTTTGGCATTGACCCTGAGTTCAGGCATGGCAACCTCTTTATCCTCAAAAAGGTTTTTGATATAGCCTTCGCCTGTAGAGGCACGGTCTTCTGACAACTCCAGGTTAAAGGCCACCTCACCTTCGGGCGAAGCCCAGGCGTTTACATCAACAGCTTTGAGTTCCCAGCCCCTCTGAATGAATTCGGTAACATCCTCAATGGCTTGCTTTGCTTCATCTGTTTGGTTCAGGTCGAGTCGCCAGTTCAGATGATGGCGCATGTATGCAAAATAAATATTGGCTGTTTTTGATATGATCACCTCTTCCTCGTACTCATGAGGGGCTATTGACACCTTGTGGTCTTTTTTAACCCTTTGGGAAGTGACAATCACACCATCGGCAACTTTCCTTGCCGGAAGTTCTGTTGCCCTGTCCCCCCTGCCTTCACGGTATATTTTAGCATGAATGTAGAGCTCGGAGGCAAGCATGTCGGGGTCATAGTCAACAACATTTTCAAGCGCGAACATCGAGCGGCGGCCCCGTTCGATCATTTGACCCGTAGTTGTCGTATTGCTGCCACGCAGTGTAACTGTTTCGAGCTCCATTTCTCCGGTGGCATGTTTTAAAACCGGTGTGATCTCTACCACTGCATTACGGTGGAAATAGCCTTCGCTGACAACACCTTCCGTATTTGCAGCAACCTGGCCGCCATGATTCTCCAGCGGATTAGTTTCAGGGGTATAGCGAATACCCTCATCGTAGTTTCTTGCCATCCTGGGAATCCCACAGCTGGCAAAGATTCCTGCTGTAATAAGCATTACAGCCAAAAGTCTAAAGTTAATGTTTTTCATAATTCTTGTTTTGTATTGGTTAATCATTTTTGATGGTTTATTGATTTTACAATGATTATGGAGGTTACAAAAGTACGTACAAAAAACAATGTGTACACAAATATACATAAATTTTTTTCATTCGAAATTACACACAGACGAATGAAAAAATTTATGTGAAAGCGAAGCGGTTCCTCCTGTACACCAGCATTTTGTATTTTTAACCCGGGCTGGTCATTGGAGCTTTGTGGTGGAAGGCCAAAAGCCAAACCAGAAAAGGGGTTTGGCCTTGGAATGGATTTTGTTTGAATGCAAGCCGGGAGATGATCCCTTGCCTGACCGTGCAATTATTGATGTTGTGGTTGAAAAAAAAACACTGGCTGACGACAATAATTCAACATTGGTTTTGTGGTATTCTCAAAATGTTTTACATTTGCACTCCTTTTTTAAGGAGAATCCGTTCAGGAACGGCCCGTTCGTCTAGGGGTTAGGACGCCAGGTTTTCATCCTGGTAACAGGGGTTCGATTCCCCTACGGGCTACAGAAAATTATCGTTGCACCAACTTATTTTACAGTTACATTATGGCAAACCATCCGTCAGCAAAAAAAAGAGCACGGTCCGACCACGCCAAAAGGCTCCGGAACCGTTATTATGCCAAAACCACTCGTACAGCGATCAAAAAGCTAAGAAACACAACCAAGAAGGAAGAGGCACAGGAAAGCCTGCCCCGTGTAGTGTCCCTGATCGATCGCCTGGCTAAGAAATCGGTCATTCACAAAAANAAGGCCGCCAACTTGAAGGCCAAACTCACACAGCATGTAAACCGCCTGCAGTAGGGAAGGCCGGGACTTTACAAAAACACCTTTGTTTTTTTGGTTTTTTTGAGATAACAATTATTTTTGCACCGGATAACATAATATTGGCCCGTTCGTCTAGGGGTTAGGACGCCAGGTTTTCATCCTGGTAACAGGGGTTCGATTCCCCTACGGGCTACAAAAAAGACCTTTCGCCAGAAAGGTCTTTTTTTATGTCAAATCATTTCGTATATTCGTCAGGAAATGAAAAAATTCTGTTGTACCTGGGTGAGTTCCATGTTTTAAGTTGTTTGATAAACAAGGATCAGGCTTTTTGCACGATGCCGTTTTTCGCTGCTGTCGGCCCCAAAACCACGGAACCCCCGGATCCGGAACCTGAAATGAAATATACAGATGCACAAACCCAAAACTGCAGCGTATACTGTATCTGCACTGCGTGGTATCAAAAGCTGGGCTGAGGACGACCGGCCCCGCGAGAAGCTGCTTTCAAAAAGCAGAAAGGCCTTGTCGGATGCCGAGTTGCTTGCCATCGTCATTGGCTCGGGGACCTCCGATCAGACAGCGGTGGAGGTGTCGCGCACTATTTTGAACAGCGTATCAAACAACTTGTGTGAACTTGCCAGGTTAAGTATCATGGAATTAATGCGCTTTAAAGGGATTGGCAACGCTAAAGCCAGCAACATCATGGCCGTCATGGAGTTGGGCCGTCGCCGCAGATTGTCAGAAGGATTGAGAAAGAATATGGTAAGCTGCAGCCGCGATGCATATGAGATCATGGCGCCCATTATCGGTGACCTGACCTATGAAGAGTTCTGGCTGATACTGCTGAACAGGGGCCATCGGATACAACGCACCATTTGTGTCAGTGAAGGGAGTGTGTCAGGAACTGTTGCAGACCCTAAAAAAATATTCAAAATAGCACTCGAATACAATGCCTCTGCCCTTATCCTGTGTCATAATCACCCCAGTGGCCTGGTAAAGCCCAGCCCCAACGATCACCGGATCACAAAAAAATGCAAAGAAGCAGGGGCATTCCTTGATCTGCCGGTACTTGACCATCTCATCGTCGCCAACGACAGCTTCTTCAGCTTTGCTGATGAAGGTTTGCTGTGAGTCAATGATGAAAGGTCCCAACAAACGCCAATGCCCTGTGCACATTTTTACCCGCCGGGCACTGTGCATGTGTACGGATTCCTAAATGGTTGCCTTTCGGCCGTATCACTTCATTAAGCGCTCTTTTTATCTGCAAAAACCAAATTTAACGTACCTTTACGGTATATTTTACCGCCTAAAGCCGCCCGGATGATACTGGTATACACCCCTAAAATTGCGAACCGGATAAAATATGTTGTCTCATTGATGCTGGGCAACGTATTGGGCCTCGAATGGAGGCTTACCAATGACAAGGATGAATTTGTCAGCTTCAGGGGCCCGAAGATCAACTACAGCAAATCATCATTGAAAAAAGATGAATTGCATATCCCGGCCAATGGCTTCCTGCTGGAACGGGGAGTCCATTATTTCCTCCCGGAGACCGTACACAGGGGCAAACTCCCATTGCTGTTCCCTGTGCCAAAGGCAAAACATGACATTCCCTTTGATCTCTTCGCTGCCACCTTCTATCTGGTGAGCCGCTATGAAGAATACCTGCCACATAAAAAAGATGTACATGGCCGGTTTGAAGCTTCGGAGTCTTTTGCCTACAAAAATAACTTTTTGAACCAGGCAGTGGTAAATCATTATGCAGAAATGATCAAAAGCCTGTTGAAAAAAAAACACCCTGGCTATCGGTTCCCGTCAAAAGGATTCTCCTTTATCCCGACCTATGATATAGATATTGCATTTGCTTACAAGGGAAGGTCCCTGTTCCGGAATGTCCTGGGCATGCTTCGGTCGATAGGAAACATAGATTACCGTTCACTTTTGCAACGCTGCAGGGTCTTGCTTGGACAGGAGAAAGACCCATTTGACACTTATGACGAACAATTGTCGCTTTACAAAAAGAGTGGCATCAAGGCGTATTACTTTTTTCTGTGTGGCGATTATGGACCATATGACAAAAACCTGGCTTTTTTTTCGAGGGAGTTGTTTACCGTGATCAAGAAGTTGGGTGATTATGCCCATATTGGCATTCATCCCAGTTACCGTTCCAATGAGGAAGAAGGTATGCTTAAAACGGAATTGACCAGGCTGTCCGGAATATTGAAATATGATGTCCAGTGCAGCCGTCAGCATTATCTGAGGCTGAGCATGCCCCACACCTATCAAAACCTGTTGAAGCATGATATCACATGTGATTTTACCATGGGATATGCCAGCCAGNCCGGCTTCAGGGCAAGCATCTGCAGCCCTTACCCTTTTTATGACCTGGAGACGGAAAAAGAAACCCCGCTTACCATTGTTCCTTTTGCGTTGATGGATGGGACATTGCGCGACTATCTCCGGCTCACCCCGGAAGGATCCATGCCGGTCATCGACGAATTGATCCGGGAAGTGGAAAGGGTCAACGGAACTTTTGTCACCCTCTGGCACAATGACTCCCTTGGCGATGCCGGTGAATGGCGCGGATGGAAGGAAACTTATCTGAAAATGTATTGGATGGCTACGGAGAAAGCCAGTAAAGCAAAAAAATGAAAGGGCGAAACACAAAATCCTGAACATCGAGCAACAATGCTTCGATATCTGAAATGTGATTCACCCAGACACTATATCAGAACATATGATCCGTTATGTAAGACATGATGAGATAGATTTTGACAAATGGGATGTTTGCATTGACAACGCCATCAATGGGATGTTCTATGGGTACTCTTGGGTTCTTGACATGTGTGCCCGGACATGGGATGCCCTGGTGGAAGATGACTATCGTGCGGTAATGCCCCTTCCTTACAGGAAAAAAGCGGGGATGAAGTATGTTTTTCAGCCTTTTTTTGTTCAACAACTTGGGGTTTTCAGCACCCACAGCTTAACGGAAGATGTTAGCAAACGCTTTATTGATGCCATACCGGGGGTGTTCCTTTTTGGCGAGTTCAGCATGAATACCTATAACCCATTGCCATCAGATCATCCATATATTTCGGGCCGTGGCGTGACCCATGAGCTGGACCTGATACCGCCTTACGGGCAACTGCGGGAGAAGTATTCAAAAAATACCCGGCGAAATATAAAAAAGGCCCTTGAAAGCGGTGTTTTTGTGACGTCGCATGGCCGCCCCGAGGAGATTATCCAGGCATTCAGGCAGAACCGTGGCTCCCGGAACATCCCTTTCACGGAAAAAGACTACCAGGTTTTGAAACATGTGATCTATGCCGGAATCTACAAGGGGATGGTTTCGTTAAAATGCGCCTACTCCGCCACCAATGATTTTTGTGCAGGCATTGTTTTTTTTACAAGCCATAACAAGTCGGTATGGCTGTTTTCCGGCTCTACACCAGAGGCAAGGTCAAACAGCGCAATGAGCCTTTTGGTGGATGAGTATATCCGGGAAAATGCAGGCAAAGAGATGATCCTTGATTTTGAAGGATCGGCCGATCCGAACCTGGCAAGATTTTATCGTGGGTTCGGTTCGGAAGAATGTGTATTTTTACACATTAAAATGATAAGGATGCCGTTTGTGTTAAAACCTCTGATCAATCTATACCTTAATCTGAGGAACTATTTAAAATAAGAAGGGATGCCAACGATTCACAAGCTGGGAAGCACATCGTCTTTGATGAACCACTATATTGCTGAGTTGCGCGACGAAAGCATTCAGCGCGACAGTTTGCGTTTCCGGCGCAACATGGAAAGGGTGGGGGAGATATTTGCCTATGAGATAAGCAAAACCCTGCATTGGCAAAAAAAAGAAGTGACCACCACTCTTGGGGTCGCCTCTTGTGAGGTGTTGGCGCAACAGCCGGTGATCGCCACCATATTAAGGGCCGGTCTGCCCTTGCACCAGGGTTTGCTGAATGCCTATGACAAAGCTGAAAATGCGTTTGTGTCAGCCTACAGGAAACACCGTAAGGATGGTCGTTTCGACATAAAGGTTGAATATGTGTCCAGCCCTTCCCTTACAGATAAACCGCTGATCATCAGTGATCCAATGCTGGCAACCGGTGCGTCCATGGTCTTGAGCTATAAAGAGCTCCTGATGAAGGGCCGGCCGCTGCACACCCATATTGTTGCAATCCTGGCAAGTAACCAGGGGGTGGAATACATCAGGAAGAACATGCCGAATAATGATTATACACTCTGGGTGGGTGCCGTTGACGATGAGCTGACAGCAAAAGCATATATTGTCCCTGGCCTGGGGGATGCCGGTGACCTGGCCTTTGGAAGCAAATTGTAACCGGTACCTGTGAGACATCCATGGCAGTAAAATGATCGTCCGTGGTGTTTTCTTGACAGGCAAAGAGTCAAATTAAAGAGTTTTTTTGCAGGAACCAATCATGGCCCTTGGCGTATGCGACTGATCACCACCATTTTGTATGAGAACCTCAGGCTGGCCCTGGCATCTATCCGGAGCCACCTGTTGCGTGCATCCCTGACGGTGCTGATCATTGCTTTTGGGATCATGGCACTGGTAGGGATACTGACAGCCATTGACTCCATCAGGCTATCCATCACAGAAAATTTTGCCCGTCTGGGAGCCAGCAGCTTCTCTATCCGTAACCGCGAGATGTTTGTTCAAGCCGGAGGCGGGCCTTCCCAGGTATTTGAACGGATATCTTATGAAGAGGCCCTGGCCTTCAAAGAGCAGTATGATTTTCCGGCTTCCGTTTCCCTGCAGGTTTTTGGAACAGGTTCTACCACTGCACGATACCGCTCAGAAGAAACCAACCCCAATATTCGTGTCCTTGGGAGTGACGAAAATTATCTGATCACTTCCGGTGCTGAAATGGCACTGGGCAGAAACTTCTCTCCGGCCGAACTGCAATACGGTGCCGATGTGGTGTTGCTGGGGCATGATGTGGCTGCCAGGCTTTTTCCGGGGGATGCAGACCCCCTGGGGAATTTCGTCTCCATTGCCAACATGCGTTACCAGGTGATAGGGGTGATCGCCCAGCAGGGCACCGGCCTGGGCATCTCAGACGACCTTAACTGCATCATCCCCTACATGACGGTGAGACAAAACTTCTCCCGGCCCAACATGAATTATACCATCAATGTCAGTGCCAACGAAATGGATCTGCTTGATGAAGCCATCAATGAAGCAACGGGCCTTTTTCGCGTCATCAGGGGAGTTCGTTCCGGAGATCCCAACAGTTTTGATATCGCCAAAAGTGACAACATCGCACAGGCACTCATAGAAAACATTCGTTTTGTCACCCTGGCTGCCACCATCATCGGGTTGATCACGCTGATGGGTGCGGCCATCGGCTTGATGAACATCATGCTGGTATCAGTGACCGAGCGCACCCAGGAGATCGGTATCCGAAAAGCCCTGGGGGCTACAAAAGCTGTCATCAAACAACAGTTTCTTTCTGAGGCCGTTGTTATTTGCCAGATAGGTGGTGCTGTAGGCATTGTCCTGGGCATCCTGGCTGGAAACGGAATATCCGCGCTGGTCGGCAACCCGTTCATTGTCCCCTGGCTGTGGGTCATCTCCGGCGTATTGCTTTGCTTTGGTGTGGGCGTGATCGCAGGCTACTACCCTGCGGCAAAAGCTTCCAGGCTCGATCCGATCGAATCGCTCAGGTACGAATGATGGGGCGTGGGCGTGAAAACCTGTTCCGGGAGTGCAAAATAATGACAAGAGACACCAACGTGACAACTGCCTCGACAAACAGCGGAACGATCATCTGATGGAGGTCCCATATGACCGGTTGAAAAAAAAACACAGATCGAATAACAGTAATTTACAGGCTGGAAAGATATGATCAAACTGACAAAGATCGTGGCAACGATTTCCGATCGCAAATGTGACCCGGACTTTATCCAGGCGCTATTTGAAGATGGAATGGATGTGGTACGGGTCAATACGGCCCACCAAAAGCCCGAAAAAACACTCAGGATCGTCAAGAGTGTAAAAAATGTGTCCAAAAGGATCGCCGTGATGGTTGACACCAAAGGACCGGAAATACGGACCAACGATTCGGGAGAAGAAATTTCGGTTGAAAAAGGGCAGGAGGTCCGCATGACGGGACATGCTAACAGGCCTTCCGGCAAAGGTTGCGTATATGTTAATTACCCAGGCTTTGCCGACCACCTTGAGGAAGGCAAACAGATCATGATCGATGACGGGCATATTGCTCTGACAGTGGTTGAAAAGCATGACGGGTACCTTATCTGCCGCGTGGAGAATGGGGGTGTGATCAAACCCCTCAAAAGTGTTAACCTGCCCGGTACCACTATTGACCTGCCCTCCCTCAATGAGAAAGACCTGGAATACATCGATTTTGCCATCAAGCATCGTTTGGATTTCATCGCCCATTCTTTTGTGAGAAACAAGGAGGATGTCCTGGCTATCCAGGAAATCCTTGACAGGCACGATAGTCCCATCAAGATCATTGCCAAGATCGAAAACCAGCAAGGGGTAGATCATATTGATGAGATCCTTGACCATGTATATGGTATCATGATCGCGCGTGGCGACCTGGCCATTGAACTGCCTGCCGAGCGCATCCCGGGCCTCCAGGCCAATATGATCCAAAAATGTGTGCAGCGCAAAAAGACGGTGATTGTGGCCACACAGATGCTGCATAGCATGATCGATAATCCGCGCCCCACCAGGGCAGAGGTAAGCGATATCGCCACGGCCGTTTTCTCTGGAACTGACGCGGTGATGCTCAGTGGCGAAACGACCTTCGGGAAGTACCCCCTGGAGGCGGTGCGCATGATGACCAAAACACTCAGGGAAGCCGAAAAAGACAATCGTTTTTCCGTGGATAGCGAAGTGATGCCCCACGACAATCCGATATCCGTGTTCTTGTCCAAAACGGCGGTACGTTCCACACAGATCATCAACACCAAAGCCGTCATCACCGACACCGATACCGGCAAAACCGCACGATACCTGTCAGCCCACAGAGGAAGGATCCCCGTCTATGCCCAATGCTATGATGAAAGGGTGATGCGGGAACTTGCCCTCAGTTACGGGGTCAGGGCCGACTACATGCGTCTGCAACTGTCAAAACAGGAGTTTTTGCAAGCCACCTTGTTGCACCTTCTCGAAAAGGATGAGATAAAGCCGGAGGACCTTATCGTTGTGCTGGCAGGCAACTTTGGGAAACTGGCCGGCCCGTCTTTTGTAGAGATCAGTACCGCCAGAAATATGCTGTCGGACGAAAAGCATGAGACAAGATGAGTTGTTCCTGGAGAACCATGATTGGCGAATGGGGATCTGCCTTCACATTATTCCCATTGCAGGGTAGCGAACAGGTGACGTATGTCTTCTTCAAAAAAACCGATGACAGGGGCGAGGGAATCGTTGTTGGGGGTTACGTCGAAATACAAGGCACCCCTTAAAAAGTGGCTGACGCTGTCGGTGGCATAAAACTGCAGCGGTGATGCTGCTTCCTTTCCCCTGATGTGGAACAACACACCGTATACCTGGTTTTCACCGTGTGTAATGATCTCTTCATGTATGGCCGTGGCTTTTGGGATATGCCTGTGGACGAAAGTGCGGGCATCATCAAAATAGCCACGTAGCTGTTCCCTGTCCTCCACTTCCTTATAACTCAGATGGACACGCCCCAGAAACGCCGGGAAAACAATGTCTGCCCAGTATGGCTCGGCTGTTTCCCTGGTATCAGGCGCAAACGATGAGTACGCAGGATGTTCGAAGCGGTAAGGGTATGCTGAATCAAATGTCTGATATGCTTTCTCCGGCAAGGCAATACGAAAGTAGGCCCGAGGCCTGGGCGTATTGTTTTGCTGGCAGGAAACAACAAAAAAAAGTGGTATGGTCAGGAGAAAGATTATTCTCATCGGGTCATTCAATCCGTTTTACTTTGATCCTTTTGATGCGGCGCCTGTCAACCCCCTCTATTTCAAACTCAAATTGACCGTATTTTATTTTTTCACCCCTGTAAGGAATCTCCTGTTTGATTTCAAGGATGAGGCCGGCAAGGGTGTCCGCCTCACCTTTCACCTCATTGAATACATCGTCTTCCACCCCGGCAATCTTACAAAAGTCCTTCAGTAGGGTTTTTCCCTCAAACACGAACGTGTTTGCATCAAGCTTGGAGTAGATGGCTTCCTCCATGTCGAACTCATCATTGATCTCGCCAACGATCTCTTCCAGGATATCCTCCAGGGTAACAAGCCCGGATGTGCCGCCATATTCATCCACCACAATGGCCAGATGGATCTTTTTCTCCTGGAACTCCTTCAGCAGGTCATTGATGCGTTTGCTCTCCGGAACAAAAAATGCACTTCGCAACAGTTTTTGCCATTGAAAGTCATCCCCTTTTTCAAGGTGGGGCAACAGGTCTTTGATGTATAATATCCCTTCCACATTGTCGAAACTGTCGCGATATACGGGTATCCTGCTGTATCCGGCTTCCTGAATGATGTTGATCAGTGCCTGGAAGGGGGTGTTGTATTCAACGGCCACCACATCGAGGCGCGACTTCATGATCTCACGCACATAGGTGTTGCCGAATCTTACGATGCCGCGGAGCAGCTTCTTGTCTTCTTCGTTACCGGTGTCGTGGGTGGTGATCTCCAGGGCGTGCGACAACTCAGACATGCTCAGGTTGGGACGCTTCTTCTCCATGCGCTTGTCGATGATGCGGGTGGTTTTGACCAGCAGGGAGCTCAGGGGCTGAAAGGCCTTTCTCAACACCAGCAGCGGGACCGCCATCGCGGCTGAAAAACGGAGGGGATGGCGCGAGGCATATACCTTTGGCAGCACTTCTGCAAAAAGCAGTATCAAAAAAGTAACCAGCGCCACCTGCACAACGAATGCCAGAATGGGGTGTAAGGTCATCTCAAAAAATGCCCTGAACACAATGGTCGACAAGATAATGATGGCAATGTTGATCACGTTGTTGGCAATGAGGATGGTAGCCAACAGCTGGTTCGGGCGCTCAAGAAGGGCCATGATCCTGCTGTCACTTGCCCTTTGTTTTTTTCTGAAGCCTTCGATGTGATTATGGGTCAAAGAAAAAAATGCAATTTCAGAACCCGATACCATGGCCGAGAAAAACAATAATACGAGGATGGCGCCCAGGCCAATGAGGGCTTCGAAAGAAAAGTCATGGATTAGCAATTGAAGTTGTGCTGCCAGGCACGAATAAGGATCAGGTGAATCTTCCAAGGTTGCCTTTTGTTCTTGATTTAATACAAAAGTACATGATTTTTTTTTCATGTGACATACCACAAAGACAAGTGAAAAAATTTGCGGGGTTTTACAATTGACATAGGCTTGTTTTTTTTGTACTTTTTCTTTGGCTTTCATCCCAAAAAGCATCTTATAAAATATTAATTTTGGAAAATGTTTAAAGGGCTCATATACCTGCACTTCTGTCTGCTTTTTTCTGCAATGCATGTATATGCTACCCATGATGTGGTTTCCGGGCGTGTTATCGATGCTCAAACACGCGATCCGCTGGCTTTTGTCAACCTGGTGATCCACGACTCCCGCTCCGGAGGGATGACAGATATCGATGGCTTTTTTCGTTTGACCCATCACCAACCCATCCGCTCCGTGCAGTTAAGCTATGTGGGTTACGAGACAAAGACCTATCGGCCGGACCCCGGGAAGGATCATCATGTGGTTGCACTGCATCGAAAACCCGTCGAACTTGCTGAAGTAGTCGTAATGCCTGGTGAGAATCCGGCACATCGTATTGTTGAAAACGCAATCCGGCATCGCGATGTCAACAATCCGGAAAACCTCTCCGCTTTTTCGTATAATTCATATAATAAATTTGTCTTTACCGGGGAAATGGATGCACCCGGGGATGGTCACGGAACGTCTGGTAACGACACCATCGCCGACAGGATCTCCAAATACCTGGCACAGCGGCATTTTTTCCTGATGGAGACGGTGACCGAGCGCCGCTTCCGTTATCCCGGCCATAGCAATGAAACCATCCTTGCATCACGGATATCAGGGGTGCAGCATCCCCTCTTCGCCCTGTTTATGTCACAGATGCAATCATTTTCCTTTTATGATGATTATATTGAGATTGTTGGCGAGCGATACCTGAGCCCGCTTGCACCGCGCAGCACACGGCGCTATTTTTTTTTACTTGAAGACAGTACCTATACGGGAAATGATACTGTTTTTGTGATTTCATACCGCCCTTTAAAGGGGCGTATCTTCGAGGGGATGAAAGGGGTGATGTATATCAACTCCAATGGCTGGGCACTGCAGTCGGTAATCGCTGAACCCGCTTATGCCGAGGAAGGTGCGCGTGTCAGGATACAGCAAAACTATGAGCTGATCGAAGGCCGCCAATGGTTCCCAACACAGCTGAACACTGATTTTGAGCTGGCAGATATCCCCGACCTCATGGAGTTTAAGATCCTGGGTACAGGCCGCACCTATCTTCAGGATATCAAGATTGAACCACCATTAACACGACGCGACTTTTCTCCTTTCCATGTGGAGTTCTCACCCGAAACCATTGTTGAAGATGATGCGTTTTGGGATGATTTTCGCCGGGACACCCTTACATTCCGTGAACTAAACACTTATCATTACCTCGACAGCGTTGCAGAAGAGATAAACCTCGACCGCCGCATCGAGAGGCTGGAAACATTGTTCGGAGGGTATTGGCGAATTGGAGTCTTCGATGCTGACATCAGCCGGCTGTTGCGTTACAATAAACACGAAGGTCTCAGACCAGGTTTTTCATTGCAGACAAATGACCGCCTATCCCGAATCATTCGATTCAACAGCTTTGCAGGATACGGTTTTGGTGATGGGACACTGAAGTATGGAGGAGGCGCAAGCTTTCTGGTCGACCGGTTGAGCGATATGCGTGTGGGATACGATTATCAATATGACGTTGAGGAACGTGGAGGCGCTGATTTTCTTGCTTCTCCGCAAGGCCCCCTTTCGACCCAAAACCTGCGTGGCTTCTTCCTGGAAACAATGGATCTTGCAGAAACACATTCAGCATGGCTCCAGTTCCGCACATTTCGTAACTATCTTACCGTGCGCACCTATGTGAATGTTGAAGAGGTCAGCTTTTTGGACAATTATCGATATGCTTCAGACACCGACGATTACAGGATGCTCGATGGCCAGACACGTTTTTTTGAAACAGGCGCTCAGTTTCGTCTGGCATATGGTGAGCGTTTTATCATCTCACCCAGGCAAATCTTCGCCCTTTGGGGCGATTATCCGGTAATGCAGCTGAATGTTGCCCGTGGCATGGAACGTTTCCTGGATGGTGAGTATGATTACTGGCGTTTGGAAGCGAAGGTTCAAAAACAATTCACTATCCCCATGCTGGGCAGGCAAAGATGGGTCCTGAGGGCTGGGTATTTTTCCGGAGAAGCCCCGTGGAACAAGCGTTTCAATGCACCGGCAACCTACAGGAAATTTTCTGTCACCACAACAGATGCTTTTGCCACCATGCGCATGGACGAATTTGTCTCGGACCGCTATGTTGCTCTTTTTTGGTATCACCATTTTGAAAACCTGCTCTATCGGGGTGAAAAATTTAACCCGCAATTTGTATTGCTTGCAAATATTGCATTTGGAGACATGCGTGACAGAGATAAACACCACAATGCCGGCTTCAACACAATGGAAAAAGGATATTTTGAGTCGGGTTTCGCCATTCTTGACCTCCTTGGCTCGGGTTTTTCCAGCCTGGGGCTTGAGTTTGCCTACAGATATGGCCCCAATGCGTTCCCTGCATTTAAGGACAACTACACCCTGCGCCTAAGCTACACCTTTCTCTTTTGAACAGTTCACTGGCACAACAGCTAATTGTCATCGGCATACCACTCGGCGTAAGCGGAAGATGTTTCGTGGAGGCGCAAAGAGTGCAAGGATACACCACTGGGCAGGGCGGCACTGATTTTGGCTGCAAAATCGTGAACCATGTTTTCGCAGGTGGGCTGGTAAGGCAGGAGTGCCACCTTCCCAAAGAGCTTATTGTCTTTGGCCATTTCAGCATGCGGGGTGTCTGCGTTTACCAATAGTGTGTGGTCGAAAGGATCAATGACCGTTTCACGCACGATCTTCTTCAGGACAGAAAAATCGATGATCATGCCGTGTTTGGGACTCCCCGGATCATTCAGCGGACAGCCTTGCACCGTCACAAAAAGCTGATAGCTGTGCCCATGAATGTTTTTGCACGGACCGTCGTACGCCCACAATGCGTGGGCCGCCTCAAAACGAAAACGTTTGGTAATACGGATTACGGGTGTTTTTGTCATCTTACAATGTTTTGAGTGACCCGCCGATGGTCAGTAGCGGATAGTGTATGTATATACTTTGGGCGCTTTCCGTTTTTTGGAAGGATCCTCAACGGCATCACCTTTTTTCTTCCTGTCTGCAGATGCATAGGTGAAGGATATCTTTTGTTTTTGATGGTGTTTGATCCTGAAAGGGATTTTGATCTTGTTGTCGGTGATTACGCGCAATCCCCTGTTCTTGACAGACTGATACTGCAACATGCCGGTCAGCCGGATCGCCTCTTCATCGCATCCGTAACCAAGTCCTTTGACGATCTCCGGTTCAATGACCTCTCCTTTGCCTGTTACCTTGTATTTTATAATCACATCACCCTCAATGCCCCTTTCCAGGGCCTCTTTGGGATATTGCAGGTTTTCCCTGATAAACTTTTTCAACAAATCACGGCCACCATCAAGATGGGGCAGTTTTAGAAATTTCTTTTCACGTTTATCCATGTTGACCAACGGTTTGTTCGTGCAGTTCTTTAATGAAACGTATGACATGTTTGTTAAACTGGGCCGGCTGGTCTACATTGCAAACATGTCCTGAGTTGGTTATGGTGACCAATGATGCCATTGGATTGTCTTTTACCAGGCTTTGTACCGGGCGCAGAAAGAGGTGGTCTTCGTCACCCATGAGATATAACGTGTCTATCTCAGGATTTTGTTCTGTGTGAAACTGGAGCAGGGGATTGACATCCCTGAGCAACTTGAACCATCGGTTGATCTCGCGGCGGTATATTTTTTGTGCTTCTTTGATGAACAGCATGCGGCTCTCTTTGTGTCTTTTGTTGGGCATCAGGATGCGTGCAAAGAGGCGGTAAAGCCACATAAAGGGGATTACCGGCTTAAACACTTTGGCTACCAAAACCAGGAAACGCGACCGGATATTTAACCGCGTGATGGCGCCGGCAAGGATCATGGATTGTACCCTGTCGGGCTCGATCTCGGCAATAACGCGGATCAGGATGGTGCCCAGCGAAACCCCCATGAAGTGGCTTTTTTGTATTTGGAGATGATCCAGGACTTTCAACACGTCAAGGCTGATGTCTTCGAAGGTATATTCCCTTCCAAGATAGGCTGCAAAAAGGTCACGGGACCGCCCATGGCCACGAAGGTCGACAACCAGCAAATTGAAATGCTTGATGAGCTCCCTGATCTGTTTGTGCCAGACGATAGAGCTGCCGCCTACGCCATGGACGAGGGTCACCCAGGGAGCATCAGGCTTGAGGATGAATGTCTTGTGAAAAAGTATTTCCCCCGCCGGACTACCAGCCGCCCCTTTCGATGGATCTGACATCAGCGGCATGACTTCATCCTGAGAACCTGTATCTTTTGCATTGTGCGTTCCACGTTGCCTGTTTGTCATTTTGCGTTGCTTGCTCCTTCCCCGAAATCTTGTAAATCAAATGATTATTTTCTTCGCTTACAAAGGGTTGGTCAAATCAAAATCCACCCTTAAACGTTTTTCCCCGTCACGCTCCAGCCTGTAGGTAAAGGTGGAGAAAGCCTCATCGATCCTGATGGTCCAGACATTTCCACCACCTCCCTCAATGAGCTCTGCTGTATATTCATCGGCCGGGAAGTGTTGAACAAAAGCTGTGCCGGAATCATCGGCATAACCTCCGTAAAGGCTCTCTTCTTCCGGGGTGCCATCCGGATACCTGTGGTCATGCCGCAAACGCAACCTCCCGTCTTCAACAAGGAACATCCATGTGCGGGAGGTGTCTTCGCCAACATGGAAAGGTACGAGGAGGCGGTCACTCTCGCAAACTTCAACATGCATGACCATTTCATAATCTTCCCACCCGGACGCATGGTGACTTCTGAATATTTGCTCACCGGCAAAGGACTGGCCGCACAATCTGGCCAGATTGCTGAAAAATTCCTGTTGTGTTTCTGAAATAAGCTCCCCCACGACGGGTTCCGGAACCTCTTCAGCGGGCCTGTGACGCGGCCAGCAGGCAGTAGCCAGGGCCATTGCTAATACCATAAAAAATAATGTGCTGTTTTTCATTTGTTTAAGTTTACGTTGTTCGTTGTATTTCAGGTTCTTGTGTATTGATTCAAGGTTTTTGTTTTAAAAGTGATGACGGAAGATGGATGACAGATGACGGGAAAAAGACATTCATCCTCCTTAGGGCTTCCGGGTTCCGGCTTCGAGCTTATATACGATCATCCTCCGGGGGTGTCTGGCTAACGTCATGGCCTGGTTCATGACTGTCGATTTGTGTGTTTGTCATATGGTTCAATGTGCAAAGATAATGCTTTCGTAATTGGTTTTGATGATCGTGTCGCGCCAATGATCATTTTATATGGTCCGGGTTTTCTGTTTATATGTTTTTCATTGTCTTTGTGTCAATTGAAAAGTGTCATGTACATTTTTCCTGTAAAAAAGCCCCATCATCTTGTATGTTGACAGATGAACGACGGAACGAAAGACAATTTCAACAGTGTGGGCATCTGCAAACATGTAATTGACCGGGCCCGTGGGGGGATAAACCCGCCTTTGATGGATCTGCCTGTAAAGCATGCACAAACATGTAATTGACCGGGCCTGTGGGGGGATAAATCCGCCTTTGATGG
>SL_3KL_010_SEDDRAFT_10001099_pt1 | contig 24155 bp, 20 predicted proteins | sample SodLakKL_010_SED_2_FD_10381 | JGI IMG/M metagenome (IMG submission 10381) | reverse complement strand
CCCCGCGCGAAGGTGAACCCGATCTTGGGCTCGATCTGGGTCTGGTTGACCCCGCCGAGCTCGCTCTCGACCGGATCCTCGAGGGTCAGCACGTTGCGGGTCGGGTCGGCGACCGCCTCCAGGCCGGCGTACAGGGTGGTGGTCTTCCCCGAGCCGGTGGGGCCGGTGACCAGGACCAGGCCCTGGGGACGGTTGAGCGCGGAGATGAAGGCCTCGTGGGCGTCGTCGGAGAGGCCGAGGTCCTGGATCGGGACCCGTTCGGCGCCCTTCGGCAGGAGGCGGAGCACGACGGTCTCGCCGTGCATCGTGGGCATCGTCGAGACCCGCAGGTCCACCTCCTGGCCCTCGATGCGGATCGTCGCGCGACCGTCCTGTGGGAGCCGGCGCTCGGCGATGTCCAGCCGCGACATGATCTTGAGCCGCGACACCACCTGACCGGCCATCGACCGTGGGACGTGGCCGCGTTCACGTAGGAGCCCATCGACCCGGATCCGGACGTTGAGCCCGTCGCGGCCGGGTTCGATGTGCACGTCGCTCGCGCGCGAGACCACCGCCTCGGAGAGCAACGTGTTGACGAGCCGGATCACCGGCTGTGCGTCGCTGGTGAGGTCCTCGAGGTCCTCGTCCTCGTCGGAGGGCGCCTCGTCCTCCTCGAGGTCGAGGAGCATGTCCCTGGCCGCGTCGCCGCGGTAGGCCCGGCGCCGTGCCGCCTCGATCGACGACGGGGTCGCGATGACGGGGCGGACCTTGCGGGCGCGGGCGGTGAGCCGCACGTCGTCCATGGCGGCGACGTCGGACGGGTCGGCGGTGGCGAGGACCAGGACCTGGTCGTCCATCCGGACCGGCACCACCTCGTGGCGCTCCGCGAGGTTCGCGGGCACCCGCGTGATCGCGTCGCGTGTCGGCCGCTGCGTCGCGAGGTCGACGCGGTCGAGGCCGAGCTGGGTCGCCACGGCATCGGCGATCTCGACCTCGCCGACCATCTCGAGGCGCATCAGCGCCTGACCGAGCCTCTCCCGGGGGCCGGAGGATCCCAGCGCTTCGTTGAGCTGCTCCTCGTCGATCACGCCAGCCGCGACGAGGACCTCGCCGAGCTTGCGCCGACGACGGGTCTGGCGAGCCCAGATCTGTGCCGACGTCCCGTTCTGCTTCCCGTCGTGATCGGTGTCGCTCCAGCCGTCCGTCGTGTCGCGACGGTCGTGGATGGTGTCGCCCCGCTGCTGCATGGTGTCGTCCCGTTCGTCGACGGTGTCGCCCCGCTCGTCGCCGGCTTCCCGGTCGTCGAGCTCGCTCGTCTCCAGCGCCTCGACGTCGGTCAGCGCCTCGGGCTCGGGTGGGGTCACGCGTCGTCCTCCTGATCAGGCCTCAGGGTAGGCGGCGATAGCCTCCCCGTCGTTCGTCCTCGACCTTCCTCCTTGTCATCGACCGCTCACCGCTCGACTGGAGTCCGCGTCCGCTGCCCGCCGCTCCGTGCGCTCGCCACCCTCGTGGTGGCGATGCTGCTCGTCTCCGGCTGTCGCTTGGACGTGGTCACGACCGCTGAGCTCGCGCGGGACGGGTCGGGCACGCTCGCGTTGGCGCTCCGGCTCGACGACGCCCTGCTCACCGAGCTCGACGAACTGGCGATCGATCCCACCCTGGAGGTGAGCGCGCTGGCCGCGGAGCTGGACGGCTGGGAGCTCGATCGTACGGTCGACGAGGAGGCCGCGATCACGATCACCCTCACCCGTCACTTCGACGAGGCAGCGGACATGGGTGCGGCCCTCCGCGAGCTGTCCGGTGGGCTCGCCGACGCGGATCCGGCACTGCTCATCGACCTCGACCTCGCTGTCGGTGAGGACGGTGGTGCCACCGTGGTGGGCGGACTGGCGCTGCGCCCACCGGCGACCGTCGGCGCCGAGGTGGACGGCGAGGTGCTGGGCCCGATCACCGCTGAACTCGAGGCGCTGACCGCCGACGTCGTGCGTCCGCGGCTCGAGGTGGTGATGCCGGGGCCGATCGAGGAGCACGACGCCGATCGGGTCGACGGTCGCACGCTGAGCTGGGACATCCCGGTGGGGGACTCCCGCACGGTGTCGGCCACCTCGGCAGCCCCCGGGATCCACGAGCAGCCGTGGGCGTGGGCGGTGGTCGCTGGTGCGTTCGTGCTCGCAGCGCTCGCCTGGCTGACCCTGCGTCGACGGCGGTGACGGCTCGGGTCAGTCCCTCGGCGTGAGCTCGACCAGGGTGCAGTTGTCCTTCCAGCGCTGCAGCGCGGCGTCGCCATCGGTGAGGTTGAGCCGCGTCCCCAGCCCCATGCCGGCGATGCGCTCGAACTCCTCCTCGTCGGTGACCACGCGCACGTCCGCCTCGACGGACCCGAGGGCGGCCTTGACGTCCTTGGACTTGACCGTCAGCGTCACCGAGGTAGCGGCTTCGAGGCCGGGGAGCTCCTGCTCGGTCTCGCCCTTGAGCACGAACAGCGAGCGTCCCTGCTGGACGTACCACGCGGGGCGCGTCAGGGCCTTGGACCCCTGCTGCGGGATCGTCAGCCAGCAGATCGAGCCCTTCTTCAACGCGGTCTCCGCCGCGTCGAGGAACACCCCCGCGCCCTGGACCGAGTCGGGTGCCTCGATGAACACGGGGATGCGCCCCGCGATCCGCCCGTCGAGGTACATGGCCAGCGTGTGCTCCGCCGTCGAGGTGATCTCGATCCGGTCGCGGACCACGCGGCGGAACAGGTCCTCGTACATCATGCCGCGCAGCTCGATCACGCGCGGTTCGGACTCCCAGAGCACGACCCCGTCCGGGTCGGCGAGGACGAGCGCCTCCTCGTACATCCCCTGTGACCCCTTGTAGACCCGGCTGATGCCGAAGGGGCGACAGGCGCCGGGCAGCTCACCGAGCACGGTGATGGCCGGATCAGCCTCGCCGGTCTCCTCGTACGACGCCAGGTCGTACGCGATCGCCGACATCACGGTGACGCGGGACATCGTCGGGGCTCTCCGGTCGGGTGCACGAGCAGGGGCAGCCTAGCCGCGAGCCCGCGAGACTCCCTCACGCGCGGGGTGCCGGGCTAGGGTCGGGCGCGGGACGCGCGGGAGCGCATCGCCCAGGGTCGGCCCCCGCTGCGGACGACGATCCACGAACGACCACCCACGACCGACGACCCACGACCGACGACCGACGACGACCGACGGCGACGATCCACGGACGGGTTGGGAGAACGAGCGTATGTCGAGCGAACTCGAGGAGCTGCGGCGGACCGTCCGCGACTTCTGCGATCGGGAGATCCGACCGACAGCACGGGCTCGGGACCGGGACGAGGTCTACCCCGAGGAGCTGATCCCGGGGTTGGCCGAGCTCGGCATCCTCGGTGCGACGCTGCCGGAGGAGCACGGCGGAGCCGGGCTGGACGTCTCGGCCTACCGCATCATCATCGAGGAGCTGGGTGCGGCCGACTCCTCGATCCGCTCGCTGGTGTCGGTCAACCTGGGGCTCGTCGGTGGCTCGATCGTGCGGTGGGGAACCGCCGAGCAGCACGAGAGGTGGCTGCCCACCCTGGCGGCGGGTGGCCTGGGGGCCTTCGGGCTCACCGAGCCGGGAGCGGGGTCCAACCCCTCGGAGCTGAGCAGCCGTGCGGTGGCCGACGGCGACGACTGGGTGATCGACGGGACCAAGATCTTCATCAGCAACGGCACGCTCGGTGCGGTCACGATGATCTTCGCCCGGGCGGTCGTGGATGGCGAGGATCGGGGCATCACCTGCTTCCTGGTCCCTCAGGACGCCGAGGGCTACGAGGGCAGCCAGATCCACGGCAAGCTCGGGTTGCGGTCGGGGGACACCGCCGAGATCGTGCTCGACGGGGTGCGGGTCGGTCCGGACGCGGTCCTCGGCGAGGTGGGTGGCGGCATGAAGGTCGCGCTCTCCGCGTTGGACGACGGCCGGTTCTCGCTGGCCTCTGGTGCGGTCGGTCTGGCGCGTGAGGCGTTGGAGGTCTCGGTGCGCTACGCGTCGGAGCGCGAGCAGTTCGGCGTCCCGATCGCCTCCAAACAGCTGGTGCAGGAACTGCTCGCCGCGATGCACGTCGACGTGCAGGCGGCGGCCGGGCTGGTCGACCGGGCGGAGGCCAAGAAGCTGGCCGGGGAGCGTGCCACCCTGGAGATCTCGACCGCGAAGCTGTTCGCGACGGAGGCCTCGGTGCGTTGCGCAGACCGTGCCGTGCAGGTCCACGGCGGCTACGGCTACATCGACGAGTACCCGGTCCAGCGGCTGCTGCGCGACGCCCGTGTGACCACCCTGTACGAGGGCACCAGCCAGGTCCAGCACCTGATCATCGGACGGCTGCTCACCGGCCACAACGCGTTCTAGCCAGCGGACCGCGCCGCACCAGGCGCGGTCGCACCGACGCCGAGGAGGCGACGTGTCCGGCTACGACCTGCACACCCACAGCGTCTGCTCCGACGGCGCGACGACCGTCGAGGACAACGTCCGTCGGGCGATCGAGCTCGGTCTGGAGGGGTTGGGCGTCACCGACCACGACACCACCGCAGGCTTCGCGGAGGCGGGGGCCGCGGCGGAGGGCAGCGACCTGGACGTCGTCCTCGGCACGGAGTTCTCCGCCGAGCACGACGGGCTCTCGGTCCACGTCCTCGGGTACTGGATCGACCCGGCCGACGAGCCGTTGACCACCGAGCTCGACCGGCTCCGTGACGAGCGGACCGACCGTGCGCACCGGATCGTGGCACGTTTCCAGGGCCTGGGGATCGCGATCACCTTCGACCGGGTCCGTGAGCTCGCCGGGGATGCGCCGATCGGCCGGCCGCACATCGCGCAGGCGGTCGTCGAGGTCGGCGGTGCCGGCGACATCCGCGAGGTGTTCGACCGCTACCTCGCCGATGGCGGGCCGGCGTACGTCCCGAAGCACGCGGTCGAACCCGTGCGTGCCGTCGAGCTGTTGGTCGCCGCAGGCGGGGTCGCCGTGCTCGCGCACCCGGGTCTGCATGGGCGTCGCGACGGTGAGGACGGGGTCCCCACCGAGGTGGTCGAGGCCATGGCCGAGGTCGGCCTCGCCGGGATCGAGGCCGACCATCCGGACCATCGCCCCGAGCACGTCCGGCACTACCGGGAGCTGGCGGCGAGGCTGCGACTGGAGGTCACGGCGGGATCGGACCACCACGGCGAGGGTGAGCTCGACCGTCTCGGTGTGGCCACCACCCCCCGAGAGGTCGTGGAGCGGCTGCGTCGGTGGCGCTACGTCTGATCCGTGCGCCGGCCCGTGACGTGCTGCGCGTGACGTGCTGCGCGTGACGTGCTGCCTCGACGTGCTGCCTCGACGTGCTGCGCGTGACGTGCTGCCTCGACGTGCCCGATCGGGCTTCCCAGGCGGCGCCCGACCTGCTTCCCTGTACGAACGGCCAGCGGTCGGAAGGACACGCCGCAGGGACGTCTGCCGTGGTGTCTCCTCGGACGATGGTCCGCGAGACTGCGCAAGGTCGAGGCGCAGGGAGCTGCGTCACCCCGCTCGCCGTGGAGGAGCCACCGTGGAACGTGAGGTCCAGAAGGCCCAGAAGATCGTGCCGGTGCCGACGCTGCACTTCAGCGAGGGTGCTCTGGCCGGGCGCGTGGTCCGCTTGGACCGTGACGTCGCGACCCTGGGGCGTCGGGAGGACAACGCCTACGTCGTTCCGGACCCGCGCGTGTCACGGGTGCACGCCGAGGTCCGGCGCGAGGCCTCCGCCGTGATCGTCACCGACCTCGGGTCGAGCGCGGGCACGAAGGTCAACGGTGCGGAGATCGACGGTCCGCGTGTGGTGCGCCACGGTGACGTGGTCAGCTTCGGTCCGGTCGCCGCGACCTTCGAGGATCCCGCAGCCGCGTCGGAGCGCGAGGACACCACGATGGTGTTCGACGTGCCGAAGGTCGAGACGGGACCGCACCTCTCGCCGCGCCAGCAGCAGGTCCTCGAGCTGATGGCGGAGGGCATGACCAACTCGGAGATCGGCGAGCAGCTCGGGGTGACCGAGCGCACCGTGAAGGCCTACGCCCAGGAGCTCTACGACAAGCTGGGTGTGCGCAACCGTGCCGGTGCCGTCGCCGAGGCCGCCAAGCTCGGTCTGCTGTAGCGCCTGGCCGTCGCCCGTGACCGGTCGCGTCACGCTGTGCTCCTACGGCGTCGCGTCGCCCCCCGGACGGCCGACCCCGTGAGCAGCAGGACCGCACCACCGATCACCGCGATCAGTGGGAGGGTCACGGCGAGGACGACGCACAGGAGCACGCCGAGGCCGGCGAGCCACCTCGGCCACCGCCGTTCCGCGCTGGTGAGGGTCCATGCCGACGCGTTCGCCAGGGCGTAGTAGGTCAGCACCGCGAAGGAGCTGAAGCCGATCGCGCCACGCAGGTCGGCGAAGAGCACGATCAGGCACACCAGCGCGCCCGCGGTCAGCTCAGCGTGATGCGGGGTGCGGAAGCGCGGATGGACCGCGTCGAGGAACCGGGGGAGCTCGCGTCGCCGAGCCATCGCCAAGGACGTCCGGCTGATGCCGGCGAGCAGCGAGAGCAGCACGCCGGCGGCCGCGACCGCCGCGCCGACCCGGACGGCGGGCGCCAGCTGTGGCCACGGGCTGGCGCTCACCGCGGCGACCAGCGGCGCAGGTGACCCGGCGAGGGTCGCCGGACCGACCGTGAGCAGGGCGGCCCCCAGCACGAGGGCGTAGATCGTCACGACCAGCCCGAGCGCGAGCGGGATCGCCCGGGGGATCGTCGTGGCCGGGTCGCGGACCTCCTCGCCGAGGGTGGCCAGGCGCGCGTACCCGGCGAAGGCGAAGAACAGCAGACCAGCCGACTGCAGCACGCCGAGGGGCCCGTTCGGCAGTGCCGTGTCGAGGTTGCCGAGGCTCGCATCGCCGCCCAGGGCCGACACGGCGACGACCACCGCGAGCGCGGCGAGGACGACGGCGACGATGATCCGGGTCAGCCAGGCCGTCTTCCTGACGCCGAGGTAGTTGACGATGGTCAGGGCGACCACGGCGCCGATCCCGATCGGACGGGCGAGCTCGGGGGAGAGGTAGGCGCCGAAGGTCAGGGCCATCGCCGACAGGCTCGCGGTCTTGCCGACGACGAAGCTCCACCCCGCGAGGAAGCCCCAGTAGCCCCCGAGCCGCTCACGGGCGTAGACGTAGGTGCCGCCGGATTCGGGGTAGAGGGCGGCCAGCTGCGCCGACGAGGTCGCGTTGCAGTACGCCACGATCGCGGCGAGGGCGAGTCCGGCGAGGAGCCAGCTCCCGGCAGCTGCGGCCGCGGGACCGGGTGCGGCGAACACCCCGGCGCCGATCATCGCGCCGAGACCGATCACCACCGCGTCGCCGGTCCCCAGGCGGCGTGCCAGCTCGTCGCGCTGCTCCAACGTATCGACCTCGCTTCGGGGCACGCACGACCCTACGTCCGGTCGTGGAGGCAGGCACCCTCCGCGGGGATGGTCCCGTCCAGCGACCGTCCGGCGGGTGCTCGGGAACGTGGCGACGGGGTACGTGGGTAGTCTGCAGGTGACCGCAACGAGCGAGGCCGGCGAGGCCAGTGACCGCGACGACCGAGGCCACCCGCGTGCTGAGGGGACGGACGTGACGGCGACCGTCTACGCGGTCGCCAACCAGAAGGGTGGGGTGGGTAAGACCACCACCGCCCTCAACGTCGCGGCGGCCATGGCCGAGCTCGGACAGGCGGTGCTCGTCGTCGACCTCGACCCCCAGGCGTGCCTGACGTTCTCCCTGGGGTACGACCCGGATGCGATCGAGCCGTCGTTCAACGACATCGTGGTCGGGCGCGCCAAGCTCGTCGACACGATCGTGCAGCACGGCGAGATCGACGTCGCGCCGTCGAACATCGACCTCGCGGGGGCCGAGGTGACGTTGCTGTCCCGGACCGGACGCGAGTACCTGCTGCGCGGTGAGCTCGTCGAGCTGCTCGACAGCTACGACGTGGTGTTCGTGGACTGCGCGCCCTCGCTCGGGGTGCTGACGATCAACGGGCTGACGGCTGCCGACGAGCTGCTCGTGCCCGTCCAGTGTGAGACGTTGTCGCATCGGGGGGTGTCGCAGCTGCTCGAGACCGTCGGTGACGTGCGCCGCCTCACCAACCGGGCCCTGCGGGTCCGTGGCCTGATCGCGACGATGTTCGACCCGCGGCCACGCCACACCCGTGAGGTGCTGCGCGACCTGCTCGCCCGCTACGAGCTGCCGCTGATCGGACCACCGGTCCGCAAGTCGATCCGGTTCGCCGAGTCCCCCACGGGCGGCATCAGCCTCGTCGGCGCCGGTTCGCGCGTGCCGGGTGCCGCCGCCTACCGGGCGATCGCGCGCGAGCTCGCCGGGCTGCCGCTCGACGAGGGGCTCCTCGAGGAGGCCGGGTGGTCGAGGGGGCAACGGGCCGGGGTGCTCGGGCTGGCCGGGGTGGCCGATGACTGACGGATCCTCCACCTCCTCGCGGTTCGACCGTGTCCGGCGTCCCGATCCCGGCGAGGTGCGGGAGCGCGACCGCACCGGCACGGAAGCGCTGTACTCGACCGCGCCGAGTTCGCGTCGTTCGTCGCCGGTCGAGGTGCGCTGCGAGCGTTGCGACGCACAGGTGGGGCTGTCCCCGGTGGAGGCGCTGCGCCTGCTGCGGCCGCCCTGGGTGTTCAACCCGATCAGCCGGCGTCTCTGGGCGAGGTGCCCTGCCTGTTCACGCCGGTCGTGGCTCGTCGTGACGGCGGGCCCGACGCTGAGGATGCTCCTGCAGCGACCGGGCTCCGGCTGAGCGTGCCGCGCCCGCGTCTACGGCAGCTTCTCCACCCGGACGCGACGGGCGAGCTGCGGATGACCCTCGCCGCGCGCCTCGGCGCCGGGACGTGCGACGCTGACCTTCGGATCACGGTCGGCGTCCCGGCCGCCAGCTGAGCGCTTCCCGCCGGAGCGGTCGTCCGAGCGGTTGCCCCCCGATCGGCCGCCGGAGCGGCCGCCACCGGAGCGGCCGCCTCCGGATCGGCTGCCACCGCGGTTGTTCCGGCCCCCGCCACCGTCGTTGCCGTTCGAGCGGCCGGCGCTGGCCGAGCCCGAGCGCGACCGTCCACCGCCGGATGACCCTGCACCCGAACGGCCACCCTGCTCGCCACGGCTGCGTGGCTCACGGTCCTTGTCCCGGCCGGCCTCGCGTCGACCGTCGGTACCACCGTCCTGGCGGGGCTCGTCGTTGCTGTCCTGGCCACGGCCACCCTTCGCCCGGTCACGGCTACCCTTCGCCTGGTCACGGCCGCCCTTCGCCTCGTCGCCCGTGGCGTCGCGGTCGGGCCGGGCGCGGACCCGTTGTCCTCCCTCGGAGGAGCCCGCCTTGCCCTCGGAACGCTCACGGCCGGCGGTGCCACCATCGTCGCCCTCGCCGCGTGTCCGGGTCCGGGTGCGGGTGCGGACGCGCTCCTGTCCCGTGTCGCGGCGTTCGCTGGACCCGGTCTCCGCGCGTCCGCTCGTGCCCTCGCTCGAACGCGTTGCCCCGCCTGCGCGCGACCGGGTGCGTTCGTCGCTGGACCGCTGCGTGCTGGACCGCTGCTGTGCCGACCGGCCCGATCCGCTCCCGGTCGCCGTGTCCTTGCTGCCACCGCCCTTGCCGTCGCCGCCCTTGCCGTCGCCGCCCTTGCCGCCACCCGAGCGGTCCTGACCCTTGGTGCCTGCCTGCCGGTCAGCGCGCTCACGGGCGTCGTGCCGGTCACCGCGGCCCTCGCGCTCCCGCGTGTTCTTGGAGCGGCCGTCGGAGCGGCCGGGGCGGGCGCCGCCCTTGGAGCCCCTGCTCTCACGCCGTCGGCGCTGGTGCTCCTGCTCCTCGTCGACCTTGACCTTCACCATCGCGTCCCACGGCTTCGCCTCGGGGAGATCGAACATCTCGGCCAGCTCGGGGGATGTCGAGAAGATCGGCAGCACCTCCGTGTCGGTGGCGCCGACGGCCTTGCGGATCACGTTGAGCCGATCCGCTTCGTTGAACTCCGCGAAGGTGATGGCCGCGCCCGCCTCGCCGGCCCGAGCGGTCCGCCCGATGCGGTGCAGGTACATCTTCTCGTCGTCGGGACAGTCGTAGTTGACGACGTGGGTGACGCCCGAGACGTCCAGGCCGCGTGCGGCGACCTCCGTGGCCACCAGCACCGTCGCCTTGCCCGAGCGGAACCGGTCGAGGTTGTGCTCCCGTGAGCTCTGCCGCAGGTCCCCGTGGATCGGGACGGCGGGGGTGCCGAGGTCCTCGAGCTCGTTGACGAGCCGGTCCGCCATGTGCTTGGTCCGGACGAAGACGTACACCCCACCGCGCTCCGGGGACTGCAGGATCCGGGCCAGCACCCGGGGCTTGTCCATCCGGTGGACCTGGAAGAAGTGCTGGGTGACCAGGGGAGCGGTGTTCTTCTCCTCGTGGTCGGCCCGGGTGAAGGTCGGGTGCTGCATGTACCGGCGGGCGAGCCGCACGATCGCGGTGGGCATCGTGGCCGAGAACAGCATCGTGTGGCGATCCTCGCCGCCACACGCCTCGATCAGGCGCTCGACGTCGGGGAGGAAGCCCATGTCGAGCATCTCGTCGGCCTCGTCCAGCACCAGCTGGGTGACGTTCGCGAGGTCGAGGTTGCGTCGGTTGAGGTGGTCGAGCAGACGCCCGGGGGTGCCGACGACCACGTGGACGCCGCCCTGGAGCGCCTCGATCTGCTCCTCGTAGGGGACGCCCCCGTAGACGCAGATCGAGGTGAGCCCCAGCGTCTTGCCGATGGCGAGGTCCTCGTGCACCTGGTTGGCGAGCTCGCGCGTCGGGGCGATCACCAGCGCCTGCGTCGCCTGCTTCGCCGGGTCGATCCTCTGCAGCAGCGGCAGGCCGAACGCCAGCGTCTTGCCCGTCCCGGTCCTGGCCTGGCCGATCAGGTCGTTGCCGTCGAGCGCCAGGGGCAGCGTCAGCTCCTGGATCGGGAAGGGGTGGGTGATGCCCTGGTCGGCCAGCGCATCGCAGAGCGCTTCGTGCACGCCGAGGTCATGGAAGGTCTTGGTCACGTCGTTCTCTCATCCAGGCGATCCCCAGCGTGGCAGGTACACCTGGCGGGTGATCGCGACTCATCATCGTCCTGCCCCGATGGCGGGACAGGCCCCGAGGCGCAGGTCGAGGAGAGCGGCTAGCTCGCGTCCGCCAGTGCGAGGCGCTGGACGGTGACCTGCGAGCGGGAACGCCTCCACGAGCCGGGAACGGGTCCCGACGCACCGTGGAGCGTGCGGGCAGCCTACCGGACCTGGTCCCTGCCGACGGGGGAGGTCGGGCACCGCGCCCGCGTGGCGGCGTGTCCGGGCCGCGGGCCAAGGGTCGCGCTAGGTTCGCCGGGGCCGCCGGCATCGACGCCGGGAGGCCCGGTCCTTCGATGCCGGTCCGACGACGGGAGGGCAGCACGCGTGGACCCCGGGTCGCGCCACCTCGCGCACGCAGGACACCTGGTGCTGCGCTACCTCGACCACATCCGCGATCACGCCCCGGTCGAGGCGACGCGCCTCGGCCTGTCCGACCGGGACGGCGATCTTCCCGATCTGGCCCCTGCGGCCCTCGCGGCGAGCAGCCGGGACCTCTCCGTGCTGGCGGCCGAGGTGCGCGCCGCGCTGGATCGGCTGCCCGTAGACGTCGCCGGTGACGATCGTGAGGCGCGCGACGATCTGCGCCTCCTGGACGACGAGCTCACCTACCGGCGGTTCGTGCTGGACCTGCGCCCGCGGTACGTGTTCGATCCCCTGGCGGCCCTGGACACGATCGCCTCGGGGATCCACGAGCATCTCGGGCGCCAGGACGTGCCGGTCGCCGAACGCTGTCGCCGGCTCGAGGCGGCCGCGCAGCGCGCACGTCGCGTGCCGGTCCTGCTCGAGCAGGCGGGCTCGCTGCTGATCAGCGCGCCGCAGCCCCACCTCGACGTCGCTCTCCAGCGGATCCCGTCGTTGCTCACGCTGATGCGGGTGTCGTTGCCCCGACGGGCGGAGGACCTCGGTGTCGACGTGTCGCCGGCCCGCGATGCCGGCGAGGTCGCTGCCGAGGGGCTCGAGGCCTACGGGGCCCTGCTGGACGAGTTGGGCGCCAAGGGCGAGTGGCGTCTCGGCGCACGCGATCACGAGACCACCCTCCACGCGGCGGTCGGAACCGGCATGGCGCCGGAGGTGATCGACGCCCGAGCGCGCGCGTGGTGCGAGGAGCTGCGCGAGGAGCTCGCGGAGCTGGCCACAGGTTCCTGGGAGCGGCGCTTCCGCGGTGAGCCGATCCCGGCCGACGCGGACGAGCGGATCGCGCGCACCCTCGACGCGGTTGCGGCCACGGCCGTCGAACCCGACGAGCTGGTCGGCGAGGCGCGACGCGCCGTCGAGGAGGCCCGCGCCTTCGCGTTGGCATCGGGGTTGACCGACGTCCCACCGGCGCAGCGTCTGACCGTCGCGGAGGTACCCGGCTACCTGCGCGGTCTCTCGGTGGCCTTCATCACGCAGGCACCGCCGCTGGACCCCGACGCGGGTTGCACCTACTACCTCTCCCCGGTCCCCGATCACTGGGATGCGGAGCAGACCCGGACGTTCCTGCGCGAGTACAACGCGGCAGCGCTGCGTTCGCTCGCCATCCACGAGGCCTACCCCGGCCACTTCGTCCAGCTCGAGCACGCGTCGCAGCACGAGCGTCTCGCGCGACGGCTGTTGGCGCGGCCGGCGTTCGCCGAGGGGTGGGCGGTCTACATCGAACGGGAGGCGTTGGCGGCCGGGTTCGGCGAGGGGGACACCTCGGCGGTGTCGGCCGAGGACCTCCGCATCACCCAGCGCAAGCTCGAGCTGCGGCTGGCCGTGAACGCCCGCCTGGACGTGGGCCTGCACTCGGGCGACCTCGACGACGCGGGTGCGCTGGACCTGCTCCAGCGCGGTTGCTTCCAGGAACGTGTCGAGGCCGAAGGCAAGCTGGTGCGCGCGAAGGTGGCTGCGGGGCAGCTGAGCTCCTACTTCGTCGGTGGCGCGGAGCTGAGCGACCTCCGCCGCGAGGTCGAGGAGCGCGAAGGTGAGGCGTTCGACGTGCGGGGCTTCCACCAGCGGGTGCTCTCCCACGGGACGCCAACCATCGGGATGGTCGCCGACGCGCTGGCCGACGACGCGCCGATCCATCGCCCCTTCCGCGCGATCGCCTGAGCGGGGAACGTCCGGCGTCAACGGGACGGGCGGCGGCCTTGGGTGCCGAGGTGCATGGCCTCGGACGGGGTCATCTCGATCCGTGGCGAGGGTGCGTCCAGCCGATCCTCGTGGATCCGCATGGTCGCCCCGCTCGGTCGCTCTCCGGGCGCGTCCGCGGGTTCTCCGGGGGGTTCTCCGGGCGCGTCTGAGGGTTCTCCGGGGGGTTCTCCGGGGGGTTCTCCGGGCGCGTCCGCGGGTTCGGAGGGTGGCGGCTCGTCGGCAGGCGCCATCGGCGCCGGGCCGGCTGCGGGCGGCGCGGGCGAGGCCACGGGAGCCCGAGCGCTCAGCGCACCGTCTGCGCGCTCAATGGCGCGGAGTGGTCGTATGGCCACGTTCGGTGGAGGTTGGCGGGCCGTGAAGGCCACCGTCCCGGTAGTCTGCGCGTGGCTCGGTCCGTTCCGCTGGCCCTTACGGCGTCGACGGAACCAGGTCATAAGGATCTCCGTCTCTCACGCGGGGTTTCGACGCCAGGATGTGGTCGAACGAGACGAGGCGCGGGGCAGGGCAGGCATGTGGCAGGATAGGGGAGCCTGCGAGGCACGGATTGGGGAAGCGACGTGGTCGAGTCGGACGAGGCGGGGCAGGTGCGGGGGAAACCGACCCATGTGGAGCTCGAGCGTGCCATCGCGTCGGTTCCCGGTGTCGAGGAGGCGCACGTCACCCTCCTGCCCGATACCGGCCGCAGCCGCCTTCGCATCCGCCTCGCGAACGGCGAGGATGCACCGACCGTGTCCTGGGCCATCGCCGCCACCCTGCGCGAGCGCTTCGGGATCGTGCTCGACCCCGGTGCGATCCGGCCACGGCTCTCCACCACCGAGACCCCGCCCGACGATGCGGGCACCTCGCAGGAGCCGCGGGAGCCTGGCGAGGAGGTGCACGAGGTCTCGGGAACCGTCACGCCCGATGAGCCCGGGACCGTCGCACCCGACGAGCCCGGGACCACCGCGCCCGACGAGCCCGGAACCACCGCGCCGGACGAGCCCGGCACCGTCGGGCCGGCAGAGCTCGCGGACGACTCGGTCGTGGTCGTCGGTGACCGGGTGCTGCTGAGCGAGGCCGCCCGCGCGGTGTTCTCGGACGCCATCAGGGTCGAAGTGGACGATCGAAGGTCGGGCCGACCCGATGCTGCCGATGACGTCGCGGACGTCGCCGATGTCCTCGCCCTCTCCGAGGAGGAGCCCGAGACCACTGCCGCCGAAGACCGTCCGACGGACGACGCGGCGGCACGGGACGCCGAGGCTGCGGAAGCGCCCCCCGAGGGCCTCGCCAGCGGAGCCCCGGAGCCTCCGGCGGCGAAGGCTGACGGCGAGGATCACGGCGCCGATGTCCCGGCCCCGGAGATGGAGGATGTGGTGGCTCGCGGCCCGACGGCTTCAGACATGGAGGGTGCGGAGGCTCCCGGACCGACGGCCCCGGAGGCGCAGGACGACGCGACCTCGGAGCCGACAGCAGAGGCGGAGGATCGCGAGACACCGCCGCAGGAGACGCTGCGGCTGGTGTCCGAGGAACCGGAGGCCCGCGCTGCGGGAGCCCCATCGAGCCCGCCGGAGCCCGACGCGGCCGAAGCTGCCGCCGATGCCTGGAAGAGCCATCATCGTGCCTGGGTCGTGACCGACCCCTCCGGGGCTGTTCCCGGCCAGGAGTCGCCCCGGGCCGCGATCCGCCACCTCGATACCCGGATCGACGTCTCGGACGTGCGGGTCACGGCGACCCTCGCGCACGCAGGACGCGTGGTGACCGGCGAGGCGCGTTCGGTCCCGACCAGGCAGGGCATCCTCCGCGCCGTCGCTGAGGCGACCCTCACCGCGTTGCGGGCGCTGACCAACGAGCGGCTCGTCGTCGGGATCGATTCGGTGGTGGCGTCGGTCGCCGGCGAGCCACCGATGGCGACCGTGCTGGTCGGGGTCATCACCGAGCGCGGTGAGGAGACGTTGCTCGGGTCGTCGCTCGCGCGCGACGACCCCGAGCGTGCGGTCATGCGGGCCACCCTCGACGCCTTGAACCGCCGGGTCGAACCGTGGCTGGAGGTCGACCTGGCGGGCTGAGACCACAGCCGCCCCGGTCGAACGTTGCCCCGGTCGAACGTTGCCCCGGTGCCCCCGGTCGTGATCAGCGGGCGAACAGCACGGCGGCCGCCGCCGTCGCGAGGTTGAGACTGGACACCCCGGGACGCATCGCGATCGCGACGTGACGGTCGGCCCGGGCGCGTAGCTCGTCGGAGAGCCCACCGCGTTCGGTGCCGAACAGCAGGACGGCGTCGTGGGGCAGCCGATCGAGCGCCTCGCCTGCGGCGTCCAGCGCGACCAGCGGCCGGGTGGTCGCCGGAAGCTCGTCCACCCGTGCGACGGGGAGCGCGAACTGCAGCCCCGCGCCAGCGCGGATGGCGGTGGGATGCCACGGGTCGGCATCGCCGACGACGAGCACCCCGCCCGCATCGGCCGCTGCGGCGACCCGCACGACAGCACCGAGGTTGCCGAGGTGGCGGGGTGACTCCAGGACGACGACGCGTCCGGTCGACGCGAGGACGTCCGTGGCGTCGATCGCAGGACGAGCGGCGACCGACAGCGCGGGCGAGGGCAGCTCGCGACCGTCCGTGAGCGTTCGCCACGTGGCGGCGTCGACCTCCAGCGTCGTATCCGGGAGGGTCACGTCGGGAGCCAGGTCCGCGAACAGCGCCCGCAGCGCGCCGAGGTCCGGGGTGAGCGCCACCTCGACGTCCGCGCCGAAACGGACGGCGTGCTTGAGCGCATGGACACCCTCGAGCAGGACGACCCCGCCGGATGGGCGTCGCGCGGCGCGGACGCGGGCGACGTACGGCCCGTAGGCTGTGGTCATGCCTGTCATCCTCGTGCTGCTCTTCGTCATCGTCCCGATCGTGGAGATCGTCGTGATCATCCAGGTCGGGCAGGTGATCGGTGCGTGGTGGACGGTGCTCCTGCTGGTGGCCGACAGCCTGCTCGGCGCCTGGCTCCTGCGTCGTGAGGGGGCGCGGACCTGGCGGGCGTTCCGCGAGGCCCTCGAGGTCGGACGCTGGCCGGGCGACGAGGTCGCGCAGGGCGCGATGGTGATCGTCGGGGGCACGTTGCTGTTGACCCCAGGGTTCGTCACCGACGTCGTCGGGTTCGTCCTGCTCGTCCCCATCTCGCGACGGCTGCTCTCGCGCACCGTACGCTCCCGGGTCCGCGCACGGGTCGTCGGAGGTCCGGGACCGATGGCCGGTGGCCCGAAGCGTCGGAAGCGGAGCACGCGTGGGACACCAGGCAACGTGGACGTCGAGGTGGTCGAGATCCGGCGCGAGGAGCGCCCGCGTCCCTCGGACGAGGTGATCGAGGTCGAGGGCGAGGTGCGCGGCCGCGGCGGTGACGACCCCCATGACGACGAGGTCGACGCCCAGACGGCCGCTGAGGTCGACGACGTCGAGGTGGACGGCGACGATCCTGAGGGCGATACCGACGATGCCGACGGTGCCGACGGTGGTCGTGGCGCCGACGATCCCGATCGCGACGGCTCAGCCGGCCCGCGGTGACCGGGTGGATTCCGGGTCGCCTGCCCGACGTGGCTAACGTGCACGCCGGCCGGTGGTCGAGGTGACCAGGGAGCCCCGGCCCGACGCGGTCCGACCGCGAGGAGCTGACAGCGATGGCGTGGGAGGCGATCCGACAGGCGATCCTCGAAGGTGCCCCCGGTGAAGAGCTGGCGAGCCTGCCGCTCCCGGAGGCGATGCGTGCCGCCGTCGTCCGCAAGGGCGACGTCGACCTGTTCGCCGGTGTGGCGACCGAGGACAAGGACCCACGCCGCAGCCTGCACATCGACGAGGTGGCCCTGCCGCCCCTCGGCCCCAACGAGGTGCTGATCGCGCCGATGGCCTCGGCGCTCAACTACAACACCGTCTGGACCTCGATCTTCGAGCCGCTGTCGACCTTCGGTTTCCTTGAGCGGTTCGCGAAGGAGTCCGAGCTCGGCGCCCGACACGACCTGCCCTACCACATCGTGGGCTCGGACGCGGCGGGCGTGGTCCTGCGGACCGGGGCTGGCGTCACCCAGTGGAAGCCCGGCGACCGGGTGACGGTCCACTGCAACTACGTCGACCTCGAGCAGCCGGAGGGCCACCAGGACTCGATGCTCGATCCCGCCCAGCGCATCTGGGGGTTCGAGACCAACTTCGGCGGCCTCGCAGACGTCGCCATGGTCAAGGCCAACCAGCTGATGCCCATGCCCGAGCACCTCACGTGGGAGGAGGCGGCGTCGCTCGGGCTGGTGCTCGCCACCTCGTACCGGATGCTGGTGAGCCACAACGGTGCGCGGATGAAGCAGGGCGACGTCGTGCTGATCTGGGGTGCGACCGGTGGGCTCGGCGGTTTCGCGACCCAGCTGGTGGCCAACGGTGGAGGGATCCCCGTCTGCGTCGTGTCCAGTCCGGAGAAGGCCGAGCACCTGCGCCGCACCGGCGTCCAGCACGTGATCGACCGCAAGGCCGAGGGCTACCGCTTCCACGATGACGACGGCCAGCCCGACTACGGCGAGATGCGTCGCTTCGGCAAGCGGATCCGCGAGCTGGTCGGCCAGGACCCCGACATCGTGTTCGAGCACCCGGGCCGCACCACCTTCGGCGCGTCGGTGCTGGTCGCCAAGCGGGGCGGGACGATCGTGACCTGCGCCTCCACGTCGGGGTACCTGCACGAGTACGACAACCGGCACCTGTGGATGCGCCTGAAGCGCATCATCGGGTCGCACTTCGCCAACTACGACGAGGCGTGGCAGGCGAACCGGCTCGTCAGCCTCGGGATGATCCACCCGATCCTGTCCAAGACCTACCCGTTGGAGCAGGCGGCACAGGGCGCCTACGAGATGCACCACAACCAGCACGCCGGCAAGATCGGCATCCTGGTGGGTGCTCCGGAGGAGGGGCTCGGTGTCCGTGACGAACAGGCCCGCTCCCGCCACCTCGACGCGATCGCGGCCTACCGCACGTTCGATTGACCTCGCGGGGCCTGCCGCGCACGGGCTCGTTGCGACGCACGGGCTCGTGGCGACGGGGACCTCAGAAGGCCAGCGGTGACAGTGGTCCGGTCCACCAGTGGACCGCGAGCATGAGCGGGACGATCGACCAGGCGACCCCCCGCAGCTGAACGAGCGCCGAGACGACGATGGCGACGCCCGCGCCCAGCGCGCCAGCGAAGATGCCGGCCGGAAGGTCCCCGCGGAAGAAACCGCCGGTGGCGAAGATGTGGACCACGAGCACGACGATCGCGGGTGCCGCGATCGTGGCCCGGGGGACCATCGTCGTGTGCGGCAGGCGTCGATCGGCCAGCAGGATGATGGCGATCAGGGCTGCGACGTTCAGCAGCACCATGGCGGCCGATGCCGGTCCGACCAGCGCGCGCAACAGGCCGATCAGCAGGGCGATGCCGGCTGCTCCCATCCCGAAGGTGCGGACCAGTTCGGTCAGCGACGTGTCCGGGGAGCGGGGGAAGGCGTCGCGGCTGCGCACGGCCAGGAAGCTGATCACGAGGGTCGCCCCGAGGGTGAGCAGCAGGATCCTGGCGATCACGGCGAAGGTGACGACCCCGCCCTGCGCCATCCCCACGCCGAAGACCAGGTCCAGGTCACCGAGCACGGCGCCGAACACGTCGCGCCCGCCGAGCACCGCGATCAAGAGCTGTGCCACGACCACGGGGACGGCGAGCAGCAGCCCGTAGGTGATCGCCGAGCGGTCCCCGTCGAGCCCGAACGCACGGAGGCCGTCACCGCGGTAGCGCGACAGCCACCAGGGCATCGCGGACGTGAGCAACACCAGCCACACCAGGTCGAGCACGATGGCCGCGACGCCACCGCGCGGGTACAGGGGCAGTTGGCTGACGATCACCCGGGCGAGGCCGCCGAACAGCAGGACGGCGGCCGCGAGGATGACGTCGCTCTTGGCGTCGTCGGACGAGATGTACATGAGGCGCGACGCTAGCAGCGCCACCGACGGGCTACCGACCGAGGGCTACCCTGCGAGCCGTTCGATGCTGCACATCCCCCCACCGGCGAGGATCCCGTCCGTGCCCCGTACCGCCTCCGATGCATCGCCCCCGGCCACCGCCGGGCTCGAAGCCTCCATGGTGGTGATCGGGGACGAGATCCTCGGCGGGTACGTCACGGACAGCAACTCGTCGTGGCTCGCCGACCGGCTCTGCGAGCACGGCGTGCCCTTCACCCGGGTCCACGTCGTCCCCGACGAGTTCGCTGCGATCGATGAGGCGTTGCGGGCCGAGCTCGCCCGCAGCCGCCCCCGGCTGATCGTGACCTCCGGTGGCATCGGTTCGACCCCGGACGACATCACCTTCGAGGCCGTCGCCGCCAGCCTGGAGCGCGAGGTGGTCGAGGAGCCCACCATCTCGGCACGGCTGGACGGGGTGGTGGCCTGGACGCGGAGGTTGGGGCTCACGGTGGACGACCGGTTCGAGTGGCACCTCAAGCGCATGGCTCGCATCCCGGAGGGCGGACGGCTCCTGCAGCGCCCCGACAGTTGGGTCCCGGCGGTCGCGATCGACGTCGACGGCGGGTGTGAGGAGGACGGCGCCACGGTGCTCATCCTGCCGGGGGTGCCCTCGGAGTTCCGGCGGCTGGTCGGCGAGGTCGTCGTGCCGACCTTCCTCGCCGATCGCAACGCCATCCCGACCGTGGTGGAGATCGAGCACGGGTTCCCCGAGAGCGTGCTGAACCTGTGCTTCGCCGAGCTGGGCGAGCGCTACCCGCGGGTCAAGCTCGGCAGCTACCCCGGCTCGCCGATGCTCGTGCGCCTGACCGGTGAGCCCGACGAGGTCGCCGGTGCCGAGGCGCTGGTCCGCGGCTACATCGAGGAACTCGAAGCCAGCCCCGCTGGAGCCCGCCTCGCGGCTGCCTGGTCGCGGGGGTCCAGCGCATCCAACGACGAGGAGGACGCGTGACCCGCCGTCTGATGTTCGTCCATGCCCACCCCGACGACGAGGCGTCGAAGGGCGCGGCCACCGCCGCCCGCTACGTCGACGAGGGCGCCGAGGTCGTGCTGCTCACCTGCACGGGCGGGGAAGCGGGAGATGTGCTCAACCCCAACGCGGAGCCCATCCCCCCCGACGCGATGGCCGAGGTGCGGGCGAAGGAGCTGGCCGACGCGGTCGCCGCCATCGGGTTCACCCGGTCCTACCAGCTGGGCTACGTCGACTCCGGCTACCACGAGGACCCCGACGAGGTCCCGGAGGGGACCTTCGCCCGCGCCCCGCTGGACGAGCCGTCCCGGCTGGTCGCCGGCCTGCTGCGCCGCGAGCGCCCGCACGTGGTCGTCACCTACCCCGAGGACGGCGGCTACCCGCACCCCGACCACATCATGAACCACGCCGTCACGATGCGCGGGATGGAGCTCGCGGAGGACCCCGACGCCGACCTCGACGACGTCCCCGGTGGTGACGCCCCGCCGTGGCGCGTCGCCAAGGTCTACGCGTCGTCGATCTTCCCGAGCGAGCGCGTGCTCACGATGCACGAAGCGCTGTTGGAACGCGGCCTGGAGAGCCCGTACCAGCGGTGGCTGGAGCGCCGTCACCAACGGGCCGAGGACGCCGTCGACGACACCCCCGACGCCCGGATCGAGTGCGCCGACTGGTTCAAGCGCCGCGACGCGGCCCTGATCGCCCACGTGACCCAGATCGACCCGGACGGCAGTTGGTTCCAGGTCCCGCGTGAGCTGGAACGCGAGATCTACCCGTACGAGTCCTACGTGCTGCTGCGCTCGGACGTGCCCTTCGAGCGCACCGAGGCGGACCTGTTCGAGGGCATCGACGTCGACGAGGTGGACGCGCACGACGGCCGGGTCGGGTCGACCGCGAGGTAGACGAGGCAGTCCTTGCGCACGGCCTCGACGGTGCGCGTCATCATGACCGGGGTCGCGGCCCGCGTCAGCACGAGGCGGTCCCCGTCGATCCGCAGCAGCTCCTCGGTCGCGTCGCGTCCGTCGGCCGCGGTCACCTCCACGGGCAGGGGCGCGCCGCGGTGGACCCGCCCGAGGCTGTGGCCGGCGGGTACCTCGACGAGGTTGTGCCGGTCGGCGTCGCTCGGCACGACGAGGTCGAGATCGCCGCGGAGCTCCCCACCGAACCGCAGGCGCACCTGCGGCGGGACGGTGACCCGATGCAGCCCTGCGATCAGCTCGTGGTCGCGCAGGACCCGCACGGTCTCGACGGGCGGCATCGTGAGGTAGCGGCGCAGGCCGTCGACGGCGAGGTCGAACGCTGCCCGTCGCCCGGCACGTCCGAGCTCGATCCCGACGGCGTCACAGGCATCGTGGAGCGCCTCGACGAGCGCGCCGTTCGGGAGCTCCCAGTGCACGATCCGGGTGGTGAACAGCGTGGCGAGGTTCAACGTCGCCGGCCGGACCCGGGTGACGATCGCGTGGGAGGGGGTGGCGCCGGAGGTGTTGTGCAGGTCGACCAGGGTCGCGACAGCCGGCGTCGCGCAGGTGCTGCAGGGCCTGCGCCGCAGCGTCCCGCAGCGGCGTGGTCACCGCTGACGGCGCCCAGATGCGGTTGAGGTCCTCCTGGTCGTCGAGGTAGCGGTGGGCGTACCCCGGTGGCGCCAGCGCGGCACGGACGTTGCCGACGAAGAGGTACAGCGTGGAGGGCAGCCGGGGTCGCTCGCGCAGGAGGTGCAGCATCGCCTGGAAGCCGGTGGGCTCGTCCCCGTGGAGCAGCGTCGAGACGGCTCGCGGCGGCGCGTGATCCCCGCCGGGGAACCGCACCAGCGTCGGTCCTCGGAGGGTACGCAGCACCGCGCGGTCGTCCTGCGCGAGCACCTCGTCGGTCAGGCCGTCAGCCAGGTAGCGGAACGTGTCGTCGGGCACCGGGCCTCCTGGCGGGACGCGCTCAGGGTAGTCCGGAGCCGGGCAGGGGCCAGGTGTGGACCGGTTCGTTGGTGCGCATGCCCTCGAGGTAGCGGCGGGTCATCTCCGAGATCGCTGCCTCGCGGCTCGGGGCGTCCTCGAGCAGGTGCCGGAAGGTGCGAACCTGCCACGAGGCGCCGGTCAGGCGCTTCAGCGCCCGCTGCTCGATGATGCCCAGGTAGTGGTCCCGGTCGTCGCGATCGACGCCCCAGGCGTCGAGGCCGTCGTAGGCCAGCGGCAGCAGGGTGCGCAGGATCAGCTCGCTCGCCGGCACGTCGCCGACACCGGGCCAGAACAGCTGGGCGTCGATGCCTGCGCGTGCCGCTCGGAAGAAGTTGTCCGCTGCCGCCTGGAAGGAGAGCTGTCGTGACAGCGGGGGATCGAGCTCCGTGAGCGAGCGGACCAGACCGAGGTAGAAGGCGCAGTTGGCGACCACGTCGACCATGGTCGGCCCGGCCGGCAGGACACGGTTCTCGACCCGCAGGTGGGGCTTGCCACGGGCGATGCCGTAGATCGGGCGGTTCCAGCGGTAGATGGTGCCGTTGTGCAGCACCAGCTCGCCGAGGTGCGGGATGTCACCGCGGTCGAGCACCTCCTCCGGGTCCTCGTCCTCGATCAGCGGGAGCAGGGCGGGGAAGTAGCGCACGTTCTCGTCGAACAGGTCCATCACGTCGTCGATCCAGGCCTCCCCGAACCAGACCCGCGGGCGGACCCCCTGGGCGGTCAGCTCCTCCGAGCGGGTGTCGATCGCCTGCTGGAACAGCGCGATGCGCGTCTCGCGCCACAGCTCCTTGCCCAGCAGGAACGGCGAGTTCGCCCCCACCGCGACCTGTGCGGCCGACGCCGCCTGGGCAGCGTTCCACAGGGGCGCGAACCCCTGCGGGCTGACCTGCAGGTGCAGCTGCACCGAGGTCGCGGCCGCTTCCATGGCGATCGAGCTGGTCTTGAGCGCGAGCTTCTCGGGGCCCTCGATCTCGACCACGAGGTCCTCGCCGCGCGCCTCCAGGATCTGCTCGTTGAGCAGGTGGTAGCGGGGGTTGGCCGACAGGTTCTGGATCGTGACGTGCAGGTCCTTGAGCGTCGGGATGATCCCGACCATCGCGACCCGGGCGTCGAGCTCCTCCGCCCTGCGGTAGGCGTGGTCGAAGGAGGTGTCGAGCTCCTCCTCGATCTCACGGAACACGGTCCCGTTGAGCTTGTGCGGGGCGAGGTTGAACTCGATGTTGAACTGGGCGAGCTCGGTCTGGAAGTCCTCCGACTCGATGCGCGACAACAGCTCGGCGTTGATCATGGTGGGTTCGCCGTCGCCGTCGACGACGTAGAACTCCACCTCGACGCCGATCAGCTTGCGCTCGACCTCGAACATGTCGGCGTCGCGCATCCGCCGCAGGACCTCGAGGCAGCGCTTGACCTTGTCGCGGTAGAGCTGCCGGTCCTCCCGCGTGAACCGGATGGCATCGATCTCGCGGCCCATCGGTTCGCTCCCCCTTCGCTCCCTCGGGGTTCGCTCCCCGCTCCCGTCTCGCGGTGAGCGTACGTCCTGCGGTCCCCGCACGCCCCAGGATCGGGTCCCCGGTCCCGTCGTCGTGCTGGAGCGCGGGCTGCGCCCCGGTACGGGTGCCCCTGCGGGGAGCCAGGTGCGCTTCTCCAGGGGCGCTGTGGGGTGATGTGCAGCGTGCGGTGCTCGGGTGCACCGCACGCTTCACGTTCCGGATGGCCCGCGCGGCGATCGGCCGAGGCGTGAAGCTGTGGGTGCAGGTGTGCACCGCACGCTTCACATCACGGGGGTATGCCGAGGTGCAGGACGTCGATGAGCCCGGCACGCTCCCGCGCAGCGGTGCGCTGCCCAGCGTCCTCGGTCAGGCGGGGTCCCACACGGGGCCGAACGACGGGTCGATCAGCCGACGCCCCTCGTTCAGCGCTTCGATGCGGGCCACCTCGTCGTCGGAGAGGTCGAAGCCCGTGACCTCGAGGTTGCTGGCGATGCGGTCGGCGTTGCTCGAGCGGGGGAGCGCGACGGTGTCGCCGCGCTGGATCATCCACCGCAGGGCCAC
>SL_3KL_010_SEDDRAFT_10001098_pt1 | contig 24160 bp, 23 predicted proteins | sample SodLakKL_010_SED_2_FD_10381 | JGI IMG/M metagenome (IMG submission 10381) | reverse complement strand
TTCGCAGCAATGGCAAGCAGCAATCGTGCCACTGGGTAGCCGCAGCTTCGGCCTGGAGGCGATCAACCGGATCTGGTTGCCGATGGTTCGTTCGCCTGCCTGGCCTGCGGTCAATCGCCGCCGCCGGTCAGGTCCTTGTAAATTTGCCCATCTTTCATGATGATGACAAAGTTCTGTTCCGGATCGGCGATCAGGTCCAGGTCCTCTACCGGGTTGCCGCGAACCAGCAGCAGATCTGCCAACGCGTCGGGCTCAACGACCCCAAGTCGGCCCTGGTAAGGACTGCGCAAGCCTGACAAGGCCAGCAGCCGGGCGTTGTCGTAGGTCGCGATGCGAAGCACCTCGGCAGGAGAGAACCATTCCCTGAGCATGACCAAATAGTCATTCTGTTCGTGGTTCAGCTCCGGCTCGAACAGAAAATCAGTACCCCAGGCAATGTTCACCCCGAGGTCTCTGGCCGTGGTCCATACCCGGGGTTGATTCTCGATGATGGGCCGACGCTTGGCGCGGCGCATAGGCTCCATATTGGGGGAATCCGCGCGCAAGACCTGCAGGGAAAGCCAGACGTCGTTGTCCTTGATCAACTGCATCGTTTCCTGATCCAATAGCTGACCATGGTCAATGACCTTCACTCCAGCCTCGATTGCCCGCCTGATTGCCCTCGGTGTATAGGCGTGGACCGTTACATAGGTGCCCCAATCCTCTGCTGCCTCTACCGCCGCACGCATTTCATCAAGGGTGTACTGGGTAACGTCGACGGGATCGTAGGCAGAGGACGTTCCACCGCCCGCAGTGACCTTGATCTGGCTGGCCCCGAAGCGCAGATTTTCGCGCACCGCGGTGAGTACCTCGCCCCTGCCGTCGGCAATGAAGCTTGCCCCCATTAATTCGGCGCGTGACGGCTTGCCAAAAAAGCGCCGGGAACGCTCGTCAGGCGTTCGAAAGTCGCCGTGCCCCGAGGTCTGGCTGATCATCGCACCTGATGCCCAGACTCTCGGGCCTGGCTGGTGACCCTGTGAAATGGCCTGACGCAAGTCCCAGATAGGTCCACCGGCATCACGGACAGCGGTAAAGCCACGCATCAGCACAGCCTCGGCCTCTCGGGCAGAGGCCTCAAACGCCTGTTCCGGCGTGAAATCCGGGGAACGCATGGCTTCAGTGGAAAGCGAGCTGAAGGTCAGGTGGTAGTGGGCATCGATCAGGCCCGGCATCAAGGTATGACCTGCTCCATCGATGATCCGGGTATCAGCGTCGACCTCGATATCATCGCCAATCCGGGCAATCTGATTGCCACGAATCAGAACTCGGGTTGGGTCAGAAACTGACTCTGTTGGTCCATGAAAAACACGGACCTGATCAAACAGTATCGACTGAACCGTAGTGTCGTCATCTGCCGACAAACACATCGGCACCGCAAACAGGACAGCGGCAAGGATCAGTAGTGGCCGGAGCGACAAATGCGCATGTGTATTCAGAGAATGATTCATGGTTAGCCCTCAAGTAAGTTCAGGAATGAGTTCACGCGACCACGGCGAGATGCTCGGGTCGCGCTCAGAATCGAAAGTTCAAACCAACGCCTGGACCATGCAGGTCTGCATCGAACTCAAACCTGGACCTGGTATATTCAAGAGACAAGTATCGGTATCCGGCCAGAAGACTGGTTCGAGGACTGAATGAATAGCCGAATGCCGCCATCAGATCCCATGAGTTGTAGTCGCTCTTGCCCAGGCCTCCTGCCATTGCCCAGCCAGTGATATAGGCGTTGGATGTAATCGCATGACGCGCCTTCGCCCCGAAAATCAGGCTACCCCATTGAGCGCTTTCGTCTTTTCTGATGCCAGCACTCTGAGACCCCACTGACTCCGTGATTCGTGCTCGACTGTCCAGCGACCAGTACCGAAGCCCCAGAAGCAGATCGACACTGGTTTTCCCGGTATCCATGGCGTGAAACTGACCGGCCGCCAGCGCCGTTGTAAATGTGTTCCTGAGATCAGCTCCAACCGTTACCGGGGTGGACGCTGGAGGGACCAAAGCCGACGCCGAGAGTGAATCGGTTGTGCGGATGTAAAAAAACTCGCCGAAGACGCCAAAGCGATCACTTCGGCCTTCGAAAAACGACATGGCACCCAGGTCGAGGCTGTTGAGGGTGTCGCTGAAACTTCTGCTGGCATCAACTTGCAATCGGGGAATCGGGCCACTCCCTGAAAAATCCACGCTGCCATCCACGCCTGCACCCCATAGATACGGCGTTACCTGAAACTCCCATCCATCACCGGCCCGCGGCGAATCCGCCTGAGCCTCGGCAAACTGAACAGTCAGGCCGCTCAGACCAAGCACCAGGCCCGCAGACAGGATGAAACGCAGCATCATGAAACAATGCCTCATCTTGTTTTCTCCTATTTTTTTACGTTGCTATTCATTGATTGCGAATCTCGATCCCGCTCTGCACTGCCGATTCCCTATCGGTGCTAGTAAAACTAGTATAAATGCATTATCCGCAGATCAGAGTGAACAAGGCGTTCAACTCAAAGCAAGGCAAGGGAGCTGATTCCCCTGACTGCCGATTCGGCGGATATCATTCTGATGACCAATGGCCTGGAAAGCTGCGGGGGTGATCGGTGTGCCCTGGCGGCGGAACTTGCCGAGGAAGGCACCGGGATTCGAGCGCATGTGGTGGGTTTTGCGCTTGAGGAAGAGGCCGACACAAAACTGTCCTGCGTTCCGAGGTGCGATTCTAGAATCGAAATCGAAATCGGGATCAACATCGAGACCGAAACCGATCCCAAATTCAATCCTTCGCAGCAATGGCAGCCCGCAATCGCATCGATTGCGGGTCGCCGGCCAGGTCGATCTCGCCATCACGCCATTCGATTCCAAGCTGATTCATGGTCCAGTCCAGATCAGGCTCGGCGGGGGCATCGATCATGTGCTGGTACTCCTCCCGCCAGACTCGTGTTCCACCCAGCCGATCCAGCCGCTCGATCAATTGCCTGGCATTCCAGGAGCGGTTCATGTCGCGACAGCATCGGACAAACGCCGCCAGCGCGGAATCGACCGATTGTTCACCATCCGAGGCCTGACGCAAACGCACATCGACGCGCAAAAAGTACGCTGCACCGGTCCAGTGAATGCGCCGAAACGCGCGTTCGCGCCACATTCTCGGGCTGAGTTCACGCAAGGTCTGTTCCCGTCCGCTGGGATCGTCCAGCCCACGTTGAAAACCGGCAAACATGCGTCGCCAGGCTTCGTCGGCATCGATCACCCCGGCACGTACCTGCAAGAGGTGCTGGTAGTAGGCGGCCAGCCCTTCGGCAAACCAGATATCGTCATTGCCGACAAACGGCAGCAACAGGTGGGCGAACTCATGGAAGCCGCGCCAATCATCCAGCAACGGGTCCAGAAGGGCCTGAGGGTGAACGTAGAGATGAACTTGCGGAGGATCACTGCGCCGAACACGGCCAAAGGCAACCGGATTGCGATCCCTGGATGCATGCAAATGAACTTCGAGATGAGATTCTGGGAACTGTCCGGTCACGCTGACCAGTGATTCGGCAACCGTGCCGATCCAGTCCTGCCAGATCGAATCGGATGCCGCGGGCATCCGTTCAGCCGAATGCAACTCAATATGGCTGTCTCCAACCTGAAGCTCCCGATCCGCCGCACCCACCGGTGCGGCAGCCAGGGTTGCGGTGCACACGATCCCGGAAAGGAGCCCCGAAAATGACCCGCCAGTACCAGACTGCCACCATGACTCGATGATCTGCAAAACATACTCGCTTTCGGTAGTGAATCTACCCTAATGGACCGGATGAAACGCATCTGCTTGCAAGTACGGTGAAAGCTTCGCTGCCCTCGCCCGGTCGCCTTTAGTAAGCGCGGACCTTTTCGGCGCAAGCTTCCGATCCGGTTTTCCCGCACGCTGCAGCAAGGAGGACAACAGCATGAAAACACCCATATACATACCACTGCTGCTGGTGATCACAGCCGCTTTCGCCGCCATGCCGGCGGCAACTGCCGACTCCGACGTGGAGCTGGGCATCAAGGGCTACAGCCCGGTGTCCTATTTCGAAAACGATCGGGCCGAACCCGGTGATCCTCAATTCAGTACGGTCCACAATCAACGCCGCTACCACTTCACCAGCGCCGAGCAACTGGCCGGGTTCGAAGCCAACCCGGAAAGATACGAGCCCTTGTTTCCGGACCACTGCCCCTACAACCTGGCGCTGGGACGAGCCGCCGCAATCGACCCTTACAACTTCAAGATTGTCAACGGCCACCTGTTGCTGTTCCATCGTACCGAGGAGATGGACGGTCGCGAAGCCTGGGAACAGCACGGCGATGACGAAGAATTGCTGGAAAGGGCGGAAGCGACCCATACCTTGTTCCGATTCTGATCCCGATCACCCATGGTTAAGGAGCCTCTGAACAACTCTGGCTGGGGAAGCATGACAAGAGTCATGGTGCTGGCCGGGATCGTGTTGCTGACCGGTTGCGCCACCCACTTCAGCAAGCCCGACCTCGAGCGTCTCTACGAAACCGCCCGCAGCGACCAGCAACAACCGCCGGTCATCCTGATTCCCGGACTCATGGGATCGGTTCTGGAAAGCGAGACCGGCGGCGAAATCTGGCCGGGATCCCTGTTTGATGTCCTGTTCTCCCGCTATCACCACGCCGCCCTGGAGATCAATCCCGAAACCCTGCTGCCCGATCCCGGCGATGTGCGCGCCGAACGAATCACCGGCAAGTTCGCCGGCCGCGACTTCTACAGTTCCATCATTGAAACACTCGAGACAGCAGGCGGCTTCACTTATGCCGAGCCGGGCCAATCGCCCGCACAAGGCCGTCGCCATTACTACATCTTTACCTATGACTGGCGCCTGGACAATGTCCAGACCGTGCGCAAGCTGGATGAATTCGTCGAGCAGATACGAGCCGACCACGCTGACCCGGACCTCGAAGTCGACATCATCGCTCACTCCATGGGCGGCATGATCGCGCGTTACTACATGCGCTATGGAACGGTCGATGTCACGACCGACAACGAGTTTCCGATCAACTATTACGGCGAGGACCGCATCCGGCGAATCGTACTGCTGGGTACCCCCAATCTCGGTTCCGTGGAATCGCTCAAGGCCTTCATCGTGGGACGCCGAATCGGATTTCGAACCATACCGCCCGAAGTATTGATCACGTTTCCCAGCTTCTACCAGCTTTTTCCGCATCCGCTCAACGACTGGATACTGAATGTCGACGGTGCGCCGATGGACGTGGACCCGTTCAACCTGAGCACCTGGAAGCGCTTTCGCTGGTCAATCTTTGATCCACAACTGCGCCAGTCCATCATCAACCAGGCCGATGACCCGAATGAAGGGCAAGAACGAGTTGAGCTGCTCGAAAGATACTTCCACAAGCACATCGAGCGAGGCCGGCGCTTCATGTGGTCACTGACCGTGAACATGGACCGCGGGCCTTGGGGACTGGTGGTGTTTGGAGGAGACTGTGCGCTGACCCCGGCGCGCATCGTGGTCGAGGACCAGGGTGATCGCTATGATCTTCATCTCCAGCCCGATGATATTCGCAACCCCAGGCCCGGGGTGGACTATGCACGGCTGATGCTGGAGCCTGGTGATGGCGTGGTTACCAAGGCCTCATTGCTGGCCCGGGAATCGCTTGATCCGATGGTGCCGCGTCACAAGTGGAGTCATTTTCCACTGCACTATCCGTTGTTCCTGTGCGAGAGACACGGCCAACTCACGACCAACTCTTTCTTTCAGAACAATCTGCTCAACTTTCTGCTCAATCGCGATTGAGAGGCAAAGCCATGTTCAGTAGAACAAAGCGCCTGCCCCATCCAGTCACCCGTCACCGGAAACGTCCGGCTCGAAGATTCTCCAAAAACTCCCTTCGGGCTCAGTTCAAGCGCCACAGCGTGGCCCTGATCAGCCTGACGATTGCCCTGGCTTCGCTGGGCTACAACACCTGGCGAAACGAAACATCGGAACTGCACCGCAATTGGCGCCAGGCCGCGTTCCAGATCACTGTCGAAGTCAATGATCTGCAGCAGATCGTATTGTATCGGCGCTACTTCTTTGGACGACAGGAGCATCCATTTCAACCACTTCAGGATGCCGAGACCTGGATCGGCGGCTGGGGCAAGGCAACCAGCATTCGCGATCTGACCTCACTATTGCCCGAACCCTTGCCCGAACGAGGCCAGGTGCTTTTCGAGACCTGGCAGGAGCATGCCGGCAGGCTGGACGATGATGGACCCACTGCCAGCGAGGCCGAACAAGCCATGCTGGAAGCCCTGGACGACACCCGCCAGTCGGTGTTGAACCTGATTGATCAACTGCGATGATGCAATGAAAGACGAGCGCGCCCGGTCTGTTGAGGATGAATCCACCTCGATCCCCGGAAATCATCTTTCATGCTCATCCATTCACGACAGTTCCTGATTCCTGTCGCGCTCGGGCTGGCCCTGGTCGGGCCTGTCCTGGCCGACCCCATCCCGACCAGCCAGCCTGTTTTGGTCCATGAATCCCTGGAAAAATACTGGGACGAGAGCCTGTCCGGCGGCCCGCCCAAGGACGGCATCCCCTCCATAGATGACCCGCGCTTTGAAAGCGCCGACCAGGCCGATCGCTGGCTCGAAGACGGCAGTCGGATCATCGGCCTGTACCGCAATGGCCAGGCCCGCGCCTATCCGCAAAGCCTGCTAGTATGGCATGAAATCGTCAACGACACCATCGGCGGCGATAAGATCGCCGTGACTTACTGCCCACTGACCGGCACCGCCTTGGGGTTCAACCGCGGCCAGGACGAGCTGGGCGTATCGGGCCGGCTGGTCAACAGCAACCTGATCATGTACAACCGCGCCACCGACACCTATTGGCCGCAGATTCTGGCCGCCGGCATCCACGGTCCGCAGAAGGAACAGGGACTCAATGAAGTTCGCGTCATCTGGACAGACTGGGCAAGCTGGAAATCTCGCCATCCGGATACCGAAGTGCTGAGCCGCCGAACCGGTTTTGCGCGCAATTACCGGCGTGACCCCTATGGCGGCTACAACCCCCGGAGCGGATACTATGCCGGCGGCGGCACACTGTTCCCGCTATTCGCCCAGGACGATCGGTACCCGGAAAAACACGAGATCCTCGGTTTTCGCACCGCCGACAAGGCGGTGGCCATCGAGCCCGAAGTCCTGGCCAGGGCCGGCCATCTACGCCATGAAGGCGAGACGGCTGATTTTCTGATCCTGCACGACCCGGGCCTGGGCACCGGCTGGGTCTATCGCGCCTCGCCGGGTAACCTGCCCGATGACGAGGCGCTGGCCGATATCGACTTTGACGCCGATGGACCCACCGGCAGCGCGCTCGAGAGCCTTGAGCCGGTCAATGCTTTCGAAGCCATGTGGTTCGCCTGGTATGCCTTTTACCCGGACACCCTGGTGATCGTTCACCCATGATCGGAGCACGTTCTGAATTTTTGTGGCTGCCGCTGCTGGCCGGGATCGGTTACGGACTGTTCTACCTGTACGCCATCGGTGATGTCACCTTTTACGGTCCACCCCACTGGGGCGCTCATCTGACCGAGGTTTCGCTGGAACGAATCTTCAGCGCTCGCTCGACCCTGATGTTCGAAGCCATTGCCGTAATCGAACTTGGCTGGCTGGTCTGGCTGGTCAGCCCCCTGAACCTGTTCCTGACATTGCTGCTGGCCGGGCTGCTGGCGGCCAATATTCACGGCGTGCTCTACATTCGCGCCCATCCCGGCCAGTGCCGGGTCGGGGGCAACAAGGGTTTGATCGGCGCCCTGCCGGCCCTGTTCGCCGGCGGGGCCTGTTGCGCCCCCAGCCTGATCCTGTTGCTCGGTATTCCCGGCCTGGGCGCGTTCAGCGCCTTTTTCGGTTGGTTGCTGCCGATCTCCATCGTCGTTCTGGGCCTGAACCGCATCTGGCAGCACAGGCAAGGCGCCCCTTCAATGTTCGCTACAAGCGGATGAATAAGGCGGGCTCACTGCTGATGCTGGTGGTATGTCTCGGCGGCTGCGCGACTCCGGTCAAGCCACCCGAACCGGTCGAAGGTGAGCATTCGCTGATTGTCCACGTTCATGGTCTTGACTGCTGTGAGGGCGTCTTGCGGGTGGCCCTGTACAACTCGGCCGAGTACTGGCTCAATGATCAGGGCATGGTGCGTGGCCAGGCTGCACCGGTGCTTGGCGCCGAACAGGTCATCGAGTTTGCCGGCCTGCCATCCGGTGACTACGCCGTGGCGCTCTATCAGGACATCAATGCCAATGCACGCCTCGATCGCTTTCTCGGCATGGTGCCGCGCGAACCCTATGGCTTTTCGGGCAATCCCGGTGGCTTCGGTCGCCCTGCATTCGACGACGCCAGAATCCGACTACCGGAAACCCGCGAGATCATCATCGACCTCCGCCCACCACCATTTTGAATCAAAGACCCTCTCCAGCATCTGGGCCCATTGGTCATGTTCGACCGACTGGCCTGCATTCTGATCGGTGATAGCCACGGATCTGTGGGTCTGGATATCTATTACGAACAGAGCCGTTAGCAGAACTGCCTGTCCAGATGTCCAGACAGGCAGTTACTGGCGAAGTCCAATCAGAACACTCGGCGCACCGCTAGAAGGCCAAGTCCAGCTAGAAGCAGGATCAGCAGAATCAGGCTGGCTTTCGATTGCGTTGGAACCGCCAAAGGTTCCACTGGTGGCACTTGAGCCGGTGCCCATGACAGGCCACCCGCCTCTCCATCGATGCCCCATTGGGCGAACAGATCAATCGGATTGCTGCCATCGATATCCGAGATGGTCACGTTCCTGCTATCCCAGTCCACGTAGCCGAGCAACTGGCCATCCGGTGAGGGATTGGGAGTAAAGGCATTTTCAACGACGACCGTCACGCTGCCACCACTCGCACTGACAGTGGCAATGTCGCGAAGATTTGAGCTGGACCTATCGGTGAAAAAGATCGTGTCGCCGTCAGGCGCCCAGATCGTATGCGAAGGTTCAATGTCGTCGGGAGTCGTGCTTATCGCGGATACATCACATGGATCGGATGCCGGTGAAGTCTGAATGGCGTTGCCCCAATCCACACTGACCAGGGTTTGCTGATCGGGAGAAAGCGCCGGATTCTGATGCAAATCTCCGGAACAGAGGTGATGAACCTGCCCGCTGTCCGGATCGAAGACAATCGTTCCGTCGGGTGAATCACCAAAGCAAGCCGCGTAAATCAACCCGTCTTCCGCCCACTCAAAATTGTAGCACTCCTCCAATGGCTCGGGGGAGCCGTCATCGTCCCAGTACAAAAGTTCCAGGCCAGTGCCATCGATGTTGACGACGTATAAAACCCATTCGTCCAGATCATCATCAAAGGCACTGAAAGCGATCCGGTTGCCGTCGGGAGACCAGGAGGTATGCCCAATAAATGAAATGACCGGATCAGCGTCAGAGTCAACGATAATCTCAAAATCGCTGCCGGCCGGGTCACCGACAGCCAGGGACCTGGCTACGTCGGAAGATTCGTACCAGAAGGCCATCAAACCATTCTGTCCCGGTGCCTGACCGGCCATTACCGGGGCGATAGCCAATATCATCGCTGCAATAATGCATTTTATTGATTTCATGTTTTTCCCTTTTTTGAACGCACTCAAATCAAGGCTAACATGCTACCAAAAAGGGTACAACGAACAGGCACTCAGCACTATCGGGAACTCTAAAGATTCGCACCCGGCGTGAAGCTGAGCTGGCGCTGGATCTCGTCGGCCAGGTCACGGGCGTCACGGCCGGAATCGGCGATCAGGGCCATGCTGCCCCGTTCCACGTTGATCAACCAGCCTTCCTTACCATCGGGCAGACTGACCTTGCGTGGCGCATCGGGCGCCTGCGAGCGGGGCATGTAGAAAAGGGTTACCGGACCGCCATCGGTTTCCAGCACGGCATGCGCGCCACGACCATCGGGTGTGGGGCAGAACTTGGCCAGGCGAATCGTTTCCATCAACTCGTGCTCCACGTGGACGCCGAGATCGCTGAACACCCTCTGGATCTGATCGGCTTCGCTGGGCCGGTGGAGGCTGGTGGCCACGGCCTCGGGGCCATCCAGTTCCCAATGCCAGGCCAGGTATTCGGCCAGATCCTGGTGACCGGGTCCTTCGGAATCGAACATCACGAAAATGCCCACGCCCACGGCCAGCACCACGGCGGCGGCAGTCGCCAGGAATACCGGCATCCGGCGCTTCGACGAGGATGCTTCCATGCTCTGGCGCAACAGAATGTCCTCGGCCAGCTTGTCGGGCACCGGCACTTCCAGGGCTTTCTTGAGCCGGTCCTCGAACCTGGCCGACTCCTCGGCCAGCCGAGCAAACTCCTCGTCATTTTCCCGGGCAGCGAGGAACTCCGGATCGCGCGAGTGCGGATCGGTCATCAGTTTGCGCTTGAATTCAGCCAATTTCATGAACATTTCCATCCCGGCCATCATCCGGGTCCAGTTTCGCTTTCAGTTTTTCACGCGCCCGGAATACCCGGGTCATCACCGCACTCTCGGTCAAGTCCAGTTGCTCGGCAATCTCGGCAATCGACAAGCCCATCACCACCTGCAGGGTCAGCGGCTCCCGATACTTGTCATCGAGTTCCAGCAATGCCTTGCGCAACAGATCAATCTCGGCACGCTCTTCGGGTTGAAGATCGACCTGGTCGGCCACCACGACATTGTCCATGTCGGTCATCGGCAGTCTCTTGCGTTCGAAGGTACGGGCATGCTCGCGTCTCAATATCGTAATCAACCAACTCTTGGCTGCATTGACATCCTTCAGGCTGTCCAGCGACTTCCAGGCGCGCAGGAAGGTCTCCTGGACCAGATCGTTGGCCAGGGCATGATCACCACTGAGCCAGATACCAAACCGCAACAGATCATCGGCATATCGGCGCACCAGCGCATCGAAGCGTTTTTGGCGGTCTCTGGTATTCATGACCGGGTTTTTCTGGTTTTCATTGCATCCCCGCAGACATTTTCGAATCGGGAAGATTCCCGAAACATGGGATCACGGCAGCCATTATGGCGGGTCCTGAAAGAAAAAGCGCCTTCCGACGGTCTGCTCTTCCATGATCTCGGCCAAATCTGTCCCGAAACTGATGCTGCTGGCCTGTGCCGTGCTGTTCAACAGCGGTTGCGCGCTGCTGTTTCCCACCGAAGCCGGTGACAGCCTGTCGCATTTCCCGGAAATGGCGCCCGAGCCGGGCCAGCCCGCCCCGGAACTGCAAGTCCGCCACCTCGATGGCAGCGAAGCGACTCTGGCCCAGCTGATTGGTGAGAAGCCGATTGTCCTGCAGCTTGGATCGCATTCCTGCCCGGTGTACCGCTACCGTCGTTTCGACATCTTCAAGTTGCAAAGAGAATACGCCGACCAGGTCAATTTCGTTGTGATCTACACCACCGAGGCCCACCCGGTCGGCGCCCACAGCCCCTATCGTGATCGCGAGTGGCTGAGCTTTCCCAACTGGATCACCAACACCCGCGTGCCGCAGCCGGAAACACTCGAACAGCGTCTCTCTCAGGCGGAGTGGTCGTCGGCCACCCTGGAACGCCCGGACCTGATCCTGGTTGATGAGCTCGACAACACCACCTGGAAATCCTACGGGGCCGCGCCGTCGGCAGCGTTCGTGATCGATACCAACGGCCTGATCGTGCTCAGACAACCGTGGGTCGAACCCCACGGCATCCGCGAGACGCTGGATCGATTGCTTCCCTGAGGGCGGATCGCCCGACTCTTCCGGGCTACTGCCGCATGAAGTCGATCAGGTGGGCGATCGTGGCCAGGATGTGCAGGATCAGTAAGATCATGAGGTATCGCGCTGCATCCAGGTGCCAGCCGCGCCAGGCGATCGCGGCACGGGAGCCTTCCGTCCACCACCATAGGCCGCCGGTGATGGCGGTCGCCAGCAGGGCCAGCAGTAGCAGACCCTTGATCACGTCGAACAGGCCGCCGGCCTCGTTGGACGGGATGCGCAGGCGCACCAGCCCGGCCAGATCGGAAAACAGCAGGCGGAATCGTCCGAACGCCCAGGGAAAGTATTGACGCAGGCGACCCTGGGCCAGGCAGGTCACCGTGAAGGTCACGGTCAGAACCAGGGCGATCATTCCAAGGATCAGATGCGACCAGACCCAGAAACTCGGACTGGGTGGAATCCGGTTGTACAAATGGACCCACGGACTGGTCACGTACAACCAGCCGATCAACAGGATCAGCAATCCGTGCTGGACATGGACCCAGCGATGCAACCTGCCTCCTTTCATTGCACGCGGCTGGCCGCGAACGCGGCGAAATCGCTGGCAAACGCTCGCACCTCGTCCCAGTCGGTGAAATCCACATGGGTGTCGAGTGCAGTGGGGCCCTTGTTCATCCACATGATGAAGCGGATCACCCAACGGTCCATCCGGCGGTAGCGTTGATAATTCAGCTCGCCACCAAAAACGCCGACCCGATCAGGCTGCCACGGAATGGCGGCCAGGAAAGCCTTGGTGTAAGGATTGGTCTCCGGCATATTCTTGTGCGGCTTGCGCGCCACCAGGTTGACCGAGAAGAACGCGCCGGGTTTGGACTCGAGTATTTGATTGTGCTGTTCGATGAATTGCAACACGGCAGGGTTGTGCTTGCCGTTGCGAATGCTCGCCCCGATCAGCACCGCATCGAAACCGGCCGGGTCGGGCACCTCGCCGGGCAAGGCCTGAAACTCGACCTCGAAACCGCCCGACTCCAATGCCGGGCGCATATACTCGCAAATCCTGCGGGTGTGCCCGTACACACCCGAGTGAAGCACCAGCATTTTCATGTTGTCACCTTGCACGGCCTCAGAAGCATAATGCGCCCGGCGACTTGGTTGCATTCAGCCCGGTCGCCGGGCGCAATTCACCGTTCGAGGATAACCATCATGAGCCGAAGATTATTTGACCTCGCGCATTTTTTGGAGGTGAAATTCTCGCCTTAGCGTGCACCTTCCGAGATGACGGCAAGAATCCACAAATGCCCGCACTCACCGAATTCAAGCGCCTTAGACAACCTGTCCGCCTACCGAACGATCTCCATCTCCTCGATCAGCGCATGGGCGCCGTCGACCTTGTCCATCTGCCACAACATGAAGCGGGTGTCGACATGGATGGAGCGGGTGGTGCGGGGGTCGAAGTCCCAGTCGGAATTGACGCTTTCGATGGTGCCGTCAAACAGCAGCCCGACCAGTTCGCCATCGGCATTGAGGGTGGCCGAACCGGAATTGCCGCCGGTCACATCCAGATCGGAAAGAAAGTTGACCGGCACCGAGCCCAGGCTTTCGAGCTTGTAGGGGCCATAGTCACCGGCGCGAATCCGCTCAAGCTGTGCTTCCGGTGCATCGAACGGCGACTCGCCGGTGTCCTTTTCAAGAATGCCTTCCAGGGTGGTGAACGGCGCGTACATCAAGCCGTCCCTGGGTGAGCCGCCCATGACCGTGCCGTAAGTGATGCGCAGGGTGGAGTTGGCATCCGGGTAGGCGGCATAGCCTTCGGATCGTTGCCAGTTGATGATGGCTTCCATGTAGTCCGGGCGCAGGATGCTCATGCGACCGGTGCGATCCTTGGACTGGCGCTCAAGCGCCATGTCATGTTCGAACAGGGCGACCGCAAGCTGAATGAACGGATCATCGCTGCTTTCGAATTCCTCGAGTTCGGCGTCCATCAATGCCAGGCGCCGGTCAACTTCGCCCAATCCGGTTTCGGCATAGTGGCGGTCGAGAATCCGGCCGACGATTTCTTCGTTCCATCCGTCCGGCAGACCAAGCGCCTCATCGAGCGCTGCAACGCGCGCCGTTGCCGGGGCATTCATGTACTGCTGAAGGAAATGCAGCCACACGGCCCGGTCCACGGCCGGGTCATAGCGGCGATCCAGCGCCTGCATGCCCTGGCGGAAGAAGGTCATGTCACGTTGCTGGAAACCGGACTCACGCTCGGCATCGGGCTTTTGCCGTTCATGCGCCAGGCGGTACAGTCGCTGCGCAGTCGACAACAGGCTGGCGCGGGTGGCATTGGTGTAATACCAGTTATCGCGGGCGGCCTGGGTGATCTCCTCACTGAGCGCATCCAGTTGCGCCAGCGTCTCGGTAAAGCCGCGGTCGGGCGCTTCGGCTTCGATCCAGGCATTGAGCGCCTGTTCGCGCTGCTGGCGGCGGTCGACCAGGCCCACCCTTCGGGCGCCCTCGATCTGCCCGCCCAGGTTTTTATGAAAGTTGTTCAGCCCGGCCAGCAGACCCTCATACTTGATGCGTGCATCCGTGCCTTCCGGGGCGGCTTCTTCGACGGTGGCGATCCAGCCTTCGAGCATGTCGATGGTCCTGGGATAGCGCCACTCGAAAGTGTTGACGACCTCGGCCATGCGCGCGTAACGCTGGGTCGAGCCGGGATATCCGGCCGCCATGACGAAATCGCCATCTTCCAGGCCGGCGGCCGAGACCTTCAGGTAGTGCTCGGGCTCGAACGGTACGTTGTCCTCCGAGTATTCGGCCGGCAATCCATCCGGCCCCACCCAGGCGCGGTAGAAACCGTAGTCGCCGGTATGGCGCGGCCACATCCAGTTGTCGATGTCACCGCCGTACTTGCCGACGTTGTCGCCGGGGGCATAGACCAGGCGCACGTCCTGGATTTCCAGTCGGTCGATGAGCTTGTATTGCAGCCCGCCGTAAAAACTCGAGACCTGGCAGCGATGACCGGGCTGCTGCTCGCATTCTGCAATGATGTCCTTGCGCCGGGCCTCGATGGTTTCATTGATCGTCACGCCATCCATGTCGGCGCCGATATCCGCCCGGACCCGGTCGGTGACATCCTCGACGGCCACGGTCACGTACACCCGCGTACCCGGCGCAGCGGGCAACTCTGCATCACGGCTTTCGGCCAGAAAACCCTCCACCAGGTAGTTGTTATCAGCCGTGGAGTTGAACTGGATCGAACCTCTCAGGCAGTGGTGGTTGGTGATGACCAGGCCCTGGGGCGAGACGAAGCTGGCGGTACAACCTCCCAGCGAAATGACCGCCCCCATGGGAAAGCCGGTCAGGTCGGTCAGGCTTTCAGGGTCGAGCGCCAGGCCCGTGGCGCGCAAGTCGTCGGCAATCTCCGGCAACTGGTCGGGCGTCCACATGCCTTCCTTGGCAAAGGCGGAAGAGCCAATGACGACCGTAGCCGCCAATGCGAAAAATACGTATTTCATGGATTCGTGACTCCTGCTGCGCGGCCGGGGACGTACCGCCTATTATCGGAAGTTCTCTATATTAACCCCTCCAGCCTTACCAGGGCACCGGTTTACCTTTGTAATCAACGCACCCTCCGGACTGTTCAGCCCCCAGGCTCTCGATGACTTCGTGAATTTCGGCAGCGGCGGTTTCCGGTGTACGTACGTTCAGCCCGGACTTTCCGAATGGTTGGGACAGCGGGGTGTCTACCGTGCCGGGATGCAAGGCGACACAGATCGCTTCAGGGGCATTGCGTCGCAACTCGATGGCCGCCGTTCGAACCAGTTGATTGAGCGCGGCCTTGGAAGCGCGATAACTGTACCAGCCGCCCAGGCGATTGTCGCCGATCGAGCCAACCCGGGCCGACAGGGTTGCGAACACTGACTTGCCCGATCGGGACAACAACGGCAGAAAGTATTTTATCAACAGTGCCGGACCAATGGCGTTGACGGCAAAAGCATGGGCCATGTGCTTCGGGTCAATCTGCCGCCAGGATTTTTCCGGCATGAAGTCTTTATCATGCAGAAATCCGGTCGCATCGAATACCAATCGCAGATCAAGACGATTGGCCGCAACGACTTCGGCCGCCCTGGCCACGCTGTCTTCAACAGTGACATCAATGGCCGGGTCCGAACCGCGCGACAAGCCCATAACCTGATCAAATCGGCCTTCACGATCCAGCCGCTCGACCATGGCTTGGCCAATTCCACCGGCGCCCACAACCACCGCCAGCCCTTTCGATTCCAGGCTGGACCCGTTCTGTTGTCGTTCCGACTTCACTTTCATCCACTAATGATGTCTGGCCGATGCCATCAAAATGTGATGAGGCCTTACAGATCGACCGATATCGTGCCTGAGCACATCCAACACCCCACTCCATATCGCGTATCATTGCTCCGGCTCCCGATCATCAGGAGCACTTTTTCGATCAACCAAGAGACCCCAATGATTTTCCGATCCTTCAAAGTTCTGCTGGTGGCTGGACTGCTCGCCACCACCTTCCATACTGTCCCATTCCACGCGCATGCCGCCGGCGATGAGCGGGTTGACCTGGAGATGGTCTCCAAGATTCGCCAGGAGGGTCTGCACCGTTCCCAGGTCATGGAAACCCTGACTCATCTGACCGACAACATCGGTCCACGCTTGACCGGGTCGCCGGCAATGACCAAGGCCAACAACTGGACGCGTGATCAGCTCGAAGAGTGGGGCCTGGAAAATGCCCGCCTTGAAGGCTTTGATTTCGGGCGCGGCTGGTCCTTCGACTATGTATCCGTGCACATGACCGCACCACGTCACCAACCACTGATCGCCTATCCTCGCGCCTGGACCCCCGGTACGGAACACTCGGTGACCGGGCCGGTGGTACGCGTGGAACTGAGCACCGAGGAAGAGCTTGAGGAGGCTCGCGGCACGCTGGAAGGAAAAATCATCCTGATGGATGATCCACGCCAGGGCGACGACCGCATGGACCCGAGCGTTCGCCGGCATGACGAGGAGGCGCTGTCCGACATCGTCAGCTTCCCGATTCCCGACGATCGCCGTGGCTGGAACAGAGCTGAATGGGCACGCCGGGCCGCATTTCGCGAACAGCTCAACGAGTTCCTGGTGGAAGAAGGTGTGGCCGCGACCATCCACATCAGTTCCTGGGATCACGGCATCGTCCGCGTCATGGCCGGCGCCGATTACGCCCTCGATGCCAACGCCGGGGTGCCATCGCTGCAGATGGCCGCTGAACACTACAATCTGCTCTCGCGCCTAGTGGCCGATGAACAGGAAGTCGAGGTCCGCGTCCATGTCCGCGCGCAATTCCACGAAGAAGACAGCCAGGCCTACAACACCCTGGCCGAGATCCCCGGCCGAGGCCGCACGGCACGGGAAATCGTCATGGCCGGCGCCCACATGGATTCCTGGCACGCCGGCCAAGGGGCGACCGACAACGCCAGCGGAGTCGCCGTGGTCATGGAAGCGGTGCGTATTCTCAAGGCGCTGGAAGTTCAGCCGCGCCGCACGATCCGCGTCGCCTTGTGGAGTGGCGAGGAACAGGGACTGCTCGGCAGTCGCGACTATGTCGAACGCTATATCGCCACCCGGCCAGAACATACCGACGAAGAACAGCTGGCCTTGCCCGAGCGCTTTCGCGAGCCAACCTGGCCCATCGAACCGCTCCCGGGACATGCGCGTCATATCGCCTATTTCAATTTCGACAACGGCAGCGGACGCATCCGCGGCATCAACGCCGAGGAAAACGTCGCAGCCGCCGAAGTCTTTCGCGCCTGGCTAAAACCCCTGCATGACCTGGATGCCAATACCGTGACCCTGCGCCGCACCGGCAGTACCGATCACGTGCCTTTTGATCGTGTCGGGGTGCCGGGCTTCCAGTTCATCCAGGACCCGCTCGATTACTTCGGTCGCACCCACCACACCCATCTGGATACCCGCGAATATGTTCGCCGTGAGGACCTGATGCAGTCGGCCGTGGTGCTCGCGGTATTCCTCTACCATGCAGCAATGCGCGACGAGCCCTTGCCACGCATGCCCATCCCTCAGGAACCCTGAGGGCCGGGCTTACCGCTCCATCAGTTCCTCGAGCCGGCGGATCTGCTCCCGACTCAAAGTGGCTCGCACGTCTTCCTGCCAGCGCGTCTCGGCCTCGACAAGCTCTTGCTCGATCAGGCCGGATTGCTCGCGCAATTCGGCCAGGCGATCGGCATCACCTGCAGCTTCCATCTCCAGGTCGCGCTGCACTTCCAGTTGCTCACGGCCCTCCAGACGGGCCTGGTAAAGCGCTTCGCGCGCTTCCAGCAAGCTGGTGCGCTGTTCGGGCTCAAGCTGCAAATGCTCGGCCAGTTCGTCGTCATCCCACCAGCGCAACGTATCGCCTTCATCGGTAGTCGGGTCGTAGTGCTCGTCGCGCGCGGGTGCCGGAGGCTCGGGTTCCGGAGTCACCTCAGGTTCCGGCGCTTCGAAAGTTTCGGTGCGCTGCGGCTCAATGCGCTCTTCCGGTTCCGGCGGCGGTTCAGGCGGCGGCTCCGGCTCGCCACAGCCGCTCAAAGCCAGCGTGAAAGCGAAAAAAATCGAAGCGGTCAGTAACTGTCGCATAAGTCATTCATGGATTGACATGTACTGGTTCCGACAGGAATGAGCGCCGGCTGTTCCGTTCATTCCAGGTTCCGGAATCGATCTACCTGGCACCAGCCCTTCGATAAAGCGCTTCAAGCACGACCTGCATATCGGCAGGTATATAAGCCCATCCTTGTTCGGAAAGGTCTTCGGGAATGCCAAACATGGCCTCGGCCACACCTCCGGCGATTGCGGCCACGGTATCGCTGTCACCACCAATCGATATGGCGTTACGAATCGCGTCCTCGAAATCCGTCGCCGTCAGGGCGCAGACCAGGGCTTGAGGAACCGTTCCCTGGCAGGTCACATCGAACTGGTAGGTCGGACGAATCTCGTCGGGGGTCATGTCAAGGTCGTAATCGAAACGATCACTGATGGCCAGGCCAATGTCGTTGGCGCTTTCACCCTGCCGCGCCAGATAGATCGCCACAGCCGTGGCTGCAGCACCCTTGAGGCCCTCGATGTGATTATGGGTGACTTCGGTGACTCGGTGAGCCGCCCTGATCGCGTCGTCCTCGGACTGCGCCAGCAGCCCGGCCGGCGACACGCGCATGGCCGCACCATTGCCGTAACTGGAGTATGGTTCGAGAGAATCGGACTTCAGCCACTTGGCAAACATGCCGCCCCACCCCCCGTTTTCCCAGTAGCGCCGCCCCCAATCTTTCAGGGCTTGTCCGGGATGGCGATCATTAACCAGCGCATCGGCCACCGCCACGGTGCAGACCGTGTCATCGGTATAGCGCGCTTGAGGATGAAACAGCGGCCCGAACGCCTTGGTTCGAACATTGTTCCCCTCGTAGACCGAGCCGGCGATGTCGCCAATGATTGCTCCCAGCATGGACCAAGCCTACCGTATTACTCTTCGTTGTCCGGCAGTGCCTCCCGCCTGAATTGACCAAGCACCGCCGCTTCCGCCTCATCAATCGCAGCCACAAGTTTTTCACGATGTTCATCTCGGGACCACAATTCCTCCAGCTTCAGGATCAGATACTCCGCCCCTACGCCAACGGCCAGTCCGCCGATTGCGCCACCCAGAGCAGCGCCCACTGCGGTACCGGCGCCTGGCACAACCGAGCCCAAAATACCCCCGATCGTCCCTCCAACAACACCGCCTGTACCCATGGATACGGCTCGAACGGTGGCCAGTCGGGCCAGTGCGGCCCCGGCTGCACGGATGACGCCACTTGAGGCTGCACGCAGGATGATCTGGCGCGTCGCGACAGCGGCGATCACTCCGGAAACGCCGCTGGTTGCTGCACTCATCCCCAAACGCTGCTCAACCGTGGTCAGTCCGGAATGAACCGGCAAGTTCAAAAGCGCTTCCCGGTCGGTTCGGGCCACCACGGACACTTCATCGTCGGATGACACCTCGACTCTCCTGGCCTCCAGAATCTCATTGGCACGCTCCTGAAAACTTTCAAGGACCCGGGCCTCGCGATGCAGCGCTTCGGCGAACACTTCCTCGAAGCTTGCAAAGGGATCGCCGGATTCGAGCTTTTCAGTCAGTTTCTCAGACAGGTGTTGATCGATATTGCCGGCCAGAAGGTTGGCAATACGCGTCCATTCTCCGGGCAAGCTGTAATACCAGTCGAGATAAGGATCGACGTTGGAACGCATCAGGGCAAACCCCAGCTTGAGCGCATCCTCGATCGGCTGAAGCAGTTCCTCATGAGTCTCAAGCGTGGCCACCGCCACTCGATTCACTTCTTCTATTGAACCGGGTGAAAAGTATTGATCTCCAATTCGTTCAACGTGCCGGACCACGACGATGGGTTCCGGTGCCGTGGAACGGCTTTCAAGAGTAGACTCGAACACGACAGCCAACGGCAGGTAGATAAACAGGATGCAGATGATGGCCGTGGCGCTTGCCATGGCGATACGCTTCGGTGACAGGGATTCGACTTGTTCATCCGATTTAGTGGGATGGAGAATGCGTCGGTACTCTCGCCCGGGCAGAAGAAAGGCACAGACGGTAAAACAAACCGCCAGATACAAAGGTAATCGAGTCAACCCCGAAAGAATCACGAGCAACCATGAAAGCAAGCCTGGATCATCCAGCAGCCTGCCGAGCACAAACCGCTCCAGCCCGACCCAGAACGCGCCCCATTCGCCAACCAGGTGAGCGATCGAACTTGCGCCAAGCCAGATGGCCTCGCCGCGGGCCACATCAACGGCTTGTTCGAACGTGTCATAGAAACCGTAGGCTCCGATAACCCATCGAACAAGGGGGTCGACAAGACTCATCAAGATGGCCACGGTCACTGCGATCAACAGCAATGACTTGCCGTAACGAAAAATCGGTTTGAATTGACCTTGTAGTCGTGGTCCAAGAACCGCATGCAAGAGAACAACCAGCAGAGCTCCAACAGCAACCAGGACGATATCCACCCATCCGGCCACGGAAAAGCGAACGGCCAGAAATCCGGCCGCGGCAAAAGCGATCCCGATACTGATCAACAGGCGAAGCCATGCCCCGGACAGCCAGCGAACCGCCAGCGAATCGGCCGACCACATCCCCAACCAGTGGATACGCTTGAGCGTCGCGAGATAGGCGCCGAAAACACCAACGGGTAGAGCCAGCATCAGAAAGAACATGGCCGGCCAGAATGGCCCGCTAGATTCCGGCAGCATGACCACTCCGAGCCCAAGCAGGGCCGGATAAGCAATAACCAGAATGGCTTTAGTCGAATTCAAGCTCGGATACTCGATGTCTGGGGAAGGAGTAAGGCTAGAGAATAAGAACCATTCAATGTTAAAGGGTTCAACCTCTTCTACAAGACAGCGGCACCAAAATTGTAGGTCGGGGCTACGTCCCCGACGGACAACGGTGAATCAACCCCGCACCGGATTGTTCGCGCGTCTGCCTTCGGATTGTGGGTTGGTGAAAATCGAATTTGTGTCGATGTTTGATATGTCGTCCGTCGGGGACGTAGCCCCGACCTACAAACGAACCAATCGGCCAGGGTGACTCATGGCACGGGCAATTCCGGCCTCGGTGGCATATCCTTTCAAGATCTCATAGGAACCTGGGCCATGGCAGACCATCGAATTGAGCGTCTGACAATTCCTCTGCAAGCCGGCTCGGACCGAAAGGATTTCAGATGACAACCATGCGAGCCATTGTCCAGGATCGCTACGGCGCGCCCGATCAAGTGCTGCAATTGCGTGAAGTCGACATTCCGACCCCTGCCCCGGATGAAGTCCTGGTGCGAGTGCGGGCCGCCTCGGTCAATCCCGACGTGTGGCATGCCATCAGCGGCTACCCACGCCTCATACGCCTGATGGGCGCAGGTTTCAGAAAACAAAAACAACCGATTCCCGGACTGGACATGGCCGGGGAAGTGACGGCCGTGGGTCGTGACGTGACCGACTTCCGCCCCGGCGATGCGGTATTCGGTGAAACCCATGATGAAATTCAGTGGGTCAACGGCGGCGCCTACGCCGAATACGTGTGCGTGCCGCAACACGTCCTGTCGCGCAAACCCGTGAACATCACCTTCGAGCAGGCCGCATCAGTACCAACATCCGGGATCATTGCCCTGGTCAACTTGCGAAAGCACCTGTGGAAACAGCCGGGTCAGCGCATCGTGATCAATGGCGCAGCCGGCGGCGTGGGCAGTATTGCCATTCAATTGGCCAAGGCCAACGGCGCCTATGTCATCGGCGTGGACCACACCAGCAAGCTTGACTACATGCGATCGCTGGGGGCCGACAAGGTCCTGGACTACACGCAAGAAAACGTCACCAAGCTTGAACAAGACGTCGATCTCATCGTCGATGTCGCCTCAACGCTATCACTCTCAGACTGCAAGCGAACACTCAAGCCCGATGGACTGATTGTCATCATCGGTCACGATCACTACGGAACCAGAGGTCGGCGCACGCTGGGCGGTATACCGTATTTTCTGGGTCTGATGCTTTGGGCGCGTTTCGACCGGCACCTGCCCTGGCCCTCGTTCGAGACCATGGAAAAGCGCGATGCCATGAACATCCTGCGCGACATGCTCGAGGCCGGGACACTCACACCGATCGTGGCAAAAACCTTCCCATTGTCCCAAGTGCCCGCAGCGATCCAGTGCCTGCAAGAAGGACGGACTTGCGGACGTATCGTCATCGTACCGTAGGGCACAGATACATAGGTACGTCAATCACTGGCAACCGGAAGCCCCTCAGAACGGAAAACAGGACCCCGTTCGCCGTGGGCTTTAGAATAGGGAAAACACCTCGAAGAATCGCATGCAGTACAACCCAGCCAAACAAATTGATCCCGACCGCTGGCTGTCAATCGAAGAAGACGAGCGCCTCTACGCCATCCAGTGTTGGATCTCCGAGTTGACCGGTTCCGAAATAGAGGACTGCGTGATCGAGGCGGTGCCCATTCTCGCCGTTGAAAATCAGGTAGCCATGGCCGACCCGCCGGTCACCCGCGCCACGCTGGAACGTCTGCTGGACGGCGGCATCGACCGGATGACTGCAATCCAGGTGATGGGCGACGTCATGGCCGAATCATTGAGTGCGGCGGTTTCGCAACTCCAGAACCATGATTTGGACGCGTATGCCCGGGCGTTGGAGCAGATCGATCCGGCAGAGATTGCACTCAGCGACCCGGACGACAAAGCGCCCCGGAATGGCGCGGGCGGCGTGCCCGAATTCAGCGACGAGCACCGGCAAGTGCTGATCGACTTCGGCGAGCGCCATGCCGACGACAACGCCCTGTCCTGGCCGGAAACCGCCGGCTTCCTGTTCGCCGTCCAGGCGTGTCCGGAACTGGTCATGCCGTCGGAGTGGACCGAGATCGTTCAGGGCGAGACGGTCTTTGCCGATCTCGACGAAGCGCGCGCGGTGAGCGAAGCGCGCATGGCGCTGATGAACTGGATTTCCGATTGCATCCAGCAGGAACAGCCGGCCATTCCGGCCGATTGCGCACCCGGTCCGGAGCCATTGGACATTCTGGAAACGGACAACAACTTCTCACGCTGGTGCCGCGGTGTCACCATAGGCCACAACTGGCTGGAGCGGAGCTGGGATGAAGTGCTGGAGACAGACAGCGACGATGATCGCTCGCAGGGCATGGCGCTGATCCTGTTTGCGTTCTTCACCGGTCGGGCCATGGCCGAGCGGGTGGTCGAGGAGATCGCCGCAGACTCGACGAGCAGCGCCCCCACCCTGGAAGAGTTGGCCAACAAGTACCACGCGCTCATTGAACAGGCCGCGCTGGAATATGCCGCGATCGGCCTGGAATATCGCCAGACCCCGTCAGCGCCACCGCCCCGGCAGCCGGTACGTTCTGAAAAGATCGGCCGCAACCAGCCATGCCCCTGCGGCAGCGGCAAGAAATACAAGAAATGCTGCGGCCGACCCGGTGCGGGCCCGCCGAGGGCCGGATGACGCGTATGCGAGTTGCTTCGTATCGCGGCACTTGAAGGATCGCATCATGCACTCGGAAAGTAACGCGGCTTGTTAATGACGTCAGGCGTTAACCAAATAATCTTGGGTGTTTTGATTCCATCGGCTATGATCCGAGTGGAACATTCAACAAAAGACTACCGGGTCCAACCTGTTCAGTCGACTTCAAGACCATGACGAACAAGCCGGAATCAAGAGGCGACGAGGAGGCGTTTTACCGTACGCTGCTCGAATCGACACGTGCCATTCCCTGGCGCATCGATTGGGACACCAAGTCCTTTTCCTATATCGGGCCGCAGATCGAAGACGTGCTGGGCTGGCCGCCGGAGAGCTGGGTCAGCATCCAGGATTGGGCTGATCGCATCGAT